>Ga0129306_1000907_pt1 | contig 39607 bp, 36 predicted proteins | sample P827metagenome_FD_94438 | JGI IMG/M metagenome (GOLD analysis project Ga0129306, IMG submission 94438) | Capybara group fecal microbial communities from Wisconsin, USA - P827 metagenome | ecosystem: Host-associated > Mammals > Digestive system > Large intestine > Fecal | place: USA: Wisconsin... | reverse complement strand
CATTCTCCTTGACAAGGATCTTAGTCCTTAGCAAATATGACGAACAGATGCCTGGGTTCCGCTGAATCACTTCAGCGTATCACATTACCGCTTGTTCGTTTACCTTTTTATCATGCCTCCTTGAATTTTGCCTGGTACGAAAGTATCAGGCTTTTCAAGAAATATATTGAAACACTGTTTCAAAGGAGAAAATATGAAACAAAAATCCAACATGCCCTTTTTGATTCATTCAATGGGGCCTTTCAAAATCACAATGGTATTCAGCATTATTTTTGCAGCCCTTTCTGCTGTGGAAAATATTTATGCTTACACCTACGTTTATAAGATTGCTCAGGAACTTATTCTGAATGCGGGCAATATAAAATCCGTAAATGCAAGCCTCCTTGCTGAATATGGCAAAGGCATTGTTTTTGCCGTATGTGCCGCCTATGGTCTTTATGGCATTTCTCTGCTTTTTTCTCATATCACTGCCTTCAATACAATCATGCGGCTTAAGAAAAAGCTGATAAAGCATATCGGTACTTTACCGGGCGGCTTTCATGATTCTAACCCGAGCGGAAGTCTTCGTAAGCTGATTGAAAAAAATACAGACGCAACCGAAACAATGATGGCCCATCAGATTCCGAACACTACAATGTCCATTGTGCTGCCGATTGCCTTTGTCGTCTTTATGTTCCGTTACAGCGTCTTGCTTTCTGTGGCCTGCCTTATTCCGGTAATCATAGGCTTTGTGCTTTTGATGGCAATAATGATGGGGAATGGCGGTGAGTTTGTTCATAAATATCAGCAGGCTTCCAAAGATATGTCCAATGCAGCTGTTGAATATGTGCGCGGAATTCCAGTTATGAAAACCTTTGGCCAGACGGCTGATTCTTTTTCCCGCTATAAAAATGCGGTCAACGGCTTTTGTGATTATGTTTACAAATTTGCAATTTCCATGATGACAGCAGACAGCCTTTACAACACAGCCATCAACAGTGTCTTTTATGCCCTGGTTCCTACAGCACTTTTCCTTTTTAATAAAGCCGGAAATACAATGAACCTCATCTGCTCCTTTGTCTTCTTTGCCTCGATTATTCCAATGGAAGTTACGATTCTCAAGCGCATTATGGGAAACTCTTCTGAGTCGATTATTGTTGATGAAGCCATGGAAAGTCTTAAAAAGATTTTTGATGAAAAGCCTATGGAATACAAGGGAAATTCAAAGCCTGCAAACTTCACTTTTAATTTTAAGGTTGTAAGCTTCCGCTATGCAGAAAATCTTCCGCTTGCTTTGGATAGAATTAATCTTGAAATACCTGAGGGAAAAACTACAGCTCTGGTTGGAATGTCTGGTGGCGGAAAAAGTACCATTGCTTCTCTGGCGGCCCGCCTGCGCGATGTTAGTCAGGGGGAAGTGCTTTTGGGCGGAGTAAACATCAAAGATATCAGCGAAAAAGATTTGAATGATTATATCAGCATTGTCTTTCAGGAAAACAGCCTTTTAAAAATGAGCATTGCAGAAAATGTTGCTTTGTACAAACCGGAAGCCAGCCGCAACGAAATTTTACGAGCCCTGCACCTGGCCCAGTGCGATGACATTCTTGAGAAACTCCCTGATGGAATTGATACAATGTTTGGCTCAAAGGGAGTTTACCTTTCCGGCGGTGAGATTCAGCGAATTGCGATTGCCCGTGCCATTCTCAAGGATTCTCCTGTAATCATTCTTGATGAAGCAACAGCTTTTGCAGATGCAGAAAATGAATATCTGATTCGAAAATCCTTTGAAGAACTTTTGAAAAACAAAACAGTAATTATGATTGCCCACAGAATGTCTACAGTTCGCAATGCCGACAAAATCTGCGTTATTGAAAATGGTCAGATTATTGAAGAGGGAAATCACGAAAGCCTTTTGAAGCTTAAGGGGAAATACAAAAACATGGTCAGCGAATATTCAAAGGCAGTCAGCTGGAAAATCGGCAAAGAGAAAAAGGAGGAAAAGGATGCTTAGTATATTAAAAACTCTTACAAAAAATGGCCGCCGTGCAATTTATAAATCTTCAGTCTGGCTTGCAGTTTTTCAGATTGTTGCGATGCTGCCTTTAATTTTGATTTATCAGACAATTAGTAAAATGTTTGCAGCCGGCACAAGCGGAAGTAAAATTGATTTCTCATACCTCGTGATTTTTGGAATCGGCACACTTCTTGTTCTTGCCCTTTATCTTGCCTATAGAAAAATGTACAAGGAAAAATACTTGAGCGCATCAAAAGAGAACCTGACATTAAGAATGGGAGTGGCTGACAAGCTTCGCCGCCTGCCGGAAAGCTTTCTTTCCAAGCATGATTTGAGCGACCTCACTTCTACAATCATGGATGATATAGGAATTATCGAAGGCGTTCTTGCAAATCAGCTGACAGAATTTATCGGCGGATTTATTGGAATTGCACTTACAGTCCTTGCCCTCTTTTTTGTAAATGTAAAGATGACTCTCGCCTTGTTTTCCGTGCTTCCTCTGGCTGCTCTTGCAATGGCTCTATGTGATCCTATTTCTGGTGGAACTCATCAGAAAAACCGTAACCTTAAACTTGCTATTACAGACGGCATTCAGGAATATCTGGAAAACATTAAGGTTCTTAAGGCTTCGGGAAATATTGCAAAATATCAGAAGGGACTTGAAAAAAAGATGAAGCGTCTTGTTCCTCATCTTGTCCTGTTCGAGTTTCTTTCGGGTTTGAGTATTTCAACTGCCTATAACGTTCTCAGAATGGGAATTGGAATTGTTGCGATTGTTGGAGCCCGCCTGCTTGTCAGCGGAGAAATTACTCCTGCAGTTTACATTGTTTTCATGCTTTTTTCTGTCTGGGTATACGAGCCCCTTTCTTACACCTGTGAACATCTTGGTGCCGTGATTGCTTCTAAAGTTGCTTCAAGAAGAATTAAAAATATCAGAGAATATCCGGAGCAGTCTGGCACAGCTGATATTGAAGCAAAGAATTATGATATTGAATTTAAGAATGTAAGTTTTTCTTACAATAAAAATGATAAGCCTGTTTTGCAGGATATTTCCTTTACAGCAAAGCAGGGAGAATACACAGCTCTTGTTGGTGCTTCGGGAAGTGGTAAATCTACAATCTGCCGCCTGGCAGCCCGCTTCTGGGATAATGATTCAGGCGAGATTTTAGCAGGCGGTCAGAATATAAAAAATGTCGCACCGGAAAATCTATTTAAGCTTTTTTCAATTGTCTTCCAGGATGTAACTCTTTTTAATGATACAATTTATAACAACATTCTGATTGGGAACAAAAATGCCAGCCGCGAGGAAGTTATGAAGGCAGCTGAAATGGCTCAGTGTATGCCATTTATCGAAAAACTTCCTGATGGAATTGATACAGTTCTTGGTGAAAACGGACACACCTTGAGTGGTGGTGAACGCCAGAGACTTTCGATTGCAAGAGCCTTGCTTAAAGATGCGCCTATTGTATTATTAGACGAAAGCACTGCTTCCATTGACCCTGAAACAGAAACGAAGATTCAAAACGCAATTGAAAAACTAACTAACGGTCGTACGGTTTTGATGATTGCGCACCGCTTGCGTTCAATAGTAAACTGTGACAGAATCATTGTGCTGGACCAGGGAAAAGTTGTCGGTAACGGCACTCATGATGAATTGATGAAATCTTGCGAAGTTTATAAGAAGTTGTATACATTACAGAGTGAATAAGGAAATATAAATGGCACAGAGAATTATTGGAGTTTCAAAAAGACTTATAGAAGCAGCAGGTCAGGAATTCTTAAAAAACGGCTTTGAAAACTCTTCTGTCCGCACAATTGCAGAAAAGGCCCAGACTTCTCCGCGTGCCATTTATACCCGCTTCGAAAACAAGGAAGCCCTCTTCGAAGCGGTAATAAATCCCGCCTACTCAGATTTTATGGAGCTCTTCAAAAATGACAAAATAGTCTACTGGGAAAACGCAGAAAAAGGCCACCTCCCCGAAAAGCCGGAAGAGTACTACATAAAATATCTGGACTTTGCCTATAAGCACAAAAAACAATTCAAGCTTCTGCTTACCTGCGCAAAAGGCAGCCGCTTTGCAAGCTTTACAGAAAAGCTTGCACAAATGGATTTAGATTATCTGCAGGCTCACCTACCCCGTGTTCTCAACAATCAGAAAAATATTTCTTCTGATTTGCTTAAGAACTGGGGCATCAGCGACTCTTCACGAAAACTCTTTTTTGAAAGCATAACTTATTCTTTTTATCAGAATCTTTTCATTCCTTTTATCAAAGAAATGACTTTTGAAGATGCTAAGGATTATATAATTAAACTTACGCAATTCTATTCTGCGGGAATTACGACAATGAGATAGTTTTAGAAATTATTCAGGATTAATCCTAAATTATATTTCATTAAATAAATAAGAAAAAAGCTTTTCAAACATGAGCTCCAGCGTTTCGTCAAGAACGTCCTGTCTAAGTGCGTCCTTTTGAGAAACAGCCAGAGCCATTATGCGGATAAAATTCAAAAAAACACGTGGGTCAGCATCTGACCTGACGCCTTGAAAAATAGAAAGCAGATATGAAGGAACATCAGAATCCAAATCAGATTGAATCATGCCTTTTTTCTGCATGGCCGGATATAATTTTTGAACATCTTCTTCATTCAGATACTGGTAAATGCTGTCTTGACTGTAGATTATCAATCTTATGAGAGCTTTTGATTCTTCTACAGTCAGTTTTGGTCTGCCATTGAGTTTTTCTATAATCATCTGCATGGCCTTATTTCTTTCGTAGGCAATAAGGTCAATTACAAACTCTTCTTTTGAGGTATAGAAATTATAAAAAGTACTTTTTCCTATTCCTGCAAAATCAGTTATTTTTTCTACAGAAGTATGTGTAAGCCCATTTTGTTTGATGAGACTTAGTCCCGCTTCAAACATTTTTTTCTGAATATCTTTTTTTTCTTCTTCTGTAAAAACTCTGACTGGCATAACATCCTCTTAGTTTTCTGAAAGCTTCCAGTTTCCGGCTTTAGACTGCTCACTCCACAGTTTATCATACAAGCCCTTTTTATTCAGCAGTTCAGCATGACTTCCACTTTCTTCAACCCTACCATCATTTATAACATATATATTGTCGGCATTACAGATAGAACGCAGTCTGTGGGCAACAATGATTACAGTTTTTCCCTTTACCAGATTTGAAATTGCACGCTGAATCAAAACTTCATTTTCCGGATCCAGCGAAGCTGTTGCTTCATCCAAAAGAATAATCGGCGCGTCCTTCAAAAGAGCACGGGCGATTGAGATTCTCTGCTTTTCTCCGCCAGAAAGTGTTGAACCGCCTTCTCCAACAATCGTGTTATACTGATCCGGAAGAGACATTATAAAATCGTGGCAGGCAGCTTTCTTTGCTGCTTCATAAACTTCTTCTTTTGTCGCAGCCTCATTTCCCATTCTGATATTTGCTTCTATCGTATCATGAAAAAGATAAACATCCTGAAAAACCATGGCAATATTTTCAAGAACCTGATCGCTTGTCATAGATTTTACAGGAAGGCCACCAATTTTCACCTGACCCTTATTCACATCCCAAAAGCGGGCAATAAGTCTTGTTATTGTAGACTTGCCGCTTCCGGAAGGACCAACTAGAGCAGTAATTGCTTTTGCAGGAAATTTTAAGGACACATCATGAAGAACTTCTTTTGAACTGTAGGAAAAGCTTACATTCTCCATCTCGATGTCTGAGCCTTTCATTACCCCGTCGCTGCCCGCTGCTGTCAGGGCCTTTTCTTCAAAAAGCTTTGTAATTCTGTCGCCGGATTTTTTAGAACGGGCAAAATCAACAAGATAAATAAAGAAAATCACAATAGGCTCATACATACTCACCGACATAATTAAAAAGGCAATATAAAAAAATGGATGCAGCTTCAAAGAAATTGTAAGAAATCCGCCCAGCAAAATTGTAAAAACAATTCCTAGATTGAGCACAGCCCTGCCGGCAATGCTGAGTGGAGCAGCAGTTTTTGTTTCAATTTCAATTGCATATTTTTTCTGATTATTAAGAGTTTCTTTTAAGGTTGAAAATCTTTCTCCCGCAAGATTAAAAGCCTTTAAGGTTTTAATTCCGCCCACATACTCAAGAATTCCAGACGCCGCTTTTTGATTTGACTTCATAAGATTATCATTTGTCACATTGAATTTTTTATAACTCAAAAAAGCAAAAGGCAGGGCAAAAGGAATAGTTATAAACAAGGCAAGCGCCATTCTGTAATCAAAAATTGCCATCATAATTACAGACATCAAAACTCTTACAAAGGTGATTGCAAACTGAGGAAAGGCCTTGTCAGACAACTGCTCTACAGTATCATAGTCCCTCAAAAAAACTGTAGAAATATCGCCGGCATCCCGTGAATCAAAAAATCCCATAGGAAGCTTTCTCAGATGCTCGCCCAGTTTCAGCCTTGAGTTACGCATAGTTTTTACCATTCCGGTACAGCTGTAAATATATGATTTCTGCCTGATCAAAAAATATGCAATAGCCTGAGTCAGCAATACTCCTGCAAGAATCCAGGCCTTTTTCTCCGGCAAAGCGTTTGTAAGACCCATTAGAGGCTGCATAAAAATATAAATTGCAAGAATTACAAGCCCATAGGGAAGCGTCATTACAAAGCTGTCAAACAGCATCCAAAGCAAAAATTTGCTATATCTTTTTCCTTCTCCGAAAGTCAGAAGTTGGTACCAGTTCTTTATTTTTGACATTTTTATCCTCCGATTATATTGACCAGCTGTCACGTCGCTCATTTGCCGCAACCATATCTTTATAAATCTGACAGTTTTTCATCAGTTCAGAATGTTTTCCCTGAGCGGCAAGCTGTCCTTTATGAATAACTAAAATGTTATCTGCATTTTCAATTGTCTTAAGACGATGAGCAATAATGAATACCGTTTTGTTTTTTGAAAGCTTTGCAAAAGCAGACTGAATCTTTGTTTCGTTTTCTGCATCCGCATAAGCCGTCGCTTCATCAAGTACTATGATTGGAGAATCTTTTAAGAAGAGCCGTGCAATTGCAATCCTCTGTTTTTCGCCTCCAGAAAGATATACGTTATTTTCGCCTGCAACAGAATCATAAGCATTGGGAAGCTTTTCGATAACCTCGTGGATGCCTGCAGCCTTTGCAGCCAGAACTACATCTTCTTTTGTTGCCTTCTGATTTCCCATGCGGATATTATTTTCGACAGTGTCAGTAAACAAAAATGAATCCTGAAAAACATAAGATATCAGATTCATCAGATTTTCCTGCTTTATGTCTTTTATATTCACACCGCCAATTTTTATGGCTCCTTCATTCACATCATAAAATCTCAAAAGCAGTTCCATTAAAGTTGATTTACCGCCACCGGAATGGCCTACAACCGCATTTATGCTTCCAGGCTGAGCTGTAAACGAAACATTTTCAACTGCATTTGTTTTGCCGGTATAGGAAAATGTTACATTCTCAAAGGCAACATCATAAGATGCAGGAAGCTTATCTTCATCAGAAGTAAGTTCCTTCTGGTACAAAATATTATCAATTCTTGCAACAGCTTCTTTGATTCTGTTTGTACCAACGGCCATATTCATCATATTTTCCAATGGCTCTTTTAAGCCCTGCCCAATAAACAAAAACAGGATTACGGTAAGCAGGACCTCACTGTAGCTGACTGCACCTTTTAACATAAAAATACAAGCCGGCAAAAGGAACAAAGTCTGCGCACCAAAAAAAACATAATACAAAGAAATGGGAACTGCATTTGCATGAGCGGTTTGGTCAACAACATCAACAAAATAGTTAATATCATTTTCATATCTTTTAAAGCCTTTTAAGCTTCTGTTAAAAACTTTTATTACAGGCATTCCATGCACATATTCAACAATGGTGCTGGTCATTTTTTCCATAGCTTGTGACATTTTCTTCTGGAGCAAAGCCTTGTCTTTTTGAGTCAGACACATTCCCAAAAGAAAAATTGAAATTATGATTGGAAGAAGAATTAAAAGTGAAAGACGCCAATCGATGGTAAAAAGATAAATTATAATTAAAAGAGGTGTTGCAATTCCGGCCACAAGCTCTGAAAAACTGTGCGCAACAAATTCTTCGATAGATTCAACATCATCGGCCATTATCTTTTTGATTGAACCCTGAGTTACAGAATCAAAAAAGCCTGCAGATATTCTGGACATTTTTTCCATGAGGGCAATTCTGATTTCATAAAGTAAATCATAAGCAGCCACATGTGAAATTGATGAAGAAATAAAAGCACAAAGCGCATAAAGAATAATTCCGGCAAGACTGAAAAGTGAATATTTGATAATCAGCACTTTGTCAATTCCTGCAAGATTTGAATAATTTTGCAGGACAGATTTTATTACCAGATAAATTGAAAAATAAAAAATGATTCTTGAAAAAGAAGAAATTACAGAAAAGAAGCTTGCTGCAACAAGTTTCCCCTTCTTTTTCCCGGCCAGCTCAAATAACCTGGCAAGACCTTGTTTTTGTTTAGATTTCATTTAAGAACACCTCATTTTGTTATATCGTTTTATTTTGCGACTGTTTTATACTTTTTGGTCGTATAACAAGTGTAAGTTAGCATTAACTAACTTAAATTGTCAATATGAGGATTTATCTTTTTATTCTGCGGGAATTACGAAGATAAAATTTTATTCTGTTAGTCTTGACTAACCTATAAAAATAGTATATTATACAGTTGTTAGTTGCCACTAACATATATGTCATGTTTTTTTTAAACACTTTTTGCTCTTATAAATTTAATAAAGTTTGTTGTTAATCTACTTCAAGAGCCGTCAGGTTGCCAACTGACGGCTCTTTTCTTTTATATTCTTTCGAGTTTTAATCCGCACTTTTTAAGAAGTTCTTCTACAGTTCGACAGCCTTTTTTCTGAGCAGCAAGATTTACAATAAGGCCGCAGGTTCTTGAATCTTCCAGGGCATCGTGAGCAAGGTATTCTATTCCGAATTTCTGACCAAGAAAAGTAAGAGCATGCTTTTCAAACTCAGGCCAGACTTTTTTAGAAAGCTGCAGGGAGCAAAAATAATTATAACCAGGCAGCTTATGATGATAATAATTACAGGCATCCCAGATTACACTCATATCAAATTTTGCGTTATGAGCTACCAGAGGAAGCCCCGGTGTCTTTTCAATAAATGGGATAATTTTTTGATCCCAGACTCCAGGAAACTTAGGACAATCTTTTACATCAGCATAAGTAAGGTGATGAATCTTCTCTATCCATTCCTGAACAAAATAATCTGTAGGAGGACAAATACGTTCATAGATATTATCAGTTTCTTTACCATTCACATAACGAACCAAACCGACAGAAATTGCACTACTCCCATATTGATTTGCAGTTTCAAAATCTATGGCAATATAGTCCAGACTTTTTGCCGGCTCTGGCTCATCATCAAACAAAGAAAGTTGAAAACTATCAGACATTTGACTCTCCTTTTACTTCATCATTGCATGTAAATCTGCAAAACGTCCTTTTTCATCTGTGTGGGCTTTATTGTGACGGGCAACCTGTGCAATTCCACGCATTTCAGCAAGGTTATGATATCCGTGACTCTTCATAAATGCACGAAGTCCATTTTGAATATCAATTGCAACATTAGGATTTGTAAACTTAGCCTGTCCTATTTCTACCGCACTGGCTCCGGCCATAATAAATTCAACAGCATCCTGCCAGGTACAAATACCTCCAATGCCAACTACTGGCACTCTCTGCTCTGCTGGCAGCTTATTGATTTCCTGCACTACATCATAAACAATACGAAGGGCAAGCGGCTTAAGACCTGGACCAGAATATCCTGCATGAACATTATTAAAGAAAGGCTTTCCTTTATCAATATCAATTGCAACTCCGTGAATCATATTGATTAAGCTGATTGCATCGGCACCGGCTTTAATGCAGGCAATTGCAATAGGACGATTATCAGCGGCATTTGGAGAAAGCTTTACCATAAGAGGCTTTCTGGTAACCGCACGAACGGCCGACACACAATAATAAGCAGTATCAGCACTCATTCCCCAGGCAAGGCCCGCAGCCTTAATATTCGGGCAGCTGATATTAAGCTCAATCATATCGCAGTCTGTCTTGTCCAAAAGCTTTGCACCTTCCACATAAGACTCAATATCACTTCCGGCTAGGTTTGTGATTACAACTGGGCCAAGACCAATCATGCCGGGAAGAAGATTTTCTATGTAATAAGGAATTCCAGGATTTTGAAGTCCGATAGAATTCATATTTCCGCCGGCAACCTCAAGACTGCGCTCCCCATGATTTCCTTCGCGTGGCTCAAGAGTAACTCCCTTTGAAACAATTCCGCCCCAGGCTGCAACATCGCTGACCCCACGGAAATTCTGTCCAAAGGCAAAGGTTCCGCCGCTTGCAATTGTAGGATTTTTAAAGTGAACTCCTGCAATGTCCACACTCAAGTCAGGCTCTTCATTGGCAATCAGCGGCTGACGGCGAGGGGTTGGAGCTTCAAAAATAACCTCAGCAGCATCAAAGACAGGCCCGTCCTTACAGCAGCGCTTAAGCCCCTTTGTAGTCTCAATCGTACAGCCAAGACAAGCACCAAGCCCACAGAGCATTCTGTGTTCCATGCTGATGTAACATTTTATGCAAAGCTCTGCAGCAAGTTTTTGCACATAGACCAGAGCCGGAGTTGGACCGCAGGCAAGAATCAGCTCGTAACCGGCAGACTGCACGGCTTCTTTTGTAAGAGCACAGGGCAGCATACCACAACGCCCGCAGGAGCCGTCGTCTGTGGTAATCTCCAGCCGATTCGGGTGAACTCTTTCCAGCCCATATGAGCCGGATTTAAATGCAGCATAAAAATCATAAGAGCCGTCTGGGAGACTGGATGCGAGATTTGCAACAGGTGCAACTCCAATTCCTCCCCCAACAATACAGATTTTTGTCTGCCCCTTATTTTTCTCTGTAATCTCCCGACACTCTTCTATAGGCCATGGAGTTCCTAGCGGCCCAATAACAGAAATATCATCCCAAAGAGTCATGTGACAAAGTTCGCCGGTTCCACGACCTTTTTCGAGAATCATAAACTGAACAAGAACTTTCTTTTTCCCCTCGTTGCTGGTCCACTCTTCGGAATGATAAACGCTGATGGGTCTGTTATAGTGAACAGCGGATTTAGCACTTCGAATCAGATAAAACTGGCCGGGCTTTGGAACTGCCTGATTCGGCCGCTCAAGTTCTATAGTCGTTTGTAAAAGATAAACATTGGGCTGGCCTTCAATCTTTTCCAGACGCTCAACCTTTGTCTTTCCAAAAAACTGTAAGCCTTTTCCACTCTCATCAATCTCTGCTAAATCCATAACTGTTCACCTTCCTGTTTTAATCCAGATATTTATCCGCGAAAGAGGATATTGTTTACAACTCCTTCCAGATATTCCTCACGACCTGAACCTGGATCAGATGGCTTTTTCATTTCTGCGGCACGGGCAGCAAGCTCTTCCAAAGTTGTCTGCTTGTCGCGGATCTTCTTACCGATTCCGCTTTCAAAGCTTGAATACTTTTCTTTGATAAAGCCGTCAATTCTTCCGTCTTCAATTATTTCTGCAGCCTTAATAAGACCGAGAGCAAAAGTATCCATACCCATGATGTAAGCGTGGAACATATCTTCAAAAGTATTTGAAGGGCGGCGGTTCTTTGAGTCAAAGTTGAAGCCACCTGTAAGTCCATCAGCTTTAAGAACTTCGTACATTGCAAGAGTTGCGTCGTATACATTCCAAGGGAAATTATCTGTATCCCAGCCGAGAATTGGATTTCCCTGGTTAGCGTCTACAGAACCAAGCATTCCGTTTATGCGGCTGATGCAAAGTTCATGCTGGAAAGTATGATTTGCAAGAGATGCATGGTTTGCTTCGATGTTCATCTTAAAGTCTTTGTCGAGACCGTACTGGCGGAGGAAGCCGATAGCAGTTGCAGCATCAAAATCATACTGATGGCTCATCGGCTCTTTTGGCTTAGGCTCAATGTAGAAGTCTCCCTTAAAGCCGATGCTGCGTCCATAATCAACTGCCATGTGCATGAGGTTTGCAATATTTTCCTGTTCAAGTTTTACATCTGTATTAAGAAGAGTTTCGTAGCCTTCGCGGCCACCCCAGAATACATAACCGCGGCCACCAAGCTTTACAGTAATCTCAAGCGCTTTCTTTACCTGAGCAGCAGCAAAGCAGTAAACATCAGCAGAGTTTGTTGAGCCTGCACCGTTCATAAAGCGAGGGTTACCGAACATGTTTGCAGTACCCCAGAGGCACTTAATGTCTGTTCCCTTTGTTTTTTCAAGGATGTAGTCAGAAATTTCGTCCAGACGCTTGTTTGTTACGTTGATGTCATTTGAATCTTCCGGAACAAGGTCTACATCGTGCCAGCAGTAGTATTTGATACCGAGCTTCTTCATAAACTCAATACCGGCATCTACCTTAGCCTTTGCGTGCTCCATTGTTCCCGGAGTCTGGCCGAATGATTTATCGGCAGTTCCAGAACCGAACATATCAACGCCGTTTGCGCCAAGGTTATGCCACCAGGCCATTGCAAAAGGAAGATGTTCGCTCATCTTTTTGCCCATGATTGTTAATTCAGGATTGTAATACTTGAATGCCCATGGATTTTTGCTATCTTTTCCTTCGAATTTAATCTCAGGAATATTCTTAAAAAACTCGCTCATTTTGAGCCTCCTATTTTTTATTTTGTTAGTTTTGCCTAACTTGTAATAGTTAGTATATACTAACATAATAAAAAAAGGAATAGCTCAAATCAATTTACTAAACTGAAATATTAATCGTTAAATTAGAAGCATATTCTTCTAATCTCTTCAACAAGTTTTCTTCCGTAGACTTCACAGCCAAAACAGTTCGGATGGAGATTGTCTAAGAAATATTCTGAAAAATGTGGAACCAGTTTCATTCCGTCAACGATGCTGACATTTTTATACTGGCCGGCAATCTTTTTTACTTTTTCACAGAAAGCCATAAGAGTTGGAAGACCTTCTACAGAGTCGCCTCTCCAGATTGGCGAAATACAAAGAATCGGAATATCTTTGCCATAGATTTCTGTCAGGGTCTTGTAATATTCTTCAACCTTTGTCATATCCTTGTCGCCATATTGATTGGTTCCGAGGGCAACAATAATCTTATCCGGATTATAACCTTCCATTTTCATCAGGGAACCTTTATCATAAATATAGCCGCCAATTCCCTGATTGATGATGTCATAATTCAAAAGTCTGTTAGCGACACTAACATAGGTACATGATGATCTTAGCGGCCCGTAGCCCTGAGTGATTGAATCCCCAAGCCACAAAACCTTTTCGCCTTTAACAGCAGGCTTTACTTTTGCATCTATCGAAAAATTTCTGATTAAAACTGTAGCGTCTGCAGGAAGATAAATCACTACATTTTTTTTGCCTTCCGGGAGTTCCCACTCAATAGTGCCGGTATCCATGAGGTCTTTTACATATTTAATTCCAGTTACGAGACCATCTACTGTAATTTCAAAGGAATCAGGCGATCCCTTCCATATGATTTTATATTCGAAAGAAAGCTTGCGGGCTTCTGTGCTAAACTCAAGTGTTTTAGAAGTTGACGCCATACAGCGATCATACCAGAAATCAAAGGCCCCCTTAAAATATTCTATCTGTTTTTTAGAATACTGAAAGGCCTGGATATATCCGTCTTCCTTTTCTTCAAACTCATAAGCACCAAAATAAATCTTTTTTAATTCGTCATTTGTCAAAATCATTTTTGTAGTCTCCGGTTAACTTTCTTAAAAAAATTATAGCTAACGGAAAAAAATTTTACAATTACAAAATTTATTCTTCCTTAAGAAAGTCTATGATTTTATCAGCCTGAGAAAGCGTAGATTTTCTATGCGAAACCAGAACCATAGTTTTGTCGGGATCTTTATCCTTTTCATCTTTTAAGGATTTTAAAATGACAGCTTCATTCAGGGAATCAAGATTGCTTGTTGGTTCATCTAAAAGCATGAACTTAGCGTCATATAAAAAGGCACGGGCAAGACCGATTCTCTGGCGTTCTCCCCCACTAAGACTGCTCCCCAGTTCGCCGGTTTTTGTATCATAGCCGTGAGGCAGCGACATAATAAAATCATGAAGCGATGCCTTTTTTGCAGCATTTTCAATTTCTTCTGTTGTAAAGCAATCAGCTCCAAGAGAAATATTTTCTGCAATAGTCCCGTTGAAAATATAAGTTTCCTGGGTGATATAGGAAATCATTGAGCGTAGATTTTCTGTATTCAGATTTTTTACATTTTCGCCACTTATCAAAACCTCCCCTTTATCTGAATCCCAGAAACGCATGAGAAGTTTTAAAAGTGTTGATTTTCCACAGCCGCTTGGTCCGTGAATTTCTATCATTTTTCCTTTTGGGAAAGCCACGTCAAAATCTTTAAGTATTTCTTTTTCATCATAAGCAAAAGAAAGATTTTGTACTTCAGCACCTTCAAATGAAACTGAGTTTCCGTCTGACACTTCTTCCACAAGAGTTTTTTCTTCCAGCAGATTCAAAACTCTGTTACCACTGGCAATTGTCTGATTGAGGTTATTTGATAGATTTGAAAGCGCCACAACAGGTCCAAAAGAGCCAAGCATTGCGACAGTACCGGTAACGAGGCCAGAAAAGTCAATGAGATTTTTATTAAAAACTGCATATAATAAAAAGAAATTGCCGATTCCAAAAGCAAGTATTGCACCAGTTGTGAAGGCCCTTTGCAAGGCTTCATACTTATTCAGTTTACCCTGCAGACGACCAAGTTCCAACGATTTTTCTTCAATCTGATTCTCACGTTTCTTTCCATAATCATATTGAATTGTTTCATCTAAACCACGAAGACTGGCGAGAACAAATGAGTTCAATTCTCCAAACTCATTTCTGAATTCAAAGCCTTTAGCACTTCCGAGATTGCTGTTAATAAGCGGAATCAAAAATCCAACTGTAAGATATCCTGCAGCCGCAAAAAGTCCTGCCCAGATATAAATCTTTCCCAAAAAGATGCACATAATTGTGCTCACGATCAGAGCAATAGCAACCGGAGAAATTGTATGTGCATAAAAAACTTCCAGGAGTTCAATATCGCTTGTGATTACAGAAATCAGATTTCCCTTATCGCGACCTTCGAGCTTTGCAGGGCAAAGACGGCGAAGAGCAGCAAATACTTTGTGACGTATGATTGCGAGCAGTTTGAAAGCTATAAAATGATTACAATACTGCTCTCCGTAATGAAGGAGCCCACGTGCAACAGCGAGTATAATCAAAAGGTACAAAGGAAGAATGATTGGCTCCTTCTGAGCCAGTGCGACAAGATACTCCGAAGCAAAAACTGTTAGAAAGATTGCACACAAAAATCCGACAACTCCAAGTATTATTGCAAGCAGCATGATTGGGAGAAGTGGTTTTACAAGAACTATGAACTTTGTCATAACTGCAAGAGCCGGGCGGCGCTTTTTGTTTTCATTATTTTTCATTCTGCACCTCCTGCATAAGTTTCAAGCTCTTCCTGTTTTATATAAAGTTTTGAATACTCTCCATTCAATTTCATAAGCTGCTTATGAGTTCCGCTTTCAGTTATTTTTCCGTTTTGTAAAAAATAAATCCGATTTGAATTAACAACATTTGCAAGACGATGAGATATTAAAATTATGATTTTTGATTTTCCAAGCTCGCGGATGACAGACATAATCTGCTCCTCACTTTCCACATCTATACTGCTGGTAGCTTCATCAAAAATATAAACCTGAGGATTAAGCAAAAGTGCGCGGGCAAGTGCAAGGCGCTGTCTTTGTCCGCCTGAAAGATTTGAAGCGGCTTCTGTAAGCTGATAATCTAAACCACCGTTGGACTGAACAAAATCAAAAAGATTAACTTTGGAGAGAACAGCCTCCAACTCTGAATCAGCTGCATCAGGCTTTGCCATCAGAAGGTTATCGCGGATTGTACCCTTAAAAAGATAAGCGTCGTGATTTACAAGTACCATGTTTTTCATCAGGGAAGATTCAGATATCTCTGTCATTGCCAGACTTGATCGGGCAATCTCTTCCGAAGCAGATCTCCGGGTCAAGCCCGAAGATGACATATTATCAAGCAAAAATGTCACATTTCCTGTATATCCTTTATTTCTTCCCATCAGGATTCCAGCGATTGTACTTTTACCGCTGCCAGAAACTCCAACAAAAGATGTGATACCTCGATAACATTCAATATTTATATCCTGTAAAATTGTACGCTCTTTATTGTATGAAAAAGATACATTCTCAAATTTAATTGAATTAAGATTTTTCGGAAACTCTCCAACCATCTCTTCTGGCTCCTGCAAATCCAGAAGTGCAAAAATCTTATCACTGGCAGCCATACCATTCATCGCAACATGAAAAAAAGAACCAAGAAGACGAAGAGGAATAAAAAACTCCGCTGCAAGAAGAATAATCATCAAGGCGCCCTGTAAATCAACTCGCCCCGCCCTGAACTGTATAAGCGTAACAATCATTCCAACAGCAGCACCGCCATAAGCCATGATGTCCATTACAGAAGTGCTGTTAAGCTGCATGGTCAAAACCTTCATCGTAACATGACGGAACTTCTGAGATTCCTCATCCATTTCACAGGCTTTCTTTTCATCAGCCTGATATATTTTGAGAGTTGTAAGCCCCTGAAGATTTTCAAGAAAAGAGTCTCCAAGCTCTGCATAGAGGCCCCAGTAATTTTTCAAGAGCCTCTTTGCAATCTTCATTACGACAACAATCGAAAGAGGAATCAGGGGAACACAAATCAAAAGAACTGTTGCAGCCCTCAGATTCACAAAAGACAAAATTGCAAAAAGCGTGAGCGGGCAAATCAAACTATAGAAAAACTGCGAAAGGTATTTCCCAAAATATATTTCGAGCTGCTCTACTCCTTCGCTTGCAAGCTGTACAACTTCAGCTGTATGAACATTTTCTCGATAAGCAGAACCGAGTCGTAAAAGTTTATCATAAATCTTTGACCTTAGGATTCGTTTTACATCTACACTTGCCTTGTAAGAAGTTCTCGAAGTAAGCCACTCCATCAAAAAGCGAATGGTGATGCAGTCCAGTATCATAGGTATACAAATTTCAAAAGCAGGAAGAGTATTTTCAAACAGCCCCGCAATCATGCCTGTAAGAGTGAAAATCAGTAAAATTTGTGCAAGCAAAGAAATCCACTGCCAGAGCACTTGAAGGACAACATATTTCTTCGCATGCGAAAGAAGTTTTATAAGTCGGACTTTAATCATTCACTACCTCGGTACCCTGCTCAGTTTTTACTCTAAACATAAAATAACCGATATGACAAATCCAGACAATGCCCAGAATAAGGCACGGAATCCAGATGCCTTTTCGTGCCATCATAAAAAATCCAAAGCCCATTACAAGGGTAACTGAAATCAAAATAGACAGTTTTGTTTTTAAGGTCATCGCCTTTCGCTCAACAAAAGATTCCAGATTCTTCTTATAAAGCTTTGTATTTATAAACCAGTTATGAAGCCGGTCTGAAGATTTTGCAAAAGCAAAAGTTGTCACAAGATAAAAAGGAACCGTTGGAAGCACCGGCAAAAACACACCGATTGTTCCCAACGCAAGACAAATAAAACCAATAATTATCAAGAAATACTTATAAACTGTCTTTTTCATAATTTCTCTGTAGTCTCCACGTTTCAATAAAATCAATTATTCTTCTAAAACTATCCTGTCTTGCTTCTTCACATTCTTCTGGATATTTCTTTTCTGCAGACAGCAAATGATTCAAGGCCCATTTTGCATAACCTGTAATATATAATTAAATAATCACTCCTGAATAATTAATTGCGGTTTCGCTTTTGTCTGGTACATACCAGTAATCACAGGAATCTGAACCGGTTGCAACAGTATTAGTTCGGATTAATTTTGCATGCATGAGCTTTGCATATTGATGGTCAAGCTTGCACATATGTGGCATTATTTCCATGTAGCCGTATTCTTTTGCATACTGAACAAGAGGACAACCAACAAGAGTAAAGGCAATTCCTTCATCTGTATTATTCGGATTCACACGCATTCCCCAGGTATCAAGCCAATTTTCTTCTGCCTGATTTTTTTTGACATCATCAGCATATTTTTTATAACTTTTATAAAGATATTTTCGAAGAGGATTTAAGATACATTTGTGATTTATGTTCATAAACTGACTTAAAAATCTTACAGAGTTATATACCTCAATCAAAAGTTCATCTATCGCGTTTCCGTCCAGACGATAATCTGTAGCTTCATAAAACGACAGAAAAATAATGAACATAGTAAGATTGCCTGCAAGAGAATTATCTTTTCCACCAAGGTCAGGTGCATTTGCCATCATTTTTGGAAAGATTTCTTTTTGCCGTCTGCAGATTTCTTTGTATTCTGATGAAAAATGTTTTTTTACATATTTTTTTATATGACGAAATATGAACTGCTCCATTAAATCCTCATTAAAAACAAATTTTCACAATTCTCATGCGAACAGATTTTTCGCAGAATTTTATCATGAGTTTGTGGAAAAAACTTACATCTTTGTAGATGTCCCGGTAGCCGCGCATGTAGCTTTTTGATGAAACTGATTTTATTAACGAGGACCAGCCAGCAAGCACAGCCTCATCTTCCAAAGAGAAGAACGCACTTACATCTTTTATTCCAGCTTCTTTGAGCCAGGTTTTTGTCATGAGCTTTGCGCCTCGCTGGTTACAGCTGTCAAAAACAAGAACACTGCCTGGAAACTTTTCAGCCATTTTGCAGACAAGTTTTTTTACTTCTTCTGTTTTGAAATAGTAGAATACGCCGGAAGCAAAAAAAACAGCTCCATTCTCAACCGGATTTGTTTCGATAATTTTTTCCATCCAGGAAAAATCGTTTAAATCGCATGGAATATTTTCTTCACGTTTTCCTTCCGGTAAAAGTTCGTTTCTAACATTGATAACATCAGGCATGTCAATGTTAAATCCGTGGCAGCTACCCTTGTCACATTTTCTATAGGTGTCATCAAGACCGCAACCCAAGTTTACAACAGAAGCGTTTGGATGATTTGTCAGATAATCACGAACTTCCCAAGCCAAGTCATATTGCCTCTGTGCCACTTCAAGCGCACCAAAAAGCCCGACCGAGCTATTCATCTTTTTTGTCTTTGCAGCAAAATCATAATCGAGCATTCCGCAAATACGAATTGCCTCTTCATCCTTAAAAAGCTGCGGAAATCTTTCAGAACAAATCTTACGTGCAAATAATGGAATTATTAAAGTTTCCTGCACAGTATTTTTTTCAATATGATATTTTTTCATATCATTTTTTCTCCATTACATTCTTATACATTCCGCATACATTAAATCAATGCGGCCGGGAACTACTTCACTTGCGGTAATTTTCCAGCCGTTACTTTCTATGAATGATTTGAACTCCTCCGCCGTCCACTGGTGAGCAAAGTTTACACCAAGCGCCTTTAAGAGTTTTGCCCAGAGATTTTCTTTTTTCTCTGCAGTACGATGAATAAAGGTCGGGCAGATAAGGAGCCCATCATCAACCAGCACGCGGTTAATTTCCGAAAGAACCTTTTCCGGATTCGGAACAACATGCAGTGCGTTCGCAATAATCACGACATCAAAAAAATTATCTTCATAATGCAAGTCACTGGCATCTGCAATTTCAAAAGTCACATTTGAAGGCACTTTCCCCTTCATTGCCTGTTCAATCATTTCCGGCGAAAAATCTGTAGCAACAATTCTTTCTGCTGACCAGGCAACATTTTTTGCAATCATCCCCGGCCCTGTTGCAAGCTCAAGAACCTTCTTTCCCATTACCGCGTCGCCGATATGCTTATACATATAATCATAAATATTTTTCTGTGACTTCATCGCCAGAGAATAAATCGGCGCAAATCTGTCCCAAATTGTTTTTCCCATTTTTATAGCCTCTTTATTTTTTCAACCTGTGATTTTATTTCTGCAATACCTGCGAGAATATCTACTTTTTTCTTTGGTGTATAAAAACGGATTTTAGGTTCAATTTTAAGAAGAAGAGGGATGAGAGGCTGAAGGGTATCAGGATTTACTTCATCTGCCGGGTAGACTGCTAGAATGCTTGCTGTACTTTCCTTGTAAGTGATTTCCGCTTGAGGGCAGATAAGATGAACAACTTCGAGGGCGGCGTTTCTGATATCTGAGTCACGAAGGACCGGATCACGAAAGCGCAGGCGACCAGGAAAATAATTGTACTGCATTCCCTACTCCACCCCATTCAATACCGGCTTCATCGCATTTACGCTGAAAGCAACGGTTGAAGCGTTGTGAAGGATAGCCGCCATTGAAGGCGAGATGATTCCAAAAAGTCCCAGCAGCATAAAGGTAGTATTTACCGCAACTATACCACGGTTATTTGTATCGATTTTTTCGATAAGTCTTGTACCCAGCACTCGGGTTTTGTAAAGGCCTTCGAGTCCGTCTTCGCTGGATAAAATAATATCCGCAGTCTCGCCGGTAATATCAGCACAGTCACCCATTGCAATTCCTGTATCAGCGGCAGCAAGGGCTGGAGCATCGTTTATTCCGTCTCCAATCATAATTACCTTGTGGCCAAGGCGTTTCTGTTCTTCAATATATTTAAACTTATCTTCCGGTAGGGCACGTGAAATATAATTATCTATCTTTGTGATTTTTGCAGCATTGCGGGCAGCACCTTCATCATCACCAGTAATCATAACACAATTACGTACTCCGCTCTGATGAAGTTTTTTGATAATTGCAGGAGCATTTTTTCGAACCGGATCATTGATTGCAAAAATTCCAATCAGATTTTTTTCTTCTGCAAGATACAAAAGCGATTCACCGTTCTCGATTGCTTCTTTCTGGATATTTTCCAGTCCTGCCGGTTCTTTTACTTTTTCATCATCAAAAATAAAATGACGACTGCCGATTACAAGTTTTTTGCCATTGAGTTTTGTAGCAATTCCATGGGCTACAACATATTCAACCTTGGCATGTTCTTCAGGATGAAGAAGTCCGCGTTCAGCAGCCGCATGAACAACGGCAGTTGCAATTGGGTGAGCAAAATGTTCTTCGAGGCAGGCCGCAATCGCAAGTACTTCCTCTTCTGTACGTCCGCCAAAAGCCATTATGCGTGCAAGCTGAGGAGTAGCCGCGGTCAAAGTTCCAGTTTTATCAAAAACTACTGTATCAGCAAGCGAAGCCTCTTCCAGGAACTTTCCGCCTTTTACGATTATTCCATTTTCGGCCGCTTCCTTCATTGCGCTCAAAACTGCAATAGGAGAAGCAAGCTTCATAGCACAGGAATAGTCTACCATCAGGGTTGCCATAACCTTTGTCATATTGCCCGTAGCAAGGAAAACTGCAAGTGAAAGCAGGAAGTTATATTTCACAAGTGAATCAGCCAGATGCTCCGAACGTACCTGAGAGGAAACTTTAAGTGACTGCGAATTATCTATCATTGTCAGAATATTCTGAACCTTAGTCTGATTTCCTGTAGCCCGGACTTCAATAAAGAGCTCGCCTTCCTGAACCACAGTTCCCGCAAATACAGAAGCTCCTTCCCGTTTTTCAACAGCAAGAGGCTCTCCTGTAATTGAAGCTTGATTTACAAGACCCTCACCGCGGATAACTTCACCATCAACAGGAATCAGGCTGCCGGTACGAACCGCTACAAGGTCTCCTTTTTTTACAAAGGAAAGCGGTACAGACTTTTCTACAGTCTCACCTTTTTCATTTTTAGTAACCAGCTGAACCTGATCATTCTGAGAAAGCAGACGATTTGCAAGGTCTGAATATGATTTCTTTTTTGTAAACTCTTCGATTGTGTCGCCAATATTTAATAAGAAATTGATATTTGAAGCTGTCTTTGTATCTCCAGTAATAAGCGCCATAGAAATTGCAGCAGCATCAAGAACTTCTGATTTGAATACATTACCTGTTGCAACCTGCTCCGCACCCTTCAAAATACGGGGGCCAAGCGACCAGACTCGTAAGGCAAGTCTTACTGGCAGCGGCAAAATCTGCTTGAAGTAATGCCAGGCTGTCATACAGGCAAGATCAAAAAGAAGACTTTCTTCTTCCTGAGGCTCTTCAACAGCCTCCAGCATTTCCTGATTTTTAAGATATTTGTCAGAAAGCGCCATAAAATAGGCACGGATATGTTTTTCGGATAGTTGTTTTATATCGTAATAAATTAGGAAGGAACCAGTGGTATAATTCACACTTACATCTGTCATTCCTTCCTGAACAGAAAGCAGACTCAGCGCAAGGGCCGCCTGCCGCCTGGAAATTTTAGTTTTATCATAGCGGATACGAATCCGCCCTGGCAGAGAATGCTTTACTGTAAATTCCATAAATGCCCCGCTTATGCATTAGCCGTTGCGTCCTGCTCGGCCTTTACATCCTCGGCATCTTCTTTAATTGTTTCAAAGTATTCTTTTGCATCATCCTTGAGCTGAAGTCCGCCTGCAACAACCTTGGCACAACCTTTTCTGAAGGTATCTGTCTTAATCAAAGCGGCAGCTGCAAGACCTGCAACTACTCCCCACAAAAATTTCTTTCCACCATCTGTCATAAATTCCTCCTGAGTTTGCAGTCGGTATATTTTGCATATTAGGCTGCACTAACTCTTTAGTTTGTTTTAACTAACTTTAACACTAATTAAAGTTATTTGCAACTAACATTTTGAGCGAAAAGTGTTAAAAGTTTAGCGGCTTTTGGTAGAGCCGGTAAAATCGACTATGTAAAATCTTTTACAGTTAGTTTTATCTAACTTTATTTCCTTATGGAGGATTTTATGAAAGTTTCAAAAATCAATAAGTTTTTCCGAAGGGTCGGCGAAGCACAGATTAAACACCGCAAGCTTTGTCTGATTATACTTTTTGCAGTAACACTTGTATGTCTTTCCGGAATGCGTAATTTCCGCTCAGAAAGCAGCAACAGCGACTGGATTGTAAATGGCAGTGAAATCAAAAAGAACTCTGACCATTTTAAGGAAGTTTTTGGTAACGACCAGTATGTGCTCGTCCTGGTTCAGGCAGATGATGTTTTTGCCCCTGATGTTCTTAATATGATTGACCGCCTTGGAGAACGGCTCGAAACAGAAGTTCCTTTTGCAGATAAGGTTACTTCCCTTACAACAGTTTCAATCCCGATTGGCGACGAAGAAGGCTTTGAAGTAAAGAGTCCTTTCAACGACGGAATCCCAACCGATGCCCGCGAGCTTGCAGAAAAAAAAGCTTTTATCATGAGCCGCGAGTCCATCGTAAATAACCTCGTTTCCGACAACGCCAAAGAATGCTGGATTTCCTTAAAGCTTAATCCTTTTAAAAATGAAAGCGAAGATGTTTCTGCCGTAGGTCACGCCGCAGAAAAGGTTATTATGAGCGATGAGTTCAAAAGCGACCGCTGGACTCTCATGCCAATCGGAAGCGCCTACACCACAGCCGAAAAGGAAGATGTCCTTACAAAGGATTTTGCTTCCCGAATCGCACTCGGCTTCCTGGTTATGCTGATTTGTCTTATCATTTTTGCTCGTTCTGTATCCGGTGTAATTGTTCCTTTCCTTGCAACTCTTTTTGGAATCGGTACCGTCCTTGGTTTTACCGGCCTTATAAATGTCCCCGCAGATTCTGACATGATGACTCTTCCTGTTCTTTTGGGAATGGCCCTTTCAATCGGCTATGCACTTCACTATATCAACGCTTTCAAAATGCACTTCTGCCAGACTGGTAAAAGAAAGGAATCTGTAATTGAAGCAGTTGGCGAAACCGGCTGGCCAATTTTGTTCACCGTAATCACAACTGCAGTTTCCCTCCTTTCTTTCCTCTTTGCAAACATCCGCCCTATGATCTGGCTTGGTGCAGTTGCATCAACAGTTGTCATCATGGTTTATCTTTATGTTGTAATTTTGATTCCGATTTTTCTGAGTTATGGAAAAGACAAGGCTCCTGTTCTTGCTGAAACTAAGGGAGCTACAAAGGCAGACCTTGTTTTTGAAAACATAGGTAAAAAGATTGTAAAGCGCAGTAAGCTTGTTACAATTATTTCTGTCGTAGTTATTGCCCTCTGTGTCCCAGGACTTCTTAAGATGGAAGTAAACATGGACTACTTAAAGTTCATGGGAAACAAGGTACCTTTCGTTCAACGAATCGAAAAAATCCTTGAAACAAAGCTTGGAAACATTTACAGCTATGATGTTATGATTGAGTTTGATGAAGAGGATGCCTTCAAAGATCCTGAAAATATGCTTGCTCTCGATAATCTTGAAAAAGAATTAGGCAAACTTCAGATGACAAAAATCACAAACGGAAAACCTCGTGTAAGAAGCATTACAAGACAGGTAAAAGAAATGTACCTCGTCCTCAATGGTGATGACCCGGCTTATTACACAATTCCAGAAGAACAGGACATGCTCACCCAGCTTCTTTTCTTCTATGAGATTTCAAACAGCGAAGCCCTCTTTGATGAACTTTCTGAAAGCTATAACGCCGCTTATGCCCACGTAGAAATTTCTGATTACAATGCAAACATGATTGTTGAAGATATTACAGCCGCAGAAGCTGTTGCTAAAAAGTTTTTCCCGACTGCTCACGTTGCAGTTGTTGGAACTGTTGCTGAAAATGCAGCCATGAATGAAACGGTTGTAAAGAGCGAACTCAAATCTTTTGGCGCTTCTTTCATCATGATTGCAATTCTTTTGATAATTGTATTTGCAAGCTTAAGAACAGGACTTATTGCAATGATTCCAAACCTTGCTCCGGTTCTGTTGATTGGAGCAGTTATGGGTTATAGTCATATGCCGCTCGATGAACTTACAATGATGATTATGCCTATGATTCTTGGAATTGCAGTTGATGATACAATCCACTTCTCCAACCATATTAAAGCAAAACTTGAAACCGGCAGAAGTTATTCAGGCGCTGTTACAGAAAGCTTCCGCGAAATCGGAAAGACAATGGGAACAACAACTTTCATTTTGTGCGCTATGTTCCTTATGTACTGCTTCAGCCCGATTACGGCTATGTTCAGAGTTGGTCTTCTTTCTATCATAGGATTAGGCTCTGCACTTATTGCAGACTACACTCTTACCCCTGCTTTGATTTATCTTACAAAGCCGCTGGGAAAGAAATACGAATAACAGTGTCACCCCGAACTTGTTTCGGGGTCTCCTTTGAAAGATGCTGAAACAAGTTCAGCATGACTGTTGTTATTCTCAACTAACAATGTTATGATAGTCTTATCCTATGAGTATAAATAAAAATGTAGTCGTCCAGGGTAAGGCTATCAAACTTGAGCTTGATGGAAGCGGTTCCCTCTCAAACTCTTTTGGTAAACTGAATTTGGAAAAATCAAAAACACGTGAAAATATAATCTATCACAGTTGGAATGTTCAGGTCCAGAAAACAACCTTTGCCGAAGAAAAAGACAACTGCGGCCGTGATGAGATTCAGATAATGTTCAATCTGAGTCAGGATATCAGATGGGCATATTCCTTTCACACAGGCAGCGAAACAGTTGAAATGTCCAAGGGCGAAGTCTGTGTTTTCAGAAACAATAATTATGCCACTGCAATGACTTACGAAGCTGGAGCCAATTTTGTTTTTAAAAATCTCCAGATGCCAACAAGCTACTTTGAAGACTTGCTTTCAAAATATTTTACAGATCAGAATATAATAAAACTTAAAGAGCATTTTTTAACACACGTTACGAAAACTTCGATTACGCCGGAGATGTATCGCGTTCTTTCTGAAATCGACACTGCCGACCGCTTTAAGGAATACGAGGGTGTTTACACCGAAGGTAAAATGATTGAGCTCACAGCCCTTGTGCTTTACGGAATTGCCTATCACAAAACAGATGAAATTAAACGCCTGCCGCAACCAAGCAAAAGTGATGTAGAAAGAATTGAAAATCTGCGTGAAAAAATTCAGAGAAATCCGGCCCTTGAATATGATGCCCAGACCGTCGCCGAAGAACTTGGAATGAGCATCAGTAAATTAAACAGAGTATTCCGCACAATGTACGCAACTTCCCTGCACTCTTACGTTCAGGACAAGCGTCTGGAATATGCAGCCCGCCTTTTACAGGAAAATGACGTGCCGATTTCTCAAGCAGCTCAATTGTCAGGTTACACTAACATGAGCCACTTCTCAAAATCCTTTGTGAAAAAATATGGAATACTACCTAAGGATTATTAGAAACTGAACTTTGCATTCAAACAAAGGCTGCTTAAATCTTTATAGGCTCCATATTTTCCGTCACGGTCTGGGCCTGCTAAAAATATATAAGCTGATGCTCCAAGCGAAATCTGATCAGACAAACTGTATTTTACAGATGGTGAAAGCAAGCTGTCAAAATCATTAAAACCTATAAGGCCTGAAAAGCTGAGTTCCAGAGTTTCGTTTACAAGTGATTTTGAAACGCTTAAAGTTGCTCCATGCTGATATGCGTCTGTGCGTTCAAGTTCATCGAGATCTCCAAAAACTGCATCACAGTAATATTGAGCAGTGAGTGTCCAGCCACTTGGCATCCAATCTATACCGGCAAGAGCAGAAAGCTGATTTTTCTGAAGTGAACCGCCCTCTTCTTTCTGGAAATGTCTCTGTGGGAAGAATGCAGTTTCCAGGCGGAGTACAGTTTCTCCAATAGGAAGTGCGGCATCTGCGCCAATCATTGCCATGCGCTCGTATTTTCCGCTTACTACAATAGCTTCTGAAGTCATACCATAATTTAAGATTGGAGTGTCATCCCAGCCATAAAAGCCATATAGCGAAAGGTCGAATGCAGAAAGATAACCTGAAACTCTCAGGCCGTATTCTCCATTCCAGATTGCAAGCTCTGGAGTTTCAATGCCACCGATTGTCACAGGAAGATTGACTCCAGGTGCAACAGGAATTTCTATAGTTTCAGGAACTACAAACTTACGCAAAGAGTTTCCCTCATCAAGAGGAAGTGCTGCTGATGTAAAGAAAGGAATCCAATAAGCATCTGCGGTAAACTGATTTCCACTTAAAGAAAAGCGTATTGCATCTACAGCAAGTTTTGAATCATCTCCTACCATTGCGGCAAGGCTGCTCATATCTGACGGGCACAAAACATTTGTGATGTCGATTCCATCGGCTTTTCCCCAGGCTGCTTTCTGGCGACCAATGCGAAGGCCCCAGATGGATTCTGTATAATCCAGCCAGAGTTCATCAACTGAATATTCAAGTGAATTATTAACTGCATCGTAAGTTACAGAGCCTTCTGCGAGTGCGGAACTGTTATCGAAATATGCATCTATTGTGCCAGTAAAAGTAGTTGTACCTATAGTAAAGCGGCCGGCAGAAGTGTCGCTGTCGGTCCAGGGAGCAGCAACTCCCCAGCGTGTTTCGATATTTCCGGAGAACTCCACTCCACCTTCTGCTGTGAGAGCGGCGGTAGCGAGAACTCCGAACATTGTTATTAAAAGTAATTTTTTCATCTTATACGTCCCTTTTCGAGAGCGGCTACGGTGAAGAGAGAATCATCTATATCTTCTTCGTCGTACTGAATGTTCTTGCTTTCGATGAGTGACCAGGTGCCTGACTGAACATTTTCCATCTTCATTTTCTGAGCTGTCGTAAAGCCTTTGATTGTTGTAAAGTCTGTACAGGTAAGAACGCGGTGTAATGTATCCTGGCGATCATAAAACTCGCACTTGCGGAGAATGTAGTCTGCCTTACCAATATAGCTGATATAGCGTGGATCTTTTTCTGTGTGAGCCTTGCTAATACATTCAACTTTGTAGCAGGCAACTCCGTCTACAGTTTCTTCGCCAAGCAGATTGTAATCATACTTATTGAGGCTGCGATCTCCCATATCCTGATAGGTGAAGTCTGTTCCCATAAAGCTGCCTTCGCTTTCGCTTCCGCTTGAGGCGATACGGCGGGTCTTTTTCATAGCCGGCATGTAAAGCCAATTGTCGGAATCCTTATCTTCTTCTTCGTAGTCAAAAGTAAGATAACCTGTTCCTGCAACATCCTTTGGTGTAGTGAAAACGATAACGCTTTTTTCTACATCACCATAATCCTTGCTCTTCATAATCACTTCGCGGATTCGGTCTGAACCTTTCTTTGAGTGAATTGTGAGAGTAGCAGTTGAAGAGGAAGTTTTTGCCTCCGCAACTTCGTCTGCTTTTTTCATAATATCATAGCCGGTTTCTGCGAAGAGGGCTCCGACGATTAAAAGTGCTGAAAGTGTGGTGATAAGTTTTTTCATTTATTTTGTCTCCTTGCCAAATGGCTTTGTAATGAAGAGTAAAACTGGTGTCAAAGTGTAGTCGGCAATGAGCGCACTGCCTAAGCCCACAATCGACAGCCAGCCGATATTTACGAGAACAGTCATTGTGGATGTCAGGAAGATTCCAAACATTGCACAGAGGATGACTGTTGTCATAATCATTGTTTTTCCAATTTCACGGTATGAGTTCAAAACTGCCGAGCGGTAGTTTCCTGTCAACTCAAAGTGATATTTGATATGATTTGTAAAGTGGATTGTATCATCAACCGCGATACCTAGAATCATCGGCATAATCATTGCAGTAATCATATCAAGGTTTACGCTCGCATAGCCCATAATTCCACCGATGATTGCAATTGGCGCAACGTTTGGAATCATTGCAATAAAGCCTGTACGGAAAGATGTAAAAGCAAGAATCAAAAGAAGCAGAATTACCAGCAGCGAAGTTCCTATCGAACGGATTGAACCACGCACAAGCTTGCCGTTCATATGTGCATACTGAACAACCTCACCTACTACACCTGCATTTGATGCATCAGGAAAAAGCTCTGCACACCATTTTTTTACATCTGCAAGATTGCGGACAATTTCTTCTCCATCATAACCAGAAAGCTCAATGTGAAGGTAACCAGCCTTAAAATCTTCGCTGACATAATTATAAAGATCGTTTCCACCAGAGATTTCGTAAAGGAACATTTCCTGACTTACAAGATCCTGATCGTCTGGAATTACATAAGCTGCCGGATCGTCTCCATTCAAAGTGCGATTCATTTCCTTTACAACCTTTGTTACAGAAGAAACACGAGGCTTTCCGTTAGAAACTTTTGTTGAACTCAGAGTTCCAATGCGGGCTGCAAGCTCATCCATATTTTTCAGAACTTCAGGATTCTTAATGGCATCTTCTTCCTGATACTCAACAAGAACTTCATAGCTGTACTGGCTTCCAAGCTGACTGCGGGTAATTTCCATAAGGCGGTGAATATAAGGAGTTCGTTCGCCCATCATATCCGCATAGTTCATATTTACCTTGATTTTGAAAATAACAGGGATTACAGCAAGAATAACTGCAGTTCCCACCACAACTGTAATCCACTTTTTATTAAGAATTGATTTTCCCATTGCCTCTACACGGAGGTCAGAATTTGTTGAGCCTTCGTTCTTTACAAAGTCCGGATCTGGTTCCTGATCTTTTCCAAAACTGTAAAGACATGGAAGAAGAATTATTTCAAAAACGAAAACTGCAAAAACGGCAGCGGCAGTAATTCCTCCAACCCAGCGCATAGGTCTGATGTTTGCAGAAAGGAAGGAAAGCATACCGGCCATTGTTGTGATTACTGTAAAGAAGAGAGCCCAGCCGGAATCTCTGATTCCCATAACAATTGATTCTTTGCGCTGGCCTGTTTTTCTGAAGTACATCTTAAAGCTGTTGATGTAGTGAACTGCATAACCAACTGCAAGAGCCATAGCAAGCAGAACAGTTACAAGAATCATTGTGTTATTACCTTTGATATTCAGCCAGGCAGAAGCACCGAGGGTCGTACAAAGGGCTCCGAGAGTTGCAATTGAAGGAACAACAACTCCGCGAAGCGAGCGGATAAAGATGATTAAGAAAAGCAGCATTACAATGAAGCCCAAAGCAATTCGGCTTATGCACTGCCAGACAATTGCTTTTTCCTCTTCATATTCTGTATAAGAAAGACCTGCCGGACGAATCTCCCATTTATCTGATTTATATTTAGGATCATTAAAGATTGCCATAGCTGGTGGAGCAATCTTTGCCATTGCTTCGTCAAGACTTTCTGAATACTGTTCAAGATTTACGATAAGCCAGGTTTCCGTACAGTCATCGCTTACAAGATTATTTACGATAGATTCTCGGCTCATAATAAAAGCTTTCTTTTCAGCCAGTTCAGTTGAATCGCTTGGCACACCATCTTCAAAAGGACTCGTTACTTCAAAGCCATCTTCGGTACCGATTGGAAGCGAGAGTTCCATAAGAGAAGTAATACTTCCGGCATAAGGAACCTTATCCAAAAGCTCATCTCCGAGCTCGTCTATCATCTGCAAAACTTCAGGGGCAAAAACATCATCGGCTTTAATATGAGCCAAAAGAGTATCAGTAGAACCAAAAATACTTTCAAAGTGGTCCTGATTTACTTTTGTTGTTTCCCAGTCATCAAACCAGTCTTCTTCGCCATTATCCAGTTTTAGCCGAGGAAGCCCCAGACTACAAACTATAGTTAAAATTAATAAACCAATCAGAAAGCCCCATCGGTGCTTTACTTCAAAACGACCGAACTTTTCAAACCAGTCGTTAATTTTTGTTACCTTCACTTGATTCTCCTTTTGATAACACTGTTATCTTTAACAGATAATAATGATAACAGTGTTATCATGTCAATAGAATTTTCACATTTTTGATAACAATGTTATCACCTTTTATTGACAAATCTCATTATTTCATTCTAAAATTAGGTCATTGCGAGGCATGACGTAAAATATGAGTGAGTCTGCAATTGAAACAAAAAAGAAAATCCTCGAAAGTGCCATGGCGGAATTCCTTGAAAAAGGTTTTATGAACGCCTCACTACGTACAATTGCGTCGAACGCAGGCCTTACCACTGGCGCAATGTACCGTCATTTTAAAGATAAGGATGCACTTTTCTGTGCCCTGGTAGATGAAGCAATAGAATTTACCACTAAGACAGTAATGATGGCAGATTCGTCTCATCACATGGATTTAGATAATGTTGTTTCTGAAAAACATTTTGAGGAAGAAACAAAACAAACAAACGAACTTTTAAATTACATTTTCGATAATTTCGATGCCTTTACCCTGCTGCTCACAAAAGCAGCAGGAAGCACCCACGAACATTTTCAGGAAGAAATCTGCGAACTCTACACAAAAAACTGTGAGCAAACCTTTAACTGGATGTATAAAAATCAGATTTCAACAAAAAAAATCGATAAGATGACAGTACACTTTATTGCTTCCACTGTCATAAACGCCTTCGTAGAAATCATTACACACAAGATGACCAAAAAGACCGCATCTCAATATATAGAAAACATCGAAGAATTTACCCGCTACGGAATGATGCACATGATGGGCATTCCCTGCGAGCATAACGAATAATTATCCTAGCGCAACATCCAGTACCATCATCAAAGCAAAACCTAGCATAAAGGTAATTGTACCCCAGTTGGAATGCTCGCCCTCTGCCATCTCTGGAACAAGCTCTTCTACTACAACGTAAATCATAGCGCCTGCAGCAAAGCTTAAAAAGTATGGAAGAACTAGCATAACAAGGCTTGCAAGAAGGATTGTAAGGAAACCTGCAACAGGCTCAACTATTCCAGACAGAATTCCATACCAGCAGGCCTTTCCCTTAGACAAACCTTTTGAATGAAGAGGCATAGAAATAATAGCACCCTCAGGAAAATTCTGAATAGCAATTCCAAGGGCAAGACTGAGAGCCCCCGCCTCAGTAATCTGTGCAGAACCAGAAGCCCAGCCTGCATACAAAATACCAACAGCCATTCCCTCAGGAATATTATGAAGAGTGACAGCAAGCACCATCATCGTAGTTTTCTGTAATTTTGATTTCACACCTTCCTGGGTTTCATCAAGATGCATATGTGGAACAGTCTTATCCAGAATCAAAAGAAAAATCATTCCAAGACAAAAGCCCACAGCCGCTGGAACAAAAGCAAACTTACCGCGATCGCTGGCCATATCCATAGACGGAATAAGAAGACTCCACACAGAAGCGGCAATCATAACACCGGCAGCAAAGCCCGAAAGCATTTTCTGAATACGAGAATCCAGCTCCTTTTTCATAAAGAAAACAAGAGCAGAACCAAGAGCAGTTCCTAGAAATGGAATTAACAGTCCTTTTGCGATTATATAGTTCATACCTAATATTATATTTACTTTATTAGGAGAAGGTCTATATAATAAACTTATGACTCAGATTCAAAAAATACTTTTCAAATATCAAGATACAAAGTACGCAGACTTTTCTGCAAAACTCGTGCCTACTCTCCCTCGTGAAGCTTTTATCGGAGTTCGTTCTCCTGCATACAAAGAAGTAATTCGCGAACTCAAAACTTTACCACCGGCAGAACTTGAAAACTTTCTCGCAGACCTGCCACACAAATATCACGAAGAAAACTGTCTGCAGATTGCGCTTATAAACAAAATAAAAAATTATGAAGAATGTCTGTCTGCTCTCGAAAGTTTTCTTCCTTACATAAACAGCTGGGCAGTAAGTGACGGACTTAATCCTCCTGTTCTTAAAAAGAACCGCCAGCAGCTCCTGCAAAAACTCCAGCAGTGGATTCGTGCCGACAAGCCATTTACCCAGCGAGTTGGAATGCTGCTTTTGATGAAGTATTTTCTTGATGATGATTTTAAAGCTGAATACCTTGAACTTCCAGCTTCAATCCGCAGCGAAGAATATTATGTAAACATGATGACGGCATGGCTCTTTGCAGAAGCACTTGTAAAGCAGTGGGATACTACAATCACCTTTATTCAAGATAAAAAACTTGATGTCTGGACTCACAACAAAGCAATTCAAAAGGCCTGCGAAAGTTTCCGCATATCACCAGAACACAAAGAATACTTAAAGACTCTCAGAATAAACTGACTTTCTATCAAATATTCCCTGGAAATACATATTCCAGATTTTCTTTTGCGACCTCTACAAGGCGCAGAATTGTATTGACTGGAGTTGGTTTTTTGTCTGTAAGCTTGAAGGCTGGAAAAAATCTTGTGATGTGAAGCGGAATTCTTTTATTGAACAGAATCTCGAGGCTGGCAATCCAGGCTGAAAGTTCGCGCATTTCCTGCTCGCTGTCATTTTCGCTGGGGATAATTAGTGTGGTTAATTCTACGTGGCAAGACTGGACGGCGCCTGTAATGAAATCTTTTACCATCTGAAAATCGCCTCCAATAAAGTCACAGTAGAAATGGTCGGTAAAGGCTTTGAGGTCTATGTTCATGGCGTCGATATATGGACTGATTTCTGCTAGAACTTTTTGAGAGGCAGTTCCGTTTGTTACAAGAACATTTTGCAGACCAGATTCCTTTGCCAGCTTTGCCGTGTCACGGACAAACTCGTATCCAATGAGCGGTTCGTTGTAAGTAAAGGCAATTCCAATATTTCCGCGTGAACGAAGCCCGAGTGCAATATTCACAATTTCTTCTGGATCATAATAGTTTGCTCTTTCTTTAAATTCGAAAGCTTTCTGCGACCAGGAAATACTGCTGTTCTGACAAAATGGACAACGAAGATTACAACCATAAGACCCAAGTGACAAAATCATACTGCCAGGCATGAACATCTTAAGAGGTTTCTTTTCGATTGGGTCCAGAGCAAAAGAAGTAAGTTTGCCATAGTTAGCTGCAACAATCTGGCCATTGCGACAAGTCCGCCCACCACAAAAGCCTGTCTGTCCTTCTTCGATTTTACACTGTCTGAAGCATACATCACAAATCGGCATATTGATTTCCCATGTGGTTAATAATGTCTTACGACTTCAAATCTAAAAAGCTCCACATCTTCACCAGGAGCGATTCCGCCTTTACGCCTTGCAATCGCAATCTGCTGTTCAACAGTATCAACGCCATCCAGGTCTGGAAGCAGAAGCCCGCGCTTATAACCACTCTGTACTATCACGCCATATTTTTTTACATCTAGTTCTGCAGTAGAAGAGATTTTTTCTGCCTCTCCCAGAACATCAACATTTATATCAAGATATTTTAATTCATCTTCTGTAACCGGTTGAAAACGAGGATCTTCGGAAACAGCACTCACTGCATTATGAATTATCTCAAGCGCAAGATTTTCTTTTGTTGCAGCAATGGTTCCTATACAGCCACGCAGGCTCCCAAACTTGTGAATCGAGACAAAAGCACCGGCTCGAGTTTTCAGAAGTTCTGAAGGTACCCAGGATGGCAGTTCCATCTCGCTGTCATTTTGTACATAGTATTCCGCAGATTCTCTCGCAAGCTTAACCCATGCATCGGACTTCTGACGTTTTTGTTCAAGCTCACTCTCGACCTGCTGAAGTCGCATATCAAGAAAATGTCTATTCGTATCTTGCCCCTTTGGAATGAAAGAACAGATTCCATATCCCACACCAGTTACATCTTCGTGCGAATATTGCTCTGCTTCAACCGCCTGCCCATCCAGCGCGCCCGCCATAATCATAAAAGATTTATGTCCGCATTCCGCAGCCTTCTGGCAGAAGCTTTCATCAAAATCAAAAAGTTCTCCAAAACGTGCTCCTGAGCATACATCCATAATCCGCTTGTCATAAACAGGTCCCTCTTCAGCATAACCGTAAGGACCATAATCCTGAAGTTTATGTGACAAATCTCCGCTGGCAATATAGACCACTTTGCGTCCCAGCTCTTCAACCGCATCCTTAATTATCATTCCATATTCATAATGCTTTAAAAGGTCGTAGCCAGAAAGCCCAGTTCGAACAAGCTTAAAGTCCTTATATTTTTTGAGAATGAACCAGAGCGGCACCATAGTTCCATGATCAAGTGATGGATTTTTTTCACCAAGAGTACCTGCCGGAAAGTGAGAAGCATCTGCCATACCAGCAATTCGATTTACAAGTTCTTCATCATACTCAATATCAAACTTGGCCTGTGGCGCGTCAAATTCTGCAAACGAACCAACCGCCCCACTTCCCGGAGAAATATGAAAATAATCAGAATACATCACACTGTGAGGACTGGAAATAATTATCGTCTCAGGCTTAAGGGCCGCAATTTCATCTGCAACTTTTTCATAAGCCTTAATTGTTTTTTCAATCTGACTTTCAATTCCACGCCCAACTTCCGGCACAATCATCGGCGGATGCGGAACCATAAATGCAGCTATAATCGACATTGAAGCCCCCTTCTTTATTCGTTAGAAATATAACAATCACCCGAACCTATCATCAGCCATTTTTCACCCCATTTCAAATTATATTTTTGAGGGGCCTGACTTTCGTTTAACGGGAGAGATATTTTTACAGGACTTTTATATTGAATAATTACAGAAGATCCATTTTTTATATATGAAGCATCTTCTGTAACATAACCGCCAAAAACTACAGTCTCGTTTTCTACCGATAATATTATTCTGTTATTTAACACTAACCAACTGCCATTTATTTTTTCAACTCTGTTTATAGTTTTACCTGGAATATATTCAAAAGTTTTGTCTTTGTTTAATTTCAGCAAAGGGCCTCTTTGATCTGCACCACCGTTCCAGGTTTCCCATATAATACTTCTGTTTTCAAAATCGTATTTTACAGTTGATTCGTTTTCAAATAATTTGATTCTGTTTATTGCTGATTCTTCCAGCCATGTAAAGCTTACATCTTTTGATTTTGGTTTATACCAGTCGAACTGCATGAAGAATTTTTCCAATTCTTTATCAGAAAAAATATAGCCTTTCTTTGCATAAAACAAATTTCGAAAAAGCTTCAATTCGGTTTTTGATAAAGCACCTAATTGCAAATCATTAAGATAAGGTTTTTCAATCGCAGAAATATCTCCGTTTCTAATGATGGTTTTATATTTTTCTAAATCAATCAACTCATCAGCTGATTCCAGATAGGAAGAAACATTGTGTCTATATGGATATTCACAATCGAGTTCTTTTGCATACTGACTTACATCATTATTTTGCGCATAAGCCAAGACTGAAATTGAAATCATAATTGATATCAACAATACTTTTTTCATTAGTTACTCCTAACATTTTTTATTTCTGCTTTTATTCCTGAGGATTAAACAACTCCACCTGCTCACCAAGAGGTCCATAGAAAAATGACATTCTAGCATGAAACTCAGGATTACTTGGAATCACAATGTCTTTAGGTTTTATAAAAACTTCGTAGCCAGCCGCTTCAACTTTTGCAGCAAGTTCATCTACCATTTTAGTCTGCAGTGCAAAATGACGCACAGCACCCAGCTCACGGATTCCATCTCCATTGCAGAAGATTTCAAGACGTGCTGGTGCTGCACCACTGTCATTTCCACCAGACTTCAACATCACTCCTTCAGCCCAGCGTCGTTCTTCCTCAAATCCAAGAATCTCTTTATAAAACGAAACAGCCTTTTCAAACAAAGTCGGATCTTTGCATTTCATCGAAATGTGATGCATGCCTGTTATAGCAAATGATTTTTCCATACTGTCAGCGTTCCTTTTATTCCTTTGCCGTCTCATCCGGATAATCCCAGAATTTGCCTTTGTGGAAATTTGCGTTTCCTAAAGGCTTTGCTGTCAGCTTAAAAATCATACAGCCATCCGGGCAGACAATCGTTTTTGAATATTTACTGTCGCCACCTAGATTTTCCAAGTCGCCACCGCTTCGAACTGCCTCCATCAAAGGATAAAGCATCATCATAGTTTTTGAACAGATTCCATATCCATTTTGATTTACAGGACATCCATAAGTACAGGTGTACTTGTCACCAGGTTCTTCACCATTGCGGCAATAGCGTTCTGTGTGGTCACCATGCAGGTAGCCTGTAACTTCCACGGTGAACTCATATTCCTCGTCATACCATTTTTTCATTTGGATTTTCCTCCATTTTTCCTTTTCTATATAAGACACGCAACCGCATTACTTTTGTGGCTCTAAATATATAAACTCATATTCCACAGGATTTACATACCCCAAACGTTGAGCAAGGCGGTCAGATTCTACATTGTCTTTGTCGCAGGCCCAGATTGCTTTTATTCCCTTTTTTTCAAGCTCCTGAATTGTTTTAAGGCAGATTGCATAAGCAAAGCCACGGTTGCGATATTCTTCAAAAGTGTAAATGCCCATCTCGGCATAGCCGCCTGACATAAATGCAGCTTCACTTTCGCTGCACACCTGGCCGTTTTCTACAGCAAAAAATCCCCAGGCCTTTTTAAGGAATTCTTCTTTTGAGCCGTAATTCTGAATATGCCATTCTTTGTAATCTTCGGGTAGCTTGTCATATAATTCGCTTGAGTATGGTAGGATTTCTACACTGCAAGGTTCTTTCTGCTCTTTTTTTCTTTCGATGTATTCAAGGCGTGGAAAGGGTTTTGAAATGCCTTTAAGAGGACAAGTTCCTTTTCGCTCCGGTACCCAGATTACCTGCATCCAGGTCCTTTTTACTAATTCGCCTAAAACTTCTTCAACCCATGGTAAATATGCATCATCACTAACATAGGTCCAGCTCATCTCCAGTCTGCAGATTGCTTTTGTCGGGGCATTTATATCATCAACATAAGCTTTGCCCGGCATCTTTCCTTCAAAATAACAACTGAGGGCAGAACAGTTCGGCTGATGTTTTTTGTAGAGCGGCTTGATTAAATCTTTTTTCTCTTCGGGTAACTGGGTGAACATGGAAGCCTCCTGGAATTAATTCTGATTCTTGAAATACTTTTTTCTGATTAATTTGTTTACTATGATCAGAATTATTATGCCGGCACACAGGACTACGGTAATTCCTGCACTAATTTCTATAGAAAACAAACCGATTACTGCAGCAATCAGCCAGCATATTGCATAGATGAGCCACATAATTCCATTAGCGCGATTATATTTTTTTACATCAGTTACAAAATCGGATGGGATTTTTTCTCCGGCCCAAAAATTGATTGGCTTTTTCGATAAAAATGCATAAGTTGCAAAGGCAAAAAAGGCTCCCGCACAAACCAGAATACTTATAAAATAAATAACTTTTTGTGAATCCATTTTGAAATCTCCTATACCTTAAATATTATAAGGGGCAAGCTGATATTTGTAAAATGCAAACAATAACCATACTTCTTTTTCTTAAAACCTGTGCTATAATTATATTATCAATTCAAAGTGAGGCGTCCGATGGAAGTTTTCGAAATACTTAAACAACTTCGCGAAAAAAATAATCTTACTCAGGAAGAAATGGCGGTCCGTGTAAATATTACAAGACAGGCCGTAAGCCGCTGGGAAACCGGTGAAACTCAGCCCAACCCCCAGATGCTCGTTGTTCTTTCGCGTGAGTTTGATGTTTCTATAAATACTCTGCTTGGCTCTCCTCGTAAACTTTTCTGTCAGTGTTGCGGAATGCCTCTCACTGAAGATTCCATGATCAGCCGCGAACCTGACAAGAGTTTTAACGAAGATTACTGCAAATGGTGCTACAATGACGGCGAGTTTATTTACAAACAGAAAGACTCACTCATCGATTTTCTTCTGGAACATATGCCGAATCCCCAGAACCAGAGTGACGATGAGCGCCGCCAGTTTTATGACAACATGCTCTCTCAACTCAAACATTGGAAGGCGTAATACACATTCACCGAGTTCTTCCCGCCCCAAAAAAGCAACAAGCTGTTTCTTTTTTGTACCTCCACCACGTGTTATACTGATGTCATAAGGAGGGCACACTATGCCAAGACCAAGCACAAAAGAAGACCTGCTCAAAGCAGCACAGGAAAACTATAACACACTCATGGATTTTATCGACTCAATGACAGAAAAGGAGCTCACCACTCCCTTTGATTTTTCGGGCCAACCAAGCAAAAAAGAAGCCCACTGGAGCCGCGACAAAAACGTACGCGACGTTCTGATTCACTTATACGAATGGCACAAACTCATGATGCAGTTCCCAAAGAACAATGCAAAAGTCACCGACAGCAAAAACGCAATTTCAATTCTGCCACCAGATTACAGCTGGGCAACATACGGCGCCATGAACATGGTGTTCTGGAAGAACCACCAGGAAACAAGCCTCGACTCCGCGAAAGCCCTCTTCAAAAAAAGCCACGCCGACGTCATGAAGCTCATCGAAAGCTACAGCAACGAAGAGCTCTTCAAAGCAAAATATTTCTGCTGGACCGGCACCGCCCCACTCGGCTCCTACTTCGTAAGCAACACCTCCAGCCACTACGCATGGGCGTTGAAGAAGCTTAAGGCGCACAGAAGGAACTGCAATAATAAATAATCATAAAGGAGGGGAAGGCCTTCCCCTCTCTCCCAAGTCCTCGCTACGCTGCAGTCTTGTCCGCTACCCCTTCTCGTTAGGGGGGACGCAGCATAGCTGCTTACCCCATAAAGTGATTTTTCAGCCAAAATGCATATAAAACTACATTTTTCATGCTTCTATATGCACAAAAACATAGAGTCCATATAATGGTGTAAATTTAAAAGAGTCATGAACTCAAATCCTGATATAATGTTAAGTGACCAAACTAAACATAAAAAGGAGATGATCTCATGACTCAACTTAATCTT
>Ga0129306_1000906_pt1 | contig 39644 bp, 39 predicted proteins | sample P827metagenome_FD_94438 | JGI IMG/M metagenome (GOLD analysis project Ga0129306, IMG submission 94438) | Capybara group fecal microbial communities from Wisconsin, USA - P827 metagenome | ecosystem: Host-associated > Mammals > Digestive system > Large intestine > Fecal | place: USA: Wisconsin... | reverse complement strand
TGCATACCCATCTGTCGTATTAATGTAATGTTCTACAATTTCAGCTTTTCTCTCTAAACTTAACTTAGACATAAAAAAAGTGTACCTCCAAAAATTGTCTCCAACTTTTGGGGTACACTTCATTTTGACTGGTTAAAGACAGAATAAAAAACACTGCCAGACAATATAAAAATTGAGTGACAGTGTTTTAGTTTGTTATCTGATGAAATTAGTCCAGACCTTCTTTTCTGATTCAGGTTGTGCCACTCCAGCGGCCTTTCCAGCTTCGATGCTCTTTAAAATCCATGCCATGTTTCGTCCGATTGTGTGCATAATCTGGATTCCTTCTTCGTCTTTCATTACGTCATCGCCATTTGAGCCGTGGACCATGTTCCAGTAGCGTGATGTGATTACAGGCTGCTGGGCGTAAGTGATGTATTTGTTGAGGACGTCGAGACAAGCCGTAGTGCCTGCTCTACGGGCAACGGTGACGGCTGCTGCAGGCTTAAAGCGGAGATATTTTTCGCCCTTCCAATAAAGTCTGTCCAAAAAAGCGACCATTTCACCGCTTGGAGAAGCATAATAAACCGGTGAGCCAAGCACGATTCCGTCAGCTTCCTGAACTTTTGCAATTGCTTCGTCAACAAGGGCGTCGATTTCACCTGTAAGTGCCCTTCCGCCAACCCAGAAAATTTCAGTGTCGATTCCGTTTTCTTTGAGGGAATCTGCGACAAGATTGAGGGCAGTATATGTGCTGCCTTTTTCGTTACGGCTTCCGTTGAAAAGAATTACTTTCATTTGTTTCTCCTATTTGTTTGATAGCCAAAAGAATAGCATATTTTAGCTTAGTTGATAAAGAGATTGAACAGAAACTTTTCCATGTTATAATTGTGGAATGAAAGATTTTTCGGAAGTTTTTTCATTTTGGAAGGATTTGTCGCCGACTCAGGCTACTTTTTTGGAACAAAACTTACGAACGGAAGTTTTTTCGGCGGGGAAAGTTATTCATAAAGCTGACGGGGAATGTCGTGGAGTTATGGCCGTTAGCTCAGGAAGCCTCCGCGTATATTGCCTTTCTGAGGAAGGCCGCGAAGTGACGCTTTATCGGGTTGAAGCAGGCGAAGTCTGCATTCTTTCAGCTTCCTGTCTTATGGATTCAATTGTTTTTGATGTGTTGATTGAAGCAATTGAAGAAACTACCGTTAGTTTGATTCCATCGCCAATTCTCCACAAAGTTGAAGAAGAAAATCCCCTTGTTGAGCTTTACATCTACAAAAATGCCACGGAAAAATTTTCCGAAGTCTTGTGGACGATTCAGCAGGTGCTTTTCATGAAAATTGACCAGCGGATTGCAAATTTTCTGCATGATGAATCCCTGCGACAAAAAAGCAGGCTCCTTTCCGTTACTCATGAAGCAATTGCAAGGGAAATAGGCAGCGTGCGTGAGGTGGTTTCCAAAACTCTTAAATACATGGAAGAAGAAGGCCTGGTTCGCCTGGGACGCGGTAAGATTGAGATTTTAATGTGACTTCATCACATACAAATCATTTTTTCTTCATTAATCTGCCTTCTGATGCAAAATCTTGCATTGGAGGTGCTATGGTAAAATTAAAAAAATATGCGGACGTTGATGAGGCCCGCTGCGTGGCTTGTGGTGCCTGCACAAATGTTTGTCCGCGCGGGGCAATTTCGGTAATTCACGGATGCTTTGCGCGTGTTGATTCTGAAATTTGTGTAGGATGTGGCTTGTGCGGTAAAACTTGTCCTGTTGGCTGCATTTCTCCTGTTTTAAGGGAGGGAGCGGCATGAAAACTAAGAAATGGTACAACTATCTTTGGATTTGGTCGATTGTGTATTTCGCGCTTGGATTTTTTAATATTCTTTTTGCGTGGCTCGGCATGATTGATTTTTTGCTTCCGCTGATTTTTGCGATTGTGGGCGGAAACAAATGGTTCTGCAATAATATGTGCGGTCGCGGTCAGCTTTTTAATTTGCTAGGCTCATCGTTTAAGCTTTCCCGGAATAAAACGACTCTCAGAGTAATCACTTCAAAATATTTCCGCTACGGATTTTTGATATTCTTCCTTACGATGTTCGGTTCTATGGTCTGGCAGACCTGGCTTGTTGCTTCGGGTGCTCAGAATCTAAGGCAGGCGGTTAAGCTTTTCTGGACGTTCCGTGTTCCGTGGAAATGGGCTTATAATCCGGCATTTTTGGGCGAAAGTCTTGCGTGGGTGGCACAATTCAGTTATGGTTTTTATAGTCTCATGCTCACTTCGACTTTAATCGGGCTGATTGTGATGGTGCTTTACAAGCCGCGGAGCTGGTGCAGTTTCTGTCCTATGGGAACGATGACACAGGGCATTTGCAAATTGAAATATAAAGAGGTACTAAAATGACAATTAACGAGCGTGCTGAAAAGGCGGCGGATTTTAAGACTAGTGGAGCTTGCAATTGCTGCCAGGCTGTTACAAAAGTTTTTGCCGATACAGTGAATGTTGATGAAGCGACTTTGCAGAAAATGTCAGCGGGTTTTGCGGCCGGAATGGGGTGCATGGAAGCGACTTGCGGTGCTTTGGTTGGCGCGAATATGATTCTTGGACTTCGCACAGATGGAATGGGAACTGTCCGACAGAGCCGCGAGCTTCTTGCAAAATTCAAGGAAAAATGCGGTGCCGTTACTTGCAAGGACTTGAAGGGCGTTGGAACCGGAAAAGTTCTTTGCGAATGTGACGACTGCTGCCGGAACGCGGTTCTTGCTTTAGGTGAGGTGCTTAATGTATAGTATCTTTTAAAGGAGATACTATGAAAAAAATGAAATTGCTGCCTTATCTGGCATTTGCTTTGCTGGGGCTTTGTTCCTGCAAAGCAAAGCTTGAGCCTCAAAATCCGGAAATCAAGCTTTCGGAAGAGCATGGAAAGATGCTCAATCTGATTTTTAATATTACGGCAGACTATGCAGACTGGTGTATTGATTTTGACACTTCGAGCGATAATTATTACATAATTGCAGAATATTCCGATATTGAGAATAAAAAGCTTTCCGACATGAAGATTTATCAGCTTCAGTATTGCAACGGAATCATCACTGACATGACAAAATACAAATATATTGTAAGTGATGGCGTTACCTCAAAAACAGACTACCTTAAAATCCGCTGGGATGAATCAAAAATAAATGTTACCTCGGGCCGTTCTAAATATAGTTTTTTACTGGAAGATCCGGATGCTTTGATTCTGGAACCTGGCAAAGAACAGCTTTTTGGACTGCCGTTGGGGTATGGAATTATGAAACTTGAGGATGGTTCATATCACTTTTTAACTTCCAGCTCTTACTTTAGTTGGGAAGGTAAAGGAAGTTTCCCTGAAAATAAAGGCGATAGTTTAATATTCTCAGAAGAAGACGGCGAAAGCTTTTTGGGATTCATTTCCAAAGAAGAGTCTTATTCAATTAAAGGTTCAATATCCGAAATGACGACTTCCTTTGGACTTCCATATAAATTATATGTAAATGGAAAGCTTTCGTATGATATGTCGGTTTCCTGTGCTTATAAGTTTGATGAAGATGAAAAAGAAAGGAAAACCGGAACTTATTCCTATTTTGATGTTGTCAATAACTTAGACAATTTTGCGAAAAAGAAAATTGATAAGGTTGAATACGAAACTTCTAAAATTTTCCGCGAGTATGATGATAGCGGCCGCTTGATTTATGAGAAAAGAATCCCGGAAAAGCAGCTTTATGAAGGAACGCGCTCCGGCACTGTAAGGATGATTACAAAATCAATTCCTGATATAAAAGACTTCGACAAATCTTTGCGGCAGCAGATACGCATACTGGGTGCCCGCTAGGGAACAGACTGATTCCGGCTGTGTGGGGACGGACTGAAAACGCTTTCCGGCCTGTCTGCCACCCCTGCGCAGTCCTAGAACATCAGCGGAATGATGATTCCTGGAAGCATAAAGATTACACCGGCAACAATCGGGAGGATGACATTGCTTACATTGTAAAGAGTTTCCCCTTTGTCGCCGTGTTTTGACTTGAGTTCCGCAATGGTTTCTTCTTTTTTAGAATTTGTTGCTCCATAGATTCCTTTACCGATTAGAGCAAGTCCTAGCAAGAATTTAATAATAAGCAGCATAAGCTCTCCTTACATTTTTTTAATCATTTGTTTTTGAATATTATTTTTGTTCAGCCTATCAAAAATCATGCAGATTTACTATAATTCTTCCATGAAAAAAACAGTTTTCCTCCTTTCAGCGGTTTTCCTCACTTTTTCTTTGTTTGCGGAAACCAAAGTGAAAGAAACTGTATATGTAAAAGATGGAAACCAGGTTCAAACGAAAATTCTTTGGAAAACCTATCGCATAGAAAACCGTGACAGCGTTTATGTTTACGGCATATCGCACGAACTAACTCTCAGCGCGGAGTACAGGCCCGTGATTATAGAAGGAGTGGATTCAACTGCCATTGATGACAGACCTCCCGCCGATTCGTCTTTTGAGCATGAAATTGTATTTCCTTCAGACTATGCTCTTGAAAAAATCTTTGTCCAATGTTTTTGGCGGAATGGCTTCGATTCAGTTGATGAAGAACGATTTTCCGAGATTCTTTCATTTCTGGAAAAATCAGAACTCCGCCTTTTGCGTAACACAATTTATGCTCGCTATAACTATCCATTTAAAACAAAAGATTTGCAGGAAATTTTCTCCGGCATTTTTGACTATCTTCCAAATCTGAATGTTACCAGTGCGACAATCGAAAAAGAAATCTCCGTCCAGCATAAAAAAATCCTAGATATGATAATCGCGGAGGAAAACAAAAGATGAAAAAGATTTTTCTAATTCTCGCACTGAGCTTTGCTTTTCTCCCGCTTTTTGCAGGCGAAAAATTTTTGGCAAAATATTACAAAGTCAAAACTACAAATAATCCGCCCTACACCTACGAGTTTTGCACGATTCAAAAAGGAAGTATTGTCCTTTACATTGACACCAAGACCAAAAACCTTCTCAAAACCACTCCAAGAATAACAACTTCTGACGGAAAAGGCTGCTGGCTTGATGGATTTGAGGCATGGTCTTCTTCACATGAATACGCAAAATTCGGCTTTGTGAGGGAAAAAACACCGTACTACGAAAAGAACTACTACGAGGAGCCGGTTTATACAGGAAGCTCATACATGCAATTTCAAAACAATGATGTGTTCCTGTACAAAGTGATTGAATATTATGTCAACGAACTTACATATTTCCGCAATGAATTTGACCCGGAATATTTCAAAAAGGAAGTTCTTCCACATGTCGAGACGAGATACCTGCGCTATTTGCGGAACGCTATTTTTGCACTTTATGACTACAAATTTTCAAGCAAAGATCTGATGGATTTTTTCTCGCAGTTCAATTGGTATGCTTACGATGAATCCATGACGATTGATAAAATTAATGAGAAAATGCCTCAAAAATTCGTAAATCTGGTAACATATATAAAAGAAGAAGAGGACAGAAGAAAATGACTAAAGAAGAATTCATAAAAGCGTCAAAGAATTTTGCGAAATATTATTGCGGAATCAAACTTCCCATCGATGAAAATTCTTTAATCGAAAGAGACGGATGCAATTATTTCTTTTTCTATGAGCTTCCTTCTGAATATGTGGATAATGATGATAACGACGTGGAATGTACCTACTGGTATTCCGTTTCAAACTATAAGGACCAGCGTCCTGAAGACGGAATTGAATTTGCCACGGGAATTGACGGGCGTTCCGGCGATCATTTTTTCATAAGCTGCAATGACTGGCAGGAAGAAAAAAAATGAACATATCGACCTCCATGTCGTAACGACTGCGTTGCAGTCGAGGCAATTCTTTGCACTGGGAGAATCGCGGCATCCGTGCCGCGCTGAATTATGAATATATTATCTGTAAATTCGTTATCCAAGATGGGGCGCGAAGCTCCTCTCTTTAAATATGTCACTTTTGGCCTCAACGAAGGAGACAAGGCTGCCATAATCGGCCGAAACGGCACAGGCAAATCCACTCTTCTCAATGTAATTGCAGGCGTTTTGCCTGCAGATGACGGGCAGATTACGATAAACAAACTATCGGGAGTTAGTTATCTTCCACAGAATCCTGAATTTGATGGCGAAAATACAATCCGTGAACATATTTTTAAGTCAGAAAGCCCCAAGCTCAAAATCATCACCGAATACGAAGATTTGTGCGACAAAATGGCTGATGGACTAACTAACGGTCAGCAGAAGCGTTTCGATGAGCTTACCCTCGAAATGGACAAGGGTAACCTGTGGAACTACGAAAGTCAGATTCGCTCGATACTTGGTGTGCTGGGAATCAATGACTTTAGCCGCAAAATGAGCGAGCTTTCAGGCGGCATGGTCAAAAAAGTGGCTCTGGCTCAGGTTCTGGTTGAAGATACAAAGCTCCTTCTTTTGGACGAGCCGACCAACCATCTGGACATTCAGACGATTTACTGGCTTCAGAATTATCTTCACGACACAGACCGCACCGTCCTCATGGTCACTCACGACCGCTATTTTCTGGACGCCGTCTGCAACAACATTTACGAGCTTTTCCGCTACCACTTAAAGCTTTACGAGGGCAACTATTCCACCTATCTTGAAAAAAAGGAAATCGAGGCCGAAATCGAGGAAAACACCGAGCGGCGGATTGAAAGCGTGCTCCGTTTTGAGCGTGACTGGCTCCGTCGTGGCCCCTGTGCCCGGGGAACAAAAGCAAAGGCGCGAATCCAGCGGGACATGCAGCTGATTAACCGTGAAAAGTTTGCCAAGGACAAGGGCTTTCAGTTTGAAGTTGCAGGTCGTCGTTTGGGTGGAAAGATTCTTGAGCTGCACGGAATATCAAAAAATTTCTTAAAGACTTCGGACAATGCGCCTGTCATCCGGGATTTTTCCTACACATTCAGCAAAGGAGAAAAAATCGGCATTTTCGGCGGGAACGGAAGCGGCAAGTCTACGCTCCTCAACATCATCACAGGTAATTTGCAGCCGGACACAGGCGAAGTTATAAAGGGCGAAAATACTTTCTTCGGCTACTACCAGCAGAATCCGGTTTTCAAAGATTTGAGCCTTACTGTTCTGGAATACATCAAGGAAGCCGCCGATGTGGTTCACATGAACGACGGAAAGACTTTGAGCGCGAGTCTTTTTTTGAATCACTTTGGCTTTGAGGGAAAAATCCAGCACTCCATGCTTTCGACTTTAAGTGGCGGTGAGCGCAAGCGGGTCTTTTTGGTGCGGCTTTTAATTTCTAATCCAAACTTCCTGATTCTTGACGAGCCGACCAACGATTTCGACATTTTCACGATGAATATCCTCGAAGAATTTTTGCTTGGCTATAAAGGCTGCCTGCTCATCGTTAGTCACGACCGCTATTTCATGGACAAAATCGCTGACACAATGTTCATTATGGAAGAAGACGGCGGAATTTCAGGCTTTGTAGGCAAATGTTCGGAATACATTGACTATCTCGAATCAAAAAAAGCTGAAGTGGAACATAATAAACGTACGAACGATAGTTCTGATAACTTAAAGGGAAAAGCCGTTTCAGGCACAGCCTTCAACGAGACTCGCTCAATGCCCCCGAAACCCCGTAAAAAGACCTTTAAGGAACAGAAAGAATTTGAGAATCTTGAGGCGGAAATCATGGAACTGGAGGAACGAAAATCAGTTCTTGAAAATGAAATGGCTTCTTCAGATTTTACAGTGGCTCAAAAGGCTGGCGAAAAGTATAAGTCCGTGGAAGAAAAGCTCACGGCAGACTACGCTCGCTGGGAAGAACTGGCCGAACTAAAGTAAAAAACTGAAATTTTTCTTTAATTTTTCGGACTGGTGTGGTATAATTTTTATAATATGGACTCGATTCATGTTTCTGCGGGAAAGCCCATGCAGTTGGGAACTACCGTAACTTCAAAGGGTGTTTATTTCACTGTTTTTAGTAGAAATGCCAAAAAAGTTTTTCTCGAACTTTATGCATCTGCGGAAGATGCAAAGCCATATCACACTGTAGAACTAAATCCTGAGCAGAATCGTACCGGCGATTTGTGGCACGTATTTGTTGAGGGGCTTAAGCCTGGTGATTTGTATCTTTATCGTGTTGACGGGCCTTTTGCGCCTTCTCGCGGTCATCGCTTTGATAAAACTCAGCCTCTTTTTGATCCTAGGGCAAAAGCATTTACTGAAGGCTCGGTTTTTAAATACATGCTTCCTGGCAAAGACAAGTACATGGAGCGTTTCCCAAAGTGTGTAATCGTTGATGATGAAGAATATGACTGGGAAGACGATAAGCCTCTTGCAATTCCGCTTGAAAAATCCATCATTTATGAGACGCATTTAAAGGGATTTACGGCTTCTCCAACTTCAAAAGTCGAGCATCCGGGTACTTACCGAGGTTTTATCGAAAAAATTCCTTATCTTCAGTCCCTTGGAATTTCTGCCGTTGAGTTTCTTCCTGTCTTTGAATTTGACGAATATGAGAACACCAACGTTAATCCCCGGACTGGCGCCCGTATGAAGAATTTCTGGGGCTACAGTACAATCGGTTTTTTTGCTCCAAAATGTTCTTATTCCAGCGACAAAACTCCTGGCGGCTGTGTCCGTGAATTCAAGGACATGGTAAAGGCACTTCACAATGCCGGCATCGAAGTCATTCTGGACGTTGTTTTTAATCACACGGCCGAAGGTAACGAAAACGGAATTTCCCTCAATTTCCGTGGCTTCGACAACAAAATTTTTTATCATCTTGTTCCTGACCACAAAGAATACTACATGAATTATTCAGGCTGTGGAAACGCTGTTAACGCTAATCACCCTGTTGTTCAGGATTTCATCATCGACTGCCTTCATTATTGGGTTCTTGAAATGCATGTTGACGGTTTCCGTTTTGATTTGGCAAGTGAACTTACCCGTGACGAAAAAGGCTGTCCTTCTGACCAGGCTCCCATTACCAAGCGAATTTCAGAAGACTCAATCCTTCGAAACACAAAAATTATTGCAGAGCCATGGGATTGTGCCGGTGCCTATCAAATCGGCAATTTCCCTGGCGGCCGCTGGTGCGAATGGAACGATCACTACCGTGACGGAATCCGCCGTTTTATCCGTGGAGACGAATACATTGCAAATGAAGCAGCCACACGAATCGCAGGTTCAAACGACATCTATGCTTTGAGCGGTCGTGCCCCAATTCATTCAATCAATTTCATTACGGCGCATGACGGCTTTACGCTCAACGATCTGGTCACTTACAATTACAAGCACAATGAAGAAAATGGTGAAGGCAACCGTGACGGAAACGACAATAATTTAAGTTACAACTACGGTTACGAGGGCCCCACAGTCAATCCCAAAATCGAAAATATCCGTTCACAGCAAATCCGTAACTTCTTTACAATGCTTTTGATTTCTCAGGGCGTTCCCATGTTTGTTGCCGGAGATGAAGTGCGTCGTTCTCAAGGCGGCAATAACAATGCCTATTGTCAGGACAACGAGACTTCCTGGTTTAACTGGGACGATGTAGAAAATAATTCCCAGATTCTTGATTTTGTTCAAAAACTGATTGCCTTGCGAAATCAGCACACGGTTTTTCATCGGCGTACATTCTTTGGAGGACCATCGACCAGTCAGTTCAACGAGCCGGAAGATATTACATGGTATAATTATGACGGAACCATGCCGGACTGGAAGAAAATGAACCGCTATCTGGCATTCCGTCTGGGGGGCAAGGCTGCTGGTCTTCCAAAAGATGACAACGATTTCTTTGTCGCCATAAACATGGATATTCGGGATTTAACGATTACGATTCCAAAACCGTCCAGTGGACGCAAATGGTATCGCACAATCGACACGTCAATTTCCAACCGAACGGCAATTTTGCTTGGCGGTGAAGAAGAAACTTTAAATTCTCAGGAGCATTATGTCATTGTGGCAAACAGCATCCTGGTTTTAATAAGCAAATAGAAAAAAGGAGAATGCACATGAAATTTGATGCAGAGAAATTTAGGGAAAACCTTTCCGCACGTCTTCGCAGGCAATACGGAAAAGACATTTCTCAGGCAAACAGCCACGATTTGTTTGATGCAGTTTCTGCTTCAGTGCAGGAATTGATTATGCCTGCATGGATGGCAACCCGTCATGAATACGAAAAAAAGCCGACAAAACAGCTTTATTATCTTTCTGCTGAATTTTTGATGGGACGGGCTTTGAGCAACAACCTCATCAACCTTGGAATCAAGGAAGAAGTTAAAAAAGTCCTCAAGGACATGAACATCAACTTCAACCTTATTGAAGACGAAGAACCGGACGCAGGTCTTGGAAACGGTGGTCTTGGCCGCCTTGCTGCATGTTTCCTTGATTCCTTGGCAACTTTGGACTATCCGGGACACGGCTACGGAATCCGATACGAATACGGCATGTTCGAGCAGCGAATCGAAAATGGCTATCAGGTTGAATATCCTGACAACTGGCTCAAACACCGCGACCCCTGGGAAATCAAACGTTCGGACCTGGCAGTTACCGTCAAATTCGGCGGTGAAATCAAATATGGTAAAACTCCGGACGGTCAGGATCGATTCTATGTAGAAAATGCCGAGGAAGTTACAGCAACTCCTTATGACATGCCAATCGTCGGCTTCGATACAAATACAGTCAATACCCTGCGCTTGTGGCAGGCTTCTTCTCCAAACGGATTCGACCTTCAGCTTTTCAACGACATGCGCTACAACGAGGCTGTTGTACGCCAGAACAGTGCTGAAAACGTAAGCCGCGTTCTTTATCCGAACGATAACGGTCCTACTGGAAAGGCTCTGCGCCTTAAGCAGCAGTATTTCTTCTCTTCTGCATCTTTGCAGGATTTGGTTCACCACTTCGTTGCAGACTATGGCACGGATTTTTCCCGCTTCCCTGACTTCCATGTCATTCAGCTCAACGATACGCACCCTGTTGTCGCAATTCCTGAGCTCATGCGAATCTTTATGGACGAATACGGTCTGGGCTGGAACGCTGCCTGGGAAATCGTTCAGAAGACATTTGCTTACACCAACCACACAATCCTTGCAGAGGCTCTTGAAAAGTGGGACATCGCAATCTTCCAGAGCCTTTTGCCACGAATTTACCAGATTGTCGAGGAAATCAACCGCCGCCTCATGATTGAGCTGCGCGCAAAATATCCAAACGACTACAAAAAGCAGAACCACATGTCAATCATCCATGACGGAAAGGTTTACATGGCCTGGCTTGCAATTCACGCATGTTTCAGCGTAAACGGTGTTGCTGAGCTTCATACGGAACTTCTCAAAAATCAGGAACTCAAAGACTGGTACGACCTTTATCCAAAGAAGTTCAACAACAAGACAAACGGTATTACTCAGCGCCGTTGGCTTTTGAACGCTAACCCAGAGCTTGCTGAATTCATTACAAAACGAATCGGCCATGGCTGGGAAAAGGATTTGACAAAGCTTAAGGGCCTCGAAAAATTTGCTGATGATGACGCTTCCCTCGAGGAACTTATTGAAATCAAGCGTCACAACAAAGAGGCTCTGGTTGACTACCTCAAGCACAAGCAGAATGAATTTCTTGACCCGGATTCAATCTTCGATGTTCAGGTTAAACGTCTCCACGAGTACAAGAGGCAGCTGCTTAATGTTCTGCACATCATGTACCTTTACAACCGAATCATTGAGGATCCAAGCTACAATGCACCAAACCGAACATTCATCTTCGGTGCAAAGGCAGCATCTGGTTATCGCCGGGCAAAGGCAATCATCAAGCTTATCAATACAGTTGCTGAGCGCGTAAACAATGACCGCCGAATCGGTGGAAAACTCCGCGTTGTATTCATTGAAAACTACCGCGTTTCAGTTGCAGAGAAAATTTTCCCGGCGGCAGATGTCTCTGAGCAGATTTCAACAGCTGGTAAAGAGGCTTCTGGTACATCAAACATGAAGTTCATGGTCAACGGTGCCCTTACGCTGGGTACTTTGGACGGTGCAAACATCGAGATTTTTGAGGAAGCTGGCAAAGAGAACGGATTCGTATTCGGTCTTACAACTCCAGAAATCCAGAAAATGGAAGAAGAGCATTCTTACAATCCTCAGCAGTACCTTGAGCGCAACCCGCGACTTGAAAAGGTTGTTGAGCAGCTTGTTGACGGCACTTACGATCCAACCCGCCAGATTTTCAAGGAAATCCATGACTCTCTGGTCTACGGTGTTGAAGGTCAGCGCCCGGACGTTTATTACGTTCTTGCTGATTTTGACAAATACTGCAAGGCACAGGAAGAGCTTGCCAAGGCTTACACCGACAAAAAAGGCTGGGCTCGCAAGGCTCTCATCAACATTGCCAATGCAGGCAAATTCTCTAGTGACCGTACAATCGAGGATTATGTCCGCGATATATGGCACTTGAAGAAAGTTGAAGTTGACATGACCGAAGGAAAATAAATCTTTGGTTTAAAACAGAAAGCCCGCAATTCAGTTTTTTGAATTGCGGGCTTTTTTGTGTTTACTGGGGAATTACTGGCGTTTCAGGGTAATTGATACACCATCTTCTGAATCTGTGATTTTTCCGTCAATGATTTCAACAGAATATGACGAAGGATTTACTTTTTCAAGTTTATTTGTTTTTTCATTATATTCATATTTCTTTGTAAGAACAATTTTTCCGTTTAATTTTGGATTTCCTGTATAAGTGCCAGCTTCTTGAATCCGTTCCTGAGCCTTGATTTTTCCATCAACCTTTAAAACGAAACTAAATTTCAAATTGTAAGATTTGTCGCTGTAGAAAGTTAGTGTTACAGTTGGAATGACTGTAGCGCCGTCTTCAGACAAATCTGTTACGCCATAAAAAGTCGCAACAGTCGTTACGCTGCTTTTTTTGTCGTCATCATCGTCAGCAGCCTTACATGAAGCCAGGGTGAAAGCTGCAAGCATTGCCAGCAGAACCAGAAAGATTTTTTTTGTGTTTTTCATTTGTGTACTCCTAATCTGAAAAAGTCTATTATTACAATACTTTCGTATTTATAAAAAGTCAAGTAAATAAATACAATAGTAAATCAGTATTTGACTGACAGGATTTACTTGTGCTTAATGAAAGAATAAAAGAATTGCGTGTTGCCCGTGGACTTAGTCAGGTGGAACTTGCAGAAAAAATCGGAATTTCAAAGCAGAGCGTCTCAAACTGGGAAAACGACAATATACAGCCGTCAATTGAAATGCTCATAAAAATTGCACGAACTTTTTCAGTCAGCACGGATTATCTTTTAGGTGAAGACGAAAGGACTTTCCTAGAGGTAAGCCATTTATCTCAGAAACAAATAAGTCACATTCAGCAGATTATAGACGATATTTCAGGGAAATCGGATTCCGTATAATTTTCGCGGTAAAATTCGCTTTTCTAAAATTCCTATGTTAAAATAGTCTTATGAAAATTCAGCTGAAGAATGAATCTTTTGACATGGTGGATTTTTTCTTTATTGCCCTAATGATTGGTGTTTTTGGGGCAATAGGTGGCTTTGTCTATGAGACGTTTTTTTATCGCCTTGCATGGGGCTTTTTCGTAAAGCGGGGAACAACTTTTGGCCCCTGGATTCCAATTTATGGTGCGGGGGCAATATGCATGACGCTATCAATATGGAAATGGCAGAAGAATCCTCTGGCTGTTTTTTTTATCAGTTTTTTTGTGTGCGGCTTGCTTGAATTTCTTGTGGGTTTCGTGCTCTTTCATTGTTTTGACGGAATTCGTCTTTGGGATTACAACTCTGAGCCATGGAATTTTGGAAATATAGGCGGATATATTTGTCTGCGGTCGCTGGCTATTTTTGGCCTTTTCGGATTTCTTCTTTTTTATGTTGTGATTCCGGTTATTCTGAAAATAAAAGGACGCTTGAAAAAAAGCTCATTTAGGTTTCTTTCGTCTGGAATAGCCTTTATTTTTATCTGTGATATTGCGGTTCACATGCTTTTAAAAGGCCTGGCTGTGTAAGCCGGTTAGCGCTGGGAGCCCCGAAGTTCGAGCCGCAAAGCGGCGAAGAATGAGCGTGAGCGAAGGGCGGACATAGCGACCCGCTGAAGGCGGGGAACCGCATTTTACTCTTCGCGCATGGCTTTCATGGCCTTTTTGTTTTTGTACATGTTTTTGTCGGCCCGCTTGAAAATGCTGTCATAGGAAGTGTCTGACTCCGGAGTGTAGATTGCATAGCCGATTGCAGCTGAAACCTTTTCCCAATAGCTGAGTTCGGGATTATCCTGAAGGCTTTTGAGATGGTCATAAAATTTTTGGATAAGATTCTCGATGTTTTTTAAATCAGGGCCTCTTAGAATTACTACAAACTCATCGCCGCCAATTCTGAAGACCGGGGAATGTTCAAAGATCTTACAGATGATTTTGCAGATGGTGATGATTGCGATGTTTCCTTTGTCGTGGCCGTAAGTGTCGTTGATTTGCTTGAGGAAGTTAAGGTCAATCATGGCTACTCCGATGTTTTTTAGGCCGAGTCGGGTCTGGGTTAAGTCCTGAATGTAATGTTCCAGCTCATAAATCATTTCGGCGAATTTTGCCATGATTACGGAAATTTCATCGCTGTTGGTGACTTCGAGTTTTAGATGCTCGACGACTTTTGGATTTTTGTTTTTTGAATAGCTTTCAATTATGGTTTGGAGTTTTACAAGTTTGCGGATGAAATTTGAGCGGATTATAAATAGCAGGAAAAACATGAAAATTACGAGAATGCTTCCTATCATGAGCATTTGCCTGATTGTGGCATATAGAATTTCCCTGTTAACTGAAGCGATATTGACTTCAACGCCGATTACGCCGAGTTTTTTGGTGCCGATGTAGAGCGGCAGGTAGTAAGCGTAAGTCTTGCCGTATTCGTTGTCGAATATGTCATAACCTGTAGGCTGGATTCCGGAATTCCAGGCGTCCCATTCAGTTTTGTGTTCTTCAAGGGAATGCTGTACTGTTATGCCAAGATCGATATATTTTTTGCCGTCAACGAATTTTGGATCCCGCATGGCGTCCAGGGCGTACATGATGCTGCCGTTCGCACTGTTGGGAATTATGTATTCTGTGTAGGCCAGCTCAAACCTCTGGCAGGCTTCTTCAAATTTGTTCAGGTAATATTCGTGCTTGAAGATTGTATAGGCTGTTTTTACGTCTTTGGAAAGCTCTTTGAATGGAAGGTCGATACCTAGAATCTGGCCGGGATATTTTTTTGCAAAAAGATTTTCGAATTTATGGCGGCTTTCCTGAATCTCTTTTTCTCCGAAATTGTGGGGAATGTTCAGATCCTTGTAGTTTTGAACGAAGTATTCCTGCCACCAGGCAAAATCGTCGCCGTCGGAAGTAACAACCTGCTCAAGATATGAAGCAACGTAGCGAATACTTTCTTCACGCTGGCTTTTATAGAGATGCATTTGATTTATGTAGGAGAGAATCGAGCTGATGACAAGCGTTAGCATGGTGAATGAGGCGAACATCAGCGTAAATTTAAAGGATAGATTTCTCTTCTTCATAAAAAACCCTCTGCTAAAAAAGAAGATATCTTATTGTAACAGAGGATTTTAAGAAAAGCAAAATAAAGTTTAGTCTTTCATGGATTTGTATGAATCAAATTCTTTGAGCATTTCTGCGTCTTTGTTTTTGTCGAATATTGAAACTGCAACGCTAAAAATAAGACAGATTACAAAGCCCGGGATGATTTCGTAGAGACCGAAAATCGGGTGTACTGAAGAAGGGACATTGTGCCACAAAACTACGGCGATGAATCCAGAAATAAGGCCTGCGATTGCACCTTTTGCAGTCATGTTGCGCCAGTAAAGAGCCAGAAGGACGAGAGGACCAAAAGTAGCTCCAAATCCTGCCCATGCGTAAGAAACCAGGCCGAAAATTGAAGAATTTGGGTTGAGGGAAAGAAGAAGGCCAATCAGAGCGATTACAAAGACCATGAAGCGGCTTGCGTTGAGGACGGTTTTTTCATCTGCCTTTTTGTTGATGATTCCCTTGTAAATGTCCTGGGCGACGGCACTTGAAGCAGACAAGAGCTGGGAATCTGCGGTTGACATTGAGGCTGCCAGGATTGCACAGAGGAAGATTCCGCCGATGAAGGCAGGGTACATTTTGAGCATTGTGGCGCTGAATACGGTTTCTGCGTCTCCGAACTGATTTACTCCGTCAACAATGACTTCCTCGGCACCAGTTCCCAAAAGAACGCCGTGTTTCAAAAGATAAGCTGTTCCCAAACTGCCGATTAAAAATGTTCCGACGTATGAAACAATCATCCAGACTGTGCCGATTCTGCGGGCTTTTGCAATGTCTTCGTTTGAGCGGATTCCCATGAAGCGGACGATGATGTGGGGCATGCCGAAATATCCCAAGCCCCAGGCCAAAGCCGAAGCGATTGACATGCCTTTGAATGAAGAGTTTCCTTCAAAGGCTTTGCGGATGTTTTCGCCGAAGTCATTTGCAAGGGCACGGGCATCAAATGCCTGAACGTGGGCGATTGCCTCGCCTGGACCGCCAAGAGCAAAGACTGCGATTGTGGCTGAAACCACGAAAGCAACGAAAATCAATGTGCCCTGAACGAAGTCAGTTGTGCAGACTGCTGTGTAGCCGCCGGTGATTGTATAGCACAAAATTACGACCAGACCAATTGCCAGTCCTGCGTGATAGGGAAGACCGAAAACTGAGTTGAAGAGCTTTGCACAGGCAACGAAGCCTGAAGCCGTGTAAATCGTAAAGAAGAAAACGATGAAAAGAACTGAAAGAATTGAAAGAATATGTGATTTGTCCTTGAATCGGTTTGTAAAGAATTCTGGAATTGTGATTGAGTCACCAAAAGAAATCGAGCATTTGCGAAGTGGTTTTGCAACGAAAAGCCAGTTGAGGTAAGTTCCTGCGATAAGACCGAGGGCTGTCCAGAAAGTCTCGCGGACGCCGCCTAAATAGCACAGTCCTGGCAGACCCATCAAAAGCCAGGCAGAAGAATCTGAAGCTTCGGCAGAAAGAGCCGTAACCCAGGGACCGACTTTACGCCCGCCCAGAAAGAAATCTGATGAGCTGTTGTTTTTGTTCGTGTTACGAAGGCCGATGTAAACCATGAAGCCCAGGTAGAGCACGAAGGCTGCGATTTTTGCAATCATTACAGAATCCATTTTTAACTCCTAGTAGTTATTTGAAAAGGATTTTAAAGGAAATCCAAATAATTTTAAATAGGAAGAAAAGATAGGCTTCTGACAAAATCCGACAAATTCACATCTTTTTTATGTCTTTTTTTTGCAGGGTACGACTTTATAATAGAAGAATCTCAAGCGAATTAGTTATAGGAGAATTATATGAAAAAGATTTTATGTGCCGGTCTTGTTTTGATGGCTGGAATTTCATTTGCATTTTCACAGGATGCCGCAACCGCAAAGCTTGAAAAAGTTGAGGCTGTTGTTGCGACTGACATTCAGATTCCAGATGGAAAAAAACTTTCGCGAGTTTTTATTGTCGGTGATTCAACTGCCTCACCATTCAACGATCCGTATTATATCCCGCGATTTGGCTTCGGAACAAAAGTTCAGGACTATCTAAATCCTAAAAAAGCCGCTGTCGTCAATCTGGCTGTAAGTGGACGTTCTTCAAAAAATTTTATAACTGATTCCGGTTCAGGTAAAAATTATACCTTATTAAAGGAAAATATTCGTAAAGGTGACTATCTTCTGATTGCTTTTGGTCATAATGATGAAAAACTTGAGGATGAACGATACACAAATCCGAACGGAAACAAAGACGAAGCCGGATCATTCCAGAATTCACTTTATGAAAATTACGTAAAACTTGCTCAGAATGCCGGAGCTGTTCCTGTTCTTGTGACTCCGATTGTCCGCCTCAATAAAGATGGAAAATATGAAGGAAATTCTGTTCACGTCACGAGCGGAGATGAAAAATTCCCTGGCGGTGACTATCCAAAGGCAATCCGTGATTTGGGTGCAGAAATTAAAGTCACGGTTGTTGATCAGACTGAGAATACAAAGGCACTTTATGAGAAAATTGGCGAGGAAGCAAAAAAATTCCATGCTCAGACTGGCTCAAAAGAAGGTTCTCTCGACACAACTCACCTGAATGCTTATGGAGCTTCAGTTATTGCAAAAATGCTTGTCGAGGACTTGGCTAAAAAAGACAAGGCTTTCAAAAAATTGACCAGAAAAGCCGCTGAACCAAAATATGACCTTGAAACACTCAAAAATCCTGATTTCGTTGAACCTGGTTACGGCGCGCCTGCAATGAAGAGCACAAATTTCGACACAAAAGAACCGTGGTGGGGTAGTGCATTTGGAAACATCGGTGGAGCTTCAAAAGCCGCAAATCCTGACTTGAACGAAATTGAAGAAACTTCGAACGGCGTAATCATGCATTCGGGAATGAAGGACGGAAGCAAGGATTCTGGAAAAATCGCAAGTGCAGAGGACGGACTTTTGTTCTACTTCCAGAAATTGCCGGTCGAAAAAGATTTCACTCTCAAAGCGACTGCAAAAATCCTTTACATCAAATCAAACAATCAGGTTTCATTCGGACTTATGGCTCGCGACAACGTGATTATTGATGACAGCATTGGTGGCATGAACAGCAATTATGCGGCTGCCGGAGCAGTAAAAATCAAAAATGAGAACTGGACTGCTGGTTTTGCCCGAATCGATACGGTTTTGAACGAAAATCCACACGCTGTTGAAGCTGTTCCTGCAAAAGACACAACTGTTGCGCTTTCAATCACAAAAAAAGGCGATGAATTCACGGTTCAGTACGGAAAAGAGGCACCTGTTACATACACAGTCAAGCTCAATGAGTACGACAAAGAAAATCAGTATGTTGGCTTGTACACTTCCCGCTGTGCATATGTTGAATTCACAGACATTTCTTTGGAAGTTAAATAATTGAAATAGCCCTCAAATTGTGATATAATTTTTTCGTTTGTGTGAAAATTCCGCAGACTAATCCAATTTGGGGGCTTTTATGAAGGTCGTTGTTATCGGCGCTCAGTGGGGCGACGAAGGAAAAGGAAAGATTGTTGATTATTTGGCAGAAGATGCAAAATATGTCGTTCGTTATGCAGGCGGTCCAAACGCTGGCCACACAATTGTCGTAGATGGCAAGCAGTTCGCTCTTCATCAGGTTCCGTCTGGAATTTTGTATCCGAACAAATCTGTTTTCCTCGGTGCCGGCATGGTAATCGACCCGGAGGCACTTTTCAACGAGCTTCAGATGCTCAAAGACAACGGAATTGACTGGGAAGGCCGCGTTTTCATTTCTGACCGCGCACACATCATTCTTCCTGGCTACCGACAAATGGACAAAGACCGCGACGCTGCCCGCAAACGCCCGATCGGCACAACTGGCCGCGGAATCGGTATCGCATATTCAGAAAAAGCACACCGCGACGGCCTGCGCCTTGCAGACTTGGACTGGCCGGAGAAAATGGCTGAGTTCGACGGTGAAAATCTTGCTTACCTCAACAAATACAAAGACAAGCTCATCGAAATGCGCGTTGATTTGACTTCAAAAATGTACGAATACCGCAATGACAACATCCTTTTTGAAGGCGCACAGGGCGCAATGCTCGACATCGATTCTGGAACTTATCCGTATGTTTCTTCAGGAGCTTCTTGCTCAGCAGGAGCTGCTACAGGCTGTGGAATCGGTCCAAAAAATATTGACAAAATCCTCGGTGTTTTCAAAGCATATCAGACACGAGTCGGAAACGGCCCTATGCCAACAGAGTTCAACAACGAAAGTGAAGGCGAGCTTTGCGAATACGTGCGAAAGACTGGCCGCGAATATGGCGTAACAACTGGTCGTGCACGCCGATGCGGTTATCTTGACCTCGTAGCACTCCGCTATGCCTGCATCACAAACTCAATCGATTCACTCGTTCTCACACACCTCGACATTTACGACACATTCGACGAAATCGAAGCCTGCGTTGCATACGAAATCGACGGAAAGACAGTCGTTGACTTCCCGGCAAGCGTTCCTGCAATGGAAAAGGCAAAGCCTGTCCTCAAAAAGTTCAAGGGCTGGAAGAAGAGCCTCAAAGAGTGCCGCTCATACGAAGAGCTTCCAAAAGCCGCACGCGACTATGTTGAGTTCATCGAAGACTACACAAAGACTGAAGTAGGAATTATTTCAGTAGGCTACGAACGAGATGAGACATTCATCCGCAACAACCCTTGGAGCAAATAAAATGAAAAAGATTTTGGCTTTGATTGTTGCCCTTGCTGGAATTTCTGCTTTTGCTGAGCCTTGGACTGAAGCATCTGATGCCTTTGCAAAATTCTTTACTGCAGAAGGAAATGCCGTTTTTATTAGAGAAAACAAAGACAATCTGATTATACTTCCAAAAAGCAATATCCGAAGAATACGAATTGACGAAGATGATGTTAAAATCGTAGTCACTGAAGACGAAAAAGAAGAAGATTACAGTTTTAAGAAAGGCAAAGTCGCAATTTCACTTGGTGAAAATATGAATCTGTACATCAACAAAAACTAAGCTTTTTCAAGCACCTCAAATCGGGGTGCTTTTTTTTGTCTTTCCTGTATTATAATTTTAAATAAAGGAGGCATGATAAAAATTACATCCATGTAATTTTTATCACGGCCAAGTTTTCACCGTTGGCGAAAACTTGCTGATTCGTTGCTTCCATGCAACGCCGCTAACGCGGAGTTTTTAAAGGAGGAAATTATGAAAAAAATTTTGTTTGTTTTGATTTCTCTTGCTGCGATAATTTTTGTTTCTTGTAAAACAGAGGATGAAGAGCCGACAAAAACTGTCAAAATTGAAAAATGGCCGGACAATGTAAAAGGTATTCAGATTATAAGCGGATCCCGTTATACTGATTTAAAACAGGCAGGTACAAAAGAAGCTGCGGCTCCATCCGACAATATTACGATTCATGTTTTTGCTGCCGATGTCGAAAGTGAGTCTGACACCTACGCTTTTTACGGAAATCTCACTACTGATGAAAAACTATTCAAGGTCTTTGTAAACGGTGAGAAAGCTGAAAACAAAAGCGGAGTTGTGCAGTCTGGGTCTGGGGACGAGCGGCTTGAGACGAACGCAATTTCTTCGTTGTTTACCGCGAATGTTACTTGTAACGCTGACACTCTGGAAATTTCATTTGAAAATGCGCCGAGGAAAATCGCTTTTGATGAAATACGCCTTTCTGATGAAACAATCTATTCATATTTTGATGTAAGTGGGCTTGGAGAGCATGTAAAAGCTCAGCTTTATGACGTACAGGCAAATAAATCTAGAACTTTTCTGAAACAGGTTGTTTCAGGTGGACTGTATTATGTGAATAAGAAGTCACAGGTTGAGCTGGAGCTTTGGCCTGAGACATGGTATGAATTGAACGGTTCGAAAGTGTATGCGGACGGCGTTGAGCTTACTGATACTAATGGTGGAGACTTGTTTGACTGCAAGTTTGACGGAAACAGAACATCGGGGCAGATCATAAAAATTACTGGAAGCGGAGCTGACTTGATTGATGACTCTGATTTTATCAATACAACACTTACTTCCACTTCGATTATAAAAAAGAATGTTTCTGATCCAGATATTTCTTCTGTTACGATCTACTTGACTGGTCAGAATTACGACGGAAGCGACTGTAAAACTGCTTCCATCAATGTAGATGGAAGCGAGCTTATTGGTCAGTGGTTTATGAGTCGCACCGACAAGTGTGAGCTTTCATATCTAAAGTCTGATGGCGCATGGCACAGTCTGAATTTAGATAAAAATAATGACGGTTCATATTCGCTTGTGCTTTGGATGGAGAATGCAACTTCTTCTTATACAGTAAAACTTGAGAAGAGAAAATAAACCTTTAAGGTAATAAAGTCCACTCCAAAGCAGGAGTGGACTTTTTTTGCGTTAGGGATTGAAGGGGCAGCGAAGCTGTTCGCGAAGCGAATGAAACCCCGAAAAGCTCGACCGTCGTTTGCGACGGTAACGCCCTTTTATTCACAAATCCTTTTCAAATTGCCGATATTATTAATATGTATTTAAGAAAGTGTGTTTTTTGTTTCTTTGCCCTGACGGCCTTGCTTGCTGTTTCCTGTGCAAAAAAAGATTTGATTGTTGAAGAAGAGCCGGAGCCTGTCGAGACGTTTGTAAATGGAAAGATTTTGAGTAAAAAAGCAGGTCTTTGCCTTTTCGGGCGTGATGAGCAAATGCATACTGTTATAAAACTTTCCTGCGGTGATGACATTTCCGTGCTTGAATTTGACGGCGTGATTGATACGAAATTTGTGCCTGATGAAAAAGAAAGTTCGACAGAGAATCAAAAACTAACTAACGAAAGTTCGGAAGATTCTCAAAATAGCGGATATGTCGAACAAATTCCAGTCAAAGGTACGGAATACGTTCATGTTGTTCATGATAACCTTGACTTCTGGCTTGAAAATACGGTTTTTGCATTGAATTGTGAAAATGCCGTTGCGATTGAAAAAACTTTCTTGTATTCGGATTCAGCTTTGTCCCAGAAAATTGAGAGTCCACAAAATCCTCTGAAATTTGCCGCTCGAATTGCAAAATCTCTGGAAGAAAGAAAAGACGGACTTGCGACGGAAAATCCAGAGGCTGCAAAAGTTTTCTATTATGATACCAAAGAAAAATCTGTTCGGGAGGCTTACGTTCCGGCATCTTCAATAAGCGCGAGAATTGATGACATCGTTGTGAGCCAGGTTGCCGAGGATTTAAAAGTGACCAAACGGGCTGTTCCACGCAATGAACTTTTTGCCCGCGCCGCGAAATACAAGCCTTGTAAGAAAGTGCTGGCTGCCCTTAATTCTCAGAAAGAAGAAAAAAAGACTTACAGTTATCAGCAGGTTTTGAAATCGGTGCAGAAAATGTCGTTTGGTGTAAATGTAGATGAATTGATGACCGTGGACCAGTCGAAGGATCCGTTTAAGTAAAGTCTTAAAAGCAGGCTACTTGTTGATAAGCCAAAGTCCCGCCAGGCAGAGGAGAATTCCCGCGATTTTAGTCAGAGAAATTGCCTCGTGGTAGCCAATCATAGCCACAAAAATCAGCTGTAGTGAAACATGGTGAGTCTCCTGTAAAAACTGAATTGCGTGAGGCTGTATTTCCCAACTTAGTCAACTAGCATTTCTTTTATAACTCTTTTTACCTCTGAAACTTCTTTTTTTGTTATTTTTCCCAAATGTTTTACAAGTCGAATGCTATCTACAGTTCTTATCTGATCCAAGACTATCCAACCTTGCTTTCCATCAAATTTTACTGGAATTCTTGTTGGATATGAGTGCGATTTTGTCGTCATTGGAGCAACAATGATTGTATCTATATTATGGTTCATCTCATCTGGAGAAATAACAAGGCATGGGCGAGTCTTCTTTATTTCATGCCCTACGGTCGGGTCAAGGTTCACAAGATAGACATTGTACTGATTTACTACCATTCCCATTCAAAATCTCCTGATTCAGGAATTTCTTCCAAAACATCCTCTTTGTTTTCATGCATAGAACAAAAGGCCTCTGCCCAATCAGCACGGGGAATATCTTTCACAGGAGTAAGAAGGATGCCTTTCTCGGTAACTTCCATATTCATTTTATCCTTGACGAGAAACTTATCCAATACAAGCTTAGGGAATCGTATTCCACGAGAATTTCCGATAGGAACTACAGGAACTAACATTGTCTGCCTCCTTATAATGTAATTATTATGTAATAACATAATTCCGTCAAGAATTTTATGAGGCGTTTTATAGGTTAAATCGCGAGTTTGAATCGCAGAATATCAAAAATTTCTCGTCTGTGCTATACTTTTTTCCATGCCTGATTTTCCCCGCGCTTACGAAAAACTTTCTTCTCTCCCGATATATCCGTATCTTGATCAGATTTGTGACACTCTGAAATCTTCTGAATCTCATTTTCTTGTGCTGACTGCAGAGACTGCCGCAGGAAAATCCACCGCCGTACCGATTGCCTTGCTGGAACATTTTGACGGAAAAATTTTGATGCTTGAACCGCGTCGTCTTGCAGCGATTGCGATTGCAGACAGGCTTTCGGATTTGCTTGGCGAGGAAACTGGCGGAACGGTGGGCTACAGGCTTCATCTTGATTCAAAAGTTTCGGGAAAAACGCGACTTGAAGTGATTACCGAGGCGATTTTGACTCGCCGCTTGCAGGCAGATCCGATTTTGGAAGATGTGAATGTGATTGTTCTGGATGAGTTTCACGAGCGTTCGATTCATTCTGATCTGGCACTTGCTTTCTTAAAAGAGACGATGCAGCTTCGCGATGATTTGTTTGTAATCGTGATGAGTGCAACTATTAACTATCGTTCGATAGCAGAATACTTGGGTTGTAAGGAAAAAACAGCACCTGTTATGCAGATTCCTGGGAGACTCTTTCCGGTTGAGATTGAATACAAGCCGAACATGAGCGTTGCGGCTGCGATTTTGGAAGAAATAAAAACTAACGATAGTTGTAAAAAGAATCCACAAAACGAAAGACTTATTCTTGAAAAAAATTCAAAGTTTCGCTGGGATTCAATTCTTTGTTTTCTTCCTGGCATTTATGAAATTCGAAAAACAAAAGCTGAGCTTGAAGAAAAACTAACTTCCGATAGTTCTGTAGAAATTCTGATTCTTCATTCTTCCGTGCCTTTGGGTGAGCAGCGAAAGATTCTTCGTCCGTGTTCAGTGGATTCTCCTCGCCGTGTGATTCTTTCTTCGGCGATTGCGGAAACGTCGCTCACTGTTCCCGGCGTTACGATTGTCGTGGATTCAGGTCTTTGCCGTGTAAATAAAATGAATGTCGCTCTTGGGATGGAGCATCTTGTGACTGAGAACGAAAGTCTTTTCAGTGCAGAGCAGCGTGCGGGACGTGCTGGTCGAGTTGCTGCCGGAAAATGTGTTCGTTTATGGGGCGAGCATGATGTGCGGCTGGAACAGAATCAGCCAGAAATATTGCGTGCCGATTTGACAGGTCTTGTGCTTGAATGTGCCGAATGGGGAGCGGGTGAAATTGAAAAGCTTGACTGGCTTACCCGGCCTAATGAATCTGCCTGGAATGCAGCGAAGTTTTTGCTAGAAAATCTGGATTGTCTGGAAATTCATGAAGATTCACTTGGTATAAAATCTACACGAATTACCGAAAAGGGAAAGGCTGTTTTGAAGCTTGGTCTCCATCCGCGGCTTGCCTGCGTGGCTCTTTCGGGCGGAGCGGAAGCGGTTCTTCCTTTTTCGGAATATGCTGAAGCAAGCCTGGAGCGGCAAAAGATTTTCTTGAATGATTTGAAACGTCGCTTGAAAGAAGTAAAATCTCTTCAAGAATGTGCGGAAAAAATCGTGAACTCTCCTGTTTTATCAGGTTTTCCTGACAGAATTGCCAGAATTTCTCCTGAAACACAAGCGAATGCTGATCGCGCTGAATATCAGTTTCCGAGCGGGCGGAAGGCCTTGCTTAGCCGTGAGCTTCTTTCTCAGGCACGGCTTTCTTCCTTTCCGATCTGGCTTGTTGCGCCTGAAGTTGATGCTGGGGAACGGACTGGAAAAATCTATTCTTTTGAGGCGCTTTCTGAAAATCAGGCCGAAGAGTTTTTGAAGAATCATGCGAAATCTGAAATAAGAACGGAATTTGTAGGACTAACGAACGGAAGTGATTTCAAAAATCTTTCAGTTCAGAAAAAAGAAATAATGGCTTATGGTGCAATTATCCTCAAAGAAAAGAAACTTCCGATCGAAAGCGAAGATTTTGCGTTGGCTCTTTGTGACTTGGTGAGCAAAAAAGGACTTGAATCACTACCGCTCGATAGCAAAATTTCAGATTTTCTGCTGAGAACCGAGTTTTACATCAAAAATCAGCCCAAAAATAGTCATTCTGAACTTGTTTCAGAATCTGAATTGCAGAAAAAGTTTAATTCTCTTGCGAAAAATGCGAAAGAATGGTTACAACCGTTCGTTAGGTCACAAAAAATCAACGCTCAGGATATTTATGACGCGCTTTACTGGTATCTTGATGGAAGTGAAGTTGATTCAAAAGTTCCTCTTCAACTTAGTCTTGCTAACGGTCGGAAGCGAAAAATCAAGTATGAAAAAAAAGCCGATGGTGATATTCAGCCGAGCCTGGAAATCATTATCCAGCAAATTTTCGGTTGTTTTGAGACGCCGAAGATTCTTGGAAAGCCTGTCCTGCTCAAGCTCCTTTCCCCTGCAAACCGCCCGCTTCAAATTACTGAGGACCTGGAGCATTTCTGGACTGGGGCGTGGCCTGAAATCTGCAAGGAAATGAAGGGACGCTATCCAAAGCACAACTGGGATTACCGAATTTGTGAAGAATAAAACTTAGTGCTATAATTTTTCGCAAGTAAAAAACTTTTCGGGGGCGAAAAATGAAAATCGTAATTATCGGTGCAGGTGCGATGGGCTGTCTTTATGGAGCTTATCTCAGCCGTAAGCATGAAGTCATTATGCTTGACAGTTTCGATAAGCAGGTTGAGGCAATCAATCAGAACGGCATCACGGTTCTTGAAGAAGACGGAACAGAAAATAAATTTACCAATGTAAAGGCGTGTATTTCGGGCGAATATAAGGAAGCCGCGGATCTTGTCGTCGTGTTCGTAAAATCAACATTTACCGAAGACGCGCTTCGTGACAATAAAAAACTTTTTGGCGATAAAACCCTCGTAATGACACTTCAGAACGGTGCCGGAAATGACCGCAAAATCGCTAAATACGTCAACAAAAAGAATATCATCATCGGAACAAGCAAGCACAATTCCGTGAATCTGGGCGGCGGAAAAGTCCGTCACAGCGGAAGCGGCGAAACGACAATCGGAAGCAATCTGGAAAATAACACGAATCTTGATAAAATCCAGGCAATTCTCGAAGAATGTGGATTCAAAGTTGAAAAGACAAACGACATTCAGCGGGTTATCTGGAGCAAGCTTTTTGTAAATCTTTCGATAAACACATTCACGGCTATCACGCGTGCACCAATCGGCTCAATGATAGAAAACAAATATGCCTGGGATTTTGCCGAAAAAATGATTTGTGAGGCAGTCGATGTTGCCGAAGCCGACGGAACTCATTTTTCGTACCGCGAAGTGCTTAATATGGTCCATCATGTGTGCGAAGATGCCGGAAAGGGGTATTCTTCAATGAGTCAGGATGTCATGAACTGCCGCCTGACCGAAATCGACGCAATCAACGGTGCAATCGTGGAGCAGGCAAAGCTTTATAATGTAAAAGTGCATTATAATTCGTTGATAGTGGATTTGATTCACGCAATTGAAGGCGCATATCAGTATCATAAGGACGGAAAGTGATTTTAAGCCCACGCGCCAGGAACGTGAACAGTTTTCGGGCGTAAGCCCGAAAAGTGCGTAGCACCGAGCGTTAGTGAGCTGTGAACACAAACGAGCACGACAACGAAAGTGCTCGTCCGACCCCGAAGAAACGGAGTGACTGAGTGGGTGGCGCCCAAATTTTACTGAATAATCCAAAAAAACAGAAACTTTAGTTAACAAATTCTCTCCAAAATCGTTAACTGAACTTAACAATTTTGCACTTTTGGAATATAGTATAAGACATGGAAAAGCTTATAGAAATATTTCGTAAGAAAATCGTCTCAACAGATATGTCTTTCGTGCGTAGCTTGGAGAGCCAGATTAACTGGGACGCAAGGCTTGTTTGTATTCGTGGCTCTCGGGGAACTGGAAAGACTACGCTTATTCTCCAGCATATAAAAAAAACATTTTCAGAATCGTTGGACAAAGTACTTTATGTGAGTCTTGATAATCTATATTTTTCTGATAATTCACTTCTTGATTTTGTTGATAGTTTTGTAAAAAGAGGAGGAACCTATCTTTTTTTAGATGAAGTTCACAAATATCCAGACTGGTCTCGGGTGATTAAAAATATTTATGATGATTACCCTGAACTGCATGTGGTTTTTACAGGTTCTTCCTTACTTGAGATTTTGAATGCTCGTTCTGATTTGAGTCGTCGTGCGCTTGTGTATAATTTGCAGGGGCTTTCTTTCAGGGAATATTTGAATCTTATTGCAAAAACTGATTTTCCGATTTTGTCTCTTGAAGAAATCTTGCAGAATAATGAAAATCTTTCGGCTCAAATTGTTTCTAAAATAAAACCCTTTGAATATTTCGATGATTATCTTAAGCACGGATATTATCCGTATTTTCTTGAAGGAATTGATGATTACTACACCCGCTTAAATGAAACGGTTAATCTGATTCTTGAAATTGAGCTTCCGTTTCTTAGAAAAGTGGATGTCGCATACATCGTAAAAATCAAAAAACTACTTGCTGTAATTGGAAAATCGGCACCTTTTATTCCGAATGTAACAGAACTAGCTTCTTCCATTCAAATTGCACGGCAGACTTTATTGCAATATTTTGAATATCTGGAAGAATCAAAACTGATTTATCAAGTTTTTAAGCAGACTCGTGGACTTGGAACACTTGAAAAACCGGACAAGATTTTTCTTGAAAACACAAATCTTATGTTTATGTTTGATGATGCCCAGACAGATATAGGTAATGTTCGTGAAACATTTGTGTTTAATCAGCTTTCGCATAATCATGAAGTTTTGTTTTCGGAACAGAGCGATTTTTTTGTAGACCAAAAATATACATTTGAAGTTGGTGGCAAAAATAAAAAGCGAAAACAGATAAAAGATGTTTCAGATTCCTATATTCTTGCTGATAATATTGAATATGGAACAGAACGAAGAATCCCAATATGGCTTTTGGGATTCTTGTATTAGATATTCTCTCGTACAATCAATAAGCGTTAAGGATACGGAAGGCGGCGTAAGCCGTTGCCGTAGGCAATGGAGTGCGAAAGCACGGAACCTATAGTAGCCTGACCCGCCGTAAGGCGGGTAACGCCCAAATTCTACTGAATAATTCCCTTTTCTTTGTAATATTTTGCAGCTCCGTCATGGAGAGGAAGGCCTGCGATGTCAACTACTGCAGCTTCCGGAGTGAGGCCTTTTAGGTTTTTCTGAGCACCACCAAGCTCGTCGATGTGCTCCCAGAGAGTTTTTGTGAGCTGGTAAACTGTTTCTTCGTCGAGGCTTGTTGAAGTGAACATAACCATTTTGATTGCCGAAGTCTGAATGTCAGCGTCCTGTCCCGGGTAAGTACCGGCTGGAATCGTGAATTTTGCGTACCATGGATAATCTTTCTGCAAAGTTGCGATTACATCATCACCGATGTTTACGAGATGGCATCCTGCTGAGCAAGCCTGGCTTACAGCTGCTGCCGGAGCACCGCTCATAATCCATGCGCCGTCAATTGTTCCGTTCTGGAGCATGTCTGCCGCGTCCCCAAAAGCGATGTACTCAGCCTGAATGTCTTGCGGATAGTTGATTCCTGCGGCGGTAAAGTGATTTTTGCACTCACCTTCAACTGAAGAGCCTGCCGCTGCTACCGCAAAATGCTTTCCCTTCACGTCGGCAACCTGCTCGATTCCAGATTTTTTTGTTGCGACGACCTGATTCGGGTTGAAGTAAAGGCCTGCGATTACGCGCAAGTTTTTGTTTGCGTTTCCTTTGAAGCTGTCTGTGCCGTTAAAGCTCTGGTAGCAGTTTGAAGAAATTGCGATTGAAACCTGTGATTCGCCGTCTGCAATCTGGTTCAAATTGTCGATTCCGCCGTTTGAAGCCTGGCTTGATGCGCTAACGAAGTCAATCTGAGTGTCCCACAAGTTTGTGATAGCGGCTCCGACTGCGTAAAGTGCGCCAGAAGCTCCCGCTGTCGGAAATTTGATTGTGACTTTTGCGTGCGAGCCTTCCGGGCTAGAAGCAGCCGATTTTTTTTCATTGCATGAGGCAAGTGAAAGTGCGAGAATCGTGCCGGCAAGGGCAGCAAAGACTTTTGTTGTTTTTTTCATAAGAAAACTCCTTTTTATTTATTTGGGTGCATCCCTACGGTCGCTTCGCTCCATTCGGGCGGTGCTACAATCCCTAACGCGGCTGGCATTCTTCCAAAATCAGTTCCATTGTGTAAAATCTGTTGCCTTCTTTTTTCACTTCTTTGAGCGTCATATAGGCGAGTGCATTTCTTCCGCTTTTAAGCGTGATTTCTTTTTGAAGGCGGTGCATTGCGACAATGTTCGGGTCGCCGTTGCGGTCGGGGAACGAGCCGACAAAATCAGCGGTTTCAAAAATCCTGCGCAAATCCGCCAGTGCCTCAAAATGCTCCTGAACTGAAAAGCCGTTCACCACCGACTTCGTAACCGCCTTGTCGCTCGCAACTTTTCCGAGCGAATTCTTGGAAAAACGCACCTTTATTCCGTGCTTTTCATTCACGATGATTCGGTTCAAAAACGACGCGACTTGTTCCGCCAAAATTGCCCTGTATTCATTTCGCAAAAGATATTCCTCGTGCAAAACTTTGTAAGCATCGTAAGCATTCGCCACAACAGCATTTGTGTCGCAGTCAATCCAAACTCGCCTGTGATGCCCATTTTCCCATTCGTCTTTCAGAACACAATTTTTGAAATCCATCGCTTTGACTATAGAATTTCTCCGACTTATTTTCAATCGAACACTTGACTTTCTGCCGAAATCTGCTATATTTAAATCGTTCAGTGGACTGCATTTATGCAGTTGCTCCGCTTTTGTAAGCCGCTGAAGCCACGGCTTTGTGCCGAAATCCCCTGCATTGCGGGGGATTATTTTTTATTCTTCCGTCATCTTTTTCAGATTTACATTCACAAATTCCCGCAAGTTTTCTATTATATTCGCCTTTATCTGCTTGTTGTCGTCTGTAATTTGATTGTCAAAGGTCGATGCGACTGGCAAGAAAAGCGTGTGAATGTCGATTTCGAGTGCGTCCGTGATTTGCGAAAGTGTCTTTTCGCTCGTCCAAGTTTTGCAAAGTTCAATATTTTTGATTGTTTCGTCCGAGATTTTTGCTTTTTCGGCAAGTTCAAATTGCGTGAGTTTCTTTTGTTTTCTGATTCGCTTTAAATTTTCCGCCAGCCTTGTCTGAATTTCCGAAGATTTCATTTTTCATATTTTTAAGGAAACAGGTAAAAATCTAAATATCTTTTAAAGCCACAAATAGAATAAATGTGGTTGATTATTTGGAATTATAGTGTAATAATAAGCCATATTTTTCAAAGATAAGGTTCTATTTTTGGAAAGTTGCCTAGTGTACACTAGGCAATGGTTTCAATTATCAGGAGGATTTTATGAAGAAATCTGCTATTCTGCTCGCAGTATCTATGTTTTCTTTCTTTTTTGTTGCATGTTCTAACGGAGATGACAATACAAATGAAAGCAATAACAATGGAACGGAAGAAGTTGTCTCAAATTCTTGGAGCATAACATTTGACGCTAACGGCGGAAATGTCAAAACAACAAGTCAGACGGCAAGCAAGAGCGATTATACCACGCTGACTACGGCGGAAGCTTTAGGCTTAAGTTATGAAGATCATGTATTTCACGCTTGGGGTACTACTGCTGACGGGAGCGACGGAATTTTTTATGCCGATGGTAGCGAAATAAAACCGACAGGAAACATCACTCTGTATGCGTTATGGCTGAACACGAATGAGGATGCTGTTTCTGCAAATGCGGACGGAAGTTACACAGTAACACCTTATAACATCACCTCCACACTAAAAGCAATTTCAGAAAGTGGGGCAACAACAGCAACTTTGTATATAGAAGAAATGGTCGATAGCACCACGCTTGTACAGACCGCGTTGCAAACATATAGCACAGTTTCTGTTTCTCTTGACCTTTCAAAATCCACATGGCTGACAGGGTTGGGAAGCACGTGGACGTGGTTAGGAGGATATTATGGTCCTTCATTCTCTGGTTGCACGAACCTCAAAAGCATAGTAATTTCTGATAGTGTTGAAACAATCGGGTACTACACATTCTCAAAATGTACAAACATGCAAGAAATCACACTGCCAAAAAATCTGAAGAGTCTCGTTGGAGATTGCTTCGGAGGTTCAACGAGTACTAACTGCAATTCGCTTACGACCGTGAAATACAACGGTACATTAGAAGACTGGCTGAATATCGGTTTTTATTCAAGTTTATATTGCAACCCGAATTTTGCGGCATGGAATAATGTGTATGAAAATTACACAACTACTCATTCATTTTTAGTAAATGGCAAAGAACTGACAAAGGCTGACATTCCTAATACCATCACTTCTATACCAAACTATGCTTTTTGCGGAACTAACATCGAAAGCGTTACGATACCAAGTTCTGTGGAAAGTATCGGAACATCGGCTTTTCAAGGCTGCTGGAATTTATCGTCAGTAACTCTTCCGAAAAGCGTAACTTCGGTAAAAGACACCGCATTCAAAAGTTGCCGAAATTTGACTTCTGTTACGATTTCATCTGCTCTCGAAATAATTCCCCAACAAATGTTCTCGTATTGCACAAGTCTAGCAAGCATAAGCATACCAAAAAGTGTAAAAGAAATCGATTTATATGCTTTTTTTAATTGTACAGCCCTCACAAGCGTTACCTTTGAGGATACCGAAAGTATTTGGTATTGTGATGACACCGAAATCGGAACAATGAATAATCCGTCTACAAATGCAACCCGTCTTAAAGAAACCTATGTAGGAAAGACATTGAAGCAAAAATAAAAGATCGGATAGTTTCAGTTACAATAAGAATCTGGTGAAAATATTTTTTGCCAGATTCTTTGTTTTAAAAGCCGATGCGTTAGGGATTGTAGGGGCGACCTCAAATAAAAATCCCAAAAATCCTTGACAATTCCGCTGATTGTGCTATATTTAAATCAAAGAGTGGTCCTGCTTAGTGGACGATTCAAAACAAGGCTGGCGACAGCCTTTCGCAAGGCTTTCTTCACGAAAGCCTTTTTTTGTGGGTAATTATGGCACTTCTTGATTCCGACATAAAACAGACTTCTCCGAAAATCGTCATGGTGAACGCGTAATATCTTTCGTATCTGCACGGATTTGACAGCCGCGTGAGCCTTAAAAAAGACCGCCCGTATGTGGGGCTTGCGGTGCGGATAAACGGCAAGATTTTCGTGATTCCGCTCACCTCGCAGACAACGCAGGAACGCAAGAAAAAGGGCTTGAAAAAGCGCAACTCGCTCACGACGACTTTCATAAAGGCAAGCGGCGTTGAGATTTCGGACTTGCTCCACAACAATATGATTCCCGTTCCGAAGAAACTCGCCCAAAGAATCGAAATCGACCCGATAAAAGACACCTACCTTATGAACGAGTAGCGTTATATCCGTAAGCATTGGGTGGAGATTACGAACAAGTCGCTGATGATTTACCTTGAACGCTATAACGAGAACTCGCGGAACTGCGCCTTTTTGCAGAAAATCTGCTGTGATTTTAAAATGCTTGAAGAAAAATGTGCTGAATGGAAATCGCGTTAGGGATTGTAGGGGCGAGCCTGTGTGTTCCGCACTTCGCTAACGCTCATTTCTCCGTTCCCTTTGGTCACTTCGGAACGCCTTCGGCGGTGCTTCATACCCTTGCACGAAAATTCCTGATCAATTGATATGCCAAAACTGCGGCCAAGATTCCAAATCCAATCAAGTCAGTTGTGATTCCTGCGTACAAAAGTAGCGGTGCTACGACCAAAAGGGCTGCGCGCTCAATCCAGCCTGATTTCTTGAGGAACCAGCCTTCAAGGGCACCAACGAGGGTGACTGTTCCCACTGCTGCGGTAATGCTTGCCCAAAGACTCTGTACGAGAGTGTAGTCAGAGCTTGCTCCAATCAGAAGAACCGGGTTCCCCAGGAAGAAAAATGGAATCAAAAAGCCGATTAAGCCTAAGCGGACTGCGAGAAGGCCTGTTTTGAGCTGGTTAGAGCCTGCGATTCCCGAAGCGACATAACAGCTGATTGCGACGGGTGGCGTGATGTTTGAAAGACATGCGTAAATAAGACAGAACATGTGTGCCGGCAGCGGTGCGATTCCAACTTTGATTAAGACTGGAACGGCAACTGCCTGAACGATTACATAAGCGGCAACTCCAGGAACGCCCATTCCTAGGATAATCGACATGAGCATTACCAGAAAGCCTGTAAGGTAAATCGAATTGCTTGGAACGACATTTAAAATCAGGTAGCCCATGTTGAGTCCCAGGCTTGTGAGCGTGACCGTACCGATGATTACGCCGATGATTACGCAGGAAATACCCACACCGATTGCGCTTCTTGCCCCTTCAACACAGGCCGCAAGGATTTTTTGTGGAGTCATGCGGGTTTCTTTACGGAGCCAGCTTGCTCCAATCGTTACGAAAATTGAAATAACGGCGGCGAGCAGGGGAGTGAAGCCTTTGCACATCAAGGCGATTAAAATCACCAGCGGAAGGACGAGATGGCCCTGTTCCTTAACGACTTTGAGTGCGTTGGGAATGTTTTCTTTGGAGATGCCTGAAAGTCCCAGTCGTTTTGCTTCAAAGTGAACCGCAACTAAAAGCCCCAGATAATAAAGGAAAGCCGGAAGAATCGAAGCAATCATTACCGTTGTGTAGCTTAAGTTCAAGAATTCCGCCATAACGAAGCCTACCGCGCCCATAATCGGAGGACAGAATTGCCCGCCTGTGGAAGCAGTTGCCTCAACTGCGGCGGCGAATTCTTTTTTGTAGCCGGTTTGTTTCATCAGCGGGATTGTGATTGTGCCTGTGGTTGCGACATTTGCCACAGCAGAGCCGTTAATCATTCCCATGAGAGCCGAAGCAAGGACAGCGACTTTTGCAGGTCCTCCCGGAGTCTGACCCACTAAGGTTAGGGAAAAATCATTGATGAATTTTGAGAAACCCGAATATTTGAGGAAAGCTCCGAAAACAACGAACAAGAAGATGTAAGTGGCCGAAACGCTGATTCCTGTTCCCAAAACGCCCTGAGTTCCCCAGAACTGAGTGATAAGAACCCGTTTGAGCGTGAATCCGTTGTGCCCCAGCTGACCTGGAATAAATTTTCCGAAGAAATTGTATGCAAGGAAAACTGCCGCAAGAATCGCAAGGTTTGGGGAAGTGCGTCGGGAAGCCTCAAAAACAAGGAAAATGGCCGCCGCCGCAATCCAGATTTCGTATTTGTTGATTCGACCGCCGTTTCGTGCAATCTCCGTGTAATGCGTGATAAGGTAGCCGAAAGTGAAAATTGCAAGTCCAATCAGAATCAAATCGACAATCGGAGGAAATTTGCGGCTTCGCTTCTGCTTTTTGAAAGCCGGGTAAAGCAAAAATGTGAAGACAAGCAAAAAAATACAGTGGAAAGCCCGCAAGTTTATCGCACTTATAACGCCGAAAGTGCTGAAGTAAAGCTGGAATGCCGTCCAGACGCAAAGAAGGACAGTGATTGCAATTCCTGCCGGTCCCGAGTAAGTTCGCAGGCGGGACTCTGAGTCCTTTTCTTCAAGAAGAGAGCGAGCTTTTGCTTCTTCTTCGGATTGATTTTGGGTGATGTTTTCTGAACTATTTGTTGACATGTATCGTTTCTCTTAACAGAGACAGTCTAGCAGATTTCCAGAAAAGAGAAAATGCGGAGAGGCGGGTGCGTCTATAAAAAAGCCGCCTCCCCACAAAGGAAGCAGCGGTGGATATCGGATTATTTATTATTCGAGAAACATATCATAGAAGGCTCAAGCTTCAAATTCTCTATGAATTGTGTCAGTGATTGCGGAAATTAGTTTTGATTCAAGAATATGTTTTGAAAAATCTAGTGAAATTATATTTTCGATAGGATTTTGAGGTTCAAAAAGAGTTTTGTATTCAACGCCAAGGGCAAAGGCTAGTTTTTCAACAATATCAAGCGAAGGTGTGCGTTTTCCAACTTCAATCTGCGTAATGTATGGTGCAGAAACTCCAGTTTTTTGTGCCAGAAATTCCTGACTCCAACCGAGTTTTTTTCTTAATAATTTTATATTTTCGCGTATCAAGGTTTCAATAGGAATTTCATTCATCTATTACAAGGATAAAGCTAAAAGTTAGTATTGACTATGAGCATAAAGTTATATAGAATAATAACAACTGGTTACTATATAACATTGCATAGGGTAACTGAAAAAGGAGGTTTTTTATGCAGGTTTTGAAATACTTACTATGTTTTTTTCTCCCGCCTATAGGAGTATTGGTAAGCGGAGGGACTTTTGGAGAGTTTGTGTTTAATTTTATATTAACATTGTGTTTTGCTATCCCCGGAATTATTCACGCTTGCTATATTTGCTACAAAAATAGCTAACTTAAAGGAAACTTTTTGTGGATAAAATTTTAGATAACTTCGGTAATTTATTCAAATTTTGCTCAAATGCGGCAGAATTATACGAATTTTATCAAAGTTCAGAACTTGTGAAAATATCTGTTTCTATTTCAAATTTATTTCATAAGTATGCACAAAGTTCAGACGAATATGAAAAAAAGCATATTCGTCTTGATATTAATGATTTGATTTTGCAATATAAAAATTCTTTGCAGGAAATAGGTGTAAACATAGCTGATTTTACTTGGTAGAAACAAATCAATCGGATTTTATAAGAAGTAAAATCGCCTCCCTATACCAATAATTCCTGATTTGTAGCAAAAATTTGGATTACAAAATTAATTTTTCACCATAAGAACAAAACAAGCCGCCTCTCCCAACAAAGGAAGAAGCGGCTTATCTTTGGAATTATCTTGCGGCAGTCTTTTATATTTTCTTATCTGCCAGCCCTTCTACATAGCAAACATCGCCAGATAAATCAATTTTATTGTTCCATTCAATCTCGCTGTTTACATCTGGATTTTTGTCCCAACAAACATTATTTGAATCATCGATATAAACTCGTTTGAAATTTTCAATTTTTAATAATTGCTCAAAAACCGTATTTTCTTTTAGAAGTGGTTTCATATCAAAAATGCGATGTTCACCATTGTCAAAAATCAGGGAAAGAGAAAAATCTTCATTTGCATGAACGGATATAATTTTTCGTCGTCCGGAAGCAAAATACTCTGCCATTTTAGGAGAAAATCCTTTCGATAGATAGAAATCAACAGACTTTGGCATAACTTTAACGAAGCGGGTCGATAGAGAATAAATCTTGTTTTTTTACAGCAAGTTCCCAATTTTCAATAAGTTCTGTTTGATGAAAAGCTGCCCAGCCAAGAACCATTTTTAATTGCTTGCTTTGCATTTCACCTTCAAGAACTTCTAAATCTTTTATAGATATAATGACTTCTTCATCCCCATATTTTGCATGAAAATGTGGTGGCATGTGGTCATTCCAGTTGATTGAAATCTTTATACCACGGAACATACTTATTGTTGGCATTATTACATCTCCTCCAAATAAATTGTACAACAGATTTTTAAAACAAAAAAGCACTGCCCCAAAAGACAGTGCCTCAATTTACACCTTACTTGCTCAGCAATTTATTCACAGCCTTAACGAACTCCATCGGGTCCTTAAGCTCGGCTCCGCTCACAAGCAATGCCTGGTCGAACAAAACTTCGCTCACATCAGCGATGTAGCTTTCGTCGCTGCAAGATTCCAGCGTCTTGACGATTGCATGGTCTCCGTTGATTTCGAGAATCGGCTTGATTCCAGGGCCTGCCTGACCCATAGCACGCATCATGCGCTCCATCTGGATTCCAGGATCGTTCTCATCAACTACGATACAAGATGGGCTGTCAGAAAGTCGTTTTGAAAGCACGACATCCTTAACGCGGTCGCCCAATGCCTTCTTGATTTTCTCCTGAACAGGCTTAAAGGCTTCTTCCTTCTTTTTGGCCTCGTCCTTGTCAACGCCCAGCTCGTCGTCGCTGCCCGCGCGGTTTACGGCCTTGAGGTCGAAGTCCTTGTATTTCATCAGGCTTGGAATTACGATGTCGTCGATTTCATCTGCCATAATCAGGACTTCAAAGCCCTTCTTTTTGTATGCTTCGAGGAGTGGTGAAGCGCGCAAGTTTTTCTCGTCTGTACCTGTAATATAGTAGATTGCTTTTTGTTCAGGTTTCATGCGCTGAACATAGTCTGCAAAGCTTGTCCAGTTATCGTCGCCAGTTCCGGCTGCGTCAGTGCTCTTGAATCGGACGATTTCTGAGATTTCTTCGCGGTTTGCGTAGTCTGAGTAAAGACCTTCCTTCATCGGGCGGTTGAAATTCTTGACGAATGTGTTCCACTTTGTGATTGCGGCTTTTTCCTCGTCGCTTCGCTTGCTTTCCTCAGTTTTCTTTGCCTTGTCAGCGGCTTCTCCCATTTTCTTGAATTCGCTGAGCAATTTCTTTACGCTGGCGCTCTTGATTGTTTCAAGAATTCGGTTCTGCTGTAAAATCTCACGGCTTACATTGAGTGGCAAATCCTCGCTGTCGATGATACCGCGTACGAATCGCAAATAAGCCGGCAAAAGTTCGCGGTCGTCGTCAGTGATGAAAACTCGTTTTACATAGAGCTTGACTCCGCTCTGGTAGTCAGCCTGATACATGTCGAAAGGAGCGTTCTGTGGAACATAGAAAAGTGTTGTGTATTCCTGAGTTCCCTCGGCGTGAGTGTGAACATAGTGAAGCGGCTCCTGACCGTCGTGGCTGATTGTCTTGTAGAAGTTGTCGTAATCTTCCTTTTTAAGCTCACTCTTGCTTCTCTTCCAAAGGGCAGAAGCTGAGTTTACCTGGTCAACCTTGTCCTCGCTTCCAGTAATGTTTCCTTTGTCGTCGTATTTGTTCTGTGTGTAGTGAAGGTAAATCGGGAATGCGATGTGGTCACTGTAGCGTTTGATAAGCTCTTCAATCTTCCATCGTGAAGCGTACTCTTTTGAATCATCGTTCAAGAGCATTTCGATTGCAGAACCGCAGGTCTCGGCCTTGTCAAATCCGTATTTTTTTGCCTCGTCGCTATCGGCCTTGATTTCTTCGATTGTGTAGCTGTTTGTGCCGTCGCTTGACCATTTGTAGATTTTGTCTGAAGCAGCCTTTCGTGTGTAAACATTGATTCTTTTTGCAGCCATGAAAGCAGAGTAGAAACCGACACCGAACTGACCGATAAGGTTAGATTCTCCGGCGTTTTTATCTTCTGCAATTTTTTCGATGAAAGCCTTTGTTCCAGAGCGGGCGATTGTACCCAGGTTGTTGTTCAAATCTTCCTCGCTCATACCGATTCCAGAATCCTGAACAGTCAAAACCTTGTTCGGGTCATCAAAAGTGATGTCGATTCTAGGCTCGCTCTTAACGCCCTTGTAAGCCTCGTCCGAAACTTTGAGGTAGTTGAGCTTGTCCAGAGCGTCCGAAGCATTAGAAACGATTTCGCGAAGGAAAATGTCCTTGTTTGAATACATTGAATGAATGATAAGTTTAAGAAGCTGATTTACTTCTGTTTGAAACTGGTACTCTGCCATGATTTTTTATACTCCATATAAAAAATTTACATATTTTTAAATAAAGATAATAAAATTTTGGGGAAACGGCAAAGAATTTTTTTGAAAACTTGGGCGTTCAAATAACGCTGAAAAGGATGGGCGTTCAAGGATAACGCCGAAAACGATGGGCGTTAAAAGGTAACGCCGAAAACGAATGGCGTTACCCTACGCTCTGTCATTGCCGTGCGAGACACGGCAATCCCATCGCTTCGGGTCAGGCTTTTCGGGGTTCCGCCTCACGGCTCCATTGCTCCACTATGTT
>Ga0129306_1000903_pt1 | contig 39679 bp, 37 predicted proteins | sample P827metagenome_FD_94438 | JGI IMG/M metagenome (GOLD analysis project Ga0129306, IMG submission 94438) | Capybara group fecal microbial communities from Wisconsin, USA - P827 metagenome | ecosystem: Host-associated > Mammals > Digestive system > Large intestine > Fecal | place: USA: Wisconsin... | reverse complement strand
GAGGCCGGAGGAGATGGTCCACTTGCGGCCGATCTTATCCGCGATGGTGCCCGCCGTCGCAAAGCCGATCACCGAAGCAAGCCCGCCGAGGATCGTGAGGATCATCGTCGCGCTCGAGACGGAGTTGAGGTAGTAGATGACGTAGTTGCCGATGTAGGTCCCGATCGCGTTGTCCGCCATGAACCAGAGGAATTCCGCGCCGAGGATCGCCATGAGCATCCGGCGGTTGGCGCTACTCATCGGCGCGTCGTCGTCGACGGGATTCTCGATCGCGGCCAGCTCCTCGCCGAGGGCCAGCTCGTCGCGCATCTCCTCCTCGATCCGGTTCTCCCGGACCGTTGCAAAGAGAACGAGCGCGGAGATCACCATGAGCACGGAGGCGACGAGGAACGGGATCTCAACGGTCCAGAGCTTCCGGGCCTCGTCCGCCGCGTTGATGTAGGAGGAGAGGGGGAGGAAGATGCCGAGGACCGTGGCGAACGCGCCGCCGAGATAGCCCATGATGTTGATGATGCCGTTGGCCTTCGCGCGCAGGGGTTTGGGCGTGATGTCCGGCATGAGGGCGACGGCGGGGTTGCGGTACATCATCATGAAGAGCAGGACGACCGCCATCATCATGACCATGCCGAGGACGTTGTTGTGATGGAAGAAGAGCGGGATGAGGGGGAAGGCGAGGGCGGAGACGAAGGTGCCCGTCAGGATATACGGCATGCGCTTGCCGATCGGGGTCTTCGTGCGGTCGGAGAGGGAGCCGAAGATCGGGAGCAGGATGAGCGCGGCGAGGTTGTCGCAGGCCATCACGATGCCGACGATCCACTGGACGTTGAGGATCTTGTCCGGATCTCCGGCTTTCAGCTCGGCGGAGGAAAGGTCATACATCCGGCGGGCGAAAATATCGGTCAGGAACGTGGGGCACCACGAATCGTAGACCTGCCAGAGAAGAAGGATGCCGAAGAACGCGAAGCCGATGAGGAAGGTGCGCCGGACGTTGAGCTTGAGCCCGGCGGCGCGGGTGGGATCGTTTGCCATGGAGAGCACTCCTTTCACGCATACACACAGAGTCGGAGAAGATTTGCGCTTTTCTGCCCATAGTTTACCATATCCGGCGGGGATTTGCAAGAGGAATCGCGCGGCTGACGGCGGATGCACAAAAAAAGCGTCAATTTCTGAATTCTTGTTGACTTTTTATAAAAATTCGGGTATAATGGGAGGCGGAATCCAAGAAACGGAGGCAGACCGATGCTGAAGAGATTCATCGCGTATTACAAGCCCCACAAGATCATGTTTGCTCTCGACATGCTCGCGTCCCTGCTCGTTGCCGTCATCGCGATCGTCTATCCGATCGTGACGCGGCGGATGCTGAACGACCTGATCCCGAACCGGAAGTATCAGCTCATCGTGGTGTTCGGCCTCGTGCTGCTCGGACTGTACTTCATGCGCATGCTGCTCAATTTCTTCATCCAGTACCAGGGCCACATGGTCGGCGTGCACATGCAGGCGCAGATGCGGCGCGATATGTTCAGCCACCTCGAAAAGCTGCCGTACAGCTTCTACGACAACCACGAGACCGGCAAGATCATGTCCCGCATGACGAACGACCTCATGGACATCTCGGAGCTGGCGCACCACGGGCCGGAAAACATCATCATCTCCTCGATCTCGATCATTCTGGCCTTCGGGTATCTCATGACCATCGACGTCTGGCTGACGCTCATCATCTTCGCGGCGGTCCCGTTTCTGATCGTGATCTCCTCGATCCTGCGCACCCGGATGCGCAAGGCGTTCCAGGAGACGCGCAAGTCCCTCGCCGTCATCAACGCCGCCCTCGAATCCTCCGTCACCGGCATCCGCGTCACGAAGGCCTACACGAACGCGGACCGCGAGAGCGAGAAATTTGAAAAAGGCAATTCCGAATTCATCGAGGCGCGTCGGGCGTCGTACAAGGCCATGGGCCAGTTCCACTCCGGCACCGCGTTCATCACGGACATCTTCAACGTCATCGTCCTCATCGCGGGCGGCCTCTTCCTCTATAACGGCCGGATCCAGTTCGGCGACTACTCCGCCTTCATCGTCTCGGTCAACATGTTCATCGGCCCGGTGATGACGCTCATCAACTTCATGGAGCAGTATCAGAACGGCGTCACGGGCTTCGAGCGCTTCCTCGAGATCATGGACGAGGAGCCGGAAAAAGACAGCCCGGAGGCGCGTGACATCGGCGAGGTCGAGGGGCACATCGAGCTGCGCGACGTGACCTTCCACTACGAGGTCTACGACGAGGACGGAAATCCCATGCAGTCCGAGGAAGGCCGCGAGGTCCTCGACCACGTGTCGCTCGACATCCCGAAGGGGAAGACCTTCGCGCTTGTCGGACCGTCCGGCGGAGGCAAGACGACGATCTGCCACCTGATCCCGCATTTCTATGACTTCGTGAAGGGAGAGATCCTCATCGACGGGCGGGAGATCCACGACGTCACGATGGAATCCCTGCGCCGCAACATCGGCATCGTCCAGCAGGACATCTACCTCTTCAACGCGTCGATCAAGGAGAACATCCTCTACGGACGCCTCGACGCGACGGACGAGGAAGTGATCGAAGCGGCGAAGCGCGCGAACATCCACGACTACATCATGTCGCTCGAGCACGGCTACGCCACGGAGATCGGCGAGCGCGGCGTGCGGCTGTCGGGCGGACAGAAGCAGCGGCTTGCGATCGCGCGGGTCTTCCTCAAAAACCCGCCGATCCTGATCCTCGACGAGGCGACGTCGGCGCTCGACAACACGACCGAGATCCTGATCCAGCAGTCCCTCGACGAGCTCTGCCGCGGCCGGACGACGCTGGTGGTCGCGCACCGGCTCTCGACGATCAAGAACGCCGATGAGATCGCGGTGATCTCCGGCGGGAAGATCGTGGAGCAGGGAACGCACGACGAGCTGATCGAACAGGGCGGCCTCTACGCCGAGCTGTACAGTCTGCAGTTCCGCGCCAACACCGGCGAGAAATACGTCGCCCCCGAAGGCCTGAGCGCGTGAGGGAATGCAGAATGCTGAATGAAAACGCGCGGCCCCGCTGAGCCCCCGAAATGCAGAAAAGCGCAGAATTTCCGCTGCGCTTTTTCCATTTTATCCGAAAATATCAGCTTCCGTTCATGCGTGATTCAAATTTGAGGCGTATAATATCCCCATCACCGTCTCTGAAAGGTCAAACTCCCCGAAATGAACGAATCCACCGGCCAGAAGGTCAACTGGGGCAGGGAAATACTGCACGTCCTCGGAATCGTCGGAAAAGTCATTTTCCGCATCCTTTCCTATTTCTTCAATATCCTGCTCACCATTCTCCTGATCGGCCTGATCACCGGGATCATCGTCGGATCCGTCTTCGCGATCTATATCAATAACAATCTCGACCTTGAAATCGACCCCTCGTCCATCGTCACCGTCAACCGGGACTCCGCCACGCGGTTCTATTACATGAGCTACGCCAACGAGCAGGACCGCATCGACCGCATCGGAACGCCAGTCGAGCTCACGGATATGCGCCTGACCGGTACGGAGTCTTCGATCGCCGTCTCGTACAGCCAGATCCCGCTCAACCTCTACCGCGCGTTCATCTCGATCGAGGACAAGCGCTTTGAGACCCACAACGGCGTCGACTGGTACCGAACCGCCGGCGCGATCTACTACATGATCACCGGGCAGCCGGGCGGCGGTTCCACCATCACCCAGCAGCTCATCAAGAACGTCACGGGCGAGGACGACGTTACCATCCAGCGCAAGGTCTCCGAGATCTTCCGCGCCTTGAACCTCGAAAAGGTTAAGAGCAAGGAGGAGATCTTCGAGGCATATTGCAACATCATCTACCTCGGCAACAACTGCACCGGCGTCGAGGCCGCGTCGAACTACTATTTCGGCAAGCACGTCTCCGAGCTCGACCTCGTCGAATGCGCCTGCCTCGCCGCCATCGTCAAGAACCCGTCGCAGTACGAGCCGCTCTATCACGACAAGGACTTTGAGGTCACCAAATCCGACGGCACTGTGATCATGAAGGAAGGGAACGAATCCCGCCGGTGGTACATCCTCAAGGAGATGATGAAGAACGGCTATATCACCGAAGCGGAGTGCGTCGGCGCAGAACACCGAACTGAAGGTCATCGACCACTCGAAGGATTACGACGAAGAGGTCGTCGAAGAGGGCATCACCATCTTCTCGTGGTACATCGAGGCGCTCTTCACCCAGCTGCAGCAGGACCTTGCACAGAAATACAACATCACCACCCGCGCGGCCAGCCTGATGATCTACAACAACGGCTTCAAGATCTATATCCCCATGGATCCCTTCGTGCAGACGACCCTCGAGGAGATCTACTACAACGACAACGAATACTTCCCCTCCACCGGGACAGGGCTGCAGCCCCAGTCCGCGATGGTCATCTGCGACCCGTACACCGGCGACGTCCTCGGCGTGGTCGGCGGACGCGGAAAGAAGATCATCAACCGCGGACTTGACCGCGCCACCGTGGCCACCCGTCCGCCGGGATCCGCCATCAAACCGCTTTCCGTGTACGGTCCGGCCCTCGACGCGGGCGTCATCACCTATGCCACCGCGATCGACGACAGCCCCGTCTGGTTCAACACCTACGAGGTCAGTCCGGCGACCGCCACTTCCCCCGCCGTCCTCGGTTACACCCCGTACCCGAAGAACCTGCCGGACATCTACAACGGCCTCACCCCGATCCACGACGCGATCCGCCGCTCGGTCAACACCGTGGCGATGAAGGTGCTCCGGATGTACGGCGTGGACAACTCCTTCTATTTCATGAAGGAGAAGCTCCATTTCGACAGCCTGATCGACTCCGCCGTCCTCTCCGACGGGCGCATCATCACGGACCGCGGCGAAGCGGCACTGGCGCTCGGTCAGCCGAACTACGGCGTCACGCTCCTCGAGATGGTTTCGGGCTACTGCATGTTCCAGAACAGCGGTGTCTACAACCAGCCGAACCTCTATCTGTACGTCACCGACTCCGAGGGCAACATGGTGTTCGACTACTCGGACGACCCGGAGATCATCATCAGCGCGGAATCGGCGTCCATCATGACGATCATGATGCAGGAGGTCATGAACGCCGGTACCGGTATGGCGTGCACCCTGCGCAATACCGTGAACGTCGCCGGCAAGACCGGTACGACTTCGCAGGACTTTGACCGCTACTTCGTCGGCTATACCCCGTATTACGTCGGCGGCGTCTGGACGGGCTACGACATGAACCAGTCCCTGTCCGCGTTCACCGAGAATCCGTCGCTCCTCGTGTGGGACACCGTCATGACCCACCTGCATCAGCCCTATATCGATGCGGCGTCGAACGGCGGCGAGGCGCTGAAGACCTTCGAGATCTCCCCCGGCGTCGTCACGGCGACCTTCTGCCGCGATTCCGGGATGCTCTTCGACGACAGCCTCTGCTCCCTGGATGCGCGCTCCTGGAACGGCTCGCGTGCCGAGGTCGGCTATTTTACCCGCGAGTCCGTGCCGAAGCAGAAGTGCACCACCCACGTGAAGGTCCTCCGGGACAACGCGACGGGCGGCATCTGCTATCCCGAGGCCTCGTGCAGCAAGGGGAACTGCTCCTATGTCGCGCTGATCCGCGAGGAAAACCGCAATTTCCCGAAGGAAGTCTATATCGTCGACGCGCAGTATACGTTCCGCGAGCTGCCGGAATGGACGCAGCCGTCCTCCAACAAGCTCCTGCCGTTCTACGCGAATCTGCTCCAGACGGGCCAGTACGTCGGGACCTCGGTGAACTGGGGGACCCGGCCGTACAATTCCTACTGCGTCGAGCACGGTGTCTATAAATACTGGACGCCGCCGGACGCGGAAACCGAAGGGGCTGAGACAGAGGAAGAAGAGGAAAATCCGGACGAAACCGACGAGACCGAAGAATGGTTCGAGGATGAGGAACCGGGAGACGAGGAAGAACCGGCAGAACAGGAAGGATCGGAGGGCTCGGAGGGATCGGAAGGATCCGAAGAACCCGAAGAACCGAAGGAACCGGTCGAACCCGACGTCCCCGAGGAACCCGCAGAACCGTAACCCGGATCCGCAGAATAAAACAGAGAATCACCTCATACACTATGTGTGGGGTGATTTTTTATGCGCAAATGGAAACGGGAACTGGATTTTATCGGCGCGAACGCGGGCCTTTTCGGGATCGCGGCCTTTCTCGCGGCCATGGGCGGGGTGTTGCTCTGGGTGAGCGGCGGGAGCGGATGGTATTTCTATAAGACCGCCGGTCGGGACGCGCCGTCCGTAGCCGCGCTGTTCACGCTCTCCCTCGCCGTGTGCGGGCTCTGCGGGCTCTCGGGCGCGCTGATCTATGTCTGGGGCAGGGCGGTGTGTCCGATGAAGTCCGTGTGGCCGTCGGTATGTATGATCGCGGGGGCGTATCTGATGCATCTCGGCTGGTACGCGGCCGCGCTCTGCACCCGGATGACCGTATTCGGCGGGATCCTCGCGGTGACGGCGTTCGGACTTGCGGCGGCGTCGAGGCTTTTCCTTCGCCGTCCTCCCGTCCTCCTCACGGCGGCGATCCTTGCGCTCCTCTGCGCCGCCGGGTACTTTATTCATGTAACATTTTCGCGGATATTGTGAATTTACTATAAATTAGTGGCTCAAAGTCCTTGACATTTCCGGGACGCTGGGGTATAATGACATCGTAGCAAAACTTGACTGCAACATGGAGGTAATGAAATGAAAAAGATCAAGTTCTTGGCCCTTGCGCTGGCCGTCGTGATGCTCGTCTTCGCGTTCGCGTCCTGCAAGAGCACGCCGAAGCACACCCTCACCGCTACCGTCACCGTCACCGCTCCGGACGATCCGATCGTACTGAACTATTCCACTACGATTGAATATCCGGAAGGCGAAACCATCACCGTTCTGGACGTTGCCCGTCAGGCCCTCGACGAGATGGAAATCAAGTATGAGCTCGACGAGAACGACGACGGCGCCGCACTCGGCCTGTTCTCCGTCACCACGACCGAAGGCACGACCTACAAGTCCGGCTACACCGACGCGGAAAAGCAGTACATCGGCATGTGGAGCTATACCGTGAACGACGTCGCTCCGGAAGCCGGCAGAGCGGGCACCAACCCGGCGACCGACGGCTCGAAGATCGTATTCACCTACGAGATCGCGTCCGTTGAAGAACTCAGCCAGACGCCGTAAGGACCGCTGGAACCAAACAAAAGAGGAGCTTCCGTGTGGAAGCTCCTTTTCCTATGCCGCGATGCGGCGGTTTTTTACCCCATCGACGCGGCCATCACGGCCTTGATGGTGTGCATCCGGTTCTCGGCTTCGTCAAAGACGATCGACGCCGGGCCGGAGAAGACCTCGTCCGTCACCTCGAGCGAGGACAGCCCGAAGCGGTTGTGGATCTCCCGCCCGATCTCCGTCCCGAGATCGTGAAACGCCGGGAGACAGTGCATGAACCGACACTGCGAGCCGGCAGCCTTCATGATCTTCCCGTTCACCTGATAAGGCAGGAGATCCCGGATGCGCTCCTCCCAGATCTCCGACGGCTCGCCCATCGAGACCCAGACGTCCGTGTAGATCACGTCCGCGCCCTTGACCGCCGTCTTCGGATCCGTCTCGAACGAGAGCGATGCGCCCGTTTCGGCGGCGATCTTTTCGCACCTCTCGCGCAGGGACTTCGCAGGGAAGTATTTCTCCGGCGCGCAGGCCACGAACCGCATCCCCATCTTCGCCGCGCCGACCATGAGCGAATTGCCCATGTTGTACCGCGCGTCGCCCATGTAGACGAGCTTTCGCCCGGCGAGGGATCCGAAGTGCTCCCGGATCGTCAGAAAGTCCGCGAGGATCTGCGTCGGATGGAATTCGTTCGTCAGGCCGTTGAAGACCGGGACGCCCGCGTATTTCGCCAGTTCCTCCACGATGTCCTGCCCGAAGCCGCGGTATTCGATCCCGTCGAACATGCGGCCGAGCACGTGCGCCGTATCCGCGATGCTCTCCTTGCGGCCGATCTGCGAGCCGTTCGGATCGAGGTACACCGGGTGCATCCCGAGGTCCGCCGCCGCGACTTCAAAGGCGCAGCGCGTCCGCGTGCTCGTCTTCTCGAAGATCAGCGCAACGTTCTTGCCTTCGCAGAGCCGGTGCGGGATCCCCGCCTTTTTCTTCGCCTTCAACTCCGCTGCGAGGTCGAGGTAATACGTGATCTCCTCCGGCGTGAAATCGAGGAGCTTTAAGAAATTTCTGCCTTTCAGATTCATGTCACAGGTTCCCTTTCTCAATCAAAGTGATGGGTGGACATCCGGGCGGGATGCCGTGGTCAAAACGGGGCAGGGGGAGAAACCGTCTTTCCAGAGAGGTTCTCCCCCGTACTTTTATAGGACTTTTGCGAGGAACGACTGCAGCCGTTCGTTCTGCGGATGGTTGAAGATCTCGTCCGGGGTGCCCTCTTCGAGGATGACGCCGTCTTCGAGGAAGAGGACGCGGTTCGAGACCTCGCGCGCGAAGCCCATTTCGTGCGTCACGACGACCATCGTCATCCCGGCCGCCGCGAGCTTCTTCATGACGTCGAGCACCTCGCCGACCATTTCGGGGTCGAGCGCGGAGGTCGGCTCGTCGAAGAGCATCACGTCCGGCTCCATGCACAGGGCGCGCACGATGGCGACCCGCTGCTTCTGCCCGCCGGAGAGCTGGTTCGGATACGCATCCGCGCGGTCCGCCAGTCCTACCTTGCCGAGCAGCTCGAGGGCCTTGGCCTTCGCGTCGGCTTCCGGGACCTTTTTCAGCATCATCGGCGCGACGGTGAGGTTCTTCATCACCGTCATGTGCGGGAAGAGGTTGAACTGCTGGAAGACCATCCCCATCTTCTGCCGGTGCAGATCGAGGTCGATCTTCTTGTCGGTGAGGTCGTCCCCCTCGAAGATGATCTGTCCGCCGGAGGGCTTCTCCAGCATGTTGAGGCAGCGCAGGAAGGTCGATTTGCCCGATCCGGAGGGGCCGATGACGCAGATCACGTCGCCCTTGTCGATCTCGGTGTTGATCCCCTTGAGGACCTCCACGCCGTCGAAGTTTTTCTGTAAGTTCTTAACGTTTATCACCCTTGCGCAGCCTCCTTTCGAGTTTCTTCAGGATCTGTTCGAGGATGATCACCATCGTCAGATAGACGAGCGCAACGAGGAACAGGGTGTTGATCGCGTCGTAGGTGTTGTTGCGGATCAGGTTGCCCGCGCGCGTCAGGTCGATCTCCGCCACGTAGCCCGCGATGGAGGTTTCTTTCAGAAGCGCGATGAGCTCGTTGAAGATCGCCGGGAGGATGTAGCGGATGGCCTGCGGCAGGATGATGACCCGCATGGTCTGGAGCCGGTTCATGCCGAGCGAACGGCCCGCTTCCATCTGACCGGAATCGACCGCGTTGATGCCGGACCGGATCAGCTCCGCCATGTACGCGCCGGAGTTGACGCCGAACGCGACGATCGCGACCGGGATCCCGTCTTTCGCGTGCGAGAAGATGATGTAGTAGAAGATGAGCAGCTGCACCACCATCGGGACGCCGCGGATGACTGTCAGATACACGTCGCAGAGGAAAGCCGCCCAGCGCAGGGAGGGCGCGTCTTCCGCGAGATACTTGATGACCGCGACGATGGTTCCGATGACCAGGCCGATGGCCAGCGCCCCCAGCGTGAGGATGATGGTGTTGCGGAAGCCTTCGATCAGCAGCTTGTACCGGTCGTTGACGATGAAGGTCTCATGCAGCTTCGCGAACCAGGCGGCATAGGGTCCGCCCGCCGCGAGGAACAAAGAAGAGAGAGTCATGGATCCGGGTCAGACTGCTCAGTTGTGCGGCGCGGTGTAGGGCGCTTCGTACTTCTCGAAGATCGCGGCGATCGTGCCGTCGGAGACCATCTGGTTCACGATCTTGTTGATCTCGGCCGCGAGCTCTTCGGAGCCGAGCTGCAGCGCGAACGCGTAGGGCTCGGTGGTCATCGCTTCGTCGAGGATCACGAGGGAGCCTTCGCCGTTCTCCGCGTTGTACGCCTTGACCATTTCGGCGGCGGTGAGGTCGTCGATGACCCACGCGTCGACCTTGCCGGAGACGAGCGCGCTTTCCGCGTCGTTGTTGGCGGCAAAGCCCTTGACGTCATAGCCTTCGCCCATGCAGTAGTCCTCGGCGGTGGTGCCGGTCTGCACGGAGACGGTCTTGCCGGTCAGGTCCGCCTTGGAGGTGATCGGGCTACCCGCGGTCACCACGATGGCCTGCGCGGCGAGGCAGTAGGGATCGGTGAAGAGGACGTTCTTCTTCCGGGCTTCGGTGACGGTGATGCCAGAGACGCCGAGGTCATACTTGCCCGCGTTGATGCCGGGGATGACGGAGTCGAAGTCCATCTGCTGGATCGTGAGGGTGACGCCGAAGTTTTCGCAGATCTTTTCGAGGATCTCGATTTCGATGCCTTCCACCTTGTTGCCCTCGCCGAGGGATTCAAACGGCGGGAAGTCGGGGGAAGTGGCGATCGTCAGGGTGCCGGCCTTCTTGATGTCGGCAAGCGTCGTTCCGCTCGAGGAGCAGGAGGCGAGCGCCGCGGTCAGGAGCAGGGCCGCGAGGAGGAGGGAGAGGATCTTTTTCATGGCAGTTTCCTTTCAGAATTGCATCGTGAAGATGAAATTGTAATATTCATGCGCGAGGCTGAATAATTATGCGTATATTATACTCCAGTTGCCCCGCTCTGTCAAGGGGAAATCCGGAAAAACAAAAAGTTTGCGGAGGTGGCATAGGAAATCCGCCGGCGCGCTGCGGTTTTCCGTGCAGAATGCATGATTTACGCAATCATCCTGCCGGAATGCGGACGCATGCGTTCGGATGCGATCGGATGCGTCCGGATGCGTTCGCATGCAAACGCATGCACATGCATGCAGACGGATGCATTTGCATGCTAAATAAAAGCAAAGGCAAAAACAAAATAAAGGCGATATAAAAGCAAGGGCGAGTGTATTAGCGCACGCGCGCGCGAGGAGCGGCAGGGGGGCTTGACAAAGAGATCAAGATGTGATATAATATAATCAATAGCAGAACACATACCCACACGCCCCGGAGAGGGAAAAAAGAAAAAGGGCGCGGGGAGATTCCCATGCCCTTATCTGTTCAAACCATCTTTTCCTGCTTGACCTTCTTGTCGATCACGTGGCGCGAGGCGAGCTCCGTCCGGATGTCCTCGAGCGAGATCCCCGCCTCGATCATGAGGACCATCACGTGATAGACGAGATCGGAAATCTCGTAGATCGTCTCCGCGCGGTCCCCGGCCTTGCCCGCGATGATGACCTCCGTGCACTCCTCGCCGACTTTTTTGAGGATCTTGTCGAGCCCCTTGTCGAAGAGATAGGTCGTGTACGAGCCTTCCTTCGGATTCGTCTTCCGGCCTTCGATCAGCTTCATGAGCATCCCGAGGTCGAAGTCGTGAAGCTCTTCGCTCTCCCAGACGGGGTATTCGAAGCAGGAGTCGGTCCCGAGATGGCAGGCGGGTCCGTCCGGGATCACCTTCACGACCAGAGCGTCCCGGTCGCAGTCCGCCGTGATCGAGACGATGTGCTGATAATTCCCGCTCGTCTCGCCCTTGAGCCAGAGTTCCCCGCGCGAACGGCTCCAGAAACAGGTCAGGCCCTTTTCCATGGAGATCGCGAGGCTCTCCCGGTTCATGTACGCGAGAGTCAGCACCCGGCCGTCCCGCGCGTCCTGCACCACCGCGGGGATCAGCCCCCGCTCGTCGAATTTCAGGGTTTCGATATCGCAAAGCTCGCTCATGGCGCGCCTCCTTGTGTCAGATTCTTGCCGGGATCCCGGCGTCCGCCATCGCCCGTTTCAGGTCGGGGATGTCCACCTCGCCGAAGTGGAAGATCGAGGCGGCAAGCCCCGCGTCCACCCCGGGAAGCGTGCGGAACAGCGTCAGAAAATCGTCGATCTTTCCGGCGCCTCCCGACGCGATGACCGGGACAGAGACCGCCCGGCAGACGGCGTCGAGCATTTCGAGATCGAAGCCCGTCTTCACGCCGTCCGTGTCGATCGAGTTGACGACGATCTCGCCCGCCCCGTCCGCGACGCAGCGCTTGATCCATTCGATGGCTTCCATGCCGGTGTTCTCGCGGCCGCCCTTCGCAAAGACGCGGAACACGCCCCCGACCCGCTTCACGTCGACCGAGAGGACCACGCACTGATCCCCGTATAGCCGCGCCGCTTCCTTCACCAGGCCCGGGTTCCGGATCGCGCCGGAGTTGACGGAGACCTTGTCCGCGCCGCATTTCAGGACCCGGTCGAAGTCATCCGTCGTGTTGATGCCGCCGCCGACCGTGAGGGGGATGAAGACCTGCCGCGCCGTTTCGGTCAGGATGTCCGTGAAGAGCGCGCGGCCCTCCGCGGATGCCGTGATGTCGTAAAAGACGAGCTCGTCCGCCCCGTGCGCGCTGTAATACTTCGCCAGCTCCACCGGGGACGCCACGTCGCCCAGCCCCGCGAAATTCACGCCCTTGACGACCCGCCCGTCCTTCACGTCGAGGCAGGGGATGATGCGTTTGGTAATCATGTCGCCGCTCCTTCCGTTTGTGCGCCCGCAAGACGCGCCGCCTCGCGCAGATCGATCGCGCCGGTGTAGTACGCCTTGCCGATGATCGCGCCGTAGAGGCCCATCGACGCGAGCCGCTCCACGTCGCCGAGGTCCGAGACCCCGCCCGAGGCCGTGATGTTCAGCCGGTACCGCTCGGCGAGCGCTTCGTAGAGGGGGAGATTCGTCCCCGCCATCGCGCCGTCCTTCGCAATATCCGTGCAGATCACCGTGCGGACGCCGATCTCTTCCATCCGCGCGAAGAATTCTTCGGCCCGGATCCCCGAGGTCTCCGTCCAGCCGGATACCGCGACCAGCCCGTCCCGGATGTCCGCGCCGACCGCGATCTTCTCGCCGTATTTCCCGACGGCCTCGCAGAGAAGCCGCTCGTTGCGCACCGCCGCCGTCCCGAGGATCACGCGGTCGATCCCCGCGCCGAGATAGCGCTCGATCACGGACATCGAACGGACGCCGCCCCCGATTTCGCAGAATGCCCCGGACGCTTCCTTGATCGCGAGGACGGCGGCGAGGTTCGGGGTCCCGCCGCTCTTCGCGCCTTCGAGGTCGACGAGGTGGATGTGCGGGCATCCCGCCGCGACGAAATCCGCCGCCACGTCTTCGGGATGATCGCTGTACACCGTCATCTCTTCATAGCGGCCCTTGTACAGCCGCACGGCGCGTCCTTCATAGAGATCGATCGCGGGGAAGAGGATCATGCCGCCCCTCCTTCTTCGCAGAAAGCCCGGAGGATCTTCATGCCGACCTCGCCGCTCTTCTCCGGATGGAACTGGCAGCCGTAGATATTGTTCCGCCAGGCCGCCGCGGTGAGGATCCCGCCGTATTCCGTGACCGCCGCCGTCGAATCTTCGCAGCGGGACGCGTGATACGAGTGGACGAAATAGACGTAGTCGCCTTCCCGGATGTACTTCCAGAGCGGGCAGGCGGGTTTTATGAACCGGAGCGCGTTCCAGCCGATGTGCGGGATCTTGTAATCCGCCGGGATGACGTCCCGGATCGGCGCGACCGTGCCCGCGAGCAGCCCGAGGCCCGGATGGGTGCCGTATTCGAGGCTCTCCTCAAAGAGCAGCTGCATCCCGAGGCAGATCCCGAGCAGCGGTTTGCCCGCGCGCGCCTCGTCGACGAGGACCCGATCGAGCCCCGTCGCGCGCAGCTTGGCCGCCGCATCTTCAAACGCGCCGACGCCCGGCAGGATGATCTTGTCCGCCTGCTTCACGCCGTCCGCGTCCCGGACGACTGCGGCTTCCGCGCCGATCATGGCGAACGAGGAGACGAGGGAGAAGAGATTGCCGACGCCGTAATCGACGATGCCGATCATCAGAGCACCCCCTTGGTCGAGGGGATCTCGTCTGCGGCGTCGGGATCGAGGGACACCGCGGTGCGCATGGTGCGCGCAAAGGACTTGAACGCCCCTTCGACGATGTGGTGCGCGTTGGCCCCGGCGAGCTGGCGCACATGCAGGGAACAGGCAGCGCTGCGGACGAAGGCGGCAAAGAATTCCTCGACGAGCTCGGTGTCGAAGGTCCCGATCTTCTCCGTCGGGACAGAGAGCGCATAGCCGAGGTAGGCGCGGCCCGAGAGGTCGACCGCTGTGAGGATCAGCGCCTCGTCCATCGGGAGCGCGGTGTCGCCGTACCGCCGGATGCCGCGCTTGTCCCCGAGGGCGGCGGAAAACGCCTCGCCGAGCGCGATGCCGACGTCTTCCACCGAGTGGTGGTCGTCGACGTTCGTGTCGCCCCGGCAGGTCACACTCAGATCAAAGCGGCTGTGCTTCGCGAAGAGGGTGAGCATGTGGTCAAGGAAGCCGACGCCCGTGTCGACGGCGGATGTGCCCTGCCCGTCGAGGCTCAGCGTGAGGTCGATGTCGGTCTCGGCGGTCTTGCGTGCAATGGTAGCCTGTCTCATGTCGATTCCTCCAGGATTTCCCGGACGGCGGCGGTGAAGGTCTTCATCTGCTCCGCCGTCCCGACGGTGATGCGGTTGTAGTCTCTGATGCGGGGGAGGGTGAAGTGGCGCACGAGGATGCCGCGCTGCCGCAGCTTCCGGTATAGGCTCTCCCCGTCGACGGCGGGATGCCGCGCGAAGAGGAAATTGGCCGACGAATCGGTCACGTCAAAGCCGAGGGAGCGCATCTCCGCCGCGGTCCGGTCGCGGACTTCGGCGACGGTCCGGCAGCGCTGCCTATTGACGTCGTCGTGCGCAAGGGAAGCCGCCCCCATTGCTAAGGTCATGCGGTTGACGTTGTAGGGATTGGTGGAATAGCGGATCGTTTCGAGATCCGCGATGAGGGATGCCTGTCCGACGGCGAATCCGAGCCGCGCGCCTGCGAGGGAACGGGACTTCGAGTAGGTCCGCACGACGAGGAGGTTCGGATACTGCGGGATGAGCTTGATCGCGCTCTCCCCGCCGAAATCGACGTAGGCCTCATCGACGATGATGACCCGGTCGGGATCCGCGCGGACGATGCGCTCGACCTGTGCAAGCGGGAGGAAGATGCCGGTCGGCGCATTCGGATTGGCGAGGAAGACGGTCTTCCCGGGCCGGCGGATGTATTCCTCCGGATCGAGGGTGAAGTCCTCCCGGAGGGGGATCTCCTCGTACGGAACGCCGCAGAGGCGCGCGAAGACGGGATAGAACCCGTAGGTGATGTCGGGGAAGACGGCGGGATGCGCCGCGTCGCAGAAGGCCATGAACGCGAAATTCAGGGCCTCGTCCGAGCCGTTGACCGCGATCACCTCGTCGGGGGAGACGTCATACCGCGCGGCGAGGGCCTGCCTCAGCGCGAAGGCCGTGGGATCGGAGTAGAGGTTGGCCCGCGTTGCCTCCTCCCGTGCCGCTTCGACGACGGCGGGGATCGGCGGATAGGGGGATTCGTTCGTGTTCAGCTTCAGATACTGCATGTCCCGCGGCTGTTCCCCCGGCACGTAGGGCGTGAGCGCGGCGTATTTCTCCGAGAAGAACCGGCTCATTGCTTCACCTCGCCCCGGATGAGGGCGCTCTTCGCGTGGCCGGTCAGGCCTTCCTTCCGGGCGAAGAGGGCGACGTCCTCCGCGGCATCCGCGAGCGCGTCTTCGGTGAAGTAGGTGAACTGCATCTTCTTCACGAAGTCGTCGACGGAGAGCGGGGAGGAGAACTTCGCCGTGCCGCCGGTCGGAAGGGTGTGGTTCGGTCCGGCGAGATAGTCGCCGAGGGCTTCGGGGCAGTTGCGCCCCATGAACACCGACCCGGCGTGCCGGACGCGGTCGAGCAGATCGAACGGGTTGTCGACCATGAGCTCGAGGTGCTCCGGCGCGATCTCGTTGGCGATCTCGACGGCGGCCGTGAGGTCGTCCGCGACGATGATCTTGCCGTTCTTGTCGATGGATGCGCGCGCGATCCCGGCCCGCTCGAGCAGGGGGATCTGCTCTTCGAGCGCGTCCCGGACCGCCTCGGCGAGGGCCATCGAATCGGTCACGAGGACGGCGGAGGCCATTTTGTCGTGCTCGGCCTGCGAGAGGAGATCGGCGGCGAGGACGCGGGGATCGGATTTTCCGTCCGCGACGATGAGGATCTCGGAGGGGCCGGCGATCATGTCGATCGAGACCAGGCCGTAGACCTGCTTCTTGGCCTCCGCGACGAAGGCGTTGCCCGGGCCGACGATCTTGTCGACCTTCGGGATCGATTCCGTCCCGTAGGCGAGTGCCGCGATGGCCTGCGCGCCGCCGACCTTGAAGATGCGGTCGACACCGGCGACGGAGGCTGCGGCGAGAATGGCGGGATTCACGGATCCGTCGCGCCCCGGCGGGGTCACCATGACGACCTCGCGCACCCCGGCGATTTTGGCGGGGATCGAATCCATCAGGACGGTCGAGGGATAGGCCGCGGTGCCGCCCGGAACATAGAGGCCCGCCCGGTCGACGGGGATGACGCGCTGTCCCATGACGACGCCGTCCGGTCCGGTGAGCACGAAGCTGTTGCGGACCTGGCGCTCGTGGAAGCGGCGGATGTTCGCGGCGGCGCGCTCGAGGACCCGGAGGAATTCCGGCTCGACGGCGGCCCGTGCTGCGGCGATCTCCTCGGGCGTCACGGCGAGGGAGGAGAGGGCGACTTTATCGAACTTTTCGGTATAGGCAAAGAGCGCCCGGTCCCCGTCACGGCGGACGGCGGAGAGGATCTCCGAGACGGCTCCCGAGACGTCGGTCTCCGGGACGGCGCGCGCGAAGATCTCTTCCGGGGCGACTTCGCCGAATTTCGCGATGCGGATCATGACCTGCCTCCCGCGATCTCCCGGACCAGGCGGGAAATCGCTTCATTCTTGAATTTGTGACTGGATTTATTGGCAATGAGGCGCGCGCTGATCGGGAAGACGGTCTCGAAGACGACGAGGTTGTTCTCCCGCAGCGTGCTGCCGGTCTCCACGATGTCGACGATCACGTCCGAGAGGCCGACGATCGGGGCGATCTCGATGGAGCCGTTCAGATGGATAATGTCGATCTCCCGGCCCCGCGCGGCGTAATAGGTCTCGGCGACGTGGCGGAATTTCGTGGCGACCCGGAGCGTGCGGCGCATGTCGTCCCGAAAATCGCGGGGCGCGGCGACCGCCATGCGGCATTTTCCGATGCCGAGGTCGCAGAGCTCGTAGACGTCGGGCTCGTATTCGAGGAGGATGTCCCTCCCCGCGACGCCGATATCCGCCGCTCCGCGCTCCACGTAGACCGTGACGTCGGAGGGCTTGACCCAGAAGTAGCGCACGCCCGCCTCCTCGTTCTCGAAGATCAGGCGGCGGCCCGGATTCCGGATCGAGGGGCAGGGGAAGCCGGCCTGCTCGAAGAGATCGTAGACGTGTTCGCCGAGCCGTCCCTTCGGCAGGGCGATGTTGAGCATGTCAGACACGGGTGATCACCTCCCCGTCGATGAGTTCCGCCCGTTCGCGGAAGGTCAGCCGTCCGGCGCCGTGCGAGGCCGCGAATACGGTCTTCCCCTCGGCGATGAGAGCGGAGACGGCGCGGTGGACGTCTTTGGGCGGCGTCTTGGGCGGATAGAGCAGGAGCACGTCCGCATCGGCCTCGGGGCGCGTCTCGTCGAGGCGTTCGAGGCGGTCGAGGTAGACGGCGAATCCGATCGCGCGGTCGGAGCGGTGCATGCGCTTCATGAGCATGTCGTACTGCCCGCCGGAGAGGACCGGTTCGGCGACTTCCCGGAGAAATCCGCGGAAGACGATGTCGTTGTAGTAGTTCATGTCCCCCGTCACCGAGGTGTCGATGCGGATGGCGTCGGCGTAGGGGGTGTCCTCGAAGACCGAGAGGACGGTCTCGAGCTGGTCCGCGGCTTCCGGGGTGCCGAGCTCATCGGCGAGGGCGCGGATGCGGGGCAGGGCGTCCGCCGGTTTGCCGGAGGCTTCGACGAGGGCACACAGGCGCTCTGCCATGCCGTCCGGGAGGGGATTGTCCCGCGCGATCTCGGCGATGCCGTGGAGGTTCTTGTCGGCGACGCATTTGAGCAGGGCCGTCCGGGTCGCGTCGCCCTGGCGCAGCGGGGAGAGCGCGGCAGAGGCCAGGCCGAGATGCGAGACGTCGAGGACGAAGTCGCCCGAGAGGGACGCGAGGCTTTCCGCGGCGAGCCACAGGACCTCGCTCACGCCGCAGAGGTCGACCCCGCCGATCTGCTCGAGGCCGATCTGCATCTGCTCTTCGTAGCCGGATGCGCCTTTCGGCGAGCGGTAAACGTTCTCGTCGTAGCAGAGCTTTTCGACGTCCGGCGCGGTGTCGCGGGTGTTCTTGATGATCGAGAGGGTGACGTCGGGCTTGAGGGCCATCAGGCGTCCGCCCGTGTCGGTGAAGGCGATGACGCCCTCGGAGACGAGGAAGTCCTTGTTCCGGCTGTATAAGTCGTATTCCTCGAATTTGCTCATGCGGTAGGGCTGATAGCCGTATTTCGTGTACAGCGCGCGGAGCGTGAAGATGATGCGCTCGTCGTTCGTGAAGCTGAAATTCTCTGTCATGGATGCCTCGCGGTGGTCGTTCTTGTATGCATATTTTAGCACGTTAAAGCGGTAAAGTCAAGAGATAAAACGCAGGGGATCGGGAGCGGACGGCCGGTTTTTTTGTGCAGGACGCCGAAGTCAGACCTCGAGCCAGACGCCCATCGCGGTATACTCCCGCAGATACGCGCCGCGCTTTTCCTCCCACACGCCCTCAAAATCCGCGTGGCGGGAAAACGTGTCGTACGCCTCCCGGACGGGGAGCCAGAGGGGGACAAGCCCGCGCTCTGCTTCCTCGGCGGTGAGTGACTGGGCCCCCTCGCCGGTGACAGCGCAGACGAAGTAATGGCTGACATAACGGTATTCGCCGTAGTATTCCGATAGCGTGAGAAACTCCTCGCGCGCCTCGACGAGGAATCCGGTCTCCTCGCGGATCTCGCGGACGGCACATTCGGCGGGCGTTTCCCCCGCTTCCATGCCGCCGCCGGGGAGGAGGAGCCAGTCGTGATTCCGCTCGAAGGAGCAGAGGAGCAGGCCGTCCCGGACGACGATGCCGCGGGATCCTTCGCGGGTCTTGGTATGGGGCCAGTAGCGGTTTTCGCCGAAGATGTTCTTGGAAGTCATCATAGTAAGGTAAGAAGGTAGAGGTAAAAAGGTAGAAGTGCGGTGGATTTGCTTCGCAAATCTTCAACTAAATCAGAAACTCATCAGATTCGGATCGTTCCGCCGCCGAGGACCTCGTCCCCGTCGTAGAGGACGGCGGCCTGACCGGCGGTGACGGCGCGGTGCGGCTCGTCGAACGCGATGCGGACGGTCCGCTCCCCGGTCGGGGTGACGGTCGCGGGGGATTCCTTCTGATGGTACCGCGTGACCGCCATGCAGCGGATCGGTGCGGCGGGCGGTTCTCCCGCGATCCAGTTGAAGTCCGCGGCGTCGAATTCCCGGACATAGAGGGCTGTTTCCGGGCCGAGGGTGATCGTGTTCGCCGCGAGATCCTTCTTCACGACGTAGAGCGGTTCGGTCCACGCGACGCCGAGGCCCCGGCGCTGCCCGACGGTGTAGTGCACGATGCCGCGGTGCCGCCCGACGACCCGGCCGTCCGCGAGAAGGAAGTCCCCCTCCGGATAGTCCTTGCCCGTGTAGCGGCGGATGAACGCGGCGTAATCCCCGTCCGGGACGAAGCATATGTCCTGCGAATCGCGCTTTTTCGCGTTGAGGAAGCCGTGTTCCTCGGCGATCCGGCGGACGTCGGCCTTCTGCATGGTCCCGAGGGGGAAGGATGCGCGGGTAAGCTGCGCCTGGGTGAGGCAGGAGAGGAAATAACTCTGATCCTTCGTCGGATCGGGGGCCTTTTTGAGGCGGAAACGACCGCTCTGGTCCCGGTCGATCACGGCGTAGTGCCCGGTGACGACCTTGTCGTAGCCCAGCTCGTCGGCACGGCGCAGGAGGCGGTCGAATTTCAGGAAGCGGTTGCAGTCGAGGCAGGGGTTCGGGGTCCCGCCGCTCTCATAGCATTCCACGAAGCGGCGGATGACCGTGTCCTCGAAATCGGCGGTGAAGTTGAAGACCTGAAAGGGGATGCCGATCCTGCGGGCGACGGAGCGGGCGTCCTCCGCGTCTTCGAGCGAGCAGCAGGTGCGCGCGTCGGGCGGGGCGGCCTCCTCGTTCGTGACGAGCCGCATGTGGCACCCGAGACAGCGGACGCCGGACTCCTTGGTCAGAAGGGCGGCCACGCTCGAATCGACGCCGCCGCTCATGGCGATCAGGGCGGTGTGTTCCATGGATGGGGACCTCCGGTGCGGAATAAACAAAAAATGCCGATCTCTCGAACGGCATTTCCGATGTGCATGTGAGGCTTCGACATGCGCATGGGGACGGTAGGAATCGGACCTATGACCTTCTGCATGTCACGCAGACGCTCTAACCAGCTGAGCTACGCCCCCGAAAGCGAGGATATTATATCACACGGCTCCGTGGATGTCAAGAGGTTTTCGGAGATTTTTTGAAAAAGGTCCTCCCGGTACGGGCGGCTGCGTGCTCCTCCGTCCGCGCGGACCTCTTGACAAAACGGGGAAAACCCTGTATAATGAAAGCGTCAACGACGCATTTCCGGGAGTATGGGAATTCTTATGAAGAAGAAAGTGATGGTGGTTTTCGGCACGCGGCCGGAGGCGATCAAGATGTGTCCGCTCGTGCTGGAACTGAAAAAGCGCGCGTCGCTCGAGACGGTGCTCTGCGTGACGGGCCAGCACCGCCAGATGCTCGATCAGGTGCTTGCCGCGTTCGGCGTGGTGCCGGACTTCGATCTCTCGATCATGAAGGAAAAGCAGACACTCTTCGACGTGACGGTGAATATCCTCGAACGCATCCGGGGGGTCCTTGAGGAAGTGCGGCCCGACGTCGTCCTCGTCCACGGCGACACGTCGACCACGTTCGTCACCGCGCTCGCCTGCTTCTATATGCAGATCCCGGTCGGCCATGTCGAGGCGGGTCTGAGGACTTACAACATCGATTCGCCCTATCCGGAGGAATTCAACCGGCAGGCGGTGTCGATCATCTCCCGGTTCAATTTTGCCCCGACGGAGACGGCGAAGGGGAATCTGCTCCGCGAGGGGCGGGATCCCGCGTCGATCTGGGTGACGGGGAACACGGCGATCGACGCTCTGAAGACGACGGTGCGGGAGGGCTATACGCATCCCGAGCTCGCATGGGCGAAGGACTACCGCCTGATCGTGCTGACGGCGCACCGGCGGGAGAATCTCGGCGAGCCGATGCACCACATGTTCCGCGCGATCCGCCGGATCATCGATGAGCATCCGGACGTCGCGGCGATCTATCCGATCCACATGAATCCCCTCGTGCGGGAAGCGGCGGCGGAAGAGCTCGGCGGCTGCGACCGGGTGCACATCATCGAGCCGCTCGAGGTGCTCGACTTCCACAATTTCATGGCGCAGAGCTACATGATCCTCACGGACAGCGGCGGGATCCAGGAGGAAGCGCCGTCGCTCGGCAAGCCGGTACTCGTAATGCGCGACACGACCGAGCGGCCGGAGGGCATCGCGGCGGGGACCTTAAAGCTGGTCGGGACGGACGAGGACGTGATTTACGAGAATTTCAAGCGGCTGCTCGAGGATCGGGACGAATACGAGCGGATGGCGAAGGCGTCAAATCCCTACGGGGACGGGCAGGCCTGCCGCCGGATCGCGGATATCCTCGAAGAAAAGCTGTGAGGGCAAAGCCTTTTTTGGGAGCTGACGAATGCGTCGGCTCTTTTCTTGCACGCAGATATTCCGGATTTCAGCACCAATTCTCAGCATTTATCAGAATACACAGTTTTTTCTCGCGGAAATACGAAAAAAACGGCACGCGGAACGGCGGTTTTGCCCGCCTCCGGGATTGCATTTTCCCGCGCTTTCTGCTATAATTATTGTAGCTTAATATGCGCCTCGCAAAAGGCGCCCGGGAGGATGCTTCCATGACCAAAATCACCATCATCGGAGCCGGATCCGTCGGCTCCACCATCGCCTATACCCTCGCCGTGCAGGGACTGGCCTCCGAGATCGTCATGATCGACATCAACGGCGAAAAAGCGCTCGGCGAAGCCCTCGATATCCGTCAGGGCACGCCCTTCTGTTCGCCCGTCACCATCTACGCCGGATCCTACCGGGACGCCTGCGATTCCGACATCGTCATCCTCACCTCCGGCGTCGCGCGCAAGCCGGGCCAGACCCGCCTCGACCTCGCGCAGACCAACGTCGACATCGTGAAGACCATCATCCCGCAGATCACGACCTTCGCGCCGGACGCGACCTATATCGTCGTCTCGAACCCGGTGGACATCCTGACCTACCTCTTCTGCCGCTTCTCGGAGCTGCCGGAGAACAAGATCATCGGCACCGGCACCATCCTCGACACCTCCCGCCTCCGCGCGCGCATTTCGGAATATTACAGCATCAACCAGCAGAACGTCCACGCCTACGTCTTCGGCGAGCACGGGGACACCTCCTTCGTCCCGTGGTCCATCGCGAACATCTCGAACGTCCCGGTCGACGACTACCACCGCGCCGTCAACTCGAAGGACAACCTCTACGCGCCGATCGACCACAACGAGATCGAGACCTATATCAAGAAATCCGGCGGCCGCGTGATCCAGCGCAAAGGCGCGACCTATTACGCCATCGCGCTTTCGACCTGCCATATCTGCAAGTGCCTCGTCTCCGGAACGGACACCACCCTGACCGTCTCGTCGATGATGCACGGCGAATACGGCCTCGAGGACGTCTGCCTCTCGACGCTCAACATCGTCGGGCGGGACGGTTTACGCGGCAAGCTCATCACGCCGCTCTCCGACGCGGAGCTCGCCCTCTTGCACAAGAGCGCGGCCAGCCTGCGCGAAGTCATCGACGGACTGTCGATCTGAGGGGGACAAAATCATGACGGAATACCGCATCGAACACGATTCCATGGGCGAGGTGAAGGTCCCCGCCGATAAATACTGGGGCGCCCAGACAGAGCGCAGCCACGAGAATTTCCCGATCGGCGTCGGCATCGAGACCATGCCCGCCGAGATCATCCGCGCGTTCGGCATCCTCAAAGGCGCGGCGGCGAAGGCCAATCACGCGCTGCGGCCCGAAAAGATGACCGACGAAAAGCTCGCCGCAGTCACCCGGGCATCCGACGAGGTGCGCCGGGGAGAGCTGAACGAACACTTCCCGCTCGTCGTCTGGCAGACCGGATCCGGGACGCAGTCGAACATGAACGCGAACGAGGTCATCGCCAACCGCGGCAACGAGATCGCCGGGGCGAAGATTCTGCATCCGAACGACGACGTGAACATGTCCCAGTCCTCGAACGACACCTACCCGACCGCCATGCACATCGCGGCGGTCCTCGCCCTCGAAGACGAACTGCTGCCCGCCGTCAACCTGCTCATCACGACCTTCCGCCGCCTCGAGGCGATGCACGCGGGGATCGTGAAATCCGGGCGCACGCATCTGCAGGACGCCACGCCGATCCGGTTCTCGCAGGAGATCTCCGGCTGGCGGTCCTCGCTCGAGACCGACGTCGCGCTGATCTGGCGGGCCCTCACGCCCCTGCGTTCCCTCGCCCTCGGCGGAACGGCCGTCGGCACGGGTCTCAACGCCCCGAAGGGCTTTGACGAAAAAGTCGCCGCGATCGTCTCGGAGATGACCGGCAAGCGCTTCGTCACCGCGGAGAACAAGTTCCACGCGCTCACCTCGAAGGACGAGATCGTCTTTGCGCACGGCGCGGTCAAGGCGCTCGCCTGCGACATGATGAAGATCGCGAACGACGTGCGCTGGCTGGCATCCGGTCCGCGCCTCGGCCTCGGCGAGATCACGATCCCCGAGAACGAGCCCGGCTCCTCGATCATGCCCGGCAAGGTCAATCCCACCCAGTGCGAGGCGGTCACGATGGTCGCCGTGCAGGTGATGGGCAACGATGTGGCGGTCTCCATGGCGGCATCGCAGGGGAATTTCGAGCTCAACGTCTTCATGCCCGTCTGTGCGTACAATTTCCTCCAGTCCGTGCGGCTCCTCAGCGAAGCGATCCGCTCCTTTAACGACCGCTGCGCCGTCGGCATCCGGGCGAAGGAGGACAAGATGAAGGCCAACCTGTACAATTCCCTCATGCTCGTCACGGCGCTCAACCCCTATATCGGCTACGAAAACGCCGCGAAGACCGCGAAAAAGGCGTATCACGACAATATTTCGCTGAAGGAAGCCTGCGTCGCCCTCGGATTCCTCACCGCCGAACGCTTCGACGAGGTGTTCCGGCCGGAAGAAATGGCAGGAGAATAAGGGAAGAGAGAATAGAGAAGAGTGAATAGTTGAGGAAAAGAAAACGCGCAGCGTTTTCCACCGAAGTTATTCACTATTCACTTTTCACTATTCGTTACCTCATGGATACGGAGAAACAAACATGAAAATTGCCTATTATCCCGGGTGCACGCTGAAAAACCGGGCGCGGGAGCTCGACCGGACCGCGCGGGAATCGGCGGCGCTTCTCGGGATCGAGCTCGAAGAGATCCCCGTCTGGCAGTGCTGCGGCGGGGCATACACCTCCGCGAAGGACGAGATCGCGACAAAGCTCTCCTCGGTGCGCGCGCTCGCTGCCGGGCGCCAGATCGGGGACGGTCGGGTCGCCACGGTCTGCTCCGCGTGCTACAACGTCCTGAAACAGACGAACCATGAGTTCGCCGTCAATCCGGATTTCGATTTCAAGGTCAACAACTATTTGAAGGGCGACCCGGAATACCACGGAGAGGGCGAGGTCGTGCACCTGCTCGAGCTGCTCCGGGACGAGGTGGGCTTCGAGGAGCTCGCCCGCCGCGTGACAAAGCCCTTAAAAGGAAAGCGGATCGCGGCGTATTACGGCTGCCTCCTGCTCCGGCCGTCGTCCGCCTTGGCCTTTGACGATCCGGAGAACCCGAAGATCATGGAGGACTTTATCCGCGCGCTCGGCGCCGAGCCGGTCCTCTATCCGATGCGGAACGAGTGCTGCGGCGGGTATCTCACCCTGTCCGACCGGGAGACAGCGAAGCGGCGGAGCACCGCCGTGAAGGAAAGCGCGCGGGAGATGGGCGCGGACTTCATGATCACGGCCTGCCCGCTGTGCTTATACAACCTGACGAAGAACACGGACGATCCGATCCCGGTCCGCTATTTCACCGAAGTCCTGGCCGACGCCCTGGGGCTCGGCGGAGAATGAGGAGACACAGATGAATCACGATTTCAAGGACCGCATCGTGCGCATGAGCGGCGCGGCGGTCGAGAAATGCATGCGCTGCGGAAAATGCTCCGCGACGTGCCCGAACTACGGGGAGATGGAATACCACCCGCACCAGTTCGTCTACATGGTCGAGCGGGGAGAGGTCGAACGTCTCATGGCCTCGCCGTCGATCTATGCGTGCCTGACCTGCTTCGCGTGCGTGGAACGCTGTCCGCGCGGGGTCGAGCCGGCAAAGGTCATCGAAGCCGTGCGACTGGAGGTCATCCGGCAGAAGGGGCAGAATTACCTGAAGCCCGACGACATCCCGGCGACACTGGACGACGATCTTCCGCAGCAGGCGCTGGTCACCGCCCTGCGCAAATTCGCGAAGTGAGAGAGGAGGGGACATCATGCAGAAAATCGGTGTGTTTGTCTGTCACTGCGGCACGAACATCGCGGCGACCGTGGATGTGAAGGCGGTCGCGGAGGCGCTCGGACGTGAGCCGTCCGTGGCGGTCTCGACGGACTACCCCTATATGTGCTCCGAATCCGGGCAGAACCTCATCAAGGACGCGATCCGTGAGCACGCCCTCGACGGCGTCGTGATCTGCTCCTGCTCTCCGCGGATGCACGAGAATACCTTCCGCAAGGCGGCGGCGCAGGCGGGCCTCAACCCCTATATGGTCGAGATCGCAAACATCCGCGAACAGTGCTCCTGGATCCATAAGGACAAGGAAGAGGCGACAGAAAAGGCGATCATTCTCGGGCGCGCTGCCATCGCGAAGGTCCTTCTGAACGCGCCCCTCACCGCGGGGGAGAGCCCGGTCACCAAGCGTGCCCTCGTCATCGGCGGCGGCATCGCGGGGATCCAGACGGCCCTCGACATCGCGGAGGCGGGCTTCCCCGTGGATATCGTGGAGAAAGAGCCCACCATCGGCGGCAAGATGGCGCAGCTCGACAAGACCTTCCCGACGCTCGACTGCGCGGCCTGCATCCTCACCCCGAAGATGGTGGACTGCGCGCAGAACGAAAACATCCGCATCCTCTCGTTCAGCGAGGTGGAGGCGGTCTCGGGCTTCGTCGGCAACTTCACCGTGAAGATCCGGCGCAAGGCGCGTTACGTCGACGAGACGAAGTGCACGGGCTGCGGGCTCTGCACCGAAAAATGCCCGGTGAAGAAGGTCCCGAACGAATTCAATCTCGGTATGGATCAGCGCCGTGCGGTCTACATCCCGTTCGCGCAGGCCGTCCCGAAGGTCGCGCGGATCGATCCCGACTGGTGCAACATGCTGAAAAACGGCAAGTGCGGCCTCTGCTCGAAGATCTGCACGGTCGGCGCGATCGATTATAAACAGCAGGACACGATCCTCGAAGAACAATACGGCGCGATCGTCGCGGCGACGGGGTATGAGCCGATCAAGGTCGACCGGTACGACGAATACGCCTACACCCAGTCGAAGGATGTCATCACCTCCCTCGAGTTCGAGCGGCTCACCAACGCCGCCGGCCCGACCTCCGGGACGCTGCTGAGGCCCTCCGACGGACGCCATCCGCACACCATCGTCTTCATCCAGTGTGTCGGATCGCGCTGCACGCCGGAGAAGGGCAAGACCTACTGCTCGAAGATCTGCTGCATGTACACGGCGAAGCACGCCATGCTGACCCGGGAGAAATACCCGGACACCGACGTGTATGTGTTCTACATCGACGTCCGCACGCCGGGCAAGAACTTCGACGAGTTCTACCGCCGCGCCGCGGAGGAATACGGCGTGCACTACATCAAGGGCGCCGTCGGAAAGGTGGCTCCCCGCGCGGACGGCACGCTCGACGTGCAGGGCTCGGATCTCCTCATGAACGAGCAGCTGCACATCCGGGCGGACCTTGTGGTCCTCGCCGCAGCGATCGAGCCCTCGAAGACCGCGCGGCCGCTGGCGACCATGCTGACGGCCTCCATGGACACGAACGACTTCTTCACCGAGGCCCATCCGAAGCTGCGTCCGGTCGAGAGCCCCACGGCGGGCATCTTCCTCTCCGGCGCATGCCAGGGACCGAAGGACATCCCCGAGACCGTCTCGCAGGCATCCGCTTGTGCCGCGAAGGTCATCGGGCTGCTCGCGAAGGACAAGCTGACCGGGAACCCGTGCGTCGCGCATTCCGACGAGTGGATGTGCAACGGCTGCTCGAACTGCGCCTCGGTCTGTCCCTACGGGGCGATCACGTATGAGGACCGCGACTTCCGGATGCCCGACCGGACGACGAAGACCCGCCGCGTGGCGATCGTCAATCCGGCGGTGTGCCAGGGCTGCGGCGCGTGTACCGTGGCGTGCCCGTCCGGCGCGATGGACCTCTACGGATTCTCGAATTCCCAGATCATGGCGGAGGTAGACGCGATATGCAAGTGAATGAAAACGAAACCTTCGTGCCCACCATCGTGGCCTTCTGCTGCAACTGGTGCTCCTACGCCGGGGCTGATCTCTCCGGGACCAACCGGCTCCAATACCCTTCCAACATCAAGATCATCCGCGTCCCCTGCTCCTGTCGGGTGAATCCCATGTTCATCCTGCGGGCCTTCCAGCGCGGCGCGGACGGCGTGATCCTCTGCGGATGCCATCCGGGGGACTGCCACTATACGACCGGCAACTACTACGCCCGCCGCCGGATGACGCTCCTCTTCTCGATGCTCGACTATCTCGGGATCGAGCGGGGCCGGACGCGGGTCGAATGGGTCTCCGCGGCGGAGGGCCAGAAGTTCGCCGAAACCATGAAGAGCTTCGCCGCCGAGATCGCCGCGCTCGGACCGAACCGCAGACTGGAGGACCTCCGATGCAGGAAATGATGAAAAAAAGAGCCAAGACGCTCCTCGCCGACGGAACGGTGAGCCGCGTGATCGGCTGGCGGCGCGGCGAGTTCTCCTACGACGTCACCCCCGCGGTTTTCGAGACGGCGGAAGAAATTGACCGGGACTTCGTCTTTGACGCCTTCTGCGGCGCGAACGTGTCGAAATACCTCATCCGGGAATCGGCGAAAGAGGACGGGCGCATCCTCGCCTTCCTCAAGCCCTGCGACGCCTTCTCGTTCAACCAGCTTCTGGCGGAACACCGCGTCAGGAGGGAGAACGTGTACCTGATCGGCATCCCCTGTGCGGGCAAGGCCGACATCGATCGGATCAAAAAGGCCGGCATCGACGGCGTCACGGGGATCGCGGAGGACGGAGAGGACTTCGTCGTCTCCACGGTCTACGGCGATGAGCGCGTGAAGCAGGCGGACGTCCTCGCGGAGCGCTGCCTCGCGTGCAAATCGAAGCGGCATCCCGTGTATGACGAGCTGCTCGGCGAAGAAGGAGAAGATTTGCCGGACGACGTACGGTTTGCCGGAGTCGCCAAGCTCGAGGCTATGACGGCGGAGGAGCGGTTCGATTTCTGGCGCAGCGAGCTCTCGAAGTGCATCCGCTGCAACGCCTGCCGCAACGTCTGTCCCGCCTGCACCTGCGAAAACTGCGTGTTCGACAATCCGGCCTCCGGCATCTCGCAGAAGGCGGCGGCCGATCCGTTTGAAGAAAACATGTACCACATCATCCGGGCGTTCCACGTCGCCGGACGGTGCACCGACTGCGGCGAATGCTCGCGCGTCTGTCCCGAGCACATTCCGCTGCACCTTCTCAACCGCAAGTTCATCAAGGACATCGACGAGCTTTACGGGACCTACCGCGCCGGGGAGGACGACGGGACGAAGAATCCCCTGACCTCCTATACCGAAGGGGACGCCGAGGCTTCCGTAGTCCGCGAAAGGGGGCGCGCGTGATGAAATTCCTCAAAAGAACCGATCTCGACCGCTTCCTCACCGCAGCGGCTGAACACCGGACGATCTACGTCCCCGTCGACGAGGAGCCGAACAAGAGCGCGTACCGCCGCTATAAGCCCGGGACCCCGGTCTCGCAGGGACTCAAAACGACCCGGAGCGCGAAGGACTTCTTCTTCCCGCAGACGGAGAACCTCGTCGGCTTCCGGATCGAGGACAAAAAGATCAAGATCCTCGATCCGCGCACGGAGCACGAGGACTTTGCCGTGTTCGGCGTCCGGGCCTGCGACGCGCGCTCCTTCGGGATCCTCGACAAGGTCTTCCTCTCCGAGCCCGTCGATACCTATTATCAAAACCGGCGCCGGCACGGCCTGATCCTCACGATGACCTGCCGCCGCCCCGCCGAGACCTGCTTCTGCACGGCGTTCGGGATCGATCCCGCCTCTCCGGAGGGCGACGTCGTCTTCACGGAAACCGCGGACGGCTGGTACATCGAGCCGAAGACCGAGGGCGGCCGGGATTTCCTCGCGCCGCTGGAAGAATTCCTCGAAGAGCGGGACGACAAGGGTGCAGACGAGGCGAAGGCACGGACCCGGGCAATCATGGAAAAGCTGCCGCTCGCGGGATTAAAAACGGATTCATTCGGCGGCGGGAAGACCAAGGAACTCTTTGATCGGCCCGAATGGGCGTCGCTCTCCGAGGCCTGCATCGGCTGCGGGACCTGCACCTTCGTGTGCCCGACCTGCCAGTGCTACGATATCCGCGACTACGACACGGGACGCGAGGTTCGGCGGTTCCGCTGCTGGGACTCCTGCATGTATTCCGACTTTACGAAGATGGCGGGCGGCAATCCGCGCCTGACGCAGAAGGAGCGCTTCCGCCAGCGGTTCATGCACAAGCTCGTGTACTTCCCGGAAAACAACGGCGGCGAGTTCGGATGCGTCGGTTGCGGGCGGTGTCTCGCCTCCTGCCCGATCCACATGAACATCGTCAAAGTCATGAAAACGCTTTCGGAGGGTCAAGATGAACAGTGAAACCCTGATTCCCCACGCCGTCGTGGTGGAGGACGTCCGCATTGACACGCCGGACGTGAAGACCTTCCGCGTCCTCACGCGCGAGGGGGAAAAACCCTTCGACCATCTCCCCGGTCAGTGCGCCATGATCTCGATCCCGGGCGTCGGCGAGGGCATGTTCTCGATCACGTCCAGCCCGACCAACCGCACATATATGGAATTTTCCATCAAGAAGTGCGGGCATCTCACAAACTGGCTGCACATGCTCGAGCCGGGCATGGAGGTGACGGTCCGCGGTCCTTACGGGCGTCCGTTCCCGGTGGAGGAGGACCTTCTGGGCAAGGATCTGCTCTTCATCGCGGGCGGCATCGGACTCGCTCCGCTGCGCGCGGTCATCAACTACGTCCGCGACAACCGCGAAAACTACGGCGATGTACAGATCATCTACGGCGCGCGCTCGAAGGACGACCTCGTCGACTACGCGGAGATCCTCGACGAGTGGCAGACCAGCCCCGGCGTGGAGGTGGATCTCACGATCGACCGCGAACAGACGGGCTGGGACGGACACGTCGGCTTCGTCCCGAACTACGTCAAGGAACTGAACCCGGATCGCGGCAAGACCGTGCTCGTCTGCGGCCCGCCGATCATGATCAAATTCACCGTCGCGGGACTGACGGAGCTCGGTTTCGCGCCGGAGCAGATCTGGACGACGATGGAACTGCGGATGAAGTGCGGCATCGGCAAGTGCGGACGGTGCAACATCGGCGCGAAATATGTCTGCAAAGACGGCCCCGTCTTCCGCTACGACGAGCTCGGCGAGTTGCCGGATGAATATTAAAGAGAGACGCCGGGAGAAACCCTTTTTGCAAAAAGGGTTTCCCCGGACCCCTTCCCAAAAAACTTTATGAAAGGGGGGCAGCTTCCCCCCGCTTGTGCATCCAGAAAACGGAAATGCGATAGTGTATCGGAGATACAAATATGGAAAACTTTGTCAACGTTTTTCTCTTCGGAAAATGTTATTCCGTGCCGGATAATCTGACGATCATGGGCGCGATGGAGTACGCGGGCTATCAGCTCGTGCGCGGATGCGGCTGCCGCAACGGCTTCTGCGGCGCGTGCGCGACCATCTACCGCGTCAGGGGAGACCGCGAACTGAGGGTCTGCCTCGCCTGCCAGACGAAGGTCGTGAACGACATGTACGTCGCGACCCTGCCGTTCTTCCCGCTCATCAAGCAGGTCTACGACATCGAAAAGATCCCGGCAAGCGAAGCCGTCATGATGCAGCTCTATCCCGAGATCTACGCCTGCGTCGGCTGCAACGCCTGCACCAAGTCCTGCACCCAGGGGCTGAACGTCATGCAGTACATCGCCTACGCCCAGCGCGGGGATTTCGCGCGCTGCGCCGAGGAGTCCTTCGACTGCGTGATGTGCGGCGTCTGCTCGTCGCGCTGCCCGGCCGGGATCTCCCATCCGCAGGTGGCGCTGCTCGCCCGCCGGATCAACGGCAAATACCTCGCGCCGAAGTCGGAGCACCTCGAAAACCGGGTCCGCGAGATCCGGGACGGCACGTTCGACGACCTGCTCGAAGCCCTCATGCAGAAGCCGGTCGACGAACTGCGGGAGCTCTACAACAACCGCGAAATCGAAGCGTAAGAAAGGAGTGCGGCCATGTACACAGGCGAAATGCTCGCATCGATGAAGAAGGTCGAAGCCGCCCGCGAAGCCAATACGGTCCTCGAACCGAGGCGCATGACGGCGGAGGAAAAGGACGCGCTTCTCGAAACCTATCACCCGGACTACAAGAAATCCGAATTTGCGGCCCTGCGCGTGGGCGTGAACCGCGGCGACGCCGTTCCGCACGAGCTGGCGGCCCTGCTCGAAGGCAGATCCCGCGTGGATCCCGCATCGGTCGATCTCACCCGCTGCGACTATGAGACGGACGTCCTCGTCATCGGCGGCGGCGGCGCGGGCTCCTCGGCGGCGATCGAAGCGGACAACGCCGGGATGAAGACGATGATCGTCACCAAGCTGCGGATCGGAGACGCGAACACGATGATGGCGGAGGGCGGCATCCAGGCGGCGGACAAGCCGAACGACAGCCCGGCGATCCACTATCTCGACGCGTTCGGCGGCGGTCACTTCGCGGCCAAGCCCGAACTGCTCTATAAGCTCGTGAACGAGGCGCCGGACGCGATCCTGTGGCTGAACGAGCTCGGCGTGGAGTTCGACAAGGCCCCCGACGGCACGATGATCACGACCCACGGCGGCGGCACCTCCCGCAAGCGCATGCACGCGGCGAGAGACTACACGGGTGCTGAGATCATGCGGACCCTGCGCGACGAAGTGCTCAACCGGGGGATCCCGGTGATCGACTTCACGGCGGCGATCGAATTGATCCTCGACACGGACGGACGGTGCGCCGGCGCGGTGTTATACAATATGGAAACCGGCGAGATCAAAATCGCGCGGGCAAAGTGCGTCATTCTGGCGACGGGCGGCGCGGGACGGCTCCACTATCAGGGCTTCCCGACGTCCAACCACTACGGCGCGACGGCGGACGGGCTGATTCTCGGCTACCGGGCCGGCGCGAAGCTGCTCTATGCCGACACCCTCCAGTATCATCCGACCGGCGCGGCGTATCCCGAGCAGATCTTCGGCGCGCTCGTGACGGAAAAGGTCCGCTCCCTCGGTGCCAAGCTCGTGAATGCAAACGGCGAGGTCTTCATGCATCCGCTCGAGACCCGCGACGTCACGGCGGCCTCGATCATACGGGAATGCACGGACCGCCAGAACGGCGTCATGACCGCGGACGGCGTCGGCGTCTGGCTCGACACGCCGATGATCGAGCGCCGCGGCGGGGAGGGGACGATCCTCTCCCGCATCCCGGCGATGCACCGCATGTTCGCGCAGTACGGGATCGACATCCGGGTGGAGCCGATCCTCGTCTACCCGACCCTGCACTATCAGAACGGCGGGCTGGACATCACGCCGGACGGGATGACCGCGGTCGAGAACCTGTTCGCGGCGGGCGAGGTCGTCGGCGGCATCCACGGACGCAACCGCCTGATGGGCAACTCGCTCCTCGACGTGATCGTCTTCGGCCGGAACGCGGGACGGCATGCGGCAGAGCGTGCGAAATCCGTGACACCCGGTACGCCGACGCTCGCGCATGTGACGGCCTTCGCGCGGGAAGCCGAAGAGGCCGGGGTACGCGCAGAGGTGCAGTCCCCGAAGCTGCTCCCGACCTACTCCCACGGCAATCCCGATTTTCAGAGAAAGGCGTTCTGATACTATTTCTAAAAGATTCCTTTGATGACACCTCATCCGGCCCTGACGGGCCACCCGAGTTCATCAAAGATGAACTCGGGCTGTCCAGCGTAGCTGACTGATGAGGTGTTATAGAAGGGAATCAGCATGAATCCTTCCGGATGGCAAAAGACAGAAAAAGAAGCGCAGACGAAAAATCCGCGCTTCTTTTGTTTTGCCGTTTTCAGAGCTTCAGCTTATAGACGTCCGCCGTCAGGTTCAGGTTTTCCCCGGCGATCGCGACGCCCTGCGTCTTGTCCGCGATCTGTCCGCGCGTCATGTACACCAGCCCGCCGTCCGCATAGATCTCCGCGCCGAGCGTATCGAAGATCACCCGGAGGTTCCGCTCTCCGCTGTATGTGAGCGGCGCGGTCGTCTCGCCGATCCGGATCGTGTTCGCCTCCACCGCGATCTCCATGCCGTAACAGGAGAGGGTGAAGGGTCCGCAGTCCGCCGAGAGGGTGAGGCAGACCTCCGCGGCGTCCGGGAAGGATCCCATCACCTTCGCCGTGCCTGTTTTCAGGAGCAGCGGGAAGTGCGCGGCAGGGCGGCGGATCGAGGCGATTTCCTTCACGGGCAGGGAGCCGAGCCGGATTTTGTCACCCACACGGCGCAGGAACATCTCAACCGGGAAGCCCATCTGCGAGTGGAAGACCGCCCCGGGTGCCGCGATGTTGTCCCACGCGATCTTGATGCGCCGCTCCCCCGTGCCGGAGAAGGTCTGCGCCGCGTAGCTCGGACCCGGATGGATGTGATAGGGCAGGGACTCCTGTTCGGGGACGAAGGTGCCGTCCCGGATCTCGCCGATGAGATAGCTGTCGTGCGCGCCGGAGAACACCCACTTCACGCCTCCGTCGATCGGGAGCGGATAGAAGTCCGGGCATTCGTTGTCGAGCGGCATGTCGAGGTCGCAGAACCGTGTCCAGTGCAATAGATCGTCCGAGGAGAAGATCGCGTAGCGGTTTCCGTCGAGGTAGAGGGAGAGGGTGTATTTCCCCAGTTCGTCGGACCACTGGACCTTCGGGTCGCGGTTCGCGCCGACGATGTGGGGGATGACCGGATTTCCGGCGTACTTGACGAAGGTTTTGCCCCCGTCGGTCGAATATGCGAGGCACTGGGTGAACGGCACGCCGCGGGAGAGCTCGTTGTGATCGCCCGCCGCCGTGTAGTAGAGCAGGATCGCGCCCGCGCCGAAGCCCGCGACTCCCCGCTCATCGCAGACCGCGGAGCCCGAGAACATCGTGCCGGTCTCATCCGGGAAGAGGACGTCGCCGAGGTCGGTCCAGTGGAGGAGATCGTCCGAGACGGCGTGATCCCAGGTCATATTGCCCCAGTCGGTGCTCATCGGGTTGTGCTGGGCAAACATGTGGTAGGTGCCGTTCACATAGATCAGTCCGTTCGGGTCGTTCGTCCAGCCGAGGGTCGCCGTGTAGTGGAGCGCGGGCCGGAGCACGTCGCCGCCGGGGATCTCGCCGATCGCCGGGAGACGGTCAGCAGACCGGAGCGGCAGAGGATTGCCCGCGGCGTCCGTGATGACGCAGTCCCCGAAGCGCGTGACGTCGACATAGGCGTCGAAGCGGGGATTCTCGGGGGCATAGGCGGCGGTGAAATCGGAGACGGTTTTGCCGCCCGCTTTTACGTAGAAGGTCGCCTTCGGGAGGGCGTCGTTGACGGGGAAGAGAAGGTATTTCGGCATGATCGAAGCTCCTTTCGGGGGATTCGTTTGCCTGAGTATAACACATTTCCGGGGGAAAATCAAGGTGATGGAAAAGAAAAAGTCCATGCAGACGGGTTCCGCATGGACGATATGCACCGCACAAACCGCTTTGCACGATACGAAATGGGGCGAGCTTTTTCCCTTTTTATAAAGCTTTTTGAAGAGTGGGCCGGGGGAGTGACTTTTTGCAAAAAGTCACTCCCCCGTTATACTACACTTTATACGCCCTTCTTCGCGCGGTCGAGGTGCTCGAGTTCGGTCTCGTTGTAGGTCGGGACATATCCCGGGATGGGCATCAGCTTCTCGTGAATGACGTCGATGATGCCGGTCGGCTGCGGGAAGTAATACTTCTCGAGCTCGAACGCCGGGGTGATCCAGTTGCGGGAGCCGAAGACTGCCGGCGGCGCATCGAGGTAATCGAACGCCATTTCGGCGATGTTGGACGCCATGTCGCGCATGACGGAGCAGCGATCCACCGCGTCGCCGACGATCACGATCTTGCCCGTCTTCTTCACGGATTCGATCACCTTGGAGTAGTCGAACGGGACGAGGGTGCGCGCATCGATGACCTCGGCGGAGATGCCGTAGTCCGCTTCGAGCTTCTTGGCTGCGTCGAGCGCACGGTAGAGGACCGCGCCGATCGAGAGGATGGTGACATCCTTGCCTTCGCGCTTGACGTCCGGCTCGCCGATGTTGACTTCGTAGTAGCCTTCCGGAACGCCTTCCTTGTGGAATTCCTCGCCCTTGTCATAGATGCGCTGGGACTCGAAGAACACGACCGGGTCGGTTCCGTTGAGCGCCTGATTCATGAGGCCCTTCGCGTCGTACGGGGTCGCCGGGAAGCAGACCTTGAGACCCGGGATGTGCGAGCAGAGCGCGGTCCAGTCCTGGGAGTGCTGCGCGCCGTACTTGGAACCGACGGAGACGCGGAGCACGACGGGCATCTTCAGGATGCCGGCGGACATCGCCTGCCACTTGGAGAGCTGGTTGAAGATTTCGTCGCCCGCGCAGCCGATGAAGTCGGCGTACATGAGCTCGACGATGGCGCGGCCGCCCGCCACCGCGTAACCGACGGCGGAACCGACGATCGCGGATTCGGAGATCGGCGCGTTGAAGAAGCGGTGATACGGCAGGGCTTCGGTCAGGCCGCGGTAAACGGCAAACGCGCCGCCCCAGTCACGGTTGTCTTCGCCGTACGCGATGGTCGTGGGATCCTCGTAGAACTTGTCGATGATCGCCTCGAACAGACCGTCGCGGATGTTGTACAGCTTCATCTTCGGGATCATCTCGCCCTTTTCGTCGAACGCATAGCGGGCCTTCGACGCGATCTGCTTGACGCGCGGATCCTCTTCCTTCGGGATCAGCACTTCGGGCTCTCTCGTCTCGTCCATGGACTTGACGTGCTGGTTCGAGTACATGATCGAGGAGATCATCTCGGGCTCCTTCGAGAGGTCCATGCGCGGGGAGATCTCGTCGTCGATCGCGAGCTTGATGATCTTCACGGTGCGGTTCACGACCTCTTCGTCGATCGCCGCGAAATCCGCCTCGTCGGCAACGCCGCCAGCGATGAGCTTCGCGCGGTATGCCGGGATCGGATCGGCCGCCTTCCACGCCTCGATCTCTTCGGGCGTGCGGTAGGTGGAGGAGTCGGACGGGGAGTGACCGGAGACGCGGTAGGTCGCGACCTCGAGGAAGGCGGGACCCTGACCGTTCAGAAGCAGTTCCTTCTTGCGGGCCGTCGCGTCGATCACGGCGAGCGGATCATAGCCGTTCACCTTTTCGGCGTGCATTTCGGTGGGCGTGAAGCCCGCGGCGAGTCTGGCGGGATTGGTGTAGCCCATCGTCTCGCCCATGGTCTGACCGCCCATGCCGTAGAAGTTGTTGAACACGTTGAAGAGGATCGGCATGCCCTCGTCGGAATACTTGCCGTCCATGCCCCAGAGCTTGGTGATCTGATCCATGGAAGCGAAGTTCAGGGATTCGAGGACCGGACCGCGGCCGAGCGCGCCGTCGCCGGAGTTGGCCACGACGATGCCCTTCTTATGGTTGGCTCTCTTGTAGAGGGCTGCGCCGAGCGCGATGGGAGCCGCGCCGCCGACGATCGCGTTGTTCGGGAAAATGCCGAACGGGATGAAGAACGCGTGCATCGATCCGCCGAGGCCCTTGTTGAAGCCGGTCGTGCGGGCGAAGATCTCCGCGAGCGCGCCGTAGAGGAGGAAGTCCTTCGCGAGGTCTTTCACGTCGCCGGGCTTCGACTGTCTGCCTTCGACGACTTTCAGGATCGTGCCGTCGAGGAATTCCTTCATAATGTCATAGAGCTCTTCGTCCGTCAGCTTGTTGATGGAGGAGAGGCCCTTTGCGAGGATTTCGCCGTGGCTGCGATGGGAACCGAACTGGAAGTCGTGGATGTCCATGCAGTACGCCTGACCGACGGCGGAGGCTTCCTGACCGATGGAGAGGTGCGCCGGACCGGGGTTGTTGTACTTCACGCCGTTGTATTCGGACTTGACCTTGATCTCGTTAAGCATCGTCTCGAACTCGCGGATGGTGCGCATGTCGTGATAGATGCGGAGGAAATCGGCCTTCGAGTAGAGCTGCTTTTCCTCTTCGATGGTCTTGTTGTAGCGGCAGAGCGGAATGCTGTCAAAATCGATGTACCCGGGCTCAAAGACTTTGCCGGGATCTACAAATTGGCTTTTCGGCATGGTTGTGATCTCCTTCTGTATTGTTTATTCAATGGAAAACATGGCTTCGCGGATGACTTCGCAGACGGTGGGATGCGGGAAGACGAGCTTTTCGATATCGGAAACGCGCTGCTTCTTCGCGACCATGGCCGCCGCGCCGTAGATGATTTCGGAGGCGTAGGAGCCGATCATGTGGACGCCGAGGATCTCGCGGTGTTCTTTGCCGTAGACGACCTTGACGATGCCGTCGCCGCCTTCGTTCTCCGCCACATAGCGTCCGCTGTAGCGCAGGGAGAGGGTGGCCTCTTCGGCGTCGATCCCCGCCTTCTTCGCGCTCTCGACGGTCTCGCCGACGGAGCCGACTTCGGGGTTCGTGTAGATGACGGACGGGATCGACCGGTAGTCGACGCGGTCCGGCTTGCCCTGCATGTCGCTGACGGCAACTTCGCCTTCGCGGTACGCCGTGTGCGCCAGCATGATCTTGCCGTTGACGTCGCCCGCCGCCCAGATGCCCGGGACGGAGGTGCGGCAGTGCTCGTCGGTGACGATCGCGCCGCGGTTCAGCTGGACGCCGATCTCTTCGAGGCCGATGTCCTTCGTGCGCGCGCGCCGTCCGGTGGAGACGAGGACGAGATCGCAGGCGACGGAGGCGGTCTTGCCGTCCTTTTCGTATTCCACGACGCCGTCGCCGGGCTTTCCGTTCACGGCGGCGACCTTCGCGCCGAGGATGAACTTCACACCCTTCTTTTCATAGTTCTTCTGTAAGATCTTCGAGATCTCACCCTCGGTCGGTCCGGCGATCTTGTCGAGCATTTCGACGACGGTGACTTCGCTCCCGATCGAGCAGAAGTAGGAGGCCATTTCCAGACCGATGACGCCGCCGCCGACCACGACGATGCGGCCGGGCGCGGTGCGCAGATCGAGGATCTCGCGGTTCGTGACGGCCAGTCCGCCCGCGTAGGATTCGCGCAGGCCGGGGATCGGCGGGACCACCGCTTCGGAGCCGGTGCAGACGAGGAGCTTCTTCGCCTCGTGGGTCTTGCCGTCCGAGGTGACGGCGAATCCGGATGCCGTCTTGCCGGCGATCTTCGCGCTCGACGGAACGACGGTGACGCCCGCGCCGCGCATCTTGGCAGCGACGCCGGAGACGAGGGTCTTCACGACCTTGTCCTTGCGGTCGACGACCTTGGCGTGGTCGAGGGATGCGCCGGTGACGGTCACGCCGTAGGCTTCGCCGTGATGGGCGTAGTCGAGGATCTTCGCGGAATAGAGCAGGGTTTTCGTCGGGATGCAGCCTTCGTTGAGGCAGACGCCGCCGAGCGCGCGTTCCTCGAACAGGAGGGTCTTCATCCCGGCGTGCGCGGCGCGTTCCGCTGCGTTGTAGCCCGCGGGGCCGCCGCCTAAAATGATGAGATCGTAAACTGTTTCAGCCATGATACCCTCACTTTGCGAGAAGCAGATCGAAGTTCTCGAGCGCGCCGCAGAGTTCCTTTAAGAATTTCGCGGCAGGCGCGCCGTCGACTGCGCGGTGATCGAAGGTGAGGGAGAGGCCCATCGCCGGATAGACTGTGCCGTCCGCGCGGACGCGGTTGACCGTGCAGCAGACGCCGAGGATCGCGGTCTGGGGCGGATTGATGACGGGCGTGAAGCTCTCGACGCCCATGGAGCCGAGGTTCGAGACGGTGAAGGAGCCGCCGGACATTTCGTCGGGTGTGAGCTTGCCTTCGCGGGCCTTGCCTGCCAGGGTCTTGGCGTTCGCGGAGAGCGCGGCGAGCGTGAGGGTCTCGGCGCCGAAGATCACGGGCACGAGGAGGCCGCGGTCGGTGTCGACGGCCATGCCGACGTTCGCGTGCTT
>Ga0129306_1000901_pt1 | contig 39741 bp, 23 predicted proteins | sample P827metagenome_FD_94438 | JGI IMG/M metagenome (GOLD analysis project Ga0129306, IMG submission 94438) | Capybara group fecal microbial communities from Wisconsin, USA - P827 metagenome | ecosystem: Host-associated > Mammals > Digestive system > Large intestine > Fecal | place: USA: Wisconsin... | reverse complement strand
GTATCTCTCGATAACCTCGGATCAGTAACTGGTAAGGTCACCCTCACCATCGATGGCACCACTACTGTAAGCCAAAGCGTCTATGGCGGTGGTGAGGAATCTACTGTAAATGGTAATACCGAAGTGAATGTCAATGGCGGCACTATCGGTACTATTGGTAAGAGCGGTGCTATTTGGGGTAACATCTATGGCGGCGGTAAAGGTAAGGAAAATGATGTTACAGCTGGACTCGTAAAGGGTAATACCAATATCAACATCAACGGTTCTCCTACGATTCGCCACAACGTCTATGGCGGTGGTGCTTACGGCTCAGTAGGTGACTTCACCTATGATGCAACCACAGGTATGCCAACGGCTCGGGCAACGGAAAACACGGGTGCTTGTACGATTACCATCACAGGCGGTACGATTGGCAGCAATGGTAATGAGAACGGTATGGTGTTCGGTTCCTCACGAGGTGATGTGGCTGCTCCTGGCACAGACGGTGTTGATCCTAACGACCGCATGGCATGGGTATACAGCACGCATGTCACCATCGGCGATACGGGCGCAGAAACTACGCCTTCAATCAGAGGATCTGTCTATGGCAGTGGTGAGAATGGTCACACCTTCCAGAATACCATCATAGATATTCTGAAAGGTACAATCGGTATTGCCGCTGGTGAGACGGTAGGAGATTACTCTGGTGCTGCCTATCCCTATCGTGGCAATGTTTTTGGAGGTGGTTGCGGTACGGATAAGTTCGATTCCAATAATGATGGTAGTAAAGACAGCTATAACGCGCTGGCCGGTATCGTTCGGGGCACTACAACCGTCAACATCACTGGCGGTCAGGTGGTTCACAATGTCTATGGCGCAGGTGCCATGGGTTCAGTGGGTAATGCTTCTGATGCCACAAGCGGTAAGACTACCATCAATATCAGCGGTGGTCGTATCGGTTACGATGGTAATGGAAACGGACATGTCTTTGGTGCTGCCCGTGGTGAGTTTGGCGTTAGTACAGCAGCCTCAGGTCTCGCCAACGTCAGAGAGTCAGAGGTAAACATCAACTATACGACGACACCTGCAGCTGATAACGAAGGGAAAACGGAACAACTCATCGCAGGTTCTGTCTTTGGCGGTGGTGAGGCCGGTACCGTCAAGGAGAGCGTAGCCGTCAATATGACTGGCGGTCTTGTCCTTAACGACGTTTATGGCGGTGGCGCTTTGGCTGACACACAGACCAGCAACTGGGATGCTACTGCAAATGAAAATGCTGGCGGCTGGGCTACAGGCAAGACTTCTGCAAGCACCACAACGACCGTTCGCCTGACGGGAGGTAATATCCTTGGCGAAGCCTACGGCGGCGGACTAGGAGAAACTGGCAAGCCAGCTTATGTCTATGGTGATGTGCTGCTGGACCTGAACGGTACTACATCGTCGGGCGAAGAGGGCACACCCCTCGCTGCTACCGTAAGAGGTTGTGCCGTCAATCAAGTCTTTGGCTGCAACAACGCTGCCGGTACACCAAAGGGCACAGTCACGGTGCACGTCTATGCGACGCAGAATAAGAATACATCACAGATAGCCAACACAGACGGCGCTACTCCGGTGACAGATGCCAAAGTTTTAGGCTCCTACGACGTGAAAGCCGTCTATGGCGGTGGCAATTTGGCAGCCTACGAACCTGCCGGTGGCAAGACTACCACTAATTCCACCAATGTCATCATCGATGGTTGCGGACTTACCAGCATACAACAAGTCTATGGTGGAGGCAACGCGGCATCAACGCCTGCTACCCGAATAACAGTCAATGGCTCCTTTGAGATAGAAGAACTCTTCGGCGGAGGTAATGGTAAGGATGACTTACCCAATGGCGATCCTAACCCTGGTGCCAACGTGGGCTTCTATACATACGCGGATGATGCTGCTAATGCACAAACACCTGCAGACAGAGCAACAAATTATGGATATGGCTCCGGTAAAGCTTCTGTAAATGTCTTTGGCGGTACGATTCACCGTGTCTTTGGCGGTTCGAACACCAAGGGTAATGTGCGACAGACGGCTGTTACGCTGTTGGACGAGGGGGGCGCATGTGAGTTCTGTGTCGATGAAGCTTACGGCGGTGGCAAGAGTGCTCCGATGGATGCTGAGGCGAAACTGCTGATGGCATGTATTCCTGGCTTGAAAGAGGCATACGGTGGTGCTGAGAATGCCGACATTTATGGTAAAGTGGAATTGAATATCACCAACGGCACATTCGACCGTGTGTTTGGCGGTAACAACCTCAGTGGAACAATCAATGGTTCCATCACGGTGAATATAGAGGAAATAGGCTGCCGTCCCGTCATCATCGGCGAACTCTATGGTGGCGGTAACCTGGCTGGCTACTCTGTCTATGGCTATGAGGCGGACGGCACACCGAAAGAAACCGGTACTAAGTTATATGAAGATCCCCAGGTCAACGTGAAGTCGTTCACCAGCATCGGTAAGATTTATGGCGGTGGCTTTGGCGTCGGAGCCACGATGGTGGGCAATCCGACGGTCAACGTCAACGAAGTCTATGGCAGATACTATAACGAAGACGAGTCTATTGTGGGTGAGGATGCGGAAACGCCCAACCACTACCCTATCCCATCACATGCCAAGGGAAAGATGGGTGCTATCCATACTGTCTTTGGTGGTGGTAACGCTGCTAAGGTGATGGGTAATACGACGGTCAACATTGCAACTCAAGCGGAGGTCTATATCGTGAAAGAGGTGACCGCAGGTGCAGCTTTGCCAGAAGGCTGCTACACCCGTAGCGGTGCAGGAACAACCGATGATCCGTTTGTCTATACCTCTGCCACAGGCACAGCCTCGGCAGACGTCACCTACTACGAAAAGAAGCCCGTCCTCGGCGCAGACATCCGCGAAAACGTCTATGGCGGAGGCAACAACGCCGAAGTGACTGGCGATGCAAAGGTGCAAATCGGCAAGAAAAAGGTCGAGTAACCCTCAACCCTTCTTCTTTTATAAGGATTTTTGCGAAAAAGTGCCAACACCTACCTAAAGCCTCGCAATCATCTATAGTACTGAGCGTTATCCCAGGTAGGTGTTTGTTAAACACCTACCTAACACCTACCTAACACCTACCTAACACCTACCTAAACTCTTACCTAAAGCCCTACCCCCAAAGAGCAAACAAGGTGATGAATGAGACAGAAATCATGCAGATGTCATGCAGAAGTCATGCAGAAGTCATGCATAAGTCATGCAGAAGTCAGGTAGAAGTCAGGTAGGTGTTAGGTAGGTGTTAGGTAGGTGTTTGACAAACACCTACCTATCCTAACACACTACAAAACAACTCGTTGTACGGGCTTAGGTAGGTGTTGGCACTTTTTTAAAAAAACCTATTTTCCGGAATGGGTTGACATTTTTTTTTCGGCGTCTGGAAGGGAAGAGGTTTATACGCTTATGCTGGCAACGTAGCGTTAGGGGTTGTTAGCACAACGTAAGGGGTTGTCATCGTAGCGTTAAGGGCTGGCGACGTAGCGTTAGGGGCTGGCGCCCCGAAGGGGCAGCGAGCATCCAGCCCAGGGCATCGCCCTGGGTACTAACGGCAAAAAGTAACTCTCGCCCTGAAAGGGCAAAAGCCTTCAATAACAATGCTTTTGCCCTTTCTTTAATATCAAATTACCAACGCAATTCGGGGATGAACCAAAAAAATATGTAGATTCCTACCAATCAACCAATAAAGCATCAAAACCATACAAGTACAATAAAAAAAGAACCAAATTACTCCGTTCTGACAGGATTCCGGAGCCACAATCCCTACCATTATACCCCAAACAGCCTGAAAGACCAACGGACGGGGCGCGGTAGTGAGGTTAGGGGAATTTTTGCGGATTATTTTAGCGTATAATCAATTTTTTTCATTTTTTCGGCAAAAAATTTGGAAGATTGGAAGCAAAAGCCGTATCTTTGCAGACGAAACAAAAGAAAACATGCGTTATCTGCACCATAGCCACCATCACCACCGTATCTCCTGATAGGGTAAGTGCTGCGTATGGTCTGACAGACAAACAAACTATAGTAGGGACTTACCACGACGGTAAGCCCTTTTTTATAATATAGGTCAACAAGACAACAAGAGAAATGAGACTATGATACGAATTGCCATCCAGTCCAAAGGACGACTGAACGAACAGAGTGTGGAACTGCTGAAGGACGCCGGCGTCACCATCGACGAGCAGAAGCGCAAGTTTCTGGGGCGTGCCGCCAACTACCCGCTCGAAGTGCTCTATCTGCGCGACGACGACATCCCCGAGGTGGTTGCCGACGGCTCGTCGGACATCGGCATCGTCGGCCTCAACGAAGTGGCCGAGACGGGTGCCGACGTCACCATCGTACGCCGCCTCGGCTTCGGCCGCTGCCGCATCTCGCTGGCTGTGCCCAAGACAGCCGGCTACACGTCACTCGAATGGTTCAACGGGAAGACCATCGCCACCTCATACCCCAACATTCTCGGGCGATTCCTGAACGAGAAGGGCATCGAGGCGTCCATCCGCGTCATCAAAGGCTCGGTCGAGATAGCGCCTGCGGCTGGCATAGCCGACGCCATCTTCGACATCGTCTCCTCGGGCGGCACGCTCATCTCGAACGGCCTCGTGGAGGTGGAGCGGGTCTTTGAGTCCGAAGCCGTCCTCATCGGGGGCAAGAACCTTTCGCACGAGAAGCAAGCCCTGCTCGACTCGCTGCTCTTCCGCATCGACGCCGTCTCCGACAGCCGCGGGAAGAAGTACATCCTGATGAACCTGCCGTCCGACAAGATCGAAGAGGCCATCCGCATCCTCCCTGCCCTGCGCAGCCCGACGGTCATGCCGCTTGCCGCCGAGGGGTGGTGCTCGCTCCACTCCGTCGTGAAGGACGCCGACCTCTGGGAAAAAGTGGAGAAGCTCAAAGCCCTCGGCGCCGAAGGCATCCTCGTCCTCCAGTTAGACAAAGTAATTGAATAAGAATGAGGTTAGAGGTTAGGGGTTAGAGTCCATGCGCAGCCAAATAGTATATAGTAAATAGTCAAATAGTAAATAAAATAGGATCGTCAAAAAGAAATATAAAATGGTTTCCATACTAACGAATCCCTCCCCCTCTACGTGGCCCTCGCTATGCAAGCGTGCTGAATTTGACGATAGTGTCATTGAGGCGCGTGTACGGGCTATACTCCTGCGTGTCAAGGCTGGCGGTGACGGCGCCCTCCGTTCCATTACGAAGGAAATCGACGGCGCTTGCCCCGATGATTTCCTCGTTTCCGAGGCCGAGTTTGAGCGTGCCGCTTCGCTGGTGCCCGACGAACTGAAAAAAGCCATCATCCAGGCAAAGGGCAACATCGAACGATTCCATCAGGCCGAGCTCCCCGCGTCGTTCAAGGTCGAGACGATGCCGGGCGTCAGCTGCCAGCGGCGCTGGCTCCCCATCAGCCGCGTCGGCCTCTACATCCCCGGAGGCAGCGCCCCGCTCTTCTCCACCATCCTGATGCTGGCCGTCCCCGCCCGTCTGGCAGGATGCCGCGAAGTCATCCTCTGCACGCCTTGCAACGGACGGAGCAGCGAGAGCCATCAAGCTTGCTTGAGCCGACGCCAAACCGAGAGCCATCAAGCTTGCTTGAATGGCCGAGGTGCGAAGGAGGAAGACGAAGTCAATGGCCGAGTCGTGACGGACGAAGGCAAAGCCAACAAGGCAGGCGAAGTGAATCCCGTCGTACTCTGGACAGCCCGTCTGTGTGGCATCAGCACCATCTACAAACTGGGTGGTGCCCAGGCCATTGGCGCTATGGCCTACGGCACGGAGAGCATCCGCCGCGTAGATAAAATCTTCGGCCCGGGCAACCGCTACGTCACCAAGGCCAAGCAAATCGTCAGCACCGAGGGCACAGCCATCGACATGCCTGCTGGCCCCTCGGAAATCATGGTGCTGGCCGACGAGACCGCCTCGCCCTCCTTCATCGCCGCCGACATGCTCTCGCAGGCCGAACACGGGCCCGACAGCCAGGCTATGGTGGTCTGCCCAAGCATGCAGATGGCGGCCGACATTAACGCCGAGCTAGAACGGCAGCTGGCCCTCCTGACTCGCGCCTCCGTAGCCGACAAGGCACTCGCAAACAGCCGCATCGTCGTCTTCGACACGCCCGACGAGGCTGAGCGCACGGAGCGCTTCGTCCGCTTCGCAAACACCTACGCCTCTGAGCACCTGCTCATCGAGACGCGCGACCCGTGGACAATCGCCGACCGCATCACAGCCGCCGGCAGCATTTTCATCGGCCACCACTCGCCCGAAAGCGCCGGAGACTACGCCTCGGGCACCAACCACACCCTGCCCACCATGGGGTATGCCACAGCCTACAACGGCATCGGCGTCGATAGCTTCATGCACGCCATCACCTATCAGGAGCTGTCACCCGAAGGGCTCGAAAGCCTTTCGGAAACCATCATCCGCATGGCTGAGGCTGAAGGCCTTGACGCCCACGCCAACGCCATACGCGTGAGAGTAGCCTACCCCCAACCCCTCCCTAAAGGGAAGGGAGCGGCGAGCGGAGGTTATCAGTCCCCCCTCCTTCAGGAGGGGCAAGGGGGAGGCTATCTATCGCTCGTTCGTCCGAACATCGCCTCGCTGGCCCCCTACTCCACCGCACGCGACGAATATAAAGGTGACATCGGCATTTTCCTCGACGCCAACGAAAATCCCTTCGACAATGGCTACAACCGCTATCCCGACCCCCGTCAGAAAGCCCTGAAGGAGCGCATCGCCGCTCTCAAGGGCGTCAGCCCTGACCGCATCTTCATCGGAAACGGCAGCGACGAGGCCATCGACCTCTGCTTCCGCATCTTCTGCATCCCGGGCGTGGACAACGCCGTCGCCATCCGTCCCAGCTACGGCATGTACCGCGTGGCGGCCGACATCAACGATGTGGCGTTGCGTGAAGTACAGCTGAACGACGACTTCTCCCTCCCTACGGAGCGTCTGCTGGCTCAGGCCGACGAACACGGCAAGCTGCTCTTCCTCTGTTCGCCCAACAACCCCACGGGCAACGGTTTTCCCATAGCGCAGATGGAAGAGCTGCTGAACCGGTGGAACGGAATGGTCGTCGTCGATGAAGCCTACATCGACTTTGCCGAACAGCCCAGCCTGCTCACCATCCTCGACAAACACCCCAACCTGATTGTCCTCCAGACGCTCTCAAAGGCATACGGAATGGCGGGGCTCAGGCTTGGGCTTGCTTTCGCGGCAGAGGAAGTGATGCAGCTGTTTGCTAACGTCAAATATCCCTACAACATCAATCTCTCAGCTATGGAGCATGCCGAGCAGCTGCTTGCGCGCGATGTCCGAAAGGAGATTGACATCATAAAGACGGAACGTGTGCGTGTGGCAAAGGCCCTCTCAGCTGTTCCCTGCGTGCTCAAGGTCTATCCCTCCGACGCCAACTTCCTGCTGGTGAAGGTGACGGATGCCGACACGCTCTACAACCGGCTCATCGAAGGCGGCGTCATCGTCAGAAACCGCTCACGCGTCACCGGATGTGCCGGCTGCCTGCGCATCACCATCGGCACCCCCGATGAAAACGACCGCATGCTCGCCCTTCTCACCAACTTCCGATAGTTTTTATAGTTCCTATAGTACCTATAGTACCTATAGTCCCTATAGTTCCTATAACTTACCCAAAAAAAGAAATGAAAAAAGTTCTCTTCATAGACCGCGACGGCACCATCCTCGTTGAGCCGCCTGTCGATTACCAGATAGACTCGCTGGACAAGTTCGACTTCGTCCCCGGCGCCATCAGCGCCCTGAAAGCCTTGCGGGCGCTCGACTATGAGCTGGTGCTCGCCTCTAACCAGGATGGGCTCGGGACAGAATCGTTCCCCCTCGAGGATTATCAGCCGCTTCAGGACCTCATGCTGCGTACCCTGCGCAGCGAGGGCGTTTTCTTCGACGACATCCTCATCGACACCAGTTTTCCCGAAGACAACGCCCCCACACGTAAGCCCCGCACCGGCATGTTCGGGAAATACCTCGCCGGCGATTATGACCTCGCATCCAGCTTCGTCATCGGCGACCGCGAAACAGACATGGAGCTGGCCCGTAACCTCGGCGCACAGGGCATCCGCTTCGAGAACAACTGGGCAGAGATAACGGAACGCCTGCGCCGCACTATGCGCACAGCCACCGTTGTCCGCAACACCCGCGAAACGCAGATTTCCGTCACCGTGGATCTCGACAAAGCGTCTGATTCGTGCGTGGACACTGGGCTGAAGTTCTTTGACCATATGCTCGACCAGATTGTCCACCACGGCGGCATCAGCCTCAACATCAAGGCTCACGGCGACCTGGAAGTCGATGAGCACCACACGATGGAGGACGTTGCCATCTGCCTCGGAACCGCCCTCTTACAGGCGCTGGGCGACAAGCGGGGCATCGAGCGCTACGGCTTCGCGCTGCCTATGGACGAGTGCGACGCTCTGGTGCTTCTTGATTTCAGCGGACGCATCGACTTCAGCTGGGACGTCACCTTTACCCGCGAGTACGTCGGCGACACCCCCACCGAGATGTTCCGCCACTTCTTCCAAAGCCTCTGTGCCGCCATGCAATGTAACCTCCACATCAAGGCACGCGGCGAAAACAACCACCATCTGGCCGAAGCCGTGTTCAAGGCCTTTGCCCGTGCCCTGCGTGCAGCCATTTACCGTCTGCCCTTCAACTACGAACTCCCTTCATCCAAAGGCATTCTCTGACACTATGATAGCCATCATCGACTATAACACCGGCAACATCCGTTCCGTCATGAACGCATTGGCCCGCATGGGCGCCACCGACTGCATGCTCACGGCCGATGCCGACGTCATCCGCCGTGCTTCGCATGTCCTGCTCCCCGGCGTGGGCGAGGCGGGCACAGCCATGATCGAGCTGCGCAGCCGTCGGCTCGATACGCTCATCCCCACCCTCACGCAGCCCGTGCTTGGCATCTGCATCGGCACACAGCTGATGTGCCTCTCCTCCGAAGAGGGCGACACCACGTGCATGGGCATTTTCCCCACACGCATCGTCCGTTTCAACGACGATGCCGTCAAGGTGCCCCACATGGGCTGGAACACCATCACCCAACTCTCCAGCCCCCTCTTTGCCGGCACCGACGAAGAGAGCTATGTCTATTACGTCCATTCGTACTACCCCGAGCTCTGCGACTGCACCATTGCCCGCACGGAGTATGGTGTGCCCTTCAGCGGAGCCCTGATGCGGGACAACTTCTTCGGTACGCAGTTCCACCCCGAAAAAAGCGGCCCCGTTGGCGAACAGATCCTCCGTAACTTCCTTGCCCTTTGACTCAGATTCAGTTTTTATAGGGGGCTATAGTACCTATAGTGCCTATAGTTCCTAAAAAAAAGACTTTCCCCCTATGATAGAAATAATTCCTGCAATAGACCTCATCGACGGCCGCTGCGTCCGCCTCTCGCAGGGCGACTACAACAGCCAGACCACTTACGATGCCGCTCCCCTCGATGTTGCCCTCCGCTTTGCCGATGCAGGAGTGCGGCGTGTCCATCTGGTCGATCTCGATGGTGCCAAAGCCTCCCGTCCCTGCAATCTTCACGTGCTGGAAGCCATCGCCTCGGCTACCGACCTCGACATTGAGTGGGGCGGTGGCATCAAGAGCCGTGAAGCCCTTCTCGACATCTTTTCCGCGGGAGCCCATCATGCCATCTGCGGCAGCGTTGCCGTCCGCCAGCCCGACGAGTTCCGCACATGGCTGACCGAGTTCGGAGGTGAGCGCATCATCCTCGGCGCTGACGTACGCCAGGGGAAAGTCGCTGTCAGCGGATGGCAGGAGGAGTCACCTCTTACTGTCGATGCCCTTATCGACATGTTCCTCCCCGACGGGCTTACAGAAGTCATCTGCACCGACATCAGCCGCGACGGCATGCTCTCAGGGCCCTCGTTCGACCTCTACACCCGCCTGCAGAGCGCCTACCCCAAGGTGACGTTCACCGTCAGCGGAGGCATCAGCGGCATGGACGATATACGTCGCCTTGACGCCCTCGGCCTCCCCCGCGTCATTGTCGGCAAAGCCCTCTATGAAGGACGCATTACTTTTGATGAGTTGAGAGTTGAAAGTTGAGAGTTGAAAGTTGAAAGTTTAGAGTTTAGAGTTAAGAGTTAAGAAAAAATGCTTTCAAAACGAATTATCCCATGCCTTGATGTCAAGGACGGCCGCACCGTCAAGGGCGTTCACTTCGTGGGCCTGCGCGACGTCGGCGATGCCGTCGAGCTCGGCAGCCGCTATGCCGCCGAAGGTGCCGACGAACTCGTCTATCTCGACATCAGCGCGACGCACGAAGGGCGACATACCTTCACCCAGCTCGTCGAACGCATCGCCCGCGCCATCAACATCCCCTTCACCGTGGGCGGCGGCATCAGCACGATGGACGACGCCGAGCGACTGCTTGGGGCCGGAGCCGACAAAGTCAGCATCAACAGCGCCGCCCTCGCCCGCCCGGCTTTCATCAGCGAGCTGGCCGAGCGTTTCGGCAGCCAGTTCGTCGTCGTTGCCATCGATGCAAAGACAACCCCCGACGGCACATGGCGCTGCACCACCCACGGGGGGCGGCGTCTGACCGACGTAGAACTTTTTTCGTGGGCACACGAAGCACAGGAGCGCGGCGCAGGCGAAATCCTCTTTACCTCCATGGACCACGACGGCACCCTCGCGGGCTATCCCTGTGACACCTACGCCACGCTGTCCGAGCGTCTGTCCATCCCCATCATTGCCTCGGGCGGCGCCGGCACCATCGACCATATTGCCGACGTCCTCACCCGGGGCCATGCCGATGCGGCCCTCATCGCTAGCCTTTTCCACGACGGCGTCCTCACCATCCCTGCCCTCAAGCAAGAGCTGCACACCCGTAACATCACCGTTAGAATATAATTGTTTAGTATATGGAATTCAACGACTTCAACCTTTCCAAGAATGCCGACGGCCTTTTGCCCGTCATCGTCCAAGACGCCACCACGCTGCGCGTCCTCATGCTCGGCTACATGAATGCCGAAGCCTTTGAGCAAACCGTGTCCACCGGCCTCGTCACCTTCTACAGCCGCAGCCGCCAGACCCTCTGGACCAAGGGCGAGACATCAAACAACTTTCTCCACGTCGTGGACCTTTATGCCGACTGCGATGCCGACACCCTCCTCATCAAGGCCACGCCCGACGGCCCCACCTGCCATCGTGGCACCACTGCCTGCTGGGACACCCCCGATGCCGACGGCTTTCTCTTCGAACTTGAGAAGTGCATTCAGGATCGCCATCAGAAGATGCCCCTCGGCAGCTACACCACCTATCTCTTCGAAAAAGGCCTGAGCCGCATGGCGCAGAAGGTAGGCGAAGAAGCCGTCGAAACCATCATCGAGGCCACCACAGCCAACCGCGCCAAGTACATCGAAGAGGCCTCCGACCTCCTCTACCATCTTCTTGTCCTCAACGAGCAAATGGGTGTCACCCTCACTGACATCCAGACGGAGCTCCTCTCACGTCACAAGAAATAAAGAAATCATTTTGAACTAAGACTTTGAAAATAGAACTAAAACTTTTGTATTGCTTTGGGAACTAAAACTTGGAACTAAAACTAAAACTATTAAATAGCTTTGGTGTGCGGCATGCAGGACATTTGACTTCGTCTTTTCTTGTCGCGACTGACCTTCGGTCTTCCTCCTCCTTGCAAGGCAGAACTCGAACAAGTTCGGTTCTGCGCTTGCTTCGTTCGTCGGTTCGGCCAATCAAACGAGTTTGTTGACGCTCGCTGCTCCAAGAATTCTCAAGTTTTAGTATTAGTTTATGGTTTTAGTTTTTAATTCCTAATTCCTAATTTTTTAATTCCTTATTCTTTACTGTGTCAATGTTCAAAAAAGGATTTGTATATTTCATCTGCCTGGTGTCGGCCATGGGCGGTCTGCTTTTCGGCTACGACTGGGTGGTGATTGGTGGTGCCAAACCATTCTATGAGCTCTATTTCGGCATTGCCGACTCGCCCCTGATGCAGGGTGTGGCCATGACGGCGGCGCTGGTGGGCTGTCTCGTCGGGGCTATGGTTGCCGGCACAGCGGCCGACAGATATGGACGCAAGCCCCTGTTGACTGTGGCAGCGGTGTTGTTCACGGTGTCGGCGGTGGCAACCGGCTGGGCCGACGACTTCGTCCTCTTTAACGTAGCCCGCTTCATTGGAGGCATAGGCATCGGGGTGGCTTCGGCTATGTCGCCCATGTACATTGCCGAGGTCAGCCCTACGGCCATTCGCGGACGCATGGTCAGCCTGAACCAGCTGACCATCGTGTTGGGCATCCTCGCCGCACAGATCGTGAACATGCTGCTGGCGCGCGACACCTCGGTGGCCGAGAACCAGGCCTGGAATGTGGCATGGGGATGGCGATGGATGTTCTGGGCTGAGACCGTGCCGGCAGCCTTGTTCCTGCTGATGAGCTTCTTCATCCCCGAGAGCCCGGTGTTCCTGCAATTAAGGCGGGCAGGCGGGCAGGCGGCGGGGACAGCAAGAGGCCAGCAGGCCGGGCTGAAGGAGCTGTTCAGCCACAGGTATGCCAGAGTTCTTCTGCTGGGGCTTGTCATTGCCGTCTTCCAGCAATGGTGCGGCACAAACGTCATCTTCAACTATGCCCAGGAGATATTCGTTGGAGCAGGCTTCGATGTTGACGGCATGTTCATCAACATCGTCATCACAGGCATTGCGAACGTCGTCTTCACCTTCGTAGCCCTCTACACCATCGAGCGGTGGGGCCGGCGCACGCTGATGCTGCTGGGTGCCGGCGGTCTGGGCATCATCTACCTGACGCTGGGCACGTGCTACTTCTTCGCTGTCAAGGGCGTGCTGATGGTCGTGCTCGTGGTGGCGGCCATTGCCGTCTATGCCATGACGCTCGGCCCCGTCACCTGGACGCTGCTGGCCGAGATTTTCCCGGCACGGATCAGAGGCGTCGCTATGGCCACGTGCACCTTCGCACTCTGGGTGGGCTGCTGCACGCTGACGTTCTCCTTCCCGCCGATGAACGCGGCCCTGGGCAGCAGCGGCTCCTTTTGGATCTACAGCGCCATCTGTGCCGCAGCCTTCGTCTTCCTCTGGCGGCGATGTCCCGAGACAAAAGGCCGAAGCCTTGAGGAATTGGAAGAAAAACTGACCGTCCAACAATCATAAACAGCTATGGTAAAAGCATGGAGAGAGGTGGTGACCATCCCCACCTACGAGGCAGGAAAGCCCGAGAAGAATCCCGTATTCCTGGAGAAGCGCGTCTATCAAGGCTCAAGCGGCGCCGTCTATCCCTACCCCGTCATCGAGTCGGTGAGCGACCAGAAGGTGGACAAGGACTACCAGGTCATCTGGCTTGAGAACGAATACATCAAGGTGATGATCCTGCCCGAGCTGGGCGGACGCGTACAGATGGCTTACGACAAGCTGGCACGCCGCCACTTCGTCTATTTCAACCACGTCATCAAGCCCGCCCTCGTGGGGCTGGCCGGCCCCTGGATAAGCGGCGGCATCGAGTTCAACTGGCCCCAGCACCACCGCCCGTCCACCTTCCAGCCCGTCGATGCCTGCATCGAACAGCACGCCGACGGCAGCGTCAGCGTCTGGGTGAACGAGGTGGAGCAGATGTCGCACCAACAGGGCTCGGCAGGGTTCACGCTGCGTCCGGGCTGTGCCTATCTGGAGATCAAGGGGCGCGTCTATAACCGCACCGACGTCCCCCAGACCTTCCTCTGGTGGGCCAATCCAGCCGTAGAGGTCAACGACGCCTATCAGAGCGTCTTTCCGCCCGACATCAACGCCGTGTTCGACCACGGAAAGCGCGCCGTCTCCTCATTCCCCATCGCCACAGGCACCTATTACAAGGTGGACTACTCGGCCGGCGTCGATATCTCGAACTATAAAAACATCCCCGTACCGACAAGCTATATGGGCGTGAACTCACGCTTCGACTTCGAAGGCGGCTACGAGAACGACACCCATGCCGGCATGCTGCATGTCGCCAGCCACCACTTCTCGCCCGGCAAGAAGCAGTGGACGTGGGGAAACGGCGATTTCGGCCGTGCCTGGGACCGCAACCTCACCGACGAACCCTCGCCCGAAGAGATGCAGCGCTGGGACATCACCCGCAGGGGCTTCAGGCCTTACATCGAGCTGATGGCCGGCGTCTATACCGAGAACCAGCCCGACTTCAGCTGGCTGATGCCCTACGAAGAGAAGTGCTTCACCCAATACTTCATGCCCTATCGCGAACTGGGCGTGGTGAAGGTGGCCACCAAGGACCTCCTGTTCAACATCGCCGACGCTGAAGACGGGCGCGTGGAGTTCAAGCTTTTCGCCACCCACCGCCAGACCGTCAGCATCATCCTCCGCAGCGACAGTGGCACGGAATTCTACAGGCGCGACGTGACTCTCTCGCCAGAGGATGTGTTCATCGAGACGGCCGATGTACACCACACCCCGCTGAACGCCCTCAGCCTCGAGGTGACGACACACGCCGCCTATGGCGAGCGCACGCTCCTCAGCTGGCATGCCGAGCCGGACGACATCCGCCCTATCCCCGACAGCGCCAAGGCTGCCCTGCCCCCGGGCCAGGTCAAGACCTGCGAACAGCTCTTCCTCACCGGCCTGCATCTTGAGCAGTATCGTCACGCCACATGGTCGCCCACCGACTACTACGAAGAGGCCCTGCGCCGCGACCCCGACGACATCCGCTGTCTGAATGCCCTTGGCCTTTGGTATCTCCGGAAAGGCCGGCCCGACAAAGCTGAAGGCTATCTGCGTCGGGCCGTGAAGCTCGCGCAGACGTTCAATCCCAACCCCTACGACGGCGAGCCCATCTATAACCTCGCCCTCGCGCTGAAGCGCCAGGCCTTCCAGCTGCATTTCCTGAAGGCGGGATGCGCCTGCGATTCAGCCGGCTCGCCCACCCCCCTTTTTGGCGAGGCTTACGAACTATTCTGGAAAGCCACATGGAACAAGGCATGGGCCGATGCAGGCTACTTCGAGGCAGCCCGGATCAGCACGCTACAGGGCCGTTACGAAGATGCCCTCGACGAGGTCTGCCGCAGCCTTGTCTCGGGTGGCCATAATCATAAAGCCCGGGCCCTCAAGGCAGCCATTCTGCGCAAGCTGGGGCGTAGCGACGAGGCTCTCGCCCTCATCGACGAGTCGCTGCAGCTAGACCTCTTCAACTATGGCTGCCGCTACGAACGGCATCTGATTACGGGCGAAACGCTGTCCGGGCTGAAACAGCTGATGCGCCATGCTCCTCAGAACTACGACGAGCTGGCACTCGACTACGCTGCTGCAGGCCTCAGCGACGAGGCAAGGGCCGTCTGGCAGATGGCTATCGACGAAGGGGCTGTCACCCCCATGACCTACTATTATCTGGGGCGCTTTGCCGATGCCGAAGCCGCCGACCCCGCCTGTTGCTTCCCGGGCCGGCTCGAAGATGTCGCCCCCCTCGAAGCCGCCAAGCGATGCTACCCGCAGGGAAGCAAGGCACCCTACTATCTGGGCTGCCTCTATTATGCCGCCCGTCAGTACGACCTCGCCATCAGCAACTGGGAGCTCTCGGCCCGTGTGAACCCCGACTTCCCCACCGTCTGGCGCAACCTTGCCCTTGCCCGATATAACAAGCAGGGCCGTCCCGACGAGGCGCTGCAATACATGGAGCACGCCTTTCACCTCGGGGGCGAGCACGACGGACGTGTCCTGATGGAACTCGACCAGCTCTACAAGCGTCTGCGCCGTCCGCCCGCTGGGCGCCTTGCCTTGCTTGACGAGCACCCCGACCTCGTCGGCAGCCGCGACGACCTTACGCTTGAGCGGATAACGCTGCTGGGTCAGCTGGGGCGCTACGAAGAGGCCCGCCAGCAGCTCGACAGTCATCATTTCCACCCCTGGGAAGGCGGCGAAGGCAAGGTAGCTGCACAGTATCAGTTCTGCCGTGTCGAGATGGCCAAGCAGGCTATTGCCATAGGCAGCCGCGACGAGCTGATGCGAGCCGTCGGGCTACTGGACGAGTGTCTGCACTACCCAGCCAACCTCGGCGAAGGCAAGCTACAGGGAGCACAGGAGAACGATTTCTATTATCTGCTTGGCATTGCCTACGACGGCCTTGGCGAAATGACCAAAGCCCGCGACTGCTGGATGCAGGCCACCCTTGGCCCGCAGGAACCCGCCCCAGCGCTTTACTACAACGATGCCCGCCCCGACAAGATTTTCTATCAGGGACTGGCTCTCTACAAACTCGGTCGTAATGACGAGGCTCACGGGCGCTTCCACCGGCTCACGGATTACGGCAAGCAGCACATCTTCGAGCATCCCGTCATGGACTACTTTGCCGTGTCGCTGCCCGACCTGCTCATCTGGGAAGATTCGCTTACCACGCAAAACTGCATCCACTGCACCTACATGCTTGCCCTCGGCTACTACGGTCTGGGCGACATGGCACGTGCTGAGAAATATCTCGCCGAGCTGGAGGCGCTGGACAAGTATCACCAAGGTGCCCTTCAGCTCCGCACCCTGATGAAGACCATTTCGTAAAAGTCAACCAACGGGCAGACAGCCTGGTCAGGAAGCAACCCCGCCAGTCCATTGGTATAAATCGCCAGTCCAGTGGAATAAACTGCCAGTCCAATGGAATAAACTGCCAGTCCAATGCTTTTTGCGACTGGGGAAAGTGGGCTTCGTTCCCCCGGCCATATCCCGCAACGGTCTATAAACGTGCTTTGTAAACATGTCCTGCTTGCACTTTTTCCCCGATGTGTTTCAGTTTTTCAGTTTTCAGTTTTTTATGACGTACTATACACTCCTTCTTAAGACGTTCAATTCACTCCAAAAATAATATTTATTATATATTATATATATATATAATATATAATAAAATTAGAGATATAATTAATAGTCATCAATAAGTAGCCGTTCACTTACGGTTCTCAATCCACTCCTCCTGTTTCACAATGTGTATGTGCTCACAAAAAAACTGAAAACTGAAAAACTGAAAAACTGAAACACTTAACCCTACACACTCGCGTCACTCTATCTTCTAACAAGACTCAGGAAGAGAGGAACATAACATTCTATTCGTAGTCTTTCTTCCCCAAAAGGTTTCAGTACATGGAAGAACTACGGGGTCGTGTTTCAGTATTTCAGTTTTCAGTTTCAATGAGGCAGCATACACCGAGCTTCAGGTTTCGGCGGCCCAGAGGCTACTTTACGATAATCTTCCTGCCGTTCTGAATGTATATGGTTGAGGGCTGAAGGTCTGTTACCTTGCGGCCGAGCAGGTCATAGACGGGGGCATCGGCGCCGGCATCAGCATCGTCAGTCGGCAGGAGGGGGACGGCAAGTATGTCGTCGAGGTCGCCCACCAGCGTGCCGTACTCTGCCCAGCCGGAGGCCTTGTAGGCAGCAAGCGACGAGGCATGGACATGGATGACGGGATGGCTGGAGAAGAGGTACGAGGCTACCGACGGCGGCGTGAGGGGCTTGACATAGGCATGCTTGACAGCCGAGCTGTAGAAAACACCTTGCGACATGGTCCTGACCTTCTCGCCGATGGTAACCACGCTCAGCTGCTTACAGTAGGCGAACGCATCACCACCTACTGACACCACACCATCGGGGATGCTGACTTCGGCAAGGCTGGTATTGCTGAAGGCATTGGAGGCTATCCGGGTGATGCTCTCCGGGAGACGCATATAGACGAGCTTCTTGCACCCGTAGAAAGCACGTTCGCCGAGGGTGCCCGGCGAGGTCTTGTAGCTCTCATAATAGGCTGTTCCGCCACTGACTATCTTGGCGTCCGAGAGGTCGATGGCCATCAGGTTGCCCTTGTCGATGAGCTGCCGCAAGTGCTTGAAGTCGGTGCCGTTGAGGGGTCCTCCAATGGTAGCCTTGATGGCAAGCGCCGACAACGTGTCGGCCAGCGAGCCGGCTGCTTCAAGAACCACCTGCTCGACACCCTCGCCCACCATGGACGTCTCGTGCAGCGTGCCGTCGGCATCCACGGAGTAAATAGTGAAGTCATCCCCTACGCAGGTCGGGACGCAGAACTTCAGCGCATTGGCGGCATAGACCATCTTTCCCTCGCTGTCGAGTACCACGAATCCCAGACCACCCGTTCCGGATAAGGCATAGAGGGAGTCCGTGTGCATATAGGTGTAGTTGGAGGGCTGGCAGACGCCAGGGAAGTAGTCGGTGAACTGCCCGAGGTCGCCACACTGTCCCACCTGATCCGAGTCGCGCCGCTTCTTTCCGGCCGTAGTCAGGAAGTCGGTTGTCAGCACATACTGCACGCGGTCCTCGACGAACAGGATCTCGCGGTTCTTCTTGGGATACTGGGCTATCTCGGCCAGTGTGCGGTTAATTTCGGTCTGCCTGACCGTCATGGTGTGTGCGCCGTAGTCCTCGATGCTGAGGTTTGAGAAGGGTTCAAAGAAGCCCCACGCGGCGAAGAAGTCGGTCAGGTCCTCCTGTGCCACCTCGCAGACCTTGCGAACGAACTTCAGCGAGCTGCTGCCGCCGCCGTACTTCCAGAGCGTCAGCGGGTCTTCGCGGAGCGCCTTGAAGAGGTTTGGATAGAACGACGTGTTCTTCTGAGCCTGGTGATAGTAGAGGTAGAGCTGGTAGTACATACGCAGCTGCGTATCGACATCCCTGATGAAATAGGGCACATGATAGGCATAGTCGTTCATGACGACCGACAGGGGCGAGCCGTTGGAGGTGACCAAGCCGTCGAGGTAGCGGACAACGTTGGCAAAGAGGTTGTTCGACACCTCCGTTCCGCCTTCGAGGTTGATGAAGCGCTGGTTGTTGTGCCCGCACTCGTGGCCTGCGCACCAGTCGTCCATATCGGCACGGGTGACGTCGAACGACTTGGAGATGCAGTCCACCGAGTTGTACGACGTCCGGTAGGGCGTCGAGTTGGCATAGCCGGCATCTGACTCCTTCCCCTCGATGGCGAAGTTGGGGTTGTTGTAGTAGATGGGATAGATGCCCTCGCCGCCTGTCAGGCAGTAGGGTGCCGCCGCCCGCTGGCCCGAAGCCACGCTGACGCAGTAGCCCATCAGCTCCTTCTGCCACACGGTCAGGCTGTCGAACCAGCAGATGCTCCGCCGGATGGTCTTCGGCCACAGCTTCTTGTAGGTAGTCTTCTTGAAGTTGAACATCGCCTGACCACCATGTACCGTAAAGAGGTCGTGCGAGGCGGCGTTCAGCAGCGCCACATAGTCACTGTCGGAGTGGCGGGCCACGTCGTAGTACCCGTTCACCGTGCCGCCTTCGATGTGGATCTTGATGGCGGGCCATTGGTCGAGCGTCTTGTCCTGCGAACGTGTGTCGGCCGTGTAGAGGACATAGAAGAGGGCGCCTTTCTGCCCCTCGACGATGTTCAGGCCTTTCTTCAGCTTTGTGCCGGTCTTGGCATTCATCACTAAGTCATTGCCCACGCAACCGGCCATGTAGAGCGTAGATGCGTCGGGCACGTCGGCATCGACGAAGACATAGAGCGGGCTGCTGTCGCCCGTGTAGATGCCTGTGGGATTGCCCATGAACGAACCGCCCGAGCTGCCCATACGGTCGTTCCAGTAGTTGGCGTCGCTATAGGCGCGGTAGGTGCTGATGCGGAACTCGCGCTCGTAGGCATTCCACTGTTCGTTCTTCAGTTTGAGGGCGATGGCCACCATGAAGGCGGGCATGCCACCGGCAGTCATGTCGGCCGTCAGTTCTTCGTCGCTCATGCTACGATAGGCTGCCTTCAGCTCCGTGCAGGCGACGTCGTCGAACCACGTGCTGCTCAGCTCACCCACCACAGCGCTCGAGTCGGGTTCCTGCGGGTAGAAGTCCTCCAGCTTACCCACGATGGTGCCATACTGTTTCCACGAGGATGCACGATAGTCGTCCAGCGACTCCGAATAGACGCGGATGATGGGGTTTGACGAGAAGAGGTAGGCGGGCGTGGCAGGTGGCACGAGGGGCTTGACGTAGGCCGTCTTGACAGGCGAGCTGTAGAAGACGCCCTGGTCGAGCCGCGACACCTTGCTGCCGATGACCACCGTAGAGAGCTGGTTGCAATAGGCAAAGGCGTCGCCGCCCAGACGCGACACGCTGCCCGGGATGTCCACCTTCGTCAGGCCTGAGTTGGAAAAGGCGTTGTCGCCGATGGTGACCACCGTCGTGGGGAGCACGATGGTGCGCAGCTTGGCGCAGGCGCTGAACATCCGCTCGCCGATGACGTCGTTCTCTGTCCTGTAGCTCTCGAAGTAGGACGTGCCTCCGCTCACGATGCGCACCTCGCCCAGGTCGATCGACGTCACGCCGCCTTCGTTCGTCAGCTGGCGAAGGTACCTGACGTCCGAACCGTTTATGGAACCCGTCACTTTGAGTTCACTGTCACACTCGGTGAGCAGCGCTGCCAGCGTGCCCGCCTTCTCGACATGCACCACTGTTTCGGCTACACCCATCGTGGCACTCAGGCAGCACACAGCGACTGCCCACACTTTCATCCATCTTGTAAGGTAACTTTTTTTCATAGCATACGATTAGTCTTGCAAAATTCCGAAAAAAACGCTATTCGTGCAAGGTTTTTGCGCAAAAAAATGTCCCGTCGGTTGTTTCTTCACCTGAAAAAGCCTATTTTTGCACCTCAGAAGAGGCTTCACTAATTTACTATTTGACGATTTACGATGTACGATTTAGACTTGCAGACTACTTTAAGACTAACAGACTGACAGACTATCAGACTGACAGATAAAAGCCCTGTAGTAGCGCCGTCCACGAAACAATCATCTGCTAGTCTGAACCGACGAACGAAGCAAGAGCAGAGGGCAAACTTGTTTGCACTATGCCTTGCGAGGAGGAGGAAGAGCGGAGCTCAAAGTCTGAAAGTATAAAAAAGAAGTCTGTTAGTCTGTCAGTCTTCGAGGTTGTGTTCGTTAAACGTTAAACGAAAATTATCAATTATCAATTGCGCTGAAGGCGCCCAGTTCCTAATTTTATAAGCCTGCTACCCCTGTCACTATCATTCCGATGCCGAAGTAGAACATCAGGATGCTGCAGAGCCGCGCCTTCTGCGTCCGCGCCCCATAACGCCAGAGCAACAGCGCGAGAACCGTCGTCAGCCCTCCGGCAATGGCGCCGATGGTGCGGAACCAGACGTCCTCGTCCACCAGACCGCTGACAAGAGGATAAGAGCCTATCAGGAAGAAATGGCCCCACCAGTTGCCTACGAACGACAGCACAAACGCCCACACGCCCCACGAGAAAGCCCTTCTGTGATAGCAATAGGCAAGAAGTATGGCGCACACGATGAAGAGGAACAGCGCCGACGAGCCTTCGATATGGGGAAAGCAGGTGAGGAAATCTTCCTGTACAATGCTGAAGTGCCAGGCGCACTCGCCCATCGACTGCCACAGCAAAGTGCCGCCTGCATAGCCGATGAGGAACGCCCGCTGCGTTCTCCCACGCCCTGCTGCGCGGGTAGCCCACCAGGCGACAAAGAACGAACTGAAAAAGCCCAGCAGCATGTAGGCCAGCCGCATGGGCGATGGATTAACCTCCTCGCCATCGTCCATGTGAGGCGGGATGACGGAGGGCATATTGCGACCCAGATAGAGGAAAGTGGCAAACAGGCCCACCAGCAACAGCGTTATCAGCACTATGCCGCCCAAAGCTCCGCCCCACTCGCGAAGGGCGGTACGGCGGTCGCAGCTTGGCGACTTGGAGAATTGGAAGTGTTTCATAGGCAAGGGGCAGTATTTTAGTTAAGAGTTAAGAATTTTCGTTTAACGTTTAACGTTTAATGTTTAACGAACACAACCTCGAAGACTGACAGACTAACAGACTTCTCTTTTTATACTTTGAGCTCCGCTCTTCCTCCTACTCGCAAGGCATAGTGCAAACAAGTTTGCCCTCTGCTCTTGCTTCGTTCGTCGGTTCAGACTAGCAGATGATTGTTTCGTGGACGGCGCTACTACAGGGCTTTTATCTGTCAGTCTGATCGTCTGTCAGTCTGATCGTCTTGTATTTTTCGTTTCTGCCTGCAAAAATAAGGAAAAAGAGATGTACCCCATCCCTTTTTCCTGAAAAAAAACGATTTTTTGCAACTGAGTTGCAAAGGCTCAGCCGAAGACGTCCATCGACAAGTAGCGTTCGCCGGTGTCGGGGAGGAGGACAAAGACGTTCCTGTCCCTGAACTCGGGGCGGGCGGCAACCTGCAGGGCTGCAAAGGCAGCGGCTCCGCTGGAGATGCCCACCAGCAGCCCTTCTTCCTTAGCCAGCGCGCGGGCTGTGGCAAAGGCATCCTCGTTCGTGACAGGGAGGATTTCATCGATGATGGCTGCGTCGTAGTTCTTAGGCACGAAACCCGCGCCGATACCCTGAATCTTGTGCGCTCCGCTGGGCTGCCCGCTCAACACAGCCGAGCTGGCAGGTTCGACAGCAACCAGACGGGCATGGGGGAACGCCTCCTTGATGGCCCGTCCCGTACCGGTGATGGTGCCTCCGGTGCCCACGCCTGCCACAAAGGCGTCGATGGTGAGCCCTGCCTGACGGGCATCGGCCACGAGCTCCCTGCCCGTCGTCGCGGCGTGAACGGCAGGGTTACTGGGGTTGACGAACTGTTGTAGGATGACGGCACCGGGCGTAGCGTCGCGCAGCTCTTCTGCCTTGGCAATGGCGCCCTTCATGCCCTGACTGCCGGGGGTGAGGACAATCTCTGTGCCGTAGGCCGCTGCCAGCTTGCGACGCTCGACGGACATCGTGTCGGGCATCGTGAGGATGACTTTGTAGCCTTTGACGGCGCCCACCAGCGAGAGGCCGACGCCCGTGTTGCCCGACGTGGGCTCGATGATGGTGCCGCCCGGGCGAAGGATGCCTTGACGCTCGGCATCCTCAATCATGGCCAGCGCGATACGGTCCTTGACGGATCCGCCGGGATTGAAAAACTCTACCTTTGCAAAAAGGTTGGCTGCAAGGCTGCGATGAGCAGCAAACGTGCGCAGACGCAGGGCGGGCGTGTTGCCTATAAGGTCGGTGATTTGATTATATAACATGATAATTGGGAATTGATAATTGATAATTGGGAATTGGGAATTGATAATTGGTAATTGATAATTGGTAATTATCCATTGTCAATTATCAAATGTCAATTGCGCCAAAGGCGCTTTCGAGGTCGGCGAGGATGTCGTCGATGTGCTCCACGCCGATGCTCAGACGGATGGTTGAGGGGGTGATGTGCTGCTCGGCGAGCTCCTCGGGCGACAGCTGCGAGTGGGTCGTCGAATAGGGATGGATGACGAGCGACTTCACGTCGGCGACGTTGGCCAGGAGGGAGAAAATCCGGAGGGAGTCGATGAAGCGCCAGGCGTCGTCCTGCGTGCCGTTGATTTCGAAGGTGAAGATGGAGCCTCCGCCATTAGGGAAATACTGGTTGTAGAGCGCGTGGCTACGGTGTGAAGGCAGCGCGGGGTGAGAGACGCTCTTCACCTTCGGATGGTGCGACAGGTAATCGACCACCTTCAAGGCGTTCTCTACGTGGCGCTCGATGCGCAGCGGCAGCGTCTCGACGCCCTGCAGGAGAATCCACGCGTTGAAGGGCGAGATGGCAGCACCAGTGTCGCGCAGCAGCACGGCACGGATGCGGGTGACGAAGGCAGCAGCTCCTGCCACGTCGGCAAACACAGCTCCGTGGTACGAGGGGTCGGGCTTCGCCAGCGTGGGGAACTTGTCGGCGGCAGCCTTGAAGTCGAACCGCCCGGCATCGACAATCACGCCGCCCAGCGACGAGCCGTGCCCGCCGATGAACTTCGTCGCCGAATGAACCACGACGTCGGCTCCGTACTGAATGGGCTTCACCAGAATGGGGGCAAACGTATTATCGACGATGAAGAGCACCTGATGGCGGTGAGCCACCTCGGCAATGGCCTTCAGGTCTGCCACATCGGAGTTCGGATTGCCCAGCGTCTCGGCAAAGACGACCTTTGTGTTGGGCTTGATGGCGCGCTCCAATGCCTCGAGGTCGCCCGCATCGACGATGGTGTGGCTGATGCCGCTGGTCGTCAGCGTGTGGGTGACGAGGTTAAACGTGCCGCCGTAGAGGTTGTTGGCAGCCACCAGATGGTCGCCCTGCTGGAGGACGTTCTGCAACGCGTAGGTGATGGCAGCGGCGCCCGAGGCGACGGCCAGTCCCGCCACGCCCCCTTCGAGAGCCGCTATACGATCCTCAAGCACAGCCTGCGTGGAGTTGGTCAGACGTCCGTAGATGTTCCCTGCATCGCGGAGACCGAAGCGGTCGGCAGCATGCTGCGAGTTGTGGAAGACGTACGACGTCGTCTGATAGATGGGTACGGCCCGTGCGTCGGTTGCGGGGTCGGCACACTCCTGGCCCACATGCAGGGCCAGCGTCTCAACATGAAGATTTTCCTTTTTCATTTTTTTACCTTATTATAATAAATACCAATAGCCCTTTGGCGCCTTTGGCGCAGTTATCTATATTCCCTCGCCGTCCTGGAACTGCAGCTCGGTGATGAGTTCGCCCTGGAGGACCTTAGAGTGTGGCGGCACATCGTGGGTGAGCCAGACGTTGCCCCCGATGACGGAGTCGTGCCCAATCCGCACCCGTCCGAGGACGGAGGCGTTGGAGTAGATGACGACATTGTCTTCGACCAGCGGATGGCGCGGCAGGTTGACGGGCTGTCCGGAGGCGTCGAAATGTATCTTCCGCGCTCCGAGGGTGACGCCCTGATAAAGCAGCACGTGGTTGCCGATGACGCAGGTCTCGCCGATGACGATGCCTGTGCCGTGGTCGATGGCGAAGTACTCCCCTATCTGCGCCGCGGGATGGATGTCGACGCCCGTCTCGCTGTGGGCCATCTCGGTGAGCATGCGGGGGATGAGGGGCACGCCGGCTTCGTAAAGGAAATGCGCCAGACGGTAGTGCAGCATGACGGTGACCGAAGGGTAGCTGAGCACGACTTCCTCGAAGGACTTTGCGGCAGGGTCGCTGCTGGTGACGGCATCGACGTCGGTGAGCAGCAGACGGCGGATCTCGGGCAGGGCACGCACAACGGCCGAGGCTGTGGCGTCAGCCCCAATCTCGACGGCCAGCAGATGGCCTATCTCCCACGTCACGTCATCCTGGCCATATATTTCGGGGAAGACGGACTTTCGGACAAGCCTCATCACGTGCTTCAGCGCATCGTGCGAAGGCAGATGGGTACGGGACGATATTCTTTTCTCTTCCATGACATTCTTTGGGTTTTCCGCTGCAAAATTACAACACGATGAAGGTTATTTCCAAATTATTTGGAATAATCAGAAAATTTTGTTTTCTTTGCACCCTCAAACAGAATGAATAAATCTGGAAACAGCTTCAAAAAGCACATTCTCAGAAAAAAATGGTTAAACAAAATAAATAAGGAAATGAAACAGGATTTAGACGACTACGATCTGCTCCTTCTTCGGGAGCTTCAGCGGGACGGGCATCAGACCATCAAGGAGCTCTCCCAGAAAGTGAACCTGAGTGTATCGCCTGTGTTTGAGCGCATCCGCAAACTGGAGCGTGAAGGCTACATTCAGGGCTATGTGGCGGTGCTCGACGCAGAAAAGCTCGACTGCGGCTTCATGGTCTTCTGCTATATAAAGATGAAGCAGCATACGCAAGAGAATGCCGTCCAGCTGATGTCGGCGGTGCAGGATATACCGGAAATTGTGGAGTGCTTCAACATCTCCGGTGACTACGACTTTCTGCTGAAGATCTACGTCAAGAACATGAAGCAGTATCAGGAATTCGTCATGCGCATCCTGGGCGACATCCCAGCCATCGGCAGCCTGAACTCCTCGTTCGTGCTGGGCGAAGTGAAGAACTCCCACGCACTGCCGGTCTGAATTAAGTTAAGAATTAAGAGTTAAGAGTTAAGAAAAAAAGTTCTGTGGCGGAGATCCGTCCCTCAGAGCAATTTTTCTTAACTCTTAACTCTTCGTTACTTTATTACTCCCAGCTCCTTGCCGACTTTGATGAAGGCGGCGATGCAGCGGTCGAGGTGGGCACGCTCGTGGGCGGCGCTGAGCTGCACGCGGATGCGGGCCTGGCCCTTCGGGACGACGGGATAATAGAAGCCGGTGACGTAGATGCCCTCGTCGGCCATGCGGGCGGCGAAGTCCTGGCTGAGCTTGGCGTCGTAGAGCATCACGGCGCAAATGGCGCTCTGCGTGGGCTTGATGTCGAAGCCTGCTGCCAGCATCTTCTCGCGGAAATAGACGACGTTCTCCTGCTGCTTGGTGTGGAGGGCGTCGCTCTCCTTCATCATGCGGAACACCTCCAGCGAGGCACCCACCACCTCGGGCGGCAGCGAGTTGGAGAAGAGGTAGGGACGGCTGCGCTGACGCAGCATGTCGATGATCTCCTTGCGTCCTGTGGTGAAGCCGCCTATGGCGCCGCCGAAGGCCTTGCCCAGTGTGCCCGTGTGTACGTCGATGCGCCCGTAGCAGTCGAACTGCTCGGCCACACCGTAGCCGTGCTTGCCGACGACGCCTGCGCTGTGGCACTCGTCCACCATCACCAGGGCGTCGTACTTCTCCGCCAGGTCGCAGATCCTGTCCATCGGGGCAACGTTGCCGTCCATCGAGAAGACGCCGTCGGTGCAGATGATGCGGAAGCGCTGTGCCTGGGCCTCCTGCAGACAACGCTCCAGGTCGGCCATGTCGGCATTGGCATAACGGTAGCGCTTTGCCTTGCAGAGGCGCACGCCGTCGATGATGCTGGCGTGGTTCAGCGCGTCGCTGATGATGGCGTCGTCCTCGCCCAGCAGCGGCTCAAACAGTCCGCCGTTGGCGTCGAAGCAGCTGGCGTAGAGGATGGTGTCCTCGGTATGGAAATACGCGCTGATGGCAGCCTCAAGCTCCTTGTGCATGTCTTGCGTACCGCAGATGAAACGCACGGAGCTCATGCCGTAGCCACGCTCGTCCATCGCCTTTTTGGCGGCCTCGATGAGGCGCGGGTTGTCGCTCAGGCCCAGGTAGTTGTTGGCGCAGAAGTTCAGCACCTCGCTGCCGTCGGCCAGCTGGATGGCGGCACGCTGAGGCGAGGCTATCAGACGCTCGTTCTTGTACAATCCTGCATCCTTGATGCCCTGAAGCTCAGTCTGCAGATACTCTTTCATTTTTCCAAACATAATGCAAACGATTTAATGGTCCATAGATTTTTATGCCGCGAAGATACGAATAAAAGAGGAACGGCGCACACAAAATCGCAAAAAAATTTCAGAAAATGTTTTTATTTGCTCAACGCGTTGGGCAAGGTTGCTCAACGTGTTGGGTAAGGTTGCTCAACGCGTTGAGCCACGTGTATCAACGCGTTTTCCCTATCTATATAATTTAAGATTACTTCTTTTTCCGCTGCCACCACTTGCGATGCGGCTGGGAATCAAGGGAATTCAACTTGAAGTCAACAGGTAGGGTAAACTTCATCGCCACAGGCTCTCCCCGCTGCGTTGCGGGCTCCCACTTCGGCATGGAATTGACTAAGCGAATGGCCTCCTTGCCTAAAGCAGAGTCTCGTTCCTTGTTTATAACTTCTATGTAGTCAATCGTTCCGTCCTTCTCCACCCAGAACTGCACAACGACGCGTCCTTCTATCCCCTTCTCCTTCGCCTCTTCGGGATACTGAAGGTTTTCATGAAGATAGTTTATCAGAGCGTCTACTCCTCCAGGGAACATGGCAGGATCCTCAAAGCAATTGATAATCTGTTCCTCATCCCCATCTTCCTCACCAGAATACTCCCATTTAAAAAAGACGGGAATCACGTAGTTCATCGCTATTGGCTCCCCTCGCTGTGTGCCGGGTTTCCACTTCGGCATGGAGCGAACCAAGCGGACAGCCTCTCTGTCTAAGGAAGGCTTGGGTGTGCTGACGACTTTAATACGATCGACTGAGCCGTCTTTTTCCACCATGCATTCTACGACGACACGTCCTGCGATGTGCCTGCGCTTCGCCTCCTCGGGAAACTGAAGGTTCTCGCGGAGATAAAGCAGAAGGGCTTGCGTCCCTCCTGGGAATTCTGGCAGAGTTTCAAACGTCAAGCCTCGGAGCGACTCTTCTTCTTGGCCATACACAACGGTTATTGTGTCGCTCTGGGCAAAGGAATTCAGAGCCATAGCACAGGCAAAAGCTGTAGCAATCAAACGGAAGGAAAAAAAAGTTTTCATAGGTTTAAGGTTTTTAGTCAGAACAAAGGTAGAGCCGGCAAAAGGGAAAAACAAATTATTTTACTTTTTTTGTTTTTTGTTTGCATATCTTTTATTACTTTCGCGGCGTAAAAATGTTTTTAGCGAAGAAATGAAGAATGTTCTCGTCATTGGCTCCACGGGCCAGATTGGCTCGGAGCTTACCATGAAACTGCGTAGGGAAATCCCAAACTCCACTGTTGTTGCCGGTTACATCAAGGGCGCTGAGCCCAAGGGCATGCTGCTCGAGAGCGGCCCGTCGGAAGAGGCCGATGTCACCAATGCCGCCGAGCTGGCTGCCATCGTCGAAAAGTACCACATCGACACCATCTACAACCTCGCCGCCCTGCTCTCGGCCGTTGCCGAGGCCAAACCCCTGCTGGCTTGGCACATCCAGATGGACGGCCTCATCAACATCCTGGAGATTGCCCGTGAGAAACATTGTGCCGTCTTTACCCCCAGCAGCATAGGCTCGTTCGGCGAAAACACCCCCCACAAGAACACCCCGCAGGACACCATCCAGCGCCCGCGCACCATGTACGGCGTCACGAAGGTCAGCACCGAACTGCTCTCGGACTACTACTTCCACAAATACGGCGTCGATACGCGCTCGGTGCGCTTCCCGGGCCTCATCAGCTACGTCACCCTGCCTGGCGGAGGCACCACGGACTATGCCGTCGAGATCTACTACGCTGCCGTCAAGGGCGAGGACTTCGCCTGCCCCATACCCGCAGGGACATATATGGACATGATGTACATGCCTGACGCCCTGCACGCCGCCGTGCAGATCATGCAGGCCGACCCCTCGCGCCTCATCCACCGCAACGCGTTCAACATCGCCAGCATGAGCTTCGAGCCCGAAGAGCTGCGTGCCGAAATCCTGCGCTTCGAGCCCGACTTCAAGATGCACTACGTCAACGACCCCGTGCGCAAGGCCATCGCCGACAGCTGGCCCGACAACATGGACGACAGCTGCGCCCGAGCCGAGTGGGACTGGCAGCCCACCTACGACCTCCACTCCATGTCCGAGGACATGTTCCGCCACCTCAGGGAGAAACTGAAATAATAAGCGTTTTTTAGTTAAGATTTAAGAATTAAGAGTTAAGAAAGATTGCTCTGCCATCGGAACGCCGCATGCGAAGCTATTTTTCTTAACTCTTAATTCTTAACTCTTAATAAATGCCCTCCCGCAAGTTCGTTAAACATTAAACGTTAAACGTTAAACGAAAAATCGTAACTCTTAATACTCCTACAGCTGGTGTTGCTCGCGGAGGAGATCGTTGACCGTCTTGACGGGGTTGAAAGTGGAGAGGGGCACCTCGACGAAGAGCGTCAGCCAGTTGCTCATGGCGCCGTTCCAAAGGCCAGGGAGCTCGAGGGCAAGCAGCTCGCGCCCGTCCTTCGACTTGGACGAGATGAAGCCTGTCGATTTATCGACGTAGCGCGGCAGGTCGAAAGGTTCGCCCTCGTAGTTGCTGACGGCGCAGACGAGGTCCACGGGGTTGAAGTGGGTGCCATGACTGAACATCTCGGCACTCTTGGGGTTCGACATGTCAATCTGCGAGCTCTCGAGGATCTGCAGCGAGACGGAGCCGTCGGCATTATAGGCAAGGAAGGGTCCTCCGCCGGGCTCGCCGACGTTCTGCACCATGCCGCAGACACGGATGGGGCGGTTGAGCTTGTCGCGCAGATAGGTCACCAAGGCGGAACGGCTGTCGGAGCCCACGCCGTCGGGACGGAACCACGGGCTGGTGCAGAAGAATTTCTCTTCGAGGAACGTCAGCATATCTGCCAGCTGCTCATCGGTGGCCTTGCCGCTGTCGAGCAGGCGGATGTAGTCGAACACCTGCTGCTGGAGGGTGACGAGGATGCCGGCCAGCACCTGCTTGTACTCGACGGTATCGTCCTTAAAGCGGTCTGGGACGACGTTATCGATGTTCTTGATGAAGACGATGTCCGAGCGCAGGTCGCCGAGGTTCTCAATCAGGGCGCCGTGTCCTCCTGGGCGGAAGACGAGGTTGCCGGCAGCATCGTGGAAGGGGGTACCGTCGGGGTTGGCAGCGATGGTGTCGGTGGAAACCTTCTGCTCGGAGAAGGTGATGTCGTAGGTGACGTTGAACTTCTGCTCGTAGTGCCGGACCACGTCAGCCGCCTTCTGCTCAAAAAGGGCGCGATGCTCAGGCGAGACGGTAAAGTGGATGTGAACGCGGTTGTCGGCGTCGGCCGCATAGAGGGCGCCCTCCACCAGATGCTCCTCGAGGGGTGTGCGCGGAGTGCCTTCGAGGCTGGTGTGGAACTCGAGCAGTCCCTTGGGTAGTTTGCCGTAGTTCATGCCGTCGGCACCCAGCAGCGCCTCGACGACAGCCTTGTACTGGCCCTCGGCAAGCAGCTCCTTCACGCCCTTACCGTAGAGACGGGAGCAACAGACGTCTAGCGTGCCGAAGAAGGCGAAGCAAGTGATGTGGTGGAAGAAGATCTGCTCGAAGTCGGTCTTCGGCTCGTCGTAGGGGGCGTCGAGGAACGCGAAAAGGTTCTTGAACATGCGGCTGGCGGCGCCTGAGGCAGGGACGAACTTCACCACGCGGTGCCCAGCTTCGAGGTAGTCTTTCCAGGCGCGGACGGCGGCGTCGCGCTGAGGCTCGTCGGTCTTGATGATGCCCTTTCCGACGGCTGCCGCACCCTCCAGCTTCAGGAAGGGGAAACCATGTTCGATACTGGCGAGCTGTTCCTCAGCCTGTTCAACTGAGGCGCCTCGCTTGGCAAGGTAGAGAAGGTCTGATTCGGTAAATGACATAGGTGTATGGTGTTTTTTTGTGAGTTCAGTCGTGTTTGATGTACCAGTTCGAGGGGTTTGAGAGGCGGTCGTAGAGCACGTCGTCGGCAGGCTGGAGGGCTCCGTTGCGGTGGGCCACCTTACGGGCGAGGTAGGTGGGGTCGCCCCGTCGGAGGGCCACGCGCATCAGGTCGTAGAAGCGGCTGCCTTCGAAGGCGCTCTCAAGGGCATACTCATCAATGATGAGGTCCTCAACGTAGTCCATGAGACGTTCGCGGGTCCAGACGCGCACCTCGAGGGTGTCGCCCGACATGTCCGGCAGGTCGTAGGCGCTGTTGCGGAAGGCTTCGCCGCTGCCGCGTGCATGGATGCCGCGATAGCGCTCGACGCCGACGGCGGTCTGGGTGAACTCGAAGAGGAGTGAGTCGCCACGCGTCGTCACCTGCCCGCCGCGCTTGAGGATGGCAAAGGCATCGTCGTAGTTGCCCATGGCGTTGAGGGCCTCGGCGAGACGCAGCCACACGGTGCCGCAGCGATAGACATAGACGTGTCCGGCAGCGAACTTGTCGTTCTGGCGGATGTCCTCGTCGTCGGTCTTCCACTCATCGGCCGAGGGTTGTTTGTCGGCAGGGACGAACTGTGTGGGATAGGTGGCAAAGTAGCGCACGTCGCCGCAGCTGAGGTGCTTCAAGGTACGCTCGTTCACCGAGTAGGCATAGTCCTGCGCCTGGTTGAGCTCGTTGTAGCAGGCCGAGGGGGTAATCTGGTAGTGGTTGTCGTTTTCGTCGGTCGAGCTGAAAACGTTGTCGAGTTGGCTCTTCACGCCGTCGAGCCTTGTGCGGGCCATGGGGATGAGGGTGATAATCTCCTCGTTGTTGGGGGTCTTGAAGGCCGATATCCACGGAGCGGTGAACGAAGTGACCTCGTCGCTGGTGTTGATGCTTCCCACACGGGCGCTGACAAGGCCGGTCGAGAGCTGATGGTCGGAGAGATAATCGGCATAGTAGAAAGCGGCGTTACGGTAGTCCTGCTGCCAGAGGTACATGTCGGCAAGCACCAGCTTGACGGGGAAGAAGAACCGGTGCGAGTCGATGCCGCTGATGGTGCCGTACGAGGGCAGCTCGACGTCCGCAAAGGGCAGAAGGTCGGCGATGAAGTAGTCGCAGATCTGGCTTAGGCTGTACTTGGGGTAGTCCCTGTCAGCATCGGTAAACTTGAGGATGGGCTGCGTGTAGAAAGGCACCTCGCCGTAGATGAGTGCCAGCTGCAGATAGGTCCAGGCACGGATGGCCTTCACGACGGCATACTCGCCCAGAATCACCTTCTTCCCGCCCACGCGGACGGTGGTGTCGGCCTTGGCGAGGTAGTAGTTGCAGTTGTTGATGACGGCATAGAAGCTGCGATAGTCCGTGTAGGCGTTAGTTGGCGTCACCCTGCCCGCCACGATTTCGCGAAGGTCACTGGGGGTGTATTCGTTTTCGCAGACGAGGTCGGCACGAAGCTCGCCGAAGAGCACCGTGCGGTCGGCAATGGTCTGCACCTTGCCCAGGATGCCGATGACAGAATAGACGGTGTCGGCTGCCGAGCCCAGACTGTTCGTGTCCTCGGTGGAATAGTACGACGACTTCGTGTCGAACATATCCGTGCAGGATAGGAACAGGAATGAAAAGGGGATGATAAATAATGAAAAATAAAATGCTCGCTTCATATATGACAACGGAATTTTTCTTAACTCTAAACTCTTAACTCTAAACTGATAATTACAGGTTCAACTTGAGGCCGACGAGGATGCTGCGGCCTCGGGCGAGCAGACCAGCGTCGATGCCCTGGCTGAGGACGCTATTCGAGACGGATGACTCTGGGTCAGAGCCCAAGTAATTCGTCAGCGTGAAGAGGTTGTTTCCTGTCAACCACACCGTTAGGCCCTGCATCCAGATGGAGTTGACAGGCAGGCGGTAGGAAAGCGTCACGCGGCGCAGGCGCAGGTACGAGCCGTCCTCTATCCAGCGGTCCGAGAAGCGGGCGTTGCCCATGGGGTCGCCGAAGGTGGCGCGAGGGATGTCGGTCTGCTGACCCTCGCAGGTCCAACGGCGGTTAAGGGCCGTGGTCTGGTTGAAAAAGGTGCTACCGCTCTCAAGCTGGCGACGCAGGTAGTTATAGACGTCGTTGCCCCACGAGTAGCCCATCTGGGCATCGAGCGTCAGGCGACGGTAGCCAACGGTGGTGAAGATGTTTCCGTAAAGGTCGGGGTTGGGATTGCCGATGACCACCTTATCACGGTCGTCGATGGCAGGGTCGTTGTCCTGATTGACGAAGATGACGTCGCCTGCGCCGAAGTTGCTGCGGCTGCCGGTCGAGAGGACGTTGTACAGCCCTGCGGCCTCGGCCTCGGCCGTCGTGGCATAGACGCCCGCCGTGCGGTAGCCGTAAAAGATGCCAGCGGGCTGTCCCACTGCCGTTAGGACCTCACCGCCGTAGAGGGTGGTTGTGAAGTCGCCGTCGGGCAGCGAGGTGATGCGGTTACGGTAGGTGGCAGCCGAGAAGCCTGCCTCCCAGAGCCAGTCGCGCGAGCCTATCAGACGGAGGTTCACGCGAAGGTCGGCGCCCACGTTCTCCAGCGAGCCCTCGTTGCTCCAGTAGTAGTTCTCACCCGATATCTCAGGCAGGCTCTTCAGCGTGAGCAGGTTCGAGGTGAAGCTTCTGAAGAGACCGAGCGAGAGGTCCAGGCGGTTGTTCCATCCCTTCATGTCCACTCCTGCGCTGAAACGGCGTGTAGTCTCCCACTGCAGGGTGTTATTGCCAATAGCATGGAGGGTAAGGCCGATGGCGTTGTCGAGGAACTTGCTCGAGGCGAAGGTCGTGCGTGAGGCAGAGGCGTCGATGTCGTCGTTACCGCTTTCATCATAGCCAATGCGGAGCTTCAGCTGGTTGACGGCGGGTGCCAGACCTGTCATGAAGTCCTCGTTGGAAATCATCCACGCCCCTTGCAGCGAGGGGAACAGTCCCCATTTGACGCCTCCCAAGCAAATACCCTCGCGTGCATCGCGTCCGAAGCGCGAGGTGGTTTCCATCGTCAGCCCGCCCTGCACGAACCACGTGTAGCGCCAGTTGTAGTCGCCCGTGAGGTAGTAGGCCATAGAGCGCCAGCGGTCGTCGGTGCCGCCGACGTCCTTGAAGCTCAGCGAGGCAGCCAGGTCGGGCGTTTTATCGTTGCCCGTGTTGTGGCCCTCCTGCCGGCTCGAAGTGTAGGTGTCGGCGGTGTAGCGCAGGCCGGCGGTGAGGTTCAGGGCGTGGGAGCCGGCAGCATAAGTCCAGCCGATTTTCGTTTCGCTGAACAGGCTCTCCTGTTTGGCGGTGAGCGATGCAGCGCGGTTGATGCTCTCGCCCACCCCGTCGATGTAGAAGACAGGGACGCCCGTCATGGGCACGAACGAGCGCTCCGTCACGCCCGTCAGCCCGTAGCTGAACAACGTCTGCGCCGTCAGTCCGTGCCCCAGGTCGAGACGTGGAGCGATGGTGATGTTGAAGAAACTGGTCTCCTGACGGTTCTTATTGCGGGCCTCTCCGTAGGTGTTGATGGCCACGGGGTTAGCCCACGTGCTGTTTAGCGCCAGCCCTTCGGCGAAGTCGTCGGCACTTTCGACAAACGTAGTCAAATGGCCCGTCTCGTCGTAGCGGTAGGGATGGAGGAAGGGGCTCTTAATGTTACCCAGGAAGCCTGGCGCCAACACGGTGCTGGCAGCGAAGTCCTCGGGAGCGCCGTCATCACGCAGGTCGCGCGTGTTCTGATTGTAGGCCACGTCGAAGCGCGTCTTGAGGCGCGAGCCCAGCTTGATGTCGGTGTTGAAGCGAAGGCCGAGGCGCGAGAAGTCGTTGCAGAGCAGCGTGCTCTGGGCATCCACATAGCCGAGCGACAGGTTGTAGTCGGCCACCTCGTCGCCGCCCTGCACGCTGATGTTGTAGTTCTGCGTCAGCGCCTCGCGGTAGAGGTAGTCGGCCCAGCGCGTCTCGTTGTGGTATTTGTTGTAGAAATAGTAGTCAGGGTCTTCCTTGAGAAACTTGAAGGCTGTCTGCCTTGTGCCTGTACTACCGATGAGCTCCGAGGCGTAGAGTCGGAACTGCGAGGCGTTCATGAGGTCCATACCGGCTGGAGCGAACTCCACGCCCGCCATACCGTTCACCTCGATGCGAGTGGCCATGCTAGTGCTGCGTCGTGTCTCGATGACGATGACGCCGTTAGCGCCGCGCGTACCGTAGAGTGAGGTGCCGTTCTTCAGCACAGTCACGCGCTCGATGTCGGCCACGTTGATGTTCGCCAGCAGGTTGTTGTAGAAACCGTCATGGAGTGTCTCGCGTCCCTGCTGTTGATCGAGGAAAACGCCGTCCACAACCACCAGCGGCATGGCATTGGCGTGCAGCGAGTTCAGACCGTTCATCAGCATCATGACGCCGCTGCCTCGCATGCCGCTCCGCGTGACGGTGCGCACGTCGGCGCCCAGGCGCGAGGCAATCTCGTCGTCCACGCTGACTGCGCCGCTGAGCCCGAAGTCGGACGCCGAGCGCAGGGACGTCACGGCAATGTCGGCGCTGTAGTCGGCGGAAAACCTGTCGGGCCAGAGCTGGATGAGGGAGCATGCCCCCACAGCCTGCTGGACGGTGTTGTAGCCAGGCGCCTCAACATCGATCAGCGCCACGCTCTCGGGCACGCTTAGCGCGAAGACACCCGTCTCGTCCGTCATGGCGGCATACGCCGCAAGGCCGTGGGCCGTCACCCGCGCACCTGCCAGCGGCTCACCTGTCACGGCGCTGATAACCTTGCCCTCGAGCTTCTGTTGGGCCATTGCCACCGAAGGCAGCCACAGGAGAAGGAGCACTATCTTCCAAAAACGCGTATTCTTCATTGTCTCTTCAATCTTCAAATTATGAATTGTCAATTGTGAATGCTAAGTTGTCAATTATCCATTTATCTCATTCGCGGCTGGGTTCAAAGATAACACAGTCGATCAGCATCGAGCGCGAGTATTCGCCGCGCTCCTTGCTGAGCACCTGGCTCTGGATTTTCAGCTTCGTCGTCACCGTCTCCTCCTCAAAATTACAGGCCTCGAAACGATAGCCCGTAAAGAGCGTTACGGTATCTACGCGCGTGGGGTCGTTGATGATGACGTCAGACTTCTCCGTCACAGCCTTGCCGCTAGCGTCCACGGTGGTCAGCGTAGCCACCAACTTGTTGGGCAGCCCCCAGACGGACTTGTCGATGCCCAGCGTCTGCGGCACGAACACAACCTTGATGTCGTATGCCGCCGACAGTACATCGGGCACGGAGAAGGTCACCGTCGGGTTGGCCGAGGTGGACGAGGGCACCATCTCGACAAAGCTGGCATCGGCTACCTGTGTGTAGTACTCGCTCGTGGCACTAAGGTTGCGCTTGTAGAGCTCCGAAAGCCCGTACTCCCTGCCGCGCGTGTTCTCCGCCTCCACCTGAATGGCCCGCTGCCACGAGTCCCAAGGCTGGTAACGCAGTACATCGACGGGGAACACCCTTCCGTTGCTGCATGCCTGGCCGTCGGCATAGCTGGCGTAGCCCGTCAGCAGCGTCTCGAGCGGACGATGGAAGACGCCGCCCGTGGTCGAGAGCAGCGAGTCCTCAGGCGCACGCTGCATGGCGCGGCTGAACACAAGATCGTTCACCAGCGCCATCTGGGTGTAGAGGTGCTGCAGCGAGTCGCGCTTCTCGTTCTTCAACGGGTAGTTGTAGTAACTGCCCACGCGGCGGTAGGCCTCGCGCCAGGCGCGGTTCGTCGGCAACACCATCCAGTAGGTGCTGTCCTCGCTGTTCAGTTGCCCGATGCGGCGGAACATCTCGTTGGTGTTCACCACTACCGAATCGACGTATGTTATCTCGCCGTCCACCACGGCTCCTGCCACGCTGGCCTCCTCGTCGAGCACCAGCTTGTTGAACGAGTAGAGGTAGTCGCGGACGAGGCTGTACGTCGTGTCCTTGTCCATATATTCCCACACGTTGCAGAAGAAGGGCACCTGTCCGGCTATCACGTGCAGCACGCCGTTGCGGGCGGCGATGTTGGCCGTCACGATGCCTTGTCCGTTGAGGGCATAGGCCTCGCCGGAGGCCGAGGACTCAGGGGCGGTCATCGTCAGTTCGCAGCGCTTACCGTTGAGCATAAGGATGTTCTGCGGGCGGGTGCCCAGCGTGGCGTTAGCCGTGTAGGCAAAGCGCGCCACGTGGTTGCAGACAATCTCGCCCGCCATGTCGTCGGCAGTGAGGCCCTGGCGGGCGAGGGTGCCCTTGGGGGCAAACACGGTGAGCATCTGGTCGCCGTCGAGCACACGGTCGTAGCCCGTCTGCCGCACGACATCGGCAAAGTCGGCCAGTTCAGGCCGCGCGCAGATCTCCTCCCACAGCGTTCTCGTGGCGGTCTGGCGACTGCCGCGAACATCGTAGTGGCTGTCCCACACCTCCGTGCAGCTCGCCAGGAGCAGCATCGACGCGCATAGTGCGGCTCGGGGGACGAACGTTCGGATTCCTATCCTTTTATTATACATGTCAGATTTCATATTGCAGTTTTATACTTTTCAATGACGGTCTTCACGCTGGATGGGGTTGTCATAGACACTCTTGGGACAGAGCTCGATGTAGTCGAGCATGAACTCGAGAGAGTTCTGGGTGACAGAGCGGAAGCGGATGTAGTGGGGCTCGTCGGGCGTGAGGTACTGGGTGGCGACAATCTTACGCAGGAGGTTCTGCTGGCTGCGGGCAAGGGTGCGGGCGGTGGTGAAACACTGGCTGTCGGGTCCCTTCAGGTAGCCGCGGTTGTGCATGGCCTTGTCGTTCTTGTTGTCGGTCTCCTCGTCGCCGGTGTCGGCAATCCAGCCTATCTTGGGGCTCGATGGGGTGCCGTAGGTGTTGACGGTGAGGTCGATGGGGATGCCCTGGGGGATGTCGTCGACATAGATCTGGGTGATGCCGCGCTGGGCCATGGGAACGTAGCCGTAGCGGATCTCATACGTGCCCTCGGGCACGGGGGGCAGCTTGAGGGCGAAGTCGTAGAGGCCGAAGCCGATGATCTCGTCGCCATACCAGCACCAGTAGTCGGGATGGGGGTACTGGTAGATGACGATGGACTCCTGGTAGAACTTCATGTTGTCCGAGTAGCCATCGGGTATCCAGTAGCAGATGCGCTCGTCGTTGCGGTAGATGCCGTTGGTGGAGAGCTCGGGCATGAGCGAGGCGGCATCGAAGCGCATGCGGACGTTGAGGACCTTGTCGCGCACGTCGGTATCGAAGACGAGGGGACGGTCGATGTAGTAATAGACGCCGTTGTTTCCGTCAAAGCCGCTGGCGTCGTTCACGAGAACACCCTCGATGGTGAACTGGCGGTCCCAGCGGCGGTTGATGCGCAAGCCTTTGTATCGGGTTCCCTGCCCTTTCTCAACGCGGATGATGGTGCCTGGGCACATGGTCTCGTAGTAGTCCACAGACTCGTACTGAGGCATGATGCTGGTGGTGGTGGTCATCTTGCTGGCATAGATGGTGCGGGCAAGGAGGTGGTAGGCGACGAAGCGGTTGAGGGGGTTGCGGCGGTCGGTGTAGTCGGCGTCGTAGCGTCCGCGCTCGCCGGGGAAGGAGGCGCCGTAGATGTCGCGGGCGTAGGCGATGAGCTCGTCGAGGGTGGTGATGCCGGCGGTGCGGAAGGCGTCGTCGGTCTCGACGAAGGCGGTGTAGCCGTAGCGGCGGTGCTTGGGCTGGGGACACTTCTCGCTCTGACGGGTGTAGTCGTAGATGGCCTCGTCATAGACGTACGTCTCGTCCATATAGCGTTGGAGCGAGTCGTCGAGATGGGTCAGGCGGAGGGCTGCGGCGAAGAGGGTGCATTGTTCGTCGGCAGCGATGAGGTCGGGCAGCTGCTCGGTCGAGGGCAGCAGGACGCGGTCGACGACCTGCACGACACCGTTCTCGACCTCCTGGTCCTTAAGGATGATGCGCGAGTCGCGGTTGACGTAGTAGTCGCTGGTGATGGAGTCGATATAGACCTGTATGAAACGGGCGTTCATGTTGGCTGTGCCGACGACGCCGTTGTCGAGGTCGGTGGTCAGGTAGGCCACCTTGATGACATGGCCGAAGGCGATGGTGTCGCAGTCGGCATCGGTGAGCTGGCTGAGGTCGGCGTAGCCTTTCTCGCGCAGATAGACATCGAAGGCATCGTTGGTGGGGGCGAAGCAGGTGTACTCGCCATAGGCTGCCAGGAGCTGTTTGACGCCGGCGCGCTCGAGGACGTAGGTGAACGAGCTGAACGTCTCGGAACGGTTGTCGAGGTAGTCGGCAATCATCTCGCCGGTGAAGGTGTAGAAGTTTTCGGTCTTCAGTTCCTCGACACACGACGCACACAGCAGGCTGACAAGGATGAACGAGAGACAGATGGACTTTTTCATATTGAGAGTTGAAAGTTGAGAGTTAAGAGTTAAGAAAAATAGTTCTGAGCGCGGACTACTATTTTTTCACTACGAATTTTACGAATTATACTAATTATTTCTTTGCGGCGATGGCTTCGCACGCCGAATGTGGAGGAAGTGCCCTTCGGGCAGAAATTATTCAATATTAATTTCAAAATTTCACAAAATATAAGATTACAACATTTTGAATAATTTTGAATCAAATTTTGTGAGATTTCTCTGCGAAGCAGACTC
>Ga0129306_1000900_pt1 | contig 39764 bp, 41 predicted proteins | sample P827metagenome_FD_94438 | JGI IMG/M metagenome (GOLD analysis project Ga0129306, IMG submission 94438) | Capybara group fecal microbial communities from Wisconsin, USA - P827 metagenome | ecosystem: Host-associated > Mammals > Digestive system > Large intestine > Fecal | place: USA: Wisconsin... | reverse complement strand
GACATTCAGAAAAACATGATATACAATCAAGACAGATTTCAAGCAGTGCCCGTACAGAGGACTCTGTACGACTTGTTTGTTCACCTCAGCGCCATTCATGCGCTGTTGGGCAACCAGGGCTTGAGTTCACTTAAGATTAAAAGCCAAGCGAATTTAAGCCCTGAAGCAATTGGAGTTTCAGCACACTGAATCGCTTGGCTAATTTTTTCAAGATACAGAATTGTCGTTTACGTCAGAGATAGCCACTGCGGCTTTTTCATTGTTATCAATGGGATTATGCGACAGAGGAGTGCTGCCCTCTAACGACAATTCTTTTTTTTATTCGACCTGAAATTTATACAATTCCAAATCTTAGATTAATTCTGCAAATATCTTCAGCAGATAAGACAGATTCTCCAAGTTGTAATTGTGCAATACTTTTGTCTTTTAGAAGGCATCCTTTTGTTCGAGTATTATTGAGTTTCGATAGCACAAAAAGTACACCAAGTTTAAAAGAATCTGAATTTATGCGTTTCCCATATAATAAATCGTTTTCCCAAACAGTCTCATAATTAATTTCTTCTGTCCGTAGGGGACTTTCCCCGACGGTCACAAGTTTTACGTAATTATTTTACGTAAAAATCATTCTTTACTGACTTTTATGAACTCTAATAGACTTGATTTCAAAATTTATTCGTGGTATAAATCCTTATCAGACATTGAAATAATTACTAGTGAACTTTATAAGATTCTATTAGCGTTCGTAGGTTTTGTTCCCATGGCCCCCTCATAACCCGGAGGCCGTAGGTTCGAGTCCTACCCCAGCTATAACAGACCACTCAGAAATGAGTGGTTTTTTGTTTTAAACTGAAGCTTGCTGAACCTCAATGGACAAATAAGGTCAAAAATAGTGGTATTCTGCCCTAAGACACCTACAATATAACACTAGATTTTAAAAATAGCAAATCAATTAAATCCACCTGAATTCACTGAAATTCAAATTTTACTTAAACTCCTTACTTTAAGTTCGTGGGCCGTAGGCTTTTGGCCTGCGGTACTTATGTTGCGATTTTCGTTTTTTATATACACTTTTGTTGATTGTGATTTTTTCGGAAAGCGAAAGGGCGGTTTTTTATTTGGGAGTTCCCCTCACTTCGTTCGGGTCGGCTGTTCCGTACTTCCGCTGTCGCTCCATTCCTACATTCGCTTCGCTCATTTCGGAACGCCTACGGCGGTGCTACATAGCCTAACGCTTGGCTTATAAACACAAAAGCCGTATCCAAAAACAGATACGGTTTTGAAAAATTGCCACACGGATTCGCAAACCGCGAAAGCGGTGTGTTTAATAATTTCCTCACATCGGCTTTTAGGGCAGTTTTTTCAGCAAGTCGGCAATAGTCGTTTTAGCCAGTTCTGCTTCCATCGCCTTCTGTGCCGCTTCAAGTGCGGGGTCAAGCACAAGATGAATGTTCTGCCCGACGGGGCATTTGGGGTTCGGGTTCGGATGAAAGTTGAAAACCTCGCGCTCTTCTTCGCCCTCATTAATTGCATTATATATAGAAAGAAGCGTGATTTCGTCCGTCTTCTTTGCAAGATGGGAGCCGCCGATTCCCGCCGCAGTTTCCACAAGACCGGCCTTTTGCAGCTGGAGCAGAATCTTTCTGATGATGACGGCATTAACGCCTGTGCTTGCGGATATAAAATCCGATGTAACGCGGTAATTTTTTTCAAAATACTGTATGCACAAAAGCGTGTGCACTGCCGCCGTAAAACGAACGCTGATTTTCATATTCTGATTATACCATATCCTTTAAAACTTCTCCAATGTCCGCATTTATGCAGATTGAGCGCTCTTTGATTTCCGCAGGACAGACAGCTTCGCCGAAGTTCAGACAGGCGTAGGTTGCGTTCGGGTTCTGAGCCGTCATCTGCCAGAACGGATATTTTATAATTCCCGGCGTGTTGCCGCCTACGCCGAGTTCAAGAAACAAGACTTTTCCGCCGTCAGCCGCTTTCCGTGTGGTCAAGAAATTTTCGTAGCGTTCCGCCGCCTTGTACCAGCCTTCGTCCTGCACGAAAGTGTCGTCGGAGCGAAGGTTCATGCTCATAGGCTTTCCACAGACAGGACAATGGGGGATAAGGTTAGAAGGGATTTTCATATCTTGCTGATTCTCGTACATCGCTCTCACTTGCTCCTCGTTGTCGTAAGTTTTCTGATGGCATGGGTCGGAGCATTGGAAAAGTCCGTAATCTCCCTGCGTGTAGTAGAGCCGTTTTTTGTCAAATCCCGCCTTTTGAAAGCAGTGGTCAACATTTGTCGTGATTACAAAATAATCCTTGCCACGCACAAGCGAAAGCAAGTCATCATACACAGGTTTGGGCGCGTCCATGTAGCGGTTAATCATGATGTAGCGGCTCCAGTACGCCCAATGCTCTTCAAGCGTTTTGTAGGGATAAAAGCCGCCTGTGTACATGTCGCTAAAGCCGTAACGAGAACGGAAGTCAGCAAAATATTTTTCAAACCGCTCGCCCGAATAGGTGAATCCCGCCGAGGTTGAAAGCCCCGCTCCCGCTCCGATGATGATTGAGTCGGCATTGGCAATCGCGTTTTTGAGTTTTTCAATTTGCTTTTCCATTCAAAATCTCCTTGTAAATCTCTTCGTCCTTTTCGCTGAACACATTGAAAACGACCTTCATTTTACTTCCAGTCCGCTTCTTCCAGGCCTTCACCGTTGCAACGGCGATTCGGGCGGCTTTGTCGGCAGGGAAGCAGAACACGCCTGTGGAAATACAGCAGAACGCTATGGAGTGAACGCCGTTTTCTTCCGCTAGCTTCAAGCACGATTTGTAGCACGATGCGAGAAGAGTGCGGTCGCGGTCAGTAAGTTTTCCCCATACAATCGGACCGACCGTATGAATGACAAAATCGCACGGAAGGTTGAATGCCCTCGTGATTTTCGCCTTTCCTGTCGGCTCTTCGTGTCCCTGCTTTTTCATGATGCCAGCACACACAGCACGGAGCTGTATTCCTGCGAAAGTGTGGATGCAGTTGTCTATGCACGAATGGCACGGCTGCCAGCAACCTGTCATTCCGCTGTTAGCCGCGTTTACGATTGCCCCGACTTTGAGCGTGGTGATGTCGCCCCGCCAAAGATAGAGGTCATCTTGCGCAGTTGGCAAACCTGCAATGTCTGTGATTCCGCGGTTTCTGTTTTCTTCCTGTAAATACTCGTCCTGCACACGCAAAAATTCCTCGCTCGCAGGAATCGCCTCACGCACATTCACGAGCGAACGCAAGAGCCGTTTCTGTTCAGCCTCGCTTTCGGGAATCTCCACGCCGTCATATCGTGGATTTTCTTTGAGAAGATATTGAATCAAAAACTGTCTGCGTTCTGTCTGTGTCATATTGCCCCCTGCTTATTTCTCTAAAATTCAAAAACTACAGGCTTTGAAAAATTCTCTTTTTCTGAAAGCCCCTTTACGTGTCCCAAATTATTGAACGAACCCCGAATATTTTTCAAATAGAAAACCTTGAAAAGCGGATGTTCGGGATTATTCTCGTAAAGTTCATGCACAATCGCGCTTTTTTTCATTATATCTTGTTTTACAGTGCGGGCTTCTTCCGACTTGTCATCTGCAAACACAACTTCCGCAGAAAAACGAATCCATGCGGTTGTGATTTCGTCGTCCTGTAATCGGCTTCCGCAAAGCTCCACGAAAGGAGATTTTTGCATTTCTTTATACATCGCTTTCTGTGAATTTGTGCAGAACCACAGTTTTTCATCACGCACGACCATATACTGAACAGGGCGGACTTTCGGCTTTCCGTCCAGTCCGATTGTCGCCATATACTGTAAGCCTACGCTGTCTAAATAGTCGGCTATTGTCTGAATTGTAACTGTTTGATTTTCCATTTTCAAATTCCCTAAAACTACAGAATAAAAAGACGACTCGAAAAGCAAGCCGCCTTTTTATCACTTGTCAGAAATTAATCTTCTTGTGGTTTCCTTAGAACTTTCCGTTCTGATTCTGCCATGTTGATTTGTCGGCAATTGTTTCCATCACATCCCAATGCTCTGCGATTTTGCCGTTCTCGACACGCCACAAATCATAGTAGCTTGTTGGTGCGTCGCCGAAAGTTCCTTCGCTCACGGCAAGAACATAGTTTCCCTGCGCAAGAACCTGGTGGGTTTTGTCGTAAACCATGGCGATTCCCTGCTTGCCGAGCGCTTCAAGAGCCGCTCCCAAGCCCGAAAGTCCGTCCGCAATTCCTGTGTTGTGCTGAATGTAGCGGTCGCCGTCGAAGTATTCCGGTGTCTTTTCGGGGTGCTTTCCCTGCATCACATCGACAAGGAAATTCTTTACAAGCTCGCGGTTCGCCTCGGTTTTGTCCAAGTCCTCGATTTTGTTGTAGCCGTCAATCTGCGTGTGTCCGCTCGGATTTGCAGGGGCAAGAGCGGCAAGGTTATCCCAGTGCTCGGCGATTTTTCCGTCAGAGTCAAAGCGGAAGATGTCGAACGCGACCTGCTCGCCCATACCCGCAAAGTTGTAAACGGTCTGCATGAAAACCTTGTCGCCGTCCTCAAACGCCCGGACTGTGTTGAGCGTTGTCTTTACAGGAGCGGAAGCAAGATAATCCACGCTGCCCGCAAAAGCCGCCGCACCTGTGCCATAAGCCAAATTGTGCTGAATGTAGCCGTCTGCCAAAAGAGATTTTGCCTTTGTGCTGTCGCCTGTTGCGAATGTTCCGATAAGAGCCTGTGCCTTTTCAATCTGTGTCATTGTGTCCTTCCTTGCGGTCTTTCCCGCCGCCTGATTTGTTGTGTTGCAGCCGATGACTGTGGCTGCTGCCAGTCCGATAAGTGCCGAAGTGAGAATGCTTTTTTTCATAAACGCTCCTTGCGGTGTATTTATCACCGAGATGTTTTTTTAGCCGTGGTGTTCTAATCACCTTACAACTAGAATATACAAAAAGCTTGTTGTAATGTCAATAGAACATTAAATATTTTTGGTGAGAATTTTGATATTTTTTTGATTATGCAGTGATTGTCGAGAATGTTGATCTTGAAAAATACAACTGTCTGACCGTTCATGCCGTTGACAAGTGGGGCCTTGTAATGAGGCGCGATGCAGAACTTGCTGACCGTGATTTTATCGAGCCGAAGGATTTGATTAACAAGCCGATTATGATTTCCCGTCAGGCGCTTGCCGCTGATCTTCCGAAATGGATGGGCGATGACATTTCGCGGGTCAATGTTGTTGTAACGCTGGATTTGGCTTACAACGGCTCTGTTCTTGCCCGCGAAGGCACCGGCTATCTTCTGACTTTTGACGGGCTTGTAGACACGAGCGCGGAAAGCCCGCTCTGTTTTAAGCCTCTTAAACCGGAACTGACGACTTCAATGTATGTTGTAAGGAAACAAAGAGAAGTTTCAATAAGATTAACTTGTCAGCCTTCTGTTTTTCCATCTTATTACATTTTACCAAAACTATAGTTTTTGTACATTAAAGCTTTTATGCTTATATAGTGTGTAATAAGAGTAAAAGGTTGGAAAAAAATGAAATATTTTTTAAGTATTCTTGTTTTAGTGAATTTCATGAAATGTAACATCTGAATTCACAACAATGTACACTGTAATTAAAAGACCACCAGAAGTCCAGAAGGCTGGCCGTCTGGCAGATAATCCAAAAAGACAGAGTCTTGTTGGCGGAGGATTAGAAAGGGCAACGTTGCCCTTCTCGGGTTTCCAAAGGGCAGAGCCTTTTGGTGGCTATGAAGTGGAGAAAAAAAAGAGTAGGAAAAAGTGTGTGTACAAACTCCGTACAAGATGTTATACTAGATTAGGGTATTTTATAAGAGTTCAGCGAGGAAAATCTGCTTAAAGCTTTTTGTATAATTGTTAAGCAAATTTTCCCTAAGGAGGATAAAAACACTATGGCAGCGGCAGTTAAAGATGAAAGAATAGATTTTCGCGCAAATTCAAATCAAAAGACTCTTCTTGAACGCGCAGCCGAGCTTAAACATGTTTCACTTTCTTCATATGTTCTTACATCGTCCTTGAAGCAGGCTCAGATTGATCTGGCAGAAAATGAAACTCTTGTACTTTCAAATCGCGATAGAGATTTAGTAATGGCCGCTTTAGAAAATCCTTTAGAGCCAAATGAAGCATTAAAGGATTTGTTTAAATGAGTTTAAAATTAGTTTCGATAAAAGATGTTGAAAAATCAAAACTCAATAAATTTGATTGCGGAATTGAAGCATTAAATGAATTTCTTTTACGCTATTCAATTAAAAATGATATATTGGGAATCGGGAAAACATTTGTGGCTTTTAATGAGAATGGGGATGTGGCCGGATATTTTACTTTGGCAACTGCACAAGTTGTGTATGAAGAAATTCCTGATGAATATAGAGGAAAACTGCCAAAGTATCCGATTCCATCATTGCGGATAGCCCGACTTGCAGTTGATAAAGACTTTCAGGGGAAGGGAATTGGAAAGTGGATTTTAAAACAGGCTTTTATAAAAATAATTCATGTTGCGGAGATTACCGGATTATATTTAATAATCGTTGATGCAAAAGAAACTTCAAAAAGTTTTTATGAGCAATATGGATTTATAAAATTTAATGAAAACATGCTTTCTTATTTTATAACTGTCGATACAGTAAGAAAAGCCATGAAAGATTAGGATAAAAACAAGATGACGATTTACATGACAAGCGATTTGCATGTTGACCATTATGTGAGTAAGCATGTAAGTATTGAAAAATACATTAATAATTATCTCAAACCTGCGGAAGTTCTTTGTGTTGCAGGAGACACAAGTGATGATCCAAATTTGTTTGTAGAATTTTACAAGACAGTTTCTCCGTGTTACAAAAAAATATTTGTTATCTTTGGAAATCATGATTTAACAGTTGGTAACGAGACTTATTTTCGGAATAACTCTTTTAGAGAAACTGAGGCTAAGCTCAAATTTCTAAAAACTGAACTTTCTAAGTTGGAAAATGTTTCTATTCTGGATGGAAATGTAGAAGAATATGGCGGTGTAAAATTCGGTGGTACGATGGGTTTTAACGACTGGACATGGGCTTATAATCTTGATCCGGAACCTAACGGCAACATTGCAAAATTTTTATGTTACTGGCACCGTTGGTTTGATTATGTTAACTGGGACTACATGAACAACAATCATGCAAAAATTCTCAATTCAGAAATGTCAAAGATTGATTATATTGTTTCTCAAAAACCAGATATTATTCTGACTCATTTTATACCTTTGTTTTTTGGTGTCGAAAAAAAATATGCTAATGAAATGTCGACTACATTTTTTTATTTCAATGGGGAAAAATATCTTAATCAATTGAAAGATAAATCAATTTGGGTAGCTGGTCATACGCATTCACCACGTACAAAAGATTTGCTGCAGGATAATGGAAAGGCAATTTATTTAAAACTTAATCCAGTGGGTTATCCTGGTGAAAATCCGGAATACAAAACAAGAATGGACGAGTTTTTTCTTACACGGTAAAATAACACATTAAATATGAACCGGGTAAAACTTCATGAATCTATAATCAATAATTCTCAAATGACGTTTGCGCGAAGTGGCGGTAAAGGCGGTCAGAATGTAAACAAGGTTAATACAAAAGTTCATCTTGTAATTCCTGTAACCTGTCTTGAAGGTCTTACCGAAGCAGAATTTGTGCGCCTCCGTTCTAAACTGTCAGGCATCATCAATAAAGAAGACTGTCTTTTTATTGATGTAGATGATGAGCGCTATCAGGAGAGAAACCGTGAGATTGCAGTTTCGCGTCTTGAAAACAAAATTGCCCAGGCTCTTATAATTCCAAAAAAGAGAATCAAAACAAAACCTACCAGCGCAAGCAAAGAGCGAAAACTAAAGCTAAAGAAAATCCGAAGTGAAATTAAAAAGAACCGCAGCAAAATCTGGTAGGGGTGAAATTTTTCGTAATTAATTTTGTAAAAATTGAATGTCATGATATAATTTTTAAAGATTTAATAAGCGGAATGTTTATATGAGCGATATCCTTGATATAAAACAGATGACAGAAGAAGACATAAAACTCCAGTACATTACACCTGCTTTGACATAAAAGTGGGATGTAAAGAAAATTACAATGGAGACGTCACCTCTAAATAATTTTACAGATGGAAAGGTTAGGATTAAGGGAAATGTTCCAAGCCGTGATAAAGGTAAAAGATGTGATTATGTCCTCTGGTATAATAAGGGAACTCCGCTTGCCATTGTAGAAGCTAAGGACAATAACCATTCTTCTTCATTTGGAATGCAGCAGGCCATTAAATACGGTGTAATGATGAATGTGCCGTTTGTTTATACATCTAACGGAAGCAGCTTTTTTGAACATGATTTTATTACAGGATTAGAAAGGGAATTACCGCTTGCAGAGTTTCCGACAGCAGAAGAACTTTATAAAAGATGGAAAAACGACGATGCCGATAAGAACTTTGAAGTTATAAATAAAAAGCAATATTATAAAGACGGAAAGTCAGAAGTTTATGATGTACCGCTTTGGTTTGATGAAAAGCTTTTAAATACACAGTTTTATTCTGGAGCAGGAACTTATCCCCCAAGATACTATCAAAGAAATGCAGTAAACAGAACTCTCGAAGCAATTGCAAAACACCATGATAGAATTCTTATAGCAATGGCAACTGGAACGGGAAAAACTTATACAGCTTTTCAAATTGTATGGCGACTTTTAGAATCTGGTTTAAAAAAGAAAGTTTTATATCTTGCAGACAGAAATAATCTTGTAGACCAGACAATTAACGGAGATTTTAAACCACTTGAAAAAGTTATTCATAAAATAAATTTCCAAAAAGAAGACAAATCAAAAATCTCCGCATATCAGGTTTATTTTGCTTTGTATCAGCAGCTGGATTCTGCAAGACACAAAGGTGAAGAAGTCGAAGAAACAGAAGAAGAAATTGAACTTGAAATTTCTAAATACAAAGAATATTTTGCTCCGGATTTTTTTGATTTAATAATTGTTGATGAGTGTCATCGAGGTTCTGCAAAAGCAGATTCCAGATGGAGAAAAATTCTTGATTATTTTAAAGGCGCAACACAAATCGGGATGACTGCAACTCCAAAAGAAACAAAATATGTTTCTAATATCGATTATTTTGGAGAACCTGTTTATTCATACAGTTTAAAACAGGGAATAGAAGACGGATTTTTAGCACCGTTTAAAGTTATAAATGTACATACGAATATTGATGAGGGCTGGAGACCAAAAAAAGGTCAAAAAGATTTTTATGGAAGTGAAATAGAAGACAGGGAATATAATCTTTCTGATTACGATTACAATATCATCATTCAAGATAGAATTGATGAAGTTGCTCAAGAGATTACAAAGTATCTAAAAGAAACAGACAGGATGTCTAAAACAATTGTATTCTGCCCGACAGAAGATGCTGCAGAGCGTATGCGAATTGCACTGAACAATATTAATGCAGATATGATTCTTCGTGATAATCAGGGAAATGTTAAAGAACAGTATGTTGTACGTATAACAGGAAGTGATAAATATGGTAAAGATAAACTTGATTATTTTATTTCTGTTGGAGAAAAATATCCTGTAATTGCAACAACATCAAAACTTCTTTCTACCGGCAGCGACTGTAAGATGGTAAAACTTATCGTTATTGATGAACTTATTAATTCAATGACAGAGTTTAAGCAGATTATAGGTCGTGGTACCCGCCTTAGATTTGATGATGGAAAGACACATTTTGCAATAATGGATTTTAGAAGAGTAAGCCGTCTTTTTGCCGATCCTGAATGGGATGGTGAAGTTGAGCAGGACGAAGAATATGGAAAGGCTCCATCGCAACCAGGGGGAACGGGTGGTGATAAAACCCCACCTGGTGCTGGTGGAGACGTGATAATTGGAGATCCGCCTGGTCCTCGAACAGTTCCCGTACTTGGAAGAGGAAGCGTGAGTGTGGATGTGCTCCAGCGTGTTGTTAGTATTTATGATACAGACGGAAAACTTTTGAAACAGGAATCTATAGAAGATTACACAAAAGAAAGTATTCTTGGAACATATCAGACTCTTGAAAACTTTATTCAGACTTGGAACGAAGAACAGAAAAAAGAAGTTATCCGCAATATGCTTAAAGATCTGGGCATAGACCTTGAACTTATTAAGAAAGAACAGAATATGTCTGATGTAGATGACTTTGATTTTATCTGCCATATTGCATTTAATCAAAAGCCTCTCACAAGACGTGAGCGTGTAGAAAATGTAAAGAAGCGAGATTTGTTCGGCAAGTATGGAGAAGCTGCAAAAGAAGTTATCAATGCACTTCTTGATAAATATGCAGAACTTGGTATTTATGATATTGAATCAACAGAAATTCTAAAGCAGAATCCATTCACAAAATTTGGAAAACCTTCTAGAATTGCAGCATTGTTTGGCGGAAATGACAAATATTATGCAGCACTGCGTGAACTGGAACAAGAATTATATAAAGTAGCATAAGGAAATATAAATGAGTAACTTAAGTAGTTTCGTAAAGAGAATCCGTGATGTAATGCGCAACGATGCCGGAATTAACGGTGACGCACAGAGAATAGAACAATTAGCATGGATGCTCTTTTTAAAAGTTTATGATGCAAAGGAAGAAGACTGGGAATTTGAAGATGAAAAATATGAATCTATAATTCCTGAAAACTTACGCTGGAGAAACTGGGCTCATGCAGAAAATCAGAATGAAGGGCTTACAGGCGATCAGCTTTTGAACTTTGTAAACAATGAACTTTTTCCAAAACTTAAAAAACTTGATGTTACTCCAAATACACCAATAAGACAGAGTATCGTTCGTACAACATTTGAAGATGCCAATAACTACATGAAAGACGGTGTGCTTCTTCGTCAGATAATCAACATTATAGATGAGCTTGATTTTGGAAGTTATGAAGAAACTCACGCCTTTGGTGAGATTTATGAAACAATCTTAAAGGAGCTCCAAAGTGCAGGTAGTGCAGGTGAGTTCTATACACCGCGTGCTGTAACAGAGTTTATGGCTAAAATGATTAAGCCGCAGATTGGCGAAACAATGGCAGACTTTGCCTGCGGTACAGGTGGCTTTCTTTCTAGCTGGATAAAAGAACTTGAAGCACAAAAAGAAGCAAAGGGAACAATAAAAAAAGAAGAATCAGAAAAACTTTACAATTCAATTTACGCAATTGAAAAGAAGCAGTTTCCATATATGCTCTGTGTAACAAACATGCTTCTTCATGGAATTGATAATCCAAAAGTTTTCCACGATAACTCACTTACAAAAAAACTTTTGGATTACACAGAAAAAGATGCCTTTGATGTAATTCTTATGAACCCACCTTATGGCGGTAGCGAAAAAGAAGATATTAAACAAAACTTCCCGGCAGACTTAAAATCAAGTGAAACAGCAGATCTCTTTATTGCAGTAATCATGTATCGCCTTAAAAAAGATGGCCGTGCTGCAGTAATTATTCCAGACGGATTCTTATTTGGAAATGATAACGCAAAAACTAATCTTAAGAAAAAGCTTCTTACAGATTTTAATCTTCACACTGTAGTCAGAATGCCGCAGAGTGTATTTTCTCCGTACACAAGCATTACAACAAATATTCTGTTTTTCAATAACGAAGAAAGCCAGGGAAAAACCTGGGTCTACCGAGTAGATATGCCAAAAGGCATAAAACACTTTTCAAAAACAAAACCAATGAAGCTAAGCGACTTTGATGATTGTGTAGCCTGGTGGAATGACAGAAAAGAAATCACAGATGAAGACGGAAATCCAAAAGCAAAGTGCTACACATCACAGGAGCTTTTTGACAGCGGATTAAACTTTGATGTTTGCGGATACCCTCACGAAGAAGAAGTAATTCTTAGCGTAGCAGAAACAATTCAGAACTACGAAGAAAAACGAAGTAAGCTTAATGCTGACATAGACAATATTTTACAGCAGCTTACAGAACTTCATCAAAAAGCACAGAAAGGGGAGCTTTGATGACCGATTTATCAAAAGGTGAAATCAAAATATATCAAAAAAATGGCTCAAATCATGTAGAAGTTATAATGCAGGATAACTCATTATGGCTTAGTGCAGATAAAATTGGTGAATTGTTTGATAATAAGGACCGTTCTACCATTCAGCGCCATATAAAGCATATATATGATGAAGAAGAACTTTCGAAAGATTCAACTTGTGCATTTTTTGCACAAGTTCAAACAGAAGGAAAAAGAACAGTTACCCGTCAAATTCCTTATTATAATCTTGATGTGATTCTGGCAGTAGGATACAGAGTATCATCAAAAATAGCAACAAGCTTTAGAAGATGGGCAACAAATATTCTTCATAAATATGTAGTTGATGGATATGTAATTAATCAGCGTAAGATAAAAAAAGAACATGATAAACTCATGGCTCTTCAAAAGTTAACAACATCTCTGGCACAAAATATTAATTCAAACAAATTAAAAGATATTGATGATATAAAAAGGGTTGTAAACTTTCTGGAAGACTATTCTAAAGGACTTATCCTTCTTGATGATTTTGATCATGATAATCTGGATAAAAAAGGAAAAACAAAAACTAAATCAATTCGAATTACCGAAGAAGAATATTTAAAAGTAATTAATTCAATGAAAGATAAATTTGACAGTGGAGTTTTTGCAGTTCCAAAAGATAACAGCTTTTCCGGGGCTATAAACAACATTTATCAAACATTCGGAGGTAAGGAACTTTATCCAACATTAGAAGAAAAAGCTGCAATGTTACTTTATTCAATTACAAAAGATCATTGTTTTCATGATGGTAATAAGCGTATTGCAGCAAGTTGTTTTTTGTACTTTATGGAAAAGAACAATATGCTTTATGTAAATGGTACAAAAAGAATTGATGATGATGCATTATTTGCTATAACACTTTTCATAGCAGAAAGCAAATCCGAAGATATGGAAATGTTCCGCCAGATTATAATAAGTATATTAAACAGGAAAACAAAATGACCGCAAAAGATTTAAAAAACGCACTTTTGCAAGAAGCAGTACAAGGTAAATTAGTTCCTCAAATTGCAAGCGAAGGTAATGCAAAAGATTTGCTTGAAGAAATAAAAAAAGAAAAAGCAAAACTCATTAAAGAAGGAAAACTTAAGAAAGAAAAGCCTTTACCTGAAATAACTGAAGATGATATACCTTTTGATATTCCTGAGAATTGGTGTTGGTGTAGATTGGGAGAGATTTGCCATGTGACTTCCAGCAAAAGAATATACTCTCAAGACCAAACAGCTTTTGGTATACCTTTTTTACGAGTTTCTGATTTAGTTGCCAAAATTCAAGGTAATGATATAAATACTCTTTTTATTTCTGAAAAAACATTTTTTGAACTAAAAGAAAAAGGATTTGTTCCCAAAAAAAATGATATTTTAGTTACTTCTAGAGGAACATTAGGATTAAGTTATATTGTAAATGAAAATGATAAGTTTTATTTTCAGGATGGTATGATTACATGGCTTTCACTCTTTGGAAATTTAACTCCCCAATATATATGTACCTTATTTTCTTCAAATTTAATTGATATACAGATACAAACTTTTTCAAATGGAACTGCGGTTAGCTATTTATCGATTGAATCAATTCGCAATTTACTAATTCCTCTTCCACCACTTGCTGAACAAAAACGTATAGTCGCTGCAATTGAACAGTTCACACCACTTATCGAAGAATATGGTAAGAAAGAAGCAGAACTAACCGCACTTAATGCAGACATCGCAAAAACTCTCAAAAACGCAATTCTCCAGGAAGCAGTTCAAGGTAAACTTGCCCCTCAAATTGCAAGCGAAGGCAACGCAAAAGATTTACTTGAAGAAATAAAAAAAGAAAAAGCCAAACTCATCAAAGAAGGCAAACTTAAAAAAGAAAAACCTTTACCAGAGATAACTGAAGACGAAATACCATTTGATATACCAGAAAATTGGTGCTGGTGCAGATTGGGTGATCTTTGTAAATTAACTGAAAATGAAAAAATAACAAATATAAAATTACCAATTTTAGATGCTAAATATTTGCGAGGTAAAACAACGCCTACAATTGCAACTTCTGGTAAATTGGTAAAAGAGAATGATTATATAATACTTGTAGATGGAGAGAACTCTGGAGAGGTTTTTACAAGCAAAGAAAAAGGTTACATGGGTAGTACTTTTAAAATTCTTCAAATAGAAAAAGAAATGTACCATAAATATATTCTTTTATTCATACGGCTAAATAAAGAATTATTAAGAAACTCAAAAAAAGGTGCAGCAATTCCACATTTAAATAAAGATATTTTCTTTAATTTGCTTTTACCTCTTCCCCCTATTGCCGAACAAAAGCGCATAGTTGTCACAATAGAACAGCTTTTACCGCTTTGTAAAAAATTTGGAGAATAAGAATTGAAGAATAATGGAAATAATTTTTCATCAGTAAATTTTAATGTAAAAGCTCTAAAAGATGGTGCAGAACAAGGTTATTGCAGAATTTGTGGTAAATATGCTCAATTAACAGAAGATCATGTTCCACCTAAATCATGTGGAAACAAAGGAAGAACACAATTCTATATTGCAGGTGCACATTCAATATTCATGCAGAATGGTTTTCATTGCAAAACAATCTGTGCAAATTGCAATAATAAATTATTAGGTGATGATTTAGATAAAGAATATAAAAAAGTTTATGATCAAGTAAAAGCTTTTACTGAAACAGGCTTATATTTACCAAGGAATCTTTTAGAAATTGATGTCGATGTTAAGAAGTTTTTCCGTTGTATCATAGCTCATTTTTTTTCAGTCGCTGTTTATGAAAAGGATTCGTCTATAAAAGAAGTTCTTGAAAATCCATTACATGAAGATTTTATTTCTGAAAATTGTAGAACTTTTGTATTAGGAGAAGATGATAAACCGAAAAATGTAGATTTATATTATTGGTATTATCCATTTTCAAATATTTATGTGAATCCGTTTATGGGATATTCGTTAGATTTATTTGCAAGTAATAAATCTGTAATATATGGAGCCATGATAAAATGTTCTCCTATTGCAGTTTTTATATTAGATAAAAAAGCCTCAACTTCGAATCCTCCTGGATTAAAAGTTGATTTAGATAAAAACAAATTATTCTTTAATATGTCAACTATTTTAGATAAGGAAATCATGGAACATCCGACTAAAAATGGGTGTGTTCTTCTTTCTCCAAACAATATTGTTGATGGTGAAAAAAAATGAGGTCTAAAAAGCTATATATTAAATAATGGAGTACATTGTTTTGGAAAAGAAAAAATACGAAATAATAGATTATCTTATTTATTTTATAATTGAGCTCTCCTTGTATTTTTACTCTGTAAGTCAAATTTCAGAAGTTAATTCCATTTTTATAGGCCTTTTTGTATATTTTCTCCCATTTATATTTTTTTATGAAGGACTTTATTTTAGAGATAAAGAATATAACTATGCACAGGCTCTCAAAGTAGGTCTACTTGTTTTATTGTCAGAAAAATATTCTGTTACAACTTTTCTTGCATTTTCTTTATTTACTTGGCTTTATTCTCTTTGCAAAAATGTTTTTTTTTGGCAGCAAATTTATTCAAAAACGGATTCTGAAAATGATAGAACAAATCATAAAAACACTTTAACGAAAATAGTTTTATACTATTTAATTAATTATCTAATTTTATTTGAAGTATTTTATTCGTGTAGAGTTAAATTTTTAGAAAGCCTTATAATATTTGGAATAATAAGTATATTTTATTTTCTAATTCTTTTTTGTAAATCAATAACTTATTCACCATACTTTTGCATTCCAAATATAAAAAAGAACTCTGATATTCCAGATTCGAGTATACGTTTTTCTTTTATTGGAAGGTTATCTCAAATTGATATTCATGAGTTTTATATTTTGATACCTGTTATTTGCGGTTTTTTATATATAAAAAAAGAAACTATATCAATTATTTTTACTTCTATCTTGTTATTATTTTATATTTGTATAACAGTAAAAAATAATTTTTCGGTATATAAGGCAAAGATTGTAAATTTGTATTTACCGCTACTTATACAACTACTATTATCTGGCTTTTTTATTTTTATACTTCATAATTATACGTCTCTTAATGATGCCAGCAAAACTACTATTTCTAACATAATAGTAACAGTTGTTTCTGCTGATTTAATCTTCAATTTTACTGCCATGTTCATTTTATTGCAGGAAAATTTTACAAAGTATAATTCTATCTATCTGCTTAAAAATACTGTTACAAAAACAGGTATTTTTGTCTCTGTTATTATTCCATGCATTTTTATATCTTTATTAATTATAGATATAATTCCGATAAAATATTTCATAATTTATTCAATTTTTTGCATAACACTGTGCATTTCAATTTCAATATGGCTTCTTTGTAGTTTAAAAAGAACCCTAAATACACCAGATATACTTTTGAGATTGATGTCAAATACAAATTCAGATGTAATTAGAAGATATTCTGACAATCATTTTGATTCAGAAAACAATGATATTGATACAATTTTAAAAATTACGACTGATACAATTTCAAAAAAGGATTATCTAAGCACAAAGTCTATATTCTATTTAGTTTTGCAATGGATGGAAAAATATAGAAAAGATATCTCAATAGAGAAAAAACTTGTATATTTTGAATCACAAAATAACTTTTATTCCTTCTTTATTGATACCTTCATAACAAGTTTATCAGATTCAAAATCTTCTTCAATTATTAAAGAGTATTTAAATGAAGTTTATAACTTGTTTAGATTTGCAAACATAGAAAAAGAATATAAACAATACCATATATTTTATAATTCATTAAAAAAATTAGCTATAAAACTGATAAAATTTAAAGATTCGCAATTTGATGAATTATTAAGGGCAATTTATAATACTTATACATATAAATCTGGTTATATTCTATCAAATTTAAAGTATTCTGAGATGAAAGAGAGTTTTTTCATTTTGGAGTCAGATGAGTTTAGGGATTTTTGTACTTTCTATTATGAACCTATAGAAAAAATTGTTGATGAAGCTTCAAAAAATAAAAATATATTTTTCCTAAAGAGAATAAACTTGTTTTCAATATTTTTCCAATATTTACCAGATAATATAACTATTAATTGTAATTTTCTTGAAATATTACATAAAACAACACATTGTTATTCAAAAATTCTGAAAGATAATTATTATGACAAGGATTTATTACATTCAATACTTTATGAATATAAATCTTTACAACACTATCTGTCATATTTGAAAACTCCAGAAAGTCTTAAAGAATTGATTCTTAATGTAATATTTAATTCTATCAGTTCAATTTATTCTAATTTGTTAAATAATAAAACAGAACTCGAGGAGCATGACCTAAAAATCTTATATGAATATTTCTTTGAAGAAGGAAAATATAACGACTCTTTGCGATATTTGCAGTTATTTTTCTATGTGTTAGAAGTTTATTTTGACTACAGTTTTAATAATCTTGACTCAGAAAAGAGGAATTATATTTGGAGTAGAGTTAATCAACTTGAGTCAATTTTTTTAGAAAGAAACGAAACTAAACTGTATTATGAATTAGAAACTAGTAAAAATAAAATTATTGATAAGTTTCCTGCTATCGATACTGATTATGATAAATGGGAATCATCGCGAAATCGAGAAATTGCTTCTTTCAAAGAATATAGAGACAAGTTTATTGAACGATATGGAAAATAATTTATGGATCAAAAATTCTTAAAACGCCTTATTGATGAATGTCCTCTAAATAATTTCATAGAAGATGAAACAAGTGCAGAAAGGCATAAAATCTTTGATGATTACCTGGAAAAATTTACAGATTTTCTTTATAAAAATGAAAATCAATTGGTAGGACATCTATGGAATAATTATATAGCATCATCAGAAGTCACTTTACTACAAACTTCAAAAATGCTTAGAAGATGCTTTCTTTTTCTGGATTGTGCTGCAGAAATTTATAATTACACGGCAAGGAAAAGCAGGGCCAAAAAGAATTCTGAACTTGCAGAACATATTTCTATCCAATTACAAAATGATTTGAATCAATATAAAGGCATTCTGCTTCTTGCGATGAATGGATGTTTTAATAGCGTGATTGTAGAATATCGTTCTCTTTATGAAAGTTTTGTAATAGGACAATACTTAATAAAATATCCGGATTTGGTTTCAATTTATAAAGAACATATGCAATTTTTAAGATATCATCTTACACAGGTTGTTGGAAACAGCAAGCCTGAATGGGATAAAATTCATGATATTTATCTAAAAAAATATGGCAAAGAATTTTTAGAAAATTATGGATGGACTAAAAGTAAAATTCCAAATAAAAAGGACAGAAAAATAGGAACTTTGGCAAAAGCGTGCAATCTGGAAGAAGATTTTACTGCTTTGTATAAGTTTTCAAGCAGCTTTGTTCATTCTTCGGCTTTTTCAGTTTCAGCAAGAACAGATTTGGGCCAACTAAAAGTGTTCTTTTACGCTGTGATGCACTTTATTGAATCAGAGATTAATGATTATATGAGGGAAAGCAAATTGCCAACAAAAGATGCGGTTATTATGCGAAACATTCTTCTCTTTTTGTATCAGGATTTTAATAGCCTTTAATCATCCCCCCATCCTTGACTTTTACATAAATACCATGCAGAATTCACGCAATTGGAAAAAATTGTATGAAAAAAATTTTATTTACATTCTGTTCTTTACTTTTATCTCTCTTAAGCTGTACTTCGCCGGGGAGTGCGGGAAGTAAAAAGAATCTTACGGTGGTTGAGTCTGTTCAGCAGGAAATAAATTATCAAGACTCTGGAAAAATAATTTACAATCCCGACATGGGATTTTACAGCGTTGTAAAACCGATAATAACTAAAACAAGTGCAAGTCAAACTGCGACGTGCGAATTAAATACCACCTCATGGTATAAGACAAAATATCTTACAGACGGTGTATATCCTTCAGATGGGAAAAGTGACAGTTATAAATTTGATTTAATTCATGTGATTGTTGATTTAAGCAGTCTCTCAGGAAATATAAATGATCTTTCTCTTACAGAAGATGAAATTAAAAAGATTAAAGATAAAGACGGCAGGTGGAATTTAGGTCAGGACCGAAATGAAAATTTAGGAAAAGACATTCTTTTAACCGAAGCAGATTTGTCTGGTGTAAGTAATTTACTTAGTGAAATTTATTCTAAAGGGAAAACTGCTGTTATAAGATTTTCGTATGATCCTGGAAATGATGGCAAAATTGTAAACGTAAATGGAAAAGATGTTTATTACAATGTTGAGCCAAAGGATTTTGATACAATTTTAAAACATATAGAAGTTATCTGCAGGGTTTTAAAAAAACATACTGGTGCAGTTACTGCTGTTGAATGCGGAATGCTTGGGCCTTACGGTGAAATTCATTCAACTTATTTTTCTGAAGCAGACAAAGATAAATACGTTGTAATGGTGATGAAAAAGTTTATGGATGAATTTAATAAAAATAAAATAAATATTCCGTTTCTTGTAAGAAAGCCGCGCTTTATAGAAAATTATTCGGACAAATATGGATATGATACCCGGCTTGGAATTTATAATGACGGTTATCTCGGTTCTGCAAGGGATTTAGGAACTTTTAAAAACCGCACTGATATAAAAAATGAATATACTGAGCGCATTCCGTATGGCGGAGAACTTTGCTGGGACAGTAACACTACTGTCAGAGATGATATGGCTTACTGGAGGACAAATCTTCAGGATGCAGTTAACGAAATGAAAACAGTTCATCTTTCGTTTTTAAACATCGGATGGAACAATCATGTTCTTGCCTGGGCAGATTCAGATGATGCAGAACATTCCTGGAAAAACAGTAAGGGCGAAACAAAAACTATAAGTTCTCCAAATAAATGCATCAATCCTTTTACCGGTGAAGCAGAAAAATTTTTTAAGATAATAATCAGGCATATGGGTTACCGTTATGTGATAAAAAATTCTTTGTTTGATTATTATGAAGGTAACAATGCTTTTAAAGTCAATTTACAAATAACAAACAACGGTTTTGCAAATATTCCGTTTCACAGAAAGAAAAATATTTTTATTTATTTAGTTGAACAGAATTCAACGGCGATAAAATGTGTCGAAGCCAATAGTTTTTTTACAGGACAGAGCGATTTAAGCTTTGATGTTGACTGTCCTGATCTTGCTTCCGGTAATTATGATGTTTATTTACAGGTTTCTGATAAAGACAAAAGCCATTATATTCAATTTGCAAATAAAAACATGTGGAATGAAAATTTAAGCGCAAACAGAATCGGGGTATTTAAAAAACAATAGAAGGAATGAAATTAATATGTTAAAGTATAGTGCAACTTTAGAATCAGCAAAAGAATATGCACAGGAAAAAAAGCTTGATGCATGGATTCAACTTTATTTAAAAGGAGAAGGGCAGAATACGCCGCTTTCGGATGGATTAAAACTATGCAAAAGATATTATTTTAGTCCGGTGGAAGTTCCGCTTAAGCTTTTTAAACGCTGCACGGGACCTGAACCGCAAATGGAATTTCATATTGACGATGAATGGTTCGTGCATCATGTGGCTCAGATAGAAGAAGCAGTAAAAGCTGGTGTTGATATTCCGCCGATGATTGTTAAGTATGAGGACAGCAGGTTTGAGTTGAGTGACGGAAATCACAGGCATAGGGCGTACGAAAATCTTGGGATAGAAAAAGGCTGGGTTATTTTCTGGACTACCGGAGAAAAAGATTATCAGGACTTTATGAAAAAGTTTGGTGAATATGTCCGGGATTGCGCAGTTATCAGAAGGTAACAGGACTCCTGAAGGACGGAAAGAATGAAAGAAACAAAAATTGTTGCAAAGGACAGCACGTATCAAAAGTTTGAAGTTCTTAAGACTAACAGAAACAAGCGTTATAAATATAATGAGTTTCTGGTTGAAGGAGTGCGAAGCTTAAAAGAAGCTGTCACCAACAAATGGAATATCAAATCTTTTATATACGATAAAAACAATCTTTCTGACTGGGCACGCGAAACTATAAGCAGTGTGAAAACTAAAGAAAACTTTGTGCTTACTCCAGAGCTTATGAAGGATTTAAGCGGAAAGGAAGATACATCTGAGCTTATGGCAATAATTGAAATGCGCGAAGATAAGCTTGAAAATGTGGAGCTTTCGCCTATTCCGTTTATTGTTCTTTTTGACCGTCCTTCAAATAAGGGTAACCTTGGGACTATCATACGCTCATGTGATTCTCTTGGTGCAGATATGCTTATTATTACAGGCCATGCAGTAGATCTTTATGATCCGGATGTTGTTGTTTCTGCAATGGGTTCTTTTTTTAATATGCCTGTAATCCGAATTGAAGATAACAATGATTTATATGCTTATATAGACTCTCTTCGAGAAAAATATCCTGACCTTCTTGTTGCAGGCTCAACTGCGCATAAAGAAAAATCTATTGAAGAAATTGATTTTAAGAGACCTCTTGTTTTGATGATTGGAAACGAAACCATGGGTTTAAATAAAGCGTTTAAAGAATACTGCGACGTTCTCTGCACAATTCCAATGGATGAAAAATCTTATGCAACTTCTTTTAATGTAGGTTGCGCCGCTTCAATTATGATGTATGAAGTTACCCGGCAGAGGCGCATTAAGAATTCTTAAGGCTCTGAAAATAGAAAATAAAGGTAAAAAACTATGCAGTCAAATGAAACAGAATTATCAAAAGGACAAATTAATAAAGTAGGAGAAAATATACGGGCGTCTCTCTTTAATAAAATGGAACCCTCTGTGGAAGATTTGTCTAAACTTCAGCAATATCGCAAAGAATTTAGAGAGCCCTTAAGGCTTGCAAGTGAGGAATTGCAAAGGATAATGGGTAAAATTGATGTTGAAGGAATTGTAACATATCGTGTAAAAAGAATTGAATCAATATTAAGCAAACTTGAAAGACAGCCGACAATGCAATTGTCCAGGTGTAATGATATTGCAGGTTGCCGATGTATATTAAAAAATGAGAAAAAAGTTTTTCAATATCTTAATGAACTCAAATCATCTAATGTACTGGAAATAGTAACAAAAAAAGAAAGCGATGGAAGTAGTAAAGAATATATATATGATTATATTATGAATCCGAAAAAAAACGGCTATAAATCAATTCACGTAATATGTAAATGCCTTAATAAAGTCATTGAAATTCAGATAAGGGATGATTCGCAGCATGCATGGGCGACATTAGTTGAAATAACAGATTCTATTTACAGAACAAAAATTAAAGAGCAGGATAATGACTTTGATACAGGTTTAAAAGATTTTTTGAGATTGTATTCAAAAGGCAAGCAGCTTACCGAAGAAGAAAGAAAATCTATAAATGAAATTCTTGAGAAAACAAAATTCATTCAAAAGCTCGTAAAAACATTTAAGAAGAATTATCCACGAATACGAAAAGACTGGTGCGAGCTGGAAGAAATGCCAGGTAATTTTTATGTGTTTGAAGTACCACAGAACAACAGACCTAAATATAAAATTTATGAAGATTTTGCAGAAGCAGAAAATGCATATTTTAAAACAGTTACTTCGGAAGTTGTTTTTAGTAAAACAAATGTCCTGATGGCATACGTTCAGAAAAAGGACTTTGCAACAGTAAGTAAAGCATATGCAAATTATTTTTTAGTAAAACATACATTGTTTGATAATTTGATTAACATTTTTTCAAATGACGCGCATAATGATAAGGTAAATCAGAAATCATGCCGATTGGCTTATTTGTGTGCATATTTTAGGATTATAATAAACATTGATGAAATTGATGCATGTATAGATTATAATTCGAGGGAAGAAAATATAAAGAAATATGATGACTGGATTATAGAAATAAAGAATGATATAAGTAAAAGCTATGAATTGATTCATCCTAAATATAATGTGAGCAGGCTTATTTTTTTTGGTCTATTGGCAGATATTTTAAAACTGGTTTTTAAATTCCTGACATTTATACTTAAAATCAGGGTATACAAATTAAAAACAAAATTGATTGAATTCTTCTCTTCATCGCAGTGATCTTTTTCCTAAGCTTCGTCAATCAAAAGATTCTTCTCCATCGAATCTTTTGATTTCAGTCCTTTCTACGAACTGTGATTTAAGGTCGCCGAGTTTTTTAAAATGTGCTTCTTCACGATGAGAGCGTACTGCATCATCATTTTTCCAGAGCTCTGTAAGGATAAGAGCATTTTTATCTTCTGCTGAAAAAGAATACTCGTACTTGAGGTTCCCTTCTTCAGCCTGGCTCAAAACGTCAATACTGTTATCTTTAATTGCGTTGTAAAATGCATCCCGCATTCCGTCTTTGCATATATATTTAACGCACAGAATTTTCTCTTTTGTCATCTGTTCAGTATTTATGTGTCTGTAGTCGTTTGCAAGTTCAAGTACTGGAATAGAAAGAGAACCGGGTTCTTTCGAAAATCTCAGAATTGTTATTCCTGTATGCTGAATGTGAAGCGTTGCGCACATATATGGGAATTCAAGATTTAATACATGAGAGATAAATGCTGTTGATGAACCGCCGTGAGAAAAAAGTGCGATAGTGTGCTGACTGTCATCTTTTCTTGTGTTTCTGTAATACAAACCCTCACGGACATAACCGAGTGTCTTAAGCCATTCATCAGCATCTTTGGCAATTTTATCAGTATCATAAACTGCCGTGCTTGTTTTAAAAAGATCAAGGTTGCGCCATTGAGGATTTCTGATGTCTTCTCCCCGTTCAGCCATTGCGCCTGCCCCAATCCACGGATTCCACTGTTCCTGATAAAGTTCATCTTCTGGTCCATAACGAATTTCTCTCATAAAATCGATAACATTTATTTTAGAAATTCCTGATGCTTTAGAAAATGCTTCAGCAGTTTCTAGAGCACGGCCCTGTGGTGATGAATAGATTTCTTCTATTTCTTCACATAAAAGTCTTTGTGCTGCAATCTCTGCCTGCTTTACACCCTTTTGTGTAAGGCAGTCAAGTTCATAATTTGGATCTCCGTGTCGGACAAAAACAATTCGCATTTTATAAAGTTCCTTATATATTTTTTATTCTGTGTATTCCGAGACTATGCTGTTTACTGGACCAAGATAACTTCTTCCGAAAAGATTAAGATGATTTAAAAGCTGATAGAGGTTGTAAAGATCCCGTCGTGATTCATATTCAGGTTCGAGAGGATAAACTTCTTTGTATGCTTTATAAAAAACTGGGGAAAATCCACCAAAGAGTTCTGTCATTGCAAGATCAACTTCTGCGTTTCCAATGTAACAGGCAGGATCTATTAAAATGCCTTTCCCCTCCGGGCCGCACATTACATTTCCGTTCCACAGGTCTCCATGTAAAAGGCTCGGTAGTTTTGGTTCAATCAAAAATTTATCAAGGTTGTCTAACAGTTTTGTATTCAGTTCTCTCTCGTGTGATGTAAAATATGAATCTGCAGCTTTAAACTGTGGAAGAAGTCTCTGGTCACGGAAAAAAGTTATCCATTTTTCACAGGGAGTGTTTTTTTGAGGACGCGCTCCGATAAAGTTGTCCTGAAAGAATCCTGAGTTTATTAAACCGGATTCGTTTTTAATTTTAATTTCTGCTTTATGCATTTCTGCAAGTTCGTGGCCGAGTGTTTCCCAATAATCCTGTTTTGGTTTTGAACTTTTGATGAATTTTAGAAGTAAAAAACTGTAACCATTTTCTTCTCCCGGATCTGTTCCTGTACATAAAATTTCCGGGGTTCCGATTGTGTTCGTTTCTGCAATTGCATTTAGGCCTGCAGCTTCTGCGGTAAAGAAAGCTTCTCTTGATTTTTCGTTTGCCTTCATAAAAACTTTTTCACCGTTATTAAGTGTAAGGGCGTAGGCTCTGTTTATGTCACCGCCAGAAACTCTGTCGGTTTGTATTACTTTAACTGAGTTTCCGAAAATCGAAACAAGAGATGAAGCAAGTGAGTCAAAATGTGCAGGGAGTTTTGTTTGCATATTGATATGATAGAGTTAAAAACGATTGGTGTCGAGCCCCGGATGTAAATTTTTTAAATTGAATTAATTTGACTGATAAAATAGGAATGTTATAATAAAAAAAAGGAGTTTTTATATGGATAAAATTAAATGGGGTATTTTAGGAACTGCAAACATTGCTCGCTGGGCAACCATTCCGGGAATAAGGCTTTCAACAAACAGCGAACTTTATGCTGTTGCAGGAAGAAATTTGGATAAAGCAAAAGGCTATGCAGAAGAATACGGCATAAAAAAATATTACGGAAGTTATGAAGAACTTCTTTTGGACAGCGATGTACAGGCGATTTACATTCCACTTCCAAACAATCTTCACAAAAAATGGGTAATCGAAGCACTCAAGGCAAAAAAACATGTTCTTTGTGAAAAACCCCTTGCGCTTAATGCGAAAGAAGCGGAAGAAATGTTTAAAACTGCAAAAGATAACGGCGTAAATCTTATGGAAGCTTACGCATATCTTCACAGTCCTTACATTAAAAGTTTAAAAGATGATATCAAAAGCGGAATTATCGGCGACGTAGATTTTATCGACACTGCCTTTGTTACTCAGGGTTATAAGGAAGACATTCGCCTTTACAAAGAACTTGGTGGAGGTGCACTTTATGATCTTGGATGTTATTGTACTACGATGATTCTTTCTTTAATTGATGACGAAGTTGTTTCTGCAAAAGCGTGTGCAGAGTTTACTGAACTTGGTGTAGATGAAATTACAACAGGTTTTATTCGTTTTAAAAATGGCGCACGTGCATCTTTTAATGTAGGAATGATTTTAGGAAAGAATACAAATTCAAGGTTTGACAGACTTTATGTCCATGGAACAAAAGGCTGCATCAAATCCGAAATTGAGTATAATCAGCAGGGAAGCTTAAGTTACCGGATTGTTACACCTGATGGGGTAACAGAAAGAAACGTTGAGGTCCCTCAGAACTATTCTCTTGAAATTGAACAGCTTGCAAACTGCATCCTTAAAGGTGAAAAACCGTTTATAACGTCAGAGTTCTCTATAAAAAACGCAAAAGTACTTGATGCACTGTTCAAGGAAATCGGCTACTAATATTGAAAAATGGCCTGAAAGAGAGTAGCGGAAAAAGGGATGAGATGATATAATTATAGAATATATTAATTAAAATAGTTAATGGAGGGAGTGTGGAATGCTTTTTGGTTTTTCATACGTCGGACTTTTCTATCTTATTATGCTGATGATTCCGAATATCATCTGGGCTAAAAACAAACCAAAAGATTATGAAAAATATGCAGGAAATGAAAACAGGATTCTGGTTTTACTGGAACGCTTGGGAGAGGTTTTTGTAAGCGTTGTAGCGGTAACTTTTTCTGATTTTAACATTAAGCCATGGACTTTATGGAGTCTCTGGCTTGCTGCTTCGTTTATATTAATGATTTTCTATGAAATCTATTGGATTCGTTATTTTAGAAGCGAAAAAACAATGGGTGATCAATATAGAAATTTTCTTTTTTTCCCGGTTGCAGGGGCTACTCTTCCGGTTATAGCTTTTTTGTTCCTTGGAATTTACGGTGTGAATATACTGATGATTATCGGTGTAACAGTTCTTGGAATCGGTCATATCGGAATTCATCTTGCGCATGAAAAAGAAGTTAAAGGTTCAAAAGAAAAGAATTCATTTTTAATGAATATTTTAAAGAAGACAGGACTTGGAATTCTGTTTTTGATTTTTGCTGTAATAAGTTTTACTGTTGGTGTTAGAAACATAAGATTTGTAAAACACTACAAAAATTTTATAAAGGGAGTTGAAGAGCAGACTTATGTTACATTAGACGGTCAGCAGCAGTATGTTTTGATTACTGGAGAAGATGTTTCAAATCCTGTAATCATTTATATTCATGGTGGCCCGGCTACTCCTGATATAATGGCGATGCCTGCTTTTACTGATGAGCTTATGAGTGATTATACTATCATTGGCTGGGAACAGAGAGGCTCAGGAAAAACTTATTATAAGAACGAAAAAAAAGATCCGAAAAACAAACTTGTAACAATTGAACAGTCTTTAAAAGATCTTGATGAACTTGTTGATTATGCCAGAAACAGATTCAACCAGGAAAAAATAATTATCATGGGGCATTCTTACGGAACGATAGTTGGAAGTCAGTATGTTCTCCGGCATCCGGAAAAAGTAACTGCATTTATTTCTGCTAGTCAAGTTGTTTCTGTTCGAGATGGAAATGTGTTAAGTTATGAAGATGCTTTAAAAAAAGCAAAAATACATGGTGACGATACAACAAAACTGGAAAAAGCTTATAAGAAATATATGGAAGATAAATCTCTTTTAAATATGGTTGCGCTTCGTATTCCTGTTGCTAAATATCATCCGGTTCCTAAAGAAACAAATACAATCTGGCTGGGACTCAGTTCTCCATATTTTGGAATTATGGATGCAGCCTGGTTTTTAAGACAGATATCGATAAAAGATTATATTCATCTTAATTAAGCGCTTTTTGATTACACAGATCACTTTAGAGCATTTGATATGGAAATGGATTATAAAGTTCCTGTTTATTTTATTGCGGGATCTGAGGACTGGATTTGTCCGATAGAATTAATCGAACAGTACAAGAATAAAATTTCTGCACCTAAAAAAAGTTTTACTATTCTAGAAGGATGTGGGCATCCGCTTCAGTACGAATCACCAAAAGAATTTGCGGCATTTGTAAGGAGAGTGCTTAAATAAAAACATACGAAGGTGAATATGGGTTTAAGCGTGTATTACAAGCATTCATTTATCTTTCCTTTTAGAAAAGACTCAGACAGTTTTAATTTTGGAACTGTCGGTCTGGCAGTTCACATTAAATTTGATTATTAAATGTAATATCTGTTTTTCCAATAAAAAAAGCCGGCTGTTTTATTACAGACCGGCTTTATTATTAAATAATCTTTATTTACTCATCGTATAAATTTCAAGCATGTCTTCTTCCTTTAAGAATCGTGCTGAACCTTTTCCACCGTTAACACCGACTGCGCATTTATGAGCCATAAGCTTTAAATCATCATCAGTTGCTTTTACTCCAAGCTCGCGAAGATTTGTCGGCATTTTTATTTCACGGTAAAAATCTTCCATTGCTTCAATTCCCTTGAGGGCAATTTCTTCATCAGAACCTGCATCACACGAAATTCCCATAACGTTAACGGCAAACTTTTTAAAACGGTCAAGGCAGTTTTTATAAACGTAACGTGCCCAGCTTCCCCAGATTGCGGCAAGTCCTGCTCCGTGTGCAACATCATAAAGACCGCCAAGCTCATGTTCAAGTTTGTGAGTCATCCAGTCACCGCCATCGTTTCCGCAGCCTGTAAGTCCGTTGTGCGCAAGGCTTCCTGCCCACATTACTTCTGCACGTGCATCATAGTTTTTCGGATCCTTTACAAGAATCTTTGCATTGTTCATTACAGTGCGCAAAAGTCCTTCTGCAAGTGAATCTGTTAATTCCATGTTTCCGCCGTTTGTAAAATAGCGTTCCATTGTGTGCATCATGATATCTGTGCATCCGCATGCAGTCTGGTAATCCGGGAGTGTCATTGTAAGCTCCGGATTCATGATTGCAAAACGGGGACGGCAGAAATCACTTGAGTAACCGCGTTTAACAAGACCTTCTTCTTTTGTAATTACAGACGAATCACTCATTTCACTTCCGGTTGCTGCAATCGTAAGAATTACTCCAAGCGGAAGGCATGCATTTGCCTTTCTTTTGTAATCGTAAAAATCCCAGACGTCGCCACTGTTAGTAACACCGTATCCGATTGCTTTAGCTGAATCTATTGCACTTCCTCCACCGACTGCAAGAAGAAAATCAATGTTTTCTTTTTTACACAGTTCAATTCCCTCGTAGACAAGACCAAGATGCGGGTTAGGAACAGCGCCTCCAAGTTCGATGTGGCTTATTCCGGCTTTATCAAGAATATCTGTAACGCGTTTTAAAAGCCCTGAGCGGACGACACTTCCGCCGCCGTAGTGAATCAAAACTTTCTTTCCGCCAAATTCTTTTACGAGATCAGCGACTTTTTCTTCTGTGTTTTTTCCAAACACAACTTTTGTCGGCGTGTAATAATTAAAATCAAACATAATTTTTCTCCTTCTGTTTTATGCTGAATTTACATACAGACGTCAATCCATTCAGAAAAGCCGCTGCATTTTTCGAATTTTGTGTACAAAAGATATTCTAACACGACCCTGTTCAATTCACTAGGAAAAAATTTTATAAAAAATATGACATTACTTTGTCATATTTTCATGCTATAATAAAACCATGCAGATTGATCAGCTTTTTGAATTTGTCTATATACTCATTGATAAAAAGCAGGTAACGGCAAAAGACATGGCTAAACGCTTTGGGGTTTCGACGCGAACGATTTACCGGTGGCTTGAAGCTTTGAGTGTTTCAGGAATACCTGTTTATTCTCTTAAAGGTCGCGGTGGCGGAATAGCAATCTCAGAAAATTATGTTCTTGATAAAACCCTTCTTACAGAAGAAGAAAAGCTTGAGCTTGTTTCGAGCGTTAAAGCCCTTAACAGCTTAAGCGGAATAAAAAGTGCGGGAGAAAAACTTTCGCGTCTTGTCTCTGCAGATACAGACTGGCTTGAAGTAGATTTTTCTCCGTGGAGTCCTGAAGGTCAGGGAGTTAAACAGCTTTTTGCGCTTTTAAAAGATTCAATTTTAAAAAAGAAACAGATAACCTTTGATTATTACGGAACGGGCCGCTCCTGTGAAAAACGTACAGTGCATCCGTGGAAGCTTGTGTATAAAGGTCAGGCGTGGTATCTGTCCGGCTTCTGCACGTCAAGAAAAGAACAGCGTTTTTTTAAACTTAGCCGCATGTTAAATGTAAAAGAAACATCGCGGACTGCTAATATTACACAGAGCAAACTGGACAGAGAAAAAAACGTCGAAAAAGTGGAGACTGGCGGCAAAAATAAAAACGACGCTCATAATAAAACCGGCCGGAAAAACCCAAAGACAGCAAACTTCATTTTAATAAAAGCAAAGGTTAAGGAGCCGTCTGCCTTTTATTTTCTTGACAGCTTTGCATGTAAAGAAATCCGCACATCCAGAGACGGAAGTATAAATGTTACTTTTAATGCCCCTGATGAACCATGGCTTTCAGGTATGCTTTTAAGCTTCGGAACAGATTTAAAAATTATTTCACCGCCAGAAATTAAAAATAAGGTTGAATACATGGCAAAAGGCGTTGTCGGTATGTACAGGAAAAAATGATATTTAAAAAATTGATCTTTAAAGTGGAATAAATTTTTACATGACTTTTGATTGCAAAAACGAACTTTTATTAAACATAGATAAAATTCATACAACACCGATGGGATATGAGCGCAGAGGGAAAAACTGGTATATAAGTTATAAAGGAATAAATCATAAGGAATAAACGATGCACTTTGTAAAGGCAAAAACAATTCTTACTGCACGCCCCTGTGGAATGAACATTTACCGCGGATGTTCTCATGGCTGCATTTACTGTGACTCAAGAAGTAAGTGCTATCAGTTTACTCATGATTTTGAAGACATCGAAGTAAAGGAAAACGCGCCGGAGCTTTTAGAAGAAGCCCTGCGAAAAAAAAGAAAGCGCTGTATGATTGGAACAGGTTCAATGTGCGATCCGTATATTCCAGCAGAAAAAAAACTCGGTCTTACACGGCGCTGTCTTGAAATAATTGACCGCTATAATTTTGGAGCTGCGGTTTTAACAAAGTCAGATCTTGTTTTACGTGATCTTGATTTATTAAAGCGCATAAACGGTAAAACAAAGGCAGTCGTTCAGATGACGCTTACTACAGCCGATGATGAGCTCTGTAAAATTATAGAACCTGCCGTGTGTCCTACAAGCCGGCGTTTTGAAGTATTAAAGGCGTGCAGGGAAGAGAAAATCCCGACAGTTGTTTGGTTCAGTCCGATACTGCCTTTTATTAACGATACAAAAGAAAATATCGAAGGCATTATAGATTACTGTGCCCGCTCTGGCGTTAAAGCCATTTTGTGCTTTGGAATCGGTTTAACTTTACGAGACGGGAACAGGGAATATTTTTATGATTCGCTTGACCGTGCTTCGCTTAAAGATTCAAGGTTTTCAGGAATTAAAGAGCGCTATCAGAAAACTTTCGGTTATTCATACATCATTTCAAGCCCTGAAGAAAGGGAACTCATGTCTTATCTTAAAGAGCTCTGCCTTAAAAACGGCATTATGCTTGGGACTGATTCTGTTTTTAAGTGGATGGAAGAGTTTCCTGAGAGCGATCCTGTACAGCCTGAATTATTTTAAAATATTTTTTTAAATATGACATTCTTCTGTCATATTTAGTAAGTTATAATTTTTGTAGAAATCCGCCGGGAAATCTTATACGGTTTTTGACGGGTTTCTGGAGAACTGCTGGCCGCAAAAATTGTGCGGCGTAAAACAGGAGACTGGATAAAAAGCCATCTGAAATATTTTATAAGGAGAAAAAAAATGCCAAGACCAAAGACAAAAGAAGACTTGATAAAAGCTTCAGACGAAAATTACAAAGCTTTATTAAACATGATTGATGAAATGTCAGAAAAGGAATTAAACACCCCTTTTGATTTTTCAGGACAGCCCAACAAAAAAGAAGCTCACTGGAAGCGCGATAAAAATGTACGCGATATTTTGATTCACCTTTATGAATGGCACATGCTGCTTCTTAACTTTCCAAAAAACAATGCAAAGGTTAAAGATAAAAAAACTGCAACTGCATTTTTACCGGTAGAGTATTCATGGAAAACTTACGGCGACATGAACATGATGTTCTGGAGACGCCATCAGAAAACCAGCCTTGAATCAGCAAGAGTCTTGTTTGCTTCAAGCCACGCTGCCGTTATGAAGCTTATTAAAAAATATTCAGATGAAGAATTATTTACTAAAGCCTATTTTCCATGGACAGGAAATGCATCACTTGGAAGCTTCTGCATAAGCAATACTTCAAGTCATTATGACTGGGCTATGAAAAAAATCAAAGCCCATAAAAAGAACTGCAAAAAGTAAACTCCAAAGTACAAAAAAATTATTTACAATTTACCAATACTGGATTAAAATTAAGAACACATATAAATAAACAAGGTAATCCATATAAGGAGGAAATGTATGGCTTTTTTTAGTTTAATTGGTGCAGTCATTGGGATTGTTTTTAACTTTTGAGTAAAAGCTCGTTTTGATGACATGATGAGAGAGAAAAATCAGGAAGATAACAAGGTCAAAGCTGCATTAGGTGTTTTTTTTGCAATAGTAATAATATGTGCAGTGCTTAACACTTTAGTTACCTTTATCTCTGGTGTAAGTGGATCGAGTGCGTTGGGTCTTATTGGACTGATTCCTGCTATAATCGGTTTTATAGCTGAAGTTGGTTATATAATCTGCCAGATTCTGGTTGTTGTCTGTGAAGATAAAAGCGGTAATTATAAAGAGAATATGAGTGATAAAAGCAGAAAAGTTGATACTCTTCTGTGTATGTTCCTTGGTTTTGTTGGTGGCCACAGATTTTATGAAGGAAAGATAGGAACAGGTATTTTATGGTTGCTTACATTAGGATGCTTTGGAATAGGTACTCTTATTGACTATGTAAAAATATTAAAAGGTACTTCAACTGATAAAGACGGAAGATTAATCTGGCGTTGGAACGACGAAGTTAGCGCTCCAGCTGCACAGTAATTTCAGCGAAATTTAATTCATTAACCGGGGTCTTGTGCAAGGCCTCGGTTTTTTTATCCTTTATTATACGATGATGTGCGCCTTTGAATCTGCAAGTCCTATTTTTACAATGGCGCCGGAATTAAAATTTAGAAAATCTTTTTCTATTCCGTCGCTAAAGATTACGCCTTTTTGCGGCATAAAGGATTCTACGATAAGAGGGTGCGCATCATCTATATAACCAGAAACGATGTTGGCGCTGGAATGCTTGCTTTCGAAAGGCTCACGAACTACAAAGAAAAGCTGGTCGTCATCCCAGTCCATTTCTATTTCTGTTTCACTGTCAGACATTTTTGAAACCTGGTTACAGACAGAGCTTAACCATCCTGTAGAACCTGCACCAGTTGATACAATTATTCCGCTTGAAGACTGATTTTCATTTTCATCTCCAATTTTAATATTGTATCTTGCAGAAATGTGCGATGCAGGACCGATAAAAAAATCGTTAAACGCTAAAAGTGTCTGTCCGTCATTTAGAGTGGCCTTTGCCATTGTAATGTCATCACAGACAAATCGGTCGTGAACGATTCTTGTAATCTGATCTTCAAAATTATTTATGTTGTGAGGAAGAAGAATTCCGTCATAGCGTGAATCATCAGGATTAATTGCAAAAATCGGAAGCCCGTTTACATATTTTGCAGTGTTTGCAACAAGTCCGTCCTGTCCTAAAACAACAGGGAGATCCTTTTCTGTAAAAATGTAATTAGGAAGATAACTTCTGTCGATTACCTTGCATTTAAAATGCACAGAAAGCTTTTCGACTACTGCAGAAAGAGAATTTTTAAAGACAAAATGCTCCTGCTCGTAGTCAGAAAAGTTTCCTCCGCTATGCTCGATATAAAACTTAGCCTGAGCCTTTGTGTTGAATCTTTCGATTAAAGACTCAAGCCTTGTTTTATTTGTTATGATTACCGCGTTTTCTGTTTTCATAACTATTCATCATCTCTGTCGAGAAGTGATTTTAAAAGATCCGGAGTAATGTTGAGGTTTCCGATTTTGTTGGAATGCTCTGCCAGTTCTCTGAATGCAAGACCGATATTATCTGCACCGGAAATTCCGTCACGGTTTAAAGCCATGAGCGTATGCCAGTCGAGGTTCTTGTATGGAGAAAGAGTTTTTTCGAGTTCGTAGCCTTTTGCATCTGCCTGTTTTTTGATGTTTTCTGCCTGCATCTCGATAAGTTCTTTCTTTTTGTTTTCGATTTCGATGTCAGAAGCAACCTGCATGTTTCTTAACTTGCGCTGTGATTCTGCTTTTTCTAAAGCAAGCTCTGCAGTTTTTTTATCAATCTGCTTCTGCTTTTCTTTAACAGCGATTTCTGTGTTTAATTCACTTTCCCTGATCTTTCTTTCCTGTTCAACTGCAAAGTTTCTTCTTTCGTAAATCGCCTGGTCTGCTTCTTTCTGCAATGCTTCATGAGTTTCTGTTTCGAGAGCCTTTGCCATTTCTGGAGAAGGGCTTATTCCCAAAACTTCAACCGAAAGAATCTGAACGCCCAGAAGCTTTACTGCATTTGATTTTTTGAGACTTTCAAAGATTATGGAAGAGATTTCCTTTGCACAGCGGAGACCTTCCTTTAACTTTTTCTTTTGAATAGAAGAAGAAACTGCAGTCTGAGCTTCGTTATTAAGACGCTGTTCAAGAACTTCAAATTTATCATAACGGATTCTGTTGCCGTTAAGGGTAAAGTCCAGGGCTTCAGAAAGAGTTTTAGGGTCTTCGATGTTGTATGTAATCTGTCCCTGAACTGTAATTTCCTGAAAGTCAAGAGAAGTTTCTTTAAAGATAAAAGGAACGTCGCGTGTTCCAAGCGGAATAGCTGTTAATGAAGAAGAAGGCTTGTAATAGAAAAAAGAAAGACCTTTCCCTTCGCGTTTAATTCGGCCTTTTTTGTAATGAATTGCATAAGTCATTGAATCAAAAGAAATAAATTTAAATCCTAACATGTTTTCCTCCTAAAGTTGTGATGGTTTTACAGTAATTTTTTTCCATAAGAGAGAACAAGTCTTCCCTATTAATAATTCGATAATTGTAGTTTAATTTTTGTTTTTATGCAAACTGAACGCTGTTTTTTTAGAAATTATTTTTAGTTGCATTTATGTCCGGAAGCAGCTTCAAAGTTGAATTTGACAATACCAAGATCAAGCTGTGTCATAGCACCGCCCTTGGTTGTAATAACAGGGTTTTCTCCTTCAAGTGATACAAAAAATTTCTGCTGATTGAGTGCAGTTGGAGCAAGTATTGCAGCTTCGAGTCCTTTTTTAAACCATTCAGGTCTTTGTGACTCTGGAATATTGCACAATTTTTCTTCTGGTTTTGATTTGTGAGGTACTCCGCAGCTTTCTCCATAACCCAGCGATATTACGCAGACAATTTTTTCATCGGCATTTAAAACAGCCTTACATTTTTTTCTTCCGAAAGTTCCTGCGACCCAGCATGTGTTTAATCCAAGTGTCTGTGCAGTCAGAACGATTTTCTGACCGTAATATCCACAAAGCTGGTCAAGATTATTCATTGATTTTTTTCCGACAAGAGCAATGTAGTTATTTGCATTTTTAAATTTTCCATAATGAGCAAGAAAAGTATTAAAGCATTCTGAATCATTGCATATAAGCTGAAAGTTTAATCCGCTTTCTGCATTACACTCGCTTACCAATTTTTCCAGGATTTCCTTTGATTCAGTTTTAACAGGAATTTCCTTATACTGTCTTACTGAATGTCGTTCTTTGATAGCTTCAATGATAGTCATGTTTATCCTCCGGTTTTTCTGATAGCAGAATGCCCTTGTGTTGTTTGAACTGATTAAACTGTGAACTGAGCCATCTGACCATCTATTTCATTAATTGAATCCTTCAATTTAGAAGAAACTTTCGTAAGTTCATCACTGGCAGAATTAATGCGTTCAGCACCTGCAGCCATCTGGTCCATACTGGTCTTCATCAGGTTACTTGAGTTCTGGAGTTCATTCATGTTATTAAGGATATGTTTGTTTCCTTCTGTCATTTTCTGTGCGGCAATAGTAACGTTTTGTGTACTTGTGTTCATTGTGTGAAGAGTTTCCATTACCTGTTTAGAACCCTCGTTCTGATCTTCCATTGAAATTTTAATCTGTTTAACAATCTGATTTGTTCTGACAATTTCATCAGATACTGCATTGAATGAACGGCTGGATTCCTGAGATGCGTTTACTACTTCTATAATAGATTCCTGAATGTTATTAAGCTGCTCACCGATTGTCTTTGACTGTGCAGAAGATGTTTCAGAAAGCTTACGGATTTCATCTGCTACAACTGCGAAACCTTTTCCTGCTTCACCTGCGTGTGCAGCTTCGATTGCCGCGTTCATGGCAAGAAGGTTTGTCTGACTTGCAATGTTTGCAATTGCAGAGTTTGCTTCCTGAAGCATTTTAGATTTATCTTCAATCTGCTTGATTTTTTCATTTACAGCACTCTGCTTTGTCTGACCAGACTGAGCTTCCGTTTCGAGAGAAGTAAAAGAAGAAGCCATGTTATCTACAGAAGCATTTACATTTCTGATGTTCGAAACCATTTCTTCAACTGCACTAGAAGCGCTGGTAACACCTTCTGACTGTCCCTTAATCATCTGTTCGAGACTTTCAATATCATTTGTAATTTCTTTTACTGCTTCTGCAGTTTCTTTTACACTGAATGTCTGCTGTTCAATCTGTGAGTGAACACTGTCGATGTTTGATATAATTTTTGAAATTGAATTTGCAGTATTATCCATCGAGAAAGACATGTCGTTACCGGCAGAAGTAAGTTTTTTTTCTGATTCTTTAATTGTTCCGATTATTCCCTGGAATTTAATGATAAAGTTATTTACTTCTGCAACAAGCTGTTCAAAAACTTTAAATACAGAATGTCCTTTCATGTTAACACGTTTTGTCAGATCGGCATTACCACTTGAAAGTTCAGCAACTGCATTCTTTAAAATTGTTACCTGGCTGATAATACTGACAATTGCAACAACAAGAAGAAAGATAGTGACAACAATTCCGACTGTTACTGCAAAAGGAATAACGGCATGTCTTAAAGCTTCCTGAGGTGTATAAGGAGAGTACAGAACCATATGCCAGTTTACAAGCGTCATCGGAGCTAAAAGATATTCACCAGTTCTTGTAGATTTTAAAACAATTTCTTTTGGCTTTGCATCAAATGATTTTAAGAAAGGAAATACATCGTAAATACTTAATTTTTCTTTAATGATTGCAGAATCAAGTGCACCTGTTACTTCATCTTTATCATTATAAAGATACATCGTAATTTTTTTGTTCAATCCATCATACATAGAATCAACAAAGTGCTGGATTGGAACACCTGTGCCTGCAATTCCGATTGGCTTACCCATTTCATCACGAACAACTGCATTAACCCAGAGCATTGTCATGTTTAATGCTTCATTATAGTTAATGTTAAAGTTGTATTCGTCTGTTTCATACAGAGTCATGTTGTACCAGTATTCTGCAGGATTGTCGGGGTCAACATCATATGCATATTTCATGTCATTCCAGAATCTGTGATCTTTGTCACTTACCCAGAATACACCTTTACTTAAAAACGAATTTCTAAAAGCCTCAAAGTTTTCAAGAGCTTCTGACTCATATTTGGAATTAGACGGATCTTCCAGATATTTTATAATGGAAGGAGTTTTTACCATCTGTCTTACAAGAGTGAGCTGCTCGTTCATGCTCGCAACAAATTCTTTCGTTCTTAATTGAGAATTGAGGTTCATCTCTTTTCTCATTTCTGATTTAAATGAATGTCTTGCAAGTTTTTGAACAATGAATAATTCAAAAGCTGCAATTACAAGTCAAGTAAGGAAGGTAACAAAAAATTTTGAAGTTTTTTTCATGTGAATTCTCTCCTGAATCAAAAGTAAAAAAATTCAATTTTTTTAAATAGATGTGTACTTAAGATTTTATCATCAATCGGAAAGATAGGCAAATAATATATGCTGACATTTTTTTATTTTATGTCAATAAAAAAGAAAACCCGCAGTAAAAAGTATTAATTTACGTTCTGCTGCAGGTTAAATTTATTACATAAATGTTTTGAAAGCCGGTTTATTTTTCCAGTCTCTTGATTAAATATGGAAGCGCTTTTTCAAATTTAACGCCGTACCAGTGGTCTTTGTCGCCGTTTGTAATTTTAATTGCTTCAACAACAACATCTGCACCAAGGCTTGCAGCTTCGAGAAGAGATTTTCCGCGGAGAAGTGCGCCTGCAACAACAGATGCGTAAAGATCACCTGTTCCGTGAGAGCTTACAGCCTGTTTTTCGTTAAAGTAATATTCAACTTTATCGTCTTTAGCTGAATAAACTGCAACGCCGAGTTTATCTTTTTCAAAGCTTACACCGGTAACGACAACATTTTTTGCTCCAAGAGCAGCAAGGTCGCGGGCCATTTTTTCGATGAAAGCTTTGTCATAGCCTTCTGCAACATAAGGCTGTCCCAAAAGGAAAGCAGCTTCTGTTAAGTTTGGCATAATTACGTCAGCACCCTTGCAGAGTTTTTTCATTTCCTGTGGAAAGTCATCGTCAAAGCCTGCGTATAATTTTCCGTTGTCGGCCATTACAGGGTCAACAATGCGCAATGCTCCAGGGCGTGCGGTTTTTTCCATGATGTCGAGAATGTATGGAATCTGCGCCTTAGAAACATAGCCTGTGTAAAAAGCGTCAAATGTAACTTTTTCTGTAAGCCAGCGGTCTAAAATCTTTGGCATGTCCTCTGTAAGATCGTGAAAAGTCCATCCCGAAAAACCTGCTGTGTGGTTTGATAAAACTGAACTGGGTAAAATACCTGTTTCGATTCCGCATGCAGAAATAACTGGAAGTGCAACAGTAAGCGAGCACTGTCCTACGCATGAAACATCCTGAATCGTTAAAAGTCTCTTGTCCATTGTGTCACCTCTTATTGAGTGAGTTTTGCAGATTGTTTTCTCTGCTGAATTTTATAAAAGGATGTTAGCAGAATTCTGGTATTAAGAATATAGTCAAAATTGAATAAGATTTATATAACCAGATTTTGAGGTGTGAGATGCTCGCGGTCTGAAAAAATTATTTTAACTCGGCGACAATAGGCTCGATGTATTTTTTATTTGAAAGATCGTAGGAAGAAGAAATGAGCTTTGCCTGCGCGATTTCTGCTTCTGTCGGATTTTTCTTAGAAGTAAGACTTTTTAAAAGCATCTTCATCGCAAACTTTGAGAGGAAATTCATTTTGCTGTAATCAAGTCCGCCAGGGCAGTAGAAAACTTTTACTTTAGATAATTCTTCCTGAGTAAAATTTCTTTTTATCACTTCTGAAATGTCAGGGCTTTCTGCAGGAGTTGCGCCAACGCAGAATACAATAAGCTTTTTACCTTCCTGTGCAAGCGGGGCAATCTGCTTTTTAAACCATTTAAGGTTTGTAATGGTTCCTGCCATAAACCATCCGCCAAAAACAATTGTGTCATAACCAGAAAGATTTGATTTAGAACCTTTTTTAAATTCTACACAATCACATCCTGCTGCTTCACTGATCCAGTCTGCGTATTTTTTTGTAAAGCCTGTCTGGCTGTTATAAATTATTATTGAGTTCATAAATAAATACTACTATATGATTTAAAGCGGTTCAAGATTTTAAAAGTTATTCTTTGAGTTTTTCTACTGCAGTAGGTTATGGGTTTACAATTTCCATAACGTTATCGACAGTCATGTTCAATGATTTTGCAATTATGTCGACAGAAACGCCGTTAGCGTAGAGATTAGAAGCAGCTTCAACTGCTTTCTGCCGGGAGCCTTCTGCAATGCCTATTTCACGGCCTTCTTCGATAAAGTCGCGTCGGACTTCTTCTTCGTCATATTCTGTAAGACTCATTGCAAGCACCTCCTCTTTCTGAACCTTAAAAAAGCCGTCCAG
>Ga0129306_1000899_pt1 | contig 39792 bp, 34 predicted proteins | sample P827metagenome_FD_94438 | JGI IMG/M metagenome (GOLD analysis project Ga0129306, IMG submission 94438) | Capybara group fecal microbial communities from Wisconsin, USA - P827 metagenome | ecosystem: Host-associated > Mammals > Digestive system > Large intestine > Fecal | place: USA: Wisconsin... | reverse complement strand
TAGGAGTCTGGTCCGTGTCTCAGTACCAGTGTGGGGGACCGTCCTCTCAGATCCCCTAGCCATCGTCGACTTGGTGGGCCGTTACCCCGCCAACTATCTAATGGCACGCATGCCCGTCCGCCGTCACCGAAGTTTTGAAACAATTGTGATGCCACATCTGCTCCTCATGGGGTATTAATTCGAATTTCTCCGGGCTATCCCCCGACAGCGGGTGGGTTGCATACGCGTTACGCACCCGTGCGCCACTCTCATATCCCCGAAGGGACATTTACCGTTCGACTTGCATGTATTAGGCCTGCCGCTAGCGTTCATCCTGAGCCAGGATCAAACTCTTCATTGTATATTGTTGTACTTAATGTTTTTCTGTTCTACCTGGCGGATTCACCTGCTTTATTTAGTCTCTTGGAATTGAAAGGTTCCTTACCTTTCAGACTACTGTTTGGCTCATTGCTTTCAAAGAACTTTCGCAATCTCCCGTTTGGTTTCGATTGCGGATGCAAAAGTACACTCTTTTTTCTTCCGCGCAACACTTTTTTGCAAAAAAATTTTAAATATTTTTTTATAGCTGATTATCAGTGATTTGGGCTGAAAATATTTTTAAATTTTATCTAAAATTGATGGTAAAAACCACTTTTTTACGCCATTTTTACGCCCTATCCACCCCCATTTTTACGCCATTTTTACGCCAAAAAGGCAAAAAGTGATTAATTTTGATTAATTTTTCCATGGTAACACACCCCCTGTTGGTGCATCCTTTTCGCCAACATTTTTTGAATGGCAATTTTATACCTTATTAATATATGAAGCCCCTATTACCGAAAATGACATAAAAAAAGACGTCAGAATCTAAAATCTAACGTCTAAGGTCTAAACCGTCGGAGTGGCCCGACTCGAACGGGCGACCGCTTGCACCCCATGCAAGAATGCTAGCCAACTGCACCACACCCCGCTTGCTTAAAGCGTTGCAAAAATACAACTTTTTTTAATATCTTCTCATTTTATTAAAAAAATCTAATGGCTATTCTGTCTTCTAAAAAAATCTAATGGCTAATGACTAATGGCTAATGGCTTTTTATTATCTTTGCAAAAAAATTTTAACATCTTATTAATATATGGAACACATTAAATGTTTGATACTCGGTTCAGGCCCTGCAGGCTACACCACAGCCATCTATACCGGCCGCGCCGATATAAAAACCGTCATTTATGAAGGCCCGCTTACAGGCGGACAGCTGACACAAACCACTGAAATTGAAAACTTCCCTGGATATCCCGAAGGAGTACAAGGCAACCAGATGATGGACGACCTGCGTCGTCAGGCTGAACGCTTCGGCACAGAATTCCGCATGGGCTCTATCATCGAAGTTGACGCATCCAAGCGCCCGTTCCACTGCAAATCAGACTTCGGCGACGAGCTTTTGGCCGATGTCATTGTGGTAGCCACAGGCGCCTCGGCCCGCTATCTCGGTCTGGAAACCGAAGAACAGTTTAAAGGCGGCGGCGTGTCGGCATGCGCCACCTGCGACGGCTACTTCTACCGCGGCAAAGACGTGGCAGTGGTTGGAGGCGGCGACACCGCATGTGAAGACGCCACCTATCTGGCACATCTTTGCAACAAAGTTTACATGATAGTGCGCCGCGACGTGTTGCGCGCCTCAAAAGCCATGCAGCATCGCGTGATGAACACACCTAACATCGAGGTGCTTTGGAACACCAACACCAAAGAACTGTTCGGCGAAGTCAACGGTTTTATGAGCACATTGCAAGGAGCCGTGGTGGTCAACAACAAAACCGGCGAGGAGCGCACCCTGAAAGTTGACGGATTTTTCGAAGCCATCGGCCATGTGCCTAACACCGACGTGTTCAAAGGCATACTCGAAATGGACGAAACCGGTTACATCATCACCAAACCGAAATCCACCGCGACCAGCGTCGAAGGCATATTCGCTGCCGGCGACTGTCAGGACAAAACCTATCGCCAGGCTATCGTTGCAGCAGGCACAGGCGCCATGGCTGGAATCGAAGTGGAACGCTTCCTGATGGAAAACCGCTAGGGCGTTTCAACATCGAAAATTGTTATTTCAGCAAGAAAAATAATGTTTTATCGGGCATAAAATCTTAATTTTGTGCCCGATATTTTATAATTATGAATAAACATACAGCACCTGAATATCTTTCCATTAAAACGATAGCCCTGGTGGCTATTATCATCAGCCTTGGCTTTCATGTGATTATGATGATGTCGTTTTTCTTCGGCAACTCGTTGTTTTCAAGCGAGATAGTAAATGCCGTCCATCCACATCACTTTCATTTTGGAAGATTTCTGTATTTCTTCACCACAAGTTTTATCATAGTATTTCTGATACTCTTGTACAACCGTTACATTTTAAGTTTTTCATTCAAAAGCAAATGGACTGAGCTTTCACTCACGGTTTTGGGATCAATAGCAATTGGAGCTGTTTTCAGCATTGGCTTCGTTTATACAAGAGCGGCTCTGTCGCCTCAACATCCAAGCGCAGAGTTTTTGTATAACGTGATGAGGGACAGTTTGGTCAGGGATTTGACCATGACAGCCGTGGTTTTGCTTGTGGTTCAATTGCTAAGGTCGCAATATTATCAAAAAACCATAGCCGTTGAAAATGAATCGTTGCGCAGCGAGAACATCCTGACACGTTTCGAGGCGCTTAAAAGCCAGCTCGACCCGCATTTTCTGTTCAACTCGCTCAACACCTTGCAGTCGCTCATCACTTTAGATGCCGAAAAAGCCGGCAATTACTTGCAGCAACTGTCGTCGGTGCTGCGTTACACCCTGCAAAACAAAGAGGTTTTAAGCTTGTATGAAGAGTTGAAATGCGTACACGCCTATTGCGACATGTTGCAGATACGTTACGGCGACAACCTGAAGTTTGAATTCCAGATTGACGAAAAGTACAACGATTACAGCGTTTTGCCGTTGTCGTTGCAGTCGCTCATCGAAAACTCGGTCAAGCACAATATCATTTCGTCAAAGCAACCACTTGTGGTGACTGTGGCAACCGACCGCGACAGTGTTTCGGTGTCCAACCCCATCCAAGCCAAGACAACACCCGAGGAAAGCAACGGCATAGGGCTGGCCAACCTCACAGAGCGTTATCGTCTGAAATGGAACAAAAATGTTGAAATCACCAACAACGGAAGCACATTCTGCGTGAAGTTGCCGTTGATTAAAAAATAATTGATTATGAAGGCTTTAATCATAGAAGACGAAGTTTTGGCGGCACAGTCGCTGCAGAAACTGATAACAGAAGTGGCGCCCGACACCGAAATCATCGCGACATTGCAGTCGATAGAGGAAAGCGTGGCGTGGTTCAACGAGAATGCCATGCCCGACTTGGTTTTCATGGACATTCACCTGGCCGACGGCTCGTCGTTTGCCATCTTCGAGCAGGTTGAGATAACCTGCCCTATCATCTTCACCACGGCTTACGACGAATATGCACTTAAAGCCTTTGAAGTCAGCAGCATAGACTATCTTCTGAAGCCTATCAACCGCAACGATGTGACTCGAGCCATGAATAAATATAAAAGTCTGGTCGCCAACAACTCGGTTGACAATCAGGCTCTGACAAATTTGCTCCAACATCTTGGCACTACAAAGAAATTCAAATCGTGTTTTTTGGTTCCGATGCGCGACAAACTGGTGCCGCTGCCAACCGCCAGCATCGCTTATTTTTACATCGACACCAAAATGGTGAAAGTAGTCACCTTGGAGGGGCAAACCCACTACATGAGCCAGACTCTCGACGACATCATGGAGCAGCTCAATCCGCAAGACTTCTTCCGCGCCAACCGTCAATTCATCATCTCGCGCAAAGCGATACAAGACATGACAGTTTGGTTTGGCAACAAGTTGTCAATAAATCTGACAGTCGATATTCCTGAAAAGATAATTATCAGCAAGGCTAAGGTGAGCGAGTTCAAGAACTGGTTCTCCGAATAAAGCCTCGCCGCCAATCAGAACATATAACCCATTCCGATGTAGAAATTGGAATTGGTGTAGTTGTCCTGCTTGCTGAACGGCATTCCCCATTCGCACGACAGCACGAAATTCTCGTTCATCGCAATCTTCAAGCCGGCGCCTACGCCGAAATGCGGTTCGTGTATGTTGGCGTTGACATCGAAAAAGTCGTCAAACTCCAGATTGTTGGCAGCCACCCAGGGGTCGGCCGACACTTTCTCGCGTAACGAAGCCTCGTCGATTTCATACTTTTGCGTCACAATGCCGCCATCCAGAAACATATTGGCACCAAGATAGAAATGCTGGTTGAACAAATCGAAATTCCATATTCTCGAGCGCAACTCGGCCGTGGCATAGGCATAGCCAGGCACCCAAATACGGTCGCGCATGATGCCTCTGATAGAGGTGGCTCCGCCAAGCGAATAATAACGGTTGTGGTCGATGTAAAGCTCGTTCTTGTATGTATCCAGATAATATGGCGAGCGTCCGGCAATGGTGTTCTGCGTGGCCACACGATATGCGAACACAAGTCTGTTGCCGATTATCGGGACAAAATGCATGAAGTCGAAGTTGATCTTGAGGTTGTTATAGTCTTTCAGCGGGCCGAAAGCCGCGTTGTATGTCAGGAACAGGTCGAAATACCAGCCATGAACAGTGTTAACTCTCTGATTACGAGTATCATACGAAATGCCGCCACGGACATACGGATGCCAACCGCCGTTTTTCTCGGCCTCGCTGATCAAGCCCCAACGGCGATACAGCTCGAACAACTCCATCTGATTCTCCGTCCAGTCGCCTTTGTCGACAATCGCTCTGCCTTCAGCATAATTGAGCAAACCCATTCCGGCATAGTAATAGAAACTGCCATCGATGATACCTCTGATATCGACAGAGGTGCGGAAAAGGTTGGATTCATGGCGATAAAAGGCGTGATTCAGGTAATTGGACGAGGTTTTGTCCTCAAAATCACGATTATAAACGCTGAAATGGCCGTTGAAACCGTAAAAATCGTTCATCGCATCGGGCAGATACGAGAAATCGACCAGCAGTTTGTGACGTTTGATTACGTAATCCGATTCGTAAAACAAGCGTATGGTTCCCACTTTTTTGGTGGAATAAGAGCCTTCGGCATAGATGAAGTGGCGGTAGTTGGGGTAGTTTTTACCGTCGCCGTAGTCGAATATATTGGCTGTTATGCCGTAAGTGAGACCCTTGTCGTTGTCGTATGTCAAGCCAGGTATGGCTCCGAAGTTCCAGCCTGTCTTAATCGGATTGCCCAGCGAGTCGGTCTGTATCTCTTTTTTCGGCTTTTTAGCCTGCAAAGAGACGCAAAGCAACAATGCTGTCAGAATTAGAAATAACTTTTTCATAATAATGAGATTTCTCCGCTTCGGTCGAAATGACGTTTATTCGATAATTGTCAATTCGTTAATTATGTTATTCACTTTACCGACCTTTTCGAGGCACCAGAGCAGGTAGCGGGCATCCATGCAGATGGTACGCTGCACCTTCTGTTCGAACATGATGTCGCCGCTCATGGCCTCCCAGTTGCCGTCGAAAGCCAGTCCGATAAGCTCGCCTTCGCCGTTGATGACCGGGCTTCCCGAGTTACCGCCGGTGATGTCGTTGGTGGTGATGAAGTTCACTATAAGCTGTCCGTTTTCGTCGGCATAGCGGCCGTAGTCGCGGGCTTCATAAAGGTCGCGCACATCCTGAGGGATGTCGAACTCCCAGTTGCCGGGGATGTATTTGGCCATCACGCCGTCCATGGTGGTGTAGTAGTTGTAGTTGACAGCGTCGGCACCCTTGTAAGGCTCAACTGTGCCGTAGGTGAGTCGCATTGTGAAGTTGGCATCCGGGTAGAAGTTGCGCTCGATCTGCATCTCCATCAGTCCTTTGATGTAAAGACGCTCGCCTCTGTTGCCTTGCAATCCGGCTGCCTCGTACATCGGGTACACCACGTCGGAATATTCATTGACGATGTTCATAGTGAGGGCGAAAATCGGGTCTTTGTCGAGTTTCTTAGGTTTTTCAAGCCATTTCTCGAGTTTGGCCTGATCAACAAAGATAGATTTATCGAATGCTTTCGTGACCCATGCCGTGAAGTCGCCGCCACTCTTTGCGCCTATTTCCTCAATCATCGATGGCACATAACGGTCGATGTCTTTGTAGAAAAGGTTGAGCAAAGCGATGGTCACATCCTTATCGAGGTTTTTGTCGTAGTCTTTGAAGAACGAGGCAACCATAGGCTTCATGCCTTCAACTGCTTTGGCAATATCTTCTTTAGATGCTTTTTCGTTGATTAACCTGTTGATTCTGATGAATCTGCGCGAGAAAGACACAGCCTCGCCGCCGTTCCAACCGGCTTCGCGCAAATAGGTCATAGGCATCACGACATCGTCCAAGATGGCCCATTTTTCCTCTATGCCTTGGAAAATGTCACCGTACTCAACCTGGCGCACAGGGTCGGCGTTGACCCATTCCATAAATGCCTGCTCCTGGGCCAATCTTCTGTCGTACACATGGTTGCGCACCAACTGTTTACGCTGACCGATGGCATATTTCCAATAGTTAGACACGCTGGCCTGCTTCGAAGCGTATTTGATAAACACTTCCTGGTCGGCGTCCATGTGCTTGCGGTATTCGTTGAGTTTGGTTGTGCGGCAGTTGATGATTGCCGGGCAATCCGACTCGATGAGGTTTTTAACGGTGTATGATGTCGAGTATCTGTCGGTTGAGCCCGGATAACCCAGAATCATAGCGTAATCGCCTGGTTTCACGCCTTTGATGTTGATTGGCAAATAATGTTTCGACTGCATCGGGATGTTGTCTTCGCTATATTTTGCCGGTTTGCCGTCGCGGTCGGTGTAAACACGAAAAATGTTGAAGTCACCCTTGTGGCGAGGCCATGTCCAGTTGTCGGTGTCGGCGCCGTATTTGCCGATTCCCCATGGCGGGCAGCACACCAGACGCACATCATGGTACACGTCGTATTCAAACAAAATGTACTGGTTGCCCGAATAGAACGGCACGATTTCAATTTCAACATCGCGCTCGCCCTTGAGTTCTTTGGTTATTTTCTTGATATTTTCAGCAATGACATCGCTACGTGTCTCCTCGTCGGTCACACCGTCAAGCACTGCTTCGGTCACATCGTCAACCATTGTCAGGAACGATACTGTGAGGCCTGGGTTTGGCAACTCTTCCTCCTTGCTCATAGCCCAGAATCCGTCGGTAAGGTAGTCGTGCTCAACGGTCGCGTGTTTTTGCACCCAGCTCAAGCCGCAGTGATGGTTGGTAAGCAGAAGTCCTTCCGGAGATATGATTTCGCCTGTGCAACCGCCGCCAAACTGTACAATAGCATCCTTCAAACTTGGCTGATTGAGGTTGAAAATCTGTTCGGCAGTAAGCTTGCAGCCAAGTTGCTGCATCTCGTAAAGGCTCTTGTTGCTGAGGCTGTAAGGGAGCCACATACCCTCGTCAGCTTTAACACACAGTGTACTGACAATCAATGCGATAGCTAAAAATACTTTTTTCATATTATTACAATTTTTATTTATTATCGGGTTTGAAAATATCTTCCAATTTCTTAATGTCGGCAATGGTTTCATCGTCATGCTGCCGCTTTGACTGATCCTGCAAATCGTTGATTCGGTTCATGCCCATCTTCCACAGGCGGAGGTCGAAATAAATGAATGCGACAAACAACAGCGAGCCCAATATCGGAGCATACTCCTCAAGGCCTTCCGACAACATCAAGATATAATCGAACAAGCCGTGAGCAAGCATAGGGGCTGCCAAACTCAAAATCAAATATTTACGACGATTCTCGGGTTTAAACTTTGCCAATCCGAGGTAGTAGCCCATCAGCACGGCAAAGAGGAAATGCCCGGGCACCGACAGCAGAGCTCGCATCAAGCCCACGCCAATGGCACCAAAATATGTCTCATTATCAAACACATACATTATATTTTCAACGCATGCGAAGCCCAAACTGATGAAAGTGGCGTAAACTATGCCGTCGAAAAACTCGTTGAAGTTCTCGTTACGCCAGATAAATATCATAAAAAGCAGCCATTTGCTCAGCTCTTCGGGTATGCCAGCCTCCCAAAACGCGCTGTAGAACACCATCTCGCCTACCCAAAGCGAATTGATGATGGCGATGAGTACGAAGTCGAGCGGGATTGCAAGTATGCCGAGTAAAAAGGCTTTTATCAGCATCCGCAAAGGTTCTTTCTCGTATTTGTCTTTACGGTAGATGTAGCGGAGTAACCATGCCACAGGCGCTACTGCCAAGATCAAAACTAATAAATCTATCATATTTCAATACTTATAACAATTACACTATTAAACTCTTCAACTTTAAACTTTTTCAACTACTCTCAACTCTACACTCTAAACTCTAAACTATTCAAGATGACTCTAAACTATTCAAGATGACTCCAAACTATGCAAAGCCTCACTTCAGGGGTGAGGCTTTAGGCCTCACATTCGTGATGCTTTGCATAGTTTTTCGTCTTCATAACTTCAATACTTTAAACTATTAAACTTCAATAACCTATAAACTATAAACTATAAACATTTCTAATTCGACTCCAAACTATGCAAAAAGCCGCAGGCTAATAATTTCTGCTCACGCAATGCCTGCTATTTTTTGCATAGTTTTCCGTCTTCATAACTTCAATACTTTATAACTTTCAACTGTCAACTTTTTCAACTACTCTAAATTTCAATAAACTATAACCAATAAACTATAACCAATAAACTATTCAAATCGCTTCCCCGTTCCAGACTCCGTTGCGATAGCACCACGTTTCTTTATAACCGACGGCTTTCAGCGCCTCTTCAGCCTCTTTGAAGAAATATGTCAGTTCCCAGTACTGGTGGGCATCCGAGCTAATGACAACCGGAATGTTCATTTCTTTCATGCGTGGCAGCAGCCACTCCGACGGGTAAAAGCCGTTGTAACGTTGCTTGTAAAGCCCGCGGGTGTTGATTTCCACTATCAGATCATGTTGTTTGATAAGGTCGAGTGTTTCCAGAACCATATCACGGTACCATTTTTCATCCTCCTGGAAATAACGTCCGCGCGCGTTCATCTTCACCTTGTCGAAATGCCCGATAATGTCAAACTTTTCGGTTTCAATCATCTCGTTTTCCTGGTCGAAATAAGCGCGGACGCCTTTGCGGATGTCGCCGCCGAAGTATTGTTTCAGACCTTCGTCGTAAGGCTCAATGCTTTTACCGTCGATAAACCACAGAGTATCAGGGTTTTTGCCAACAAGATGGACAGATCCGATAAGGTAATCCAAACCGTAGTCTTTTTTGGTCTTCTGAAAATCAACCACTATTCCGGGTATGAACTCCATCTCCATTGAAGCGAGGATGTCAATCTGTCCTGAATATTTGTTTTTCAACTCCTTGATATGATTGACATATTCTTCGTTTTTATCCAAAGGGATAGAAACACGGCTCTCGAACGGCACGCTGGAATGATCGGAAAAGCCCAGTGTATGCATGCCCTGCGCTATAGCTTCGGTTATGGTATCCTCCATAGGCGATTTGCCATCGGAATAAATGCTATGTGTATGTAAATTAAAGTGTTGCATCTTCTTCTATCGCTTCAATAATCTTATAAACCTTGTCGCCACGGCGCACCACATCGTGTGCCGGGATGGAGCAAAGTTCACCTTTAACCGTCTGATTGACAGGCAGCAAATCCACCCTTATCTCTTTGATCTTATCTTCGTAAACCCCTGTTGTCGGCCCTATTATCATAATTTCGTCGCCCACGTTGAGTTCATGCGTTTCCATGCGGATTTCAGCCACGTTAATCTTGGCGAAGAAATTGGTTATCGTGCCGATGAAAAGCTTGGTTTTAGTGGCTTGCGAGCCGTATTTTTTGGTCCACTCGCCCATTTTGCGGCCCAAATAATAACCGTCCCAAAAGTCGCGGTTGTAAACACTGCGCAGACGCTCGGTCCATGCGGCCACCTTTTCTTCGGTAAATGTGCCTGCATTTATGGCGTCGACAGCCTCGCGATAAACGCCTACCGTCACCTTGGTATACTCAGGCGAGCGGCCGCGGCCTTCGATTTTCAAAACCTTCACCCCTGCTGCCAGCACTTTGTCGAGGAAAGGCAGGGTGCAGAGGTCTTTAGGCGACATAATATATTCATTTTCAATGGCCAAAGTGATCTCTTTGTCGCGGTCGGTCACCTCGTAGCCACGGCGGCAGGGTTGCACACAGGCGCCACGGTTGGCACTGGTGCCGAAATTGTCAAGGCTCAGATAGCACTTGCCCGACACCGCCATGCACAGCGCTCCGTGACAGAACACCTCTATCCTGACCAAATCGCCTTTGGGGCCTGTAATATGACGACGCTCAATCTCGTCGGTGATGTGCCTCACCTGATTGATATTGAGCTCGCGGGCGGTCACCATCACATCGGCAAACTGTGAGTAATACTTCACAGCCTCAATGTTTGTGATATTGCACTGAGTTGACATGTGCACCTCCACGCCAATCTGGCGGGCATATTGTATCACACTCTGGTCGGAGGCGATGATGGCTGAAATTTCGTTAGCCTTGATGGCATCCAAAAGAGCATGCATCTCGTCAATCTCCTCGTCGAACACCACCGTGTTGACTGTCACATAGCTCTTCACCCCGTGCTCGCGGCAGGTCTCGGATATAGTATGCAAGTCGTCGAGGGTGAAATTCTTGGTCGACTTCGATCGCATGTTGAGTTTGCCTATGCCGAAATACACACTGCCGGCCCCAGCCTGAATAGCTGCTGCCAGAGCCTCGTACGAGCCCACAGGGGCCATTATCTCAATGTCGAACATTAGTTATCAGTTGACAGTTGACAGTTGACAGTTGGCAGTTTAATTGTCAACTGTCAACTATTAACTACTAATTATCTTTTCTCAAGTTTACTTCTCAGTTCCTCATATCCCGGTTTGCCGAGCAATGCGAACATATTCTTTTTGTAAGCCTCCACGCCCGGTTGGTTGAACGGGTTCACCTCCAGCATATAGCCGCTCAGCGCGCATCCTATCTCGAAGAAGTATATCAGCTGTCCGAGCACGTTGGCATTGACGGCTGGCACTGCTATGCGGATATTTGGCACGCCTCCGTCAACATGGGCCAGAATTGTCGCTTTCTCGGCGGTTTGATTCACCTCGTTGAGGCGGCGTCCGGCTATATAATTCATCTGGTCGAGGTTGGCGTCGTCGCTTGGAATACGCATCTCGCTGTTAGGATTCTCAACGCTGATAACTGTTTCCATAAGGTTGCGCACGCCTTCCTGTATGTACTGTCCCATCGAGTGCAGGTCGGTGGTGAAGGTGACACTGGCCGGGAAGATGCCCTTGCCGTCCTTGCCTTCGCTTTCGCCGTAAAGCTGCTTCCACCATTCGCTGAAGTAGCACAGACGAGGCTCGTAATTGACAAGAATCTCGGTAGCCTTGCCATTATGATAAAGAGCCTGGCGCGCCACAGCATATTGAGCGGCAACATTATTTTCATTCTGATTGTCCGCACAGTATTTTTCCATCAGACGAGCGCCTGCAACCAGCTGCTCGATGTCGATGCCAGCCACCGCTATAGGCAGCAAACCTACAGGAGTCAGCACCGAATAACGTCCGCCGACATCGTCAGGCACCACATATGTTTTGTAACCCTCGCTGTCGGATAAAACCTTCAGGGCACCCTTAGCCTTGTCGGTGATGGCCACGATACGGGTGCGGGCTTCGGCCTTGCCATATTTCTTTTCGATATGGTTTTTCAAGATTCTGAATGCCACGGCCGGCTCGGTGGTGGTTCCCGACTTGGAAATCACCGTCATCGAATATTCCTTTTCATCTAGAAGCTTCAGGAGGTCGTGCATGTAATCCTCGCTCATGTTGTGACCGGCATAAACTATAGTCGGGTTGCCTGTGGCCACCATTGATGCAAAATGATTGCTCAACGCCTCGATGACAGCGCGGGCACCAAGATATGAACCGCCAATGCCGACAACCACAAACACCTCAGATTTTTTGCGGAGTTCATCGGCCTTGGCCTTGACATCTTTAATGAAATCGGGAGTTATGGACGAGGGCAGATTCACCCATCCAAGGAAATCGTTGCCCGCCCCGGTGCGTGAATAAATGGTCTTGAAAGTGTCGGCCACTTTTTTATTATACGTATCTAATTGATTGTCAGTCAGAAAACCTTTTACTTGTCGTAAATCTACTTTTATGTCAGTCATGATACAAAGGATTTTAATTTTTTGCGAATATACAAAATTTTATTGAATTACAGCAAAATACAAAAAAAAGAAACCGTCTCTTGAGCGGAGACGGTTTCCAGAACCAAAAACCAAAATTTATGAAACCTTTTATGAACAGCGCAAATTCTCGGATAGAGAACTATGGATGTACGCCATTCACGGTGCAAATATACAACTATTTTTTCGATTGGGTGAAAAAATTTTTTAACAATATGTGCGAAAAAACGCATATTAAGTTAAAAATAATTGATACTGAATGTATTACAAATGCAAAAAAATATTAAACAAATTTTCGTGATTTAACTTTGTCGGGTCAATTCACACTATTATGATAGGACCCTATTACATTCTTTTGGCAGATGGCGATGGTGAAACGGCAATGATAACCAAGAATTATCTCGCTTCAAACGGTTATCCCACCATCATCTGCGAGAACGGCAGAGAAGCTCTGCGCTGCTTTAGAAGCGAAAAGTTAAACTTTCTGATCATCAACGTGTCGCTTGCCTATATCGACGGCATAGAAGTGGCCCGGGAGGTGCGCAAATCCAACAAGGATATTCCGATTATCATGTTCGGCAAAAACGTGCCGCAAAGCGACATTGCCAAATGCTTTCAGGTTGATGTCGACGACTTCCTGGCCCAACCCTTCAGCATGGAAGAGCTGCGCCTGCGCATACAGGCGATTATGCGACGAGTCAAGATGTACCTGCAATCGCAGCATCTGCTGCCGTTGGGAAGATACACCATCGACACCATGCGGCACACTCTGAACATCAACGGCAACACACACAAACTGACCAACAAGGAGATGGATTTGCTTATGCTTTTCTACGAATACCTCGGCCGTGTGGTTGAACGTCAGGTGGCTCTGAAAAGAATTTGGAATCAGGAAAACTACTTCAATGCGCGCAACATGGACGTCTACATCAAGAAGTTGCGCAACATGCTATGCGACGACCCCAACGTCAGGTTGGAAAACGTGCACGGACTGGGTTACAAACTGATAGTTTACAATATCGGCTAAAACTATCTGTCTTTGTACGAGCAGCAAGGGAATCTGGCGCCTTCGGCCAATTCAACAACAGGTATGTTGATCGAGGCTGGTGCCAGAGGCATGGTGTTGTCTGTCAGGATGTTCCAAAAAACGTCTGAGTTAGGCCCCTTGTCGGTGTTGGTGAGCACTATCAAAGTGCGGTCGTTGACTTTATCAATGAGGAAGAACGAACGATAGCCCTTCCACCAGCCGTAATGGTAGTAACAGCCGGGGTGCTTGCGTGAGATGCGCCAGCCGAATCCGTAGTTGTCTTTTCGTTTGGAATACTTGGGGCTTCCGGGCACAAAGGCCTCTGCCTGTATGCTGTCGGGCACCAGCAATCCATAGTCGATGGCCACCTTGAAACGGTACATGTCCTCGACATTGGAAAACATGATTTTATCGCCCTTTACTCCGTTCAGATACTCGTTCTGAGCCTGACGCGGCTTGCGGCGTCCCAGATAGTAACCCTGCACGCAATCGGGCAAATAGAGCGACACCATTGTGTCGGTGGGCATGTCGTAGATATATGAGCGGTGCATACCTATGGCGTCGAATAAATCTTCACGCATGAAGTCGACAAACGGCTTGCCTGATACCCGCTTTACAATGCTTGCCAGCATGGCGTAGTTGACATTGCAGTAATGGAAACCGTTGTCCGGCTTGAAATAAGGATCGGGCTTGTACTTGACATAATAATCTATCATGTCGTCGTTTGTAAAAGGCTTCTTTTTGCTTGGCCAGTTGTTGTCGGCCAAGGTTTCGTAACGCGACAGCCCCGAGCGGTGCGTGAGCAGCATGCGCGTGGTGATGCCTTCGTACGGAAACTCGGGAATGTATTTACGGATATCAGCATCGTAGTCGATCAAACCGCGCGACTTGAGAATCATTATCGCCTCGGCGGTGAACATTTTTGACACCGAACTGAGCTGATAGATATCGTCGTTGTGCAGCTCGCCCTTGCGTGTGCGCAGATTTTTCACTCCATACGACTTCACCAAGACCACCCTGCCCTTCTCGGCAAACAGCAACGTGCCGTTGAAAGTGGTCTTTTTCTTCAGGTTGGTGCAAGTTTTGTCTATCTTAGCCGCCCTCTGGCTGATGACGGGTGCATCCAGGTCTTTGAAGATAGAGTCGGCATTAACGACAGGCCATTGCCTGACTTCCTCGGGGGTGAATGCTTTTTCTTTTCGCGAAGAGCAAGATACTAAAAATACAAACAGTAGTAATATAAGGTGTCTCGTTTTCATCTTGTTTAAAAAAACCACGCAAATATACTAATTTTTTGTAATTTTGCACTCTCAAATTCAATATATGTTTCAAGATTTCAATTTAAACCCTGCAATCCTAAAAGCTATTGATGAATTAGGATTTAAGGAGCCTATGCCGATACAGGCCGAAGTGCTTCCAGTCTTATTGTCGCAACGCACCGATTTGGTCGGTCTGGCTCAGACCGGCACCGGCAAAACCGCCGCTTTCGGATTGCCGCTTCTGCAGAATATCGACCCTAAAAACCGCAGTGTTCAGGCCTTAGTGCTTTGCCCCACTCGCGAGCTCTGCATGCAGATTACCAAAGATTTGCTCAGCTATGCCAAGTATATTCCGGAATTGCTGGTAGTGCCGGTTTACGGCGGCGCAAGCATAGAGGTGCAGTTTAAAAGCCTGGCCAAAAAGCCTCAAATCATTGTGGCAACACCTGGCCGTCTGCAGGATATGATACGTCGCAACCGCATCGACTTCAGCAATGTGCAGTGGATGGTGCTCGACGAGGCCGACGAGATGCTGGACATGGGATTTCAGGAAGATGTCGACGCGATATTAGAATATATGCCTGAAAGCAAGAACACCCTGCTCTTTTCAGCTACCATGCCGGCCGAGGTGGAACAAATTCTCAACAAATACATGAAGGATCCTGTCCGCATCAGCATAGGGCAGAAAAACTCAGGCACAGCCAATGTGCGACACAACTATTATCTCATCAAGGCCAGCGACCGTTACCTTGCCTTGAAACGACTTATCGACTATTATCCGTCTATCTACGGAATAGTGTTCTGCCGCACCAAGCTTGAGACTCAAGACGTGGCCGACAACCTTATCCACGACGGCTACAACGCCGCCTCGCTGCACGGCGACTTGTCGCAGCAGCAGCGCGACCTGGTGATGAACCATTTCCGTCAGGGATTCACACAGATTCTGGTGGCCACCGACGTGGCAGCGCGCGGTCTTGACGTCAACAATCTGACACATATCATCAACTACAACCTTCCCGACGACATCGACACCTACGTGCACCGCAGCGGCCGTACCGGACGCGCCGACAAGACGGGCATCTGCATCAGCCTGGTGCATGTCAAGGAGAAACATAAAATAAAAGCCATCGAGAAACAGCTAGGGCAGCCCATGGAGAAAGAGCTCATCCCGACAGCCCAGCAGGTATGCGAAAAACAGCTGTTCCGCCACATCGACAACCTCGAAAAGGTCGACATCATGCGCGACGACATCGACGACTATCTGCCGGTGGTGTTCAAGAAACTCAGCTGGCTCACACGCGAGGAGCTCATCACCCGCGTGGTGGCATTGAACTTCAACAGATTTTTGGATTATTACAAAGACGCTCCCGACTTGAATGTCGACGAAAGCAAGAAAGAACCCAAGGAGAAAAAAGAGAAGAAGGTGCACGACGACTCGCACATGGTGCGTCTGTTCTTCGGACTTGGCAAGCGCGACCGCATCAAGCCCACCACCCTCATTGGCCGTATCAACGATGTGACAGGCACCAAAGACATTGAAATCGGCCATATCGACTTGAAGGACAACTTCTCGTTTGTGGCTGTCGACGGCGCCAGAGCCCAGTTCATTGTCGATTGCTTCGCCGACCAGCGTAAGAACAAGGAAGGTATACGCGTGGAAATCACCACCGGCGAGCCGAAACAGGAATCACGCGACCGTGAGCAGGAGCAGCACTCACGCCGCAGCCGCAAAGAAAGCCGCTCCAAAGATTCAAGCTCCAAAGATTCAAAGAAAGGAAAAAAAGATTCCAAAAAGAAGAAATCAAAGGAAAACTACCGCCCCGAGAAAAAATACGGAAAAAGAGTAAAATACTAATAGAAAAGGCCGCCACCAGGCGGCCTTAACTTTTAACTTTCAACTATTAACTCTCAACTAGTACTCCCAAACACTCTGTTCAAAATCTATGATTTCGTGTTTGATGCGTTCCGACTCACGCATGGCTTCCACGCCGGTGGCGTAGTCCTGAATGCTGCGGTCGTAAACGTTTTCTTCTTTGTAGATATAGCTGTCAAACTGACGTTTCCAGAACAAGTCGTCGTACGACATGCGGGCTGCCGAATTCTGACGGTTGTAGACCGGAGCCTCTGCCAGCACCGAGCGGGTATTCTCGTCAAACGGAATCCAGAACAACTCGTTAGGCATCTGCACGCTGTCGTTCACATCGCGCATGGTCACCGGGCAGATAGCCTCGATGCGCACCATCAACTGGCTGCGGTGTGCGTCAAAGTACCAGTCTTCCATCACGCGCAAACGTGTCACCGACTCGGGGTTGAAAGCGATGCTGATGGCTGTGTCGCCAATCTTGTTGCCGTAGTCGTCGTACATCGACTGATAACGTGTGCTGTTCAAGCCGTTCATCAACTTGGTGTAAGGCACAGGTTTGTTGAGTTCGCCTGTCACGTTCACCTCGTAAGCCTGGCATCTGCCTTCCTTCAAAGCGTCCATTATGACGTCCATGAAACGGCGCCAGTTCTGATGGCTGTCGCGTGGATAGTAGAACGGGAGGTTCATCTTCTGACGGAAGTCGATCTCACGCCATACTCTCTTTTTCCACAAGATATCGGCTTCACGCACTTCAGGATAAGCGACAATCTTCTTCACGCCTGTGCCGTTTTCAACGTACAGACCGTCGTTGTATGTGTCGCTGGTTATCTGTGCCGACACGTTGGTGTCGAGCAAGAAGCAGAACAATGAAGCTGCAATTATTGAAACTACCTTTTTCATATTACTTGATTTGAACGTTTATCGAACCGACGTTTCTGATATCGCCCTTAGGGCTCTTGACGCAGATGTCCTGGAACTGAATTCTCTGTCCGGTCTGCGCGTTTCTGATGAGTTCTCTCACCTCTTCAGAAAACTTAGGTCCTCTGTTGTTTTTATCTATGAATGTTCCTCTGTATGTCGATACTGTGTACGACTCGACGGTGTAGTTGAAACCATCGAAGTCGAAGTCTTTCATCACAGCGATGATCTTGTCGGCCACCAAAAGTACTTCCTTCTCGACTTTACCGCCTGTAACGTCACCTATTCTGACCACCGGGTCAGGAACCGGCTTCACGCGGAATTCCTGTGTACCGAGGTCGATGGTCTTGCCGTCGGCGCCCTTTGCCGAAATCTTCACATTCACCTTGCGGACGTTCTTGTCGACTTCCACAAAGTAGTTGCCTGCGCCTGAGTTGTCTTTGGTCAGCTTGCCGCCTTCAACGTTGACGATGATGTCGTTGCCTGTGTAGCCCGGAGCAGCCACTGAAATAGGGTTCTGGAGCTCTTGATACATAACCATCATCTTGGTTGGAGACACTGTAACTGACGGCGGAGCCACCATGTAGCTGGCGTCGAATGGATGATATTCTATCTCGCCTGTCTCAGGGTTGGTTATCTCGATAACACCGGCAAGTTTCTGTTCACCAGCGGTCTTGCCCGGAATTTTCAGTCTTACCACGCCTTCTGAGCTCTTAGTCACAATCGGGGTGCCTTTGTAGTCCTTGAAGTTTCTGATGCCCATGCCGTATTTGGCCGAGAAGTTGCTCATTGTGTCGGACGGAAGCAGGATAACCTCAGCCTCGAAGTCCTGACCTTGGATGATGTAGTCGCTCTTGGCGATCACTCTGGCCTCGACCTTGTTGAACTTATAGTCGGTGGCGCCAACTCTGTCTGACAAATCAGACACAGCGTCGTATTCTGTTGTCTGCACCTCGCCAACCAACTTGTTGAGGATTGCCATCTCGGCCACGAAGATAATGTGGCTGAAATTCTTTTCCTCCCAGCTGATTTCCTGACCGTCGGCATCGTAATAGGCAATAGGATTGCCGTTTGGGTCATAGTCGGTGAGCAGACCCACGTGTTTGCCGTAGTCTTTCATACCGGCCGACTCCAAAGTGCCAACCACAAACTCGCGGTACTCCTGAATCTTCTGTTTCAACTCAGAGGCTTTGCCTTCGTTGATCATAATGGTGGTTGGAGTGTCGTAGTTGTCCTTAGAATCGACGTTTTTCAGATTCAACTCGTATATAACGCGACGGTTATCAGGGTTGGCTTTATCCAAGTTCCTGATAATCTTCTTCTCAGCATCTTTAGGGTTGAAAAGTTCTTCTTCGGTGATGCCTTCTGTCTGAAGCAACAGCGGCAGCTTCACGTCTTTTTCAATATAATTGATGATCTCGTCAGACTTCTCACGGATGGCTTGGGCGTAATCCCAATACACCTGTGTCTTGTCCTGTTCCTTCATATACTGCTGCTCGAAAGCTCTGTAGGTGTCTTCAAGCTTTACCTCGATGCTGGCGTTGGTTCTCTCCTGACCGTCGTTCACGATCGAGAAAGCATCAAGGATATCGGCCGAGACGTTCATTGCCAACAGCGCAGTATAGACCAGGTACATCATACCGATCATCTTCTGTCTTGGTGTTTCTTTTGCTCCTGCCATTTTCTAAAAGCTTTTAAGATTATCAGGCTTTGATGTTCATTGCGTTGAGCATGTTGCCATAAACATTGTTCATAGCGCTGATGCGTTTCGACATGTCGACCATCTCGCGGTTCAATGTTTCTGTCGATGTTGTTGAAGCATTGATCTTTTCGATGTAGAGAGCCATGGTGTCGTTGAGTTTCTTGTTGGTCTCAGAATAGTTGGCGGCACCTGTTGCCGATTTGGCCATCTGCATATCGAGTTCCATCACTGTCTCTGAAGCTTTATTCATAGCCTTGGCGTAGTTGCTTGTGGCTGCCACTGCTTCGCTCACCTCGGCAATCTTGCTGGCGTTCTCACCCAAGCGTGTCAAGCCCTGGCTGAGTTTCTCCATAGTGTGGGCGTTAATGTTGGCTTTCTCAAACATCTCGTCCAAACGCTCGGTGATGATATCCTGGTTAGCGTTGTTGTTGGCTGTGGCTGTTCTGGCCGGCTTGGTTGATTTCTCGGAAGGAGCAGTGCCGTTGCCGTGATACAGATCCCACATCTCAGGATAAACCAAGCTCCAGTCAGGTTCGACGTGGATAGGCTCGAATGCTGAGAAGAAGAAGATGATAGCTTCAACCACCAGACCGAGTGTCAGCATGAAGTTGGCCGCTCCCGACCATCCGAATACCGACATGTGTGTAAGTTTAAACAAAGCGCCAATCATAACGACTGATGCACCAATACCATAAAGCTTAGCCATGAAATTTTTATAGCCTCTGCTTTCTGCTAACTCTGTAAATGTCATATCTCTATTTTTTTAATTTATTTCTAAAATTCTTACTTCTAACTTCTAACTTCTAATCAATTGTATACCCTTGAAGCCTTGTTCGGATTATCACCCTTGTTTCTGCCAAGGTAAGGCTGCACGCAACGGAATCCGATGTAGCATTTTGCCGAATCCTGATATTCGTAGTCGCGTGTGGTCACCTGCAAATAGTATGAGATATCCTTCCATGAACCGCCACGGATGACTTTTCTCTTCATGACAGGGTCTTCGTTAGGCTGTGCGTTGTATTGATAGTCGGGGTTCATATCCCATGAGAAGTTGTACGATGAAGGGTCGAATGCGCTTGATGTCCATTCCGACACGTTTCCTGCCATGTCGTACAGGCCCCAGTCGTTAGCCGGGAAGTGTCCGACCACCAAAGTGGTGAGACCGCCGTCGGCAATGTAGTTGCCGCGCAAAGGCTTGAAGTTGGCCAACAGGCAACCTCTCTCGTTGCGTGCATATGGGCCGCCCCATGGATATGGGTTGAGCTGATGACCGCCGCGTGCAGCCCACTCCCACTCGGCCTCGGTTGGCAGACGGAACTCTGACAAACCAGCCTGACCTTTGTGTTTTGAAAGGTAGTTGTTGAGCTTGGCTGTACGCCACACGCAGAAGGCGCGGGCCTGACTCCAGTTGACACCCACCACCGGGTAGTTGTCGTATGCCGGATGCCAGAAATATTTCTCGGTCAGCGGGTCGTTGAATGAATATGAATAGTCATAAATCCATGACAGTGTGTCAGGATAAATGTTGATTTCCTCGTTGCGGACAAACACCGAACGGTCGTTCATGCCGGCAGGACGGTTGGCGAAAGCACCGTTGCGGTAGTCGGCGTCTTCTCTCATCTCCTTCTTGGCAGCCGCTCTGTGGTCGATATAGCTGTAATGATAGAAAAGCTTTCTGGCGTCCACTTCCTTCTTGCCGTAGTAACGCTCGTTTTCAGGGATATAAAGCTGCTCGAGAGCGTCTCTGTATTCCTGATTGTCGCTACGCCAGTCAATTTTCTCATTCCAGTTGAGATAAGGCGGATCGTATGTCTCGCCGGTCTTCTTGTTCTGAGTTATGAGATACTTGTCGGGGTCAACCTCGCCAAGATATGTGCGGGCCAAAGAGTCGCGTACATAGTAAACGAACTCACGGTACTCGTTGTTGGTAATCTCAGTTTCATCCATGAAGAATGCCGAAACAGAGATGGTTTTGCCTTGTGTCAAACTTCCTCCGGTAATGTCCTGGCCTCCGATACCCATGGTGTAACTGCCCATCGGCACAAACGCCATTCCATATGGATCAGGCTGGTAGAAAGGCTTTGATTTCTTTCTGACTCCAACCAATTCACCCTGATCGCTGCTTGTGCTGCATCCCATCAGAATCATTGCAACAATACTAACTAACAAAAACTTTTTCATCTTAATTTTGTTATATGAATACTATTTTATCATTTCTAAAAAAGCCACCAAAAGTAGTCTATTTTTCGTTATTCCCGACAAAAACATTTCAACGGCCTCTTTTTTTTATCAACATCTGTTACAAGTACCTGATACTACGATAAATACGCGGTGATTTATCCATATCAAGCTTGAATCGGTAACATACCGACACCTCATGCGATCCCGGCACGCCTATTCCCTTGGTGTTTATATCGTACGCGTAGGCAATCTCAACACCCTTGATTGTTATGCCGACAATCAGGTCGATTGACTCCTGATACCGGTAGTTAACGCCGAAATTGAATTTATTATTGTACCAAAGTCGAGCCGTGGCGTTAAATTGTGTGGAAGCGACATCGCTCATGACCATCATCGAAGGGTTGAGCATAAACTTCGGATTGTCAAACTGGTACTCGTATCCGGCCACCAAATAGAAGGTTCGGTCGCCCACGAAACTGGCGCTGCTGGTCGACTGGTCGCCCAACGCCTTGCCCTTGGCTTCCATCAGATTGGTCACCGAAGCGGCCACGTAGAACGTTTCGGGAACCATATAGAACAAACCGAGGTTGAAATCGAACAACATGTCGCTCTGCTCGCCCGAAGGAATCGCCGGGTCGTTGCCCGACAGCGGATTGGCCTGTGAGAAATCGACTTTGCGGTTGTTTAAACTGATGGCGGCTCCGAGGCCCAAAGTGCCCATTCCCACATCAAAATGATAGGAATAGCCCAGATTGACCGAGGTGTTGTCCTCAAAGCCGAGCTGGTCTTTCATCACGCTCAAACCTAAACCGCCGCCCAACACTTTCAGCGGAAGGTCGGCCGAAACGAAGAATGTGCGTGGCGAAACCACATTGCCGGTCTGGCTATCTTTAAAACCTGTCCACTGGTTGCGGTAGGTTGCCATGGCGTTGACTCCTTCGCTCAATCCGTAATAACCCGGATTTATTACGCCGTAGGAGTTGCTGTAAATGGTAAACATAGGAGCCTGTTGAGCCCTTAACGTATTGATTGTCAACACGTTAATTATAACTAACATTATGAATCCTATTTTACGCATTGTGTTTTATAACGCCTTGTTGTTCTATTTATTGTTTAAAAACTGAAGTTTTCAACATTTTTTCAACATCACCTGAATAGCCGTATTATGTCGTTGCCGTTGGCATATATGACTAAAATCAGCAGGAAGATGAATCCTATTGTAGTTGCTTTTTCGAGGAATTTGTCGCTCGGCTTGCGCCCTGTCACCACCTCCCAAATCAGGAAGAGCACGTGTCCGCCGTCCAAACCCGGTATAGGCAGAATGTTCATTACCGCCAGGATAATCGAGAGGAAGGCCGTCATGCGCCAGAACTGCTCCCAGATAAAGCTGTCGGGGAATATGCTTCCGATGGTGATAAATCCGCCCAAACTCTCGTAAGCGCCAGTGCTAGGCGTGAAGATGAGCTTGAGCTGTTTCCAATAGTCTTTAAGCTCCTTGCCAGTCTTTTTGAATCCTTTCGGAATGGCTTGCCAGAAGGTGTATTCCTTGGTCGAGCCCTCAATCATATTTTCGGCCATCACGCCAATGAGGCCGTCGCTTGTCACGTGCAGTGCCAAGGTCAAAGTGTCGCTGCCGCGCAGCACCACAAGATCGATGTCCTCGTCTTTATAGTCGCCGATGACATTTTTGAAATCGTGGAAATACAGGGTTTCCGTATCGTTGACCGCAATTATACGGTCGTGTTTCTGGACGCCGGCTTTAGCGGCTGGCGATTCAGGGGCGAACTCACCCACATAGAACGGGGTGCGAATGCCGATAAACTGCGACTGATGCTTGAGTATCTGCTTGGTGGCGTCTTCGGGCAAACTCACTTTCATCAGCTCGCCTTCGCGCTCCACCTCAACGTATTCCGACTTCTCGAGCAGCAACTCCATCGGTATCTGGCCGAAATTCTCGATATACTTGCCGTTGACCGACATTATTTTGTCGCCGTCACGGAGACCTAGACTATAACCCAGGCTATCGACTGTGATGCCGTATTTGTTGGCCTCGGCCGTTGAAATGTATTTTTCACCATAATTGGCCAGTATTCCAATGTAAATCAGGAAGGCGAGTATCACATTCATGCACACTCCGCCAATCATGATAATCAGTCGCTGCCAGGCCGGCTTGGTACGGAATTCCCAGGGCTGAGGCTCCTGAGTCATCTGAGCCTGGTCCATAGATTCGTCGATCATACCGGCAATCTTGCAGTAACCGCCCAGCGGCACCCAACCCAAACCAAACTCGGTGTTGGCCTCCTCGCGACGCCAATCGTCCTCTGGCAGGGTGTTCAAATCAATCTTTTCGTAGGTGTAGTCTTTCTTTTTGGTTATCGGGTCGATTTTCTCATGAGTGATGTATCTTTCGGACTCATTTTTGCAGAAAAATTTGAAACGCCACTTGCCGTTTACTTTTTTGCATCTGAAAATCGAGAATTTCCAGTCGAAAAACATATAGAATTTCTCGACCCTCACGCCGAATGCCCGAGAAGCGATAAAATGCCCGAATTCATGAATAATCACTAATATTGAGAGGGCAAGTATAACCTGTATTATCTTGATTAAAACAACCATTTTTTCCACTCTGATTTTTTAAACCGCAAAAATAATAAAAAAAATGATTGGTCTGTCACTTAACGTCAAAAGAAATGAAATCCTCCGGATTGAGGGCTATTCCGTTGAGCCATAACTCAAAGTGCAGATGTGTGCCGGTGGAGGTGCTGCCGCCGTTGCCGATGATGGCAATGCCGTCGCCGGCTTTCACCGTATCGCCCTCATGCTTCAGCAGTGAAGCGTTGTGTTTGTAGACGGATATTAAATTTTTATCATGTTGAATGGCAATAACATAACCTCCTTCAGCCGTCCAATCGGCGAACACTACAGTGCCGTCGCCGGCGGCTTTGATGACAGCGTCGGTTTTGGCAACTATATCTACTCCGTAATGATTGGTTTTGCTGTTGAAATGGCTCGATATCATACCGTTGAGCGGCACGTAAAACACATTGGCATGACGGCCGACCGTTTCGGTGGTGTTTTTATTCTTCTTTATATTAATTAAGGTGTTGTCGGCTGCAACATCGTAATCCTCGTCGAAAAGTATCTTTTTCAGATTCTGGATGTAAAGGTCATTCTGCCGAAGAGCCGCCTCCAACGAGTCGGCGCGGCTTTCAATATTGTAGACTCGGCGGTTGAGGGTGATGTCGGTGTAACCCGGAATAAGCTCGCGCAAAGAGGTGAAGAATATCAGCACCGTTGTAATAGCTATAAGCAAAACCGAATAAATGACCACGGTGGTTATGATATTCATCTTGCTCATGTCGAAGCCGCCTTTTTCCTCCAGTGTCACCGGATGGATTATGACGACTTTGAATTTGTTTTTAAGATTCTTGAACCAATTGCTTATCTTTCCCATTATTCCAAATTAAAAAGCCCTTTGACTTTGCCTTGCATACCTTTGTAAAACTCTTCCATCATCGGCCAATCCTTATCAAAATCGCCCGACGGCACAAAACTTGGACCATAGCCGCAGCGCTTGGTTTTGAAGTCGATAAACCCAAGCACCACAGGCACTTGAGCCATCTCGGCTATGTAGTAGAAACCTCTTTTCCAGCGCTCCACGCGTTTGCGGGTTCCCTCGGGTGTGATCACCACATACAAACTTTCATACTCCTTGAAAATGGCGGCTGTGCGGGCTGCCACATTGTTGGCACGGCTTCTGTCGACGGGGATGCCGCCCATCTTTCGTAAAAACCAGCCTAAAACGGGTACGAAAAACTCTTTTTTGATGAGAAATTTCACTTTGCGGCCATCCATCCAGAAGAAGCAGCGCCCGATGATGAAGTCTTCGATAGCGGTGTGAGGTGCCGAGATGATGACACTTTTTTTCACTCCTTCGGGAAACGACCCCACCATAGTGAAGCCTCTCATTTTCAGATAATTACGTCCAAACCATTTTCTAAAACTCATACGTCAACCTCCAGGCCAAGGCCTTTTTTCAGTGTCAGGACATTGGGGTTCATCTCGGCCATCTTCTCAAAACGGCTGCGGTCGGTGTAGATCACTTCGTCTTTGGGTTTGTCAACTATGTGATGCACGAGTTTGAACTGGTTGTTGTCGAGCTCCATGACCAGATGGTCGCGAAGCATCTGCATACAATTCATATCCTTGACAACCAATATGTTATCTATTTGATAATTGATTTCAAAATTGTCTCCTAGCGTGGGAGTGTATTTGCCGATGCCGGCCACGAAATTTGGCGAAGTGTTTTTATGCTTCGTCACGAATTTCGTCCACGCTTCAACCAGCATCGCCTGCGTAAAAGGGTTGTTTCTGACCTCTTCGCGCACCTCGGCCTTCTTTTCTTTAGGCGCCTCGTCGAGAATCGAGACAGTGCCTGAACGTCTGACACGCTGAACAGGCTGCGTCTGAGGTGCCACCTGCTGCGTCTGAGGTGCCACCTGCTGTGGCTGTGGTGCCGGCTGAACAGGCTGAGGCTTCGGAGCAACAGGCTGCGGCTGTTGCACAGGTTGCGGCTTTGGCGCAACAGGCTGTTGTGCCACCGGCTGAGGCTGCTGAATGGGCTGCGGCTGCTGGGCCGGCAGCATCTTCATCAAAGCTATCTCCAGATGCAGGCGTTTGTTGTTAGCGCTGCGGAAATTGATGTCGCATTCGTTGGCAAGGTCGAGCGATTTCAGCAGAAACTGAGTGCTGCACTGCGCGGCTTGCTTCATATAACGATCCTTCAGCTGATTGCTCACCTCCATCAGCCCAATCACACGCTCGTCCTTGCCCAGCAACAGATTGCGCAGATGGCTCGCCATGCCCTGAATGAAGTTTTGGGCGTCGAAACCCTTGTTGATGACTTCGTTCAACAGCAGCAGCATGGAATTGATGTCGCCTGCCATTATATTGTCGACCATCCTGAAATAGTACTCATAATCAAGCACATTGAGGTTGGTGATTACATCCTGATAGGTGATGTTGTTGCCCGAGAAACTCACCATCTGGTCGAAGATGGAGAGGGCGTCGCGCAAGGCTCCGTCGGCCTTCTGGGCAATGATGTTGAGAGCTTCTTCTTCGGCTTGAACGCCTTCTTTGGCGGCTATGTTCTTGAGATGTTGGGTGATATCCTCGACCGTGATGCGTTTGAAATCAAAAATCTGACATCTCGACAGGATGGTCGGCAGGATTTTATGCTTTTCGGTGGTGGCCAGAATGAACTTGGCGTACGCAGGCGGTTCCTCAAGGGTCTTGAGGAAGGCGTTGAAAGCCGCGCCCGACAGCATGTGAACCTCGTCAATGATGTACACCTTGTACTTTCCGATTTGAGGCGGTATCCTCACCTGGTCGATGAGGGCGCGGATGTCGTCGACGCCGCTGTTCGAGGCCGCGTCGAGTTCGAAAATGTTGAACGACGCGTTATTGTTGAAACTCACACACGATTCGCACTCGTTGCAGGCCTCCATGTCGTCGGTAGGATGCAAGCAGTTGATGGTTTTAGCCATGATTCGGGCGCATGTTGTTTTGCCGACGCCTCGCGGGCCGCAGAACAGAAACGCCTGCGCCAAAGTGTTGTTGCGTATGGCGTTCTGCAAGGTCGATGTGATGGCATGCTGACCAACGACGCTCTCAAAAGTCGCCGGCCTGTATTTTCGTGCCGATACTATGAAATTTTCCATCAGAATATAGCCTTTTATTCAGCTTGTAAAATTACAAAGATTTTCTGAAATCATGCCATTTGTTTATATTTTTTTAAAAAAAAGCCCGTTAATACTATGAATTTCGTATTTTTGCAGTTTCGGACGAAAAATAAAGTAATTGGAAAAGGATGAAAATTAAGTCATTCAAGATATTTGGAATAATAGCTATTTTACTGGCTATCATCACTTTAGGTTCTTGTTCCACCAAAAAGAACAAATGGAACCGACGCGTGTGGCACAATATGACCAGCCATTACAACGTGTGGTGGAACGGCAACCAGAGCATTCAGGCAGGCGAGAAAACCCTCAAGGAGGCGGTGCAGGACGATTATACCAAGACTTTACGCGTGTTCAACTACGGCACAAAGGAGAACGCCCTGGCGCTCAACCAAAGCATGGACCGCGCCATCGAAAAAGACGCCATATGCGTGCAAAAACACTCCATGCGTTTCAACAATACCGAATACGTCCGCTGGATTGACGACGCTTTCATCGACATGGGCCGAGCCCATTTCTACAAGCAGGACTACGTGCCGGCCCGCCGCACTTTCGACTACGCCGCCACACAGTTCCGCGGCAGCAAAGACCGCTTCACCGCCACGCTGTGGCTCGCCAAAACCTACATCGAGACCAAACAGTTTGAAAAGGCCGAGGCCATGTTGCAGTCGTTGCTGGTGGCCACCGACGCCGACGACACCAAGATACCGCGTTACGTGCGCACCAACATCGACCTGGTTTATGCCGACTACTACATAGCGTCGGGCAAAGAAGACGAGGCCGTGCGTTACCTGCGCAGCGCCCTGATCACTGCCAAGGGCAAATACAACAAGTCGCGCGCCATGTTCATTCTCGGTCAGATTTACCAGCACCAGAACGACAAGACACGCGCCACCGAGCAATACAAGAAAGTCATCAAGAAACATCCTTCGTACGAGATGACCTTCGAGGCCCAGATGAACCTGGCCCGCTGCTACGACGCCGACACAGCCACCATCATGAAGATGCTCAACAAGATGCTCAAAGACACCAAGAACAACGATTACAAAGACCGCATCTACTACGCGATGGCCAACGTGGCTCTTGAAAACAACAACAAGCCCGGCGGCATCGGATATCTCAGGAAATCGGTGGCCGCAAGCCGCACCAACAACCTTCAGAAAATCAAGTCGTCGCTCGAAGCCGCCACGCTGCTGTTCAGCAACAGCGACTACGTGCTTAGCCAGGCATACTACGACACCGCTGTCATGACAATGGATCGCACATATCCCGACTACGACAGCCTGCTCAACCTTTCGGTAATGCTGACAGATCTGGTGTCGAACCTGACTGTTTACGAGACACAAGACAGCCTGTTGAGGCTTTCTGAAATGGACACCATCCACCTGTATGCGGTTATCGACAAGGTGATTGAAGACTATCAGAACGAGCAGAAGCGCATCAAGGAACAGGAGGAAATAGCTGCCCAGATTGCCATGAACGGCGGCAACGAAAAGCCTGAATCGGTGGTTCCGACCAACACCGGCAGCTGGTATTTCTACAACACCCAGGCACGCAACCGCGGCATGAACGATTTCCGCAGCAAATGGGGCAACCGCATGCTCGAAGACTACTGGTTCATCTCCAACAAACAGAACATGATGCAGGAACAGGAACCTGTCGAGGAACTGACCGACGAGCAAATCAAACAGCTCACCGACGAGCAGCGTGAAGAGTATTTCAGCAGGCTCAACAGCCAGGCCAAGGCCGCCGACACTGTCCAGTATACCGAATTGGACCGTGGCTACTACCTGCGTCAGATACCGTTCTCGCAAAGTCAGAAGCAAGAGGCCAACGCCCAGATTGCCGAGGCTTTGAACAACATCGGATTCATCTACTACAGCGACTTGCAGGATTACCAGCGCTCAATCGACGCCTACACCGAACTGACCGAACGCTATCCCGACAACAGCAACGAGGTGTCGGCATGGTATTACCTTTATAAGATGCACAATCTGCGCAGGGAAACGGCCGAGGCCGACACATACAAAAACCTCGTGCTGACCAAATATCCCGAATCGAATCAGGCCAAAATCATACTCGACCCCGAATATTTTGTCAAGCAACACGAGAAAGGAGCCGAAGCCGAGCAACTGTATTCGAAGACTTTCGAGGCTTATCAGAACGGACAATACCAGCGTGTGATGATGAACACCCGCCGTGCCCGCGACCTGTACGCCAACGACACCCTGTATATGCCTCGCTTCGAGTTTCTCAACGCCGTGTCGCTGGGTTATGTCGAAGTGGTCGACTCTATGGCATACGCCCTGCTGCGTCTGATTCAGACCTATCCCGAAAGCAGCATCAAGCCTTATGCCCTCGATGTCTTGCTGGCGGCAAACGACATGTACGACCTGGGGCTCAACATCGAGAGCGCCCGCCCGAAAGATGAAACGGCTCAGGAAAAGGAATATCCTTACACCTTCAAGCCTAACGACCAGTACTATGTGGTGATAGTGTGCAACAAGAGCGTGCGCATCAACCCGCTGAAGGTGCGTTTGGGCGACTTCAACAAGAACAACTTCCGCATGGATCAGCTCAAGGTCAAGAACATCATGCTCAACAAAGAAGACGCCCTGCTTACGGTTGAAAAGTTTGAAAACCTTAATAAAGCCTTGGATTATCACACGTCGCTGTTCCTCACCGACTATGTGTTCGGAGGCATCAAGGAAGAAAATTATCAGGTTCTGGAAATCTCGGTATCCAACTACCCTATCTTCTATCAGCAGAAGAATGTGGCGGAATATCTGGAGTTCTGGCATCAATATAACAAATAAAGAAATGAGTACAAATCAACAGGAAACATCGGTAAGAAACAATCTTATCGGCAATGGAACGACAATTAAAGGTGAAATAATAGCCTCGGGCGACATCCGTATCGACGGAACAGTCGTGGGCACCATCAAATCGAGCGGCAAAATCGTCGTCGGCCAGCAGGGTATTGTTGAAGGCGACATGATTTGCAAGAGCACCGACGTGTCGGGTCGTGTTAAAGGAAACATCAGAGTGGATGAGTTGACATCGCTGAAATCGACATCACGCATCGAAGCCGAGCTTTACACCAAGCAGCTGTTCATTGAGGTGGGAGCCATCTTCACAGGTAAGTGCGACATGTCGCAGCAGGTAGCAGAAGCCCCGAAGAAATAAAGCATGAAGCTGGAAGCGAAAGATTCAAGATTCTTGTCGCAACTTTGTATATTGACGGCCGTGGTTACGGCTGCTTCGATTGCATTGCGCGAGCTACTGACGGCTTGGTGGCCGGCACTGGTGCTGTTTTTCCTTATCGTGAGCATTGTGATGTATTTTCTGAGCGAAAACCAGAAACGCAAAGACATGAGGAAATTCGCCAATTTCTACATGGCCTCGACAGTGGTGAAAATGATGCTTTATCTGGCAATCATCTTCATCTATGTGCTTAATTTCAAGGAAGACGGCAAGCGGTTTGCGATATCATTCTTGATTTATTATCTGATTTACAGCGTGTTTGAGACTTTCAAACTCGCAAAAAAAGAAAAAAACAACGTCAATGGAGAATAACGAACTCATTGGTTACGAAAAAATAGAGCGTTTCAACCCGGAACGCACACAGAAGCTGGCCGAGCACTACCGTGCCATACTCTCGCTGCTTGGTGAGAACCCCGATCGTGAAGGTCTGCTGAAAACCCCTTTGCGTGTGGCAAAGTCGATGCAGTTTCTGACCCAGGGCTACAATATGGACCCGATGGAGATACTGCTCTCGGCCCGATTCAAGGAAGACTACCGCCAGATGGTGATAGTGAAGGATATTGAGCTGTTCGCACTTTGTGAGCACCACATGATACCGTTTATCGGCAAGGCTCATGTGGCATACATACCCAACGGTTACATCACAGGCTTGAGCAAGATAGCCCGTGTGGTGGAGGTGTACGCCCGCCGTCTGCAGGTGCAGGAACGCCTGACCACACAAATCAAGGAAGCCATCAATGAGGCGTTGCATCCGCTCGGAGTGGCAGTGGTTATCGAGGCCAAGCACCTCTGCATGTGCATGCGAGGCGTTCAGAAGCAGAACTCTGTGACCACCACATCCGACTTCGTGGGAGCATTCGAAAGAAGCGAAACCCGCCAAGAATTTTTAAATTTAATAGGAACAAATTTACATTAACTATATGAAAGCATACGTTTTTCCTGGACAAGGAGCACAATTTGTAGGAATGGGAAAAGATCTTTACGACAAATTCCCAAAGGCAAAGGAAATGTTTAACAAAGCCAACGATATCCTGAAATTCAACATCACAGATATAATGTTTGAGGGCACCGACGAGGACTTGCGCCAAACCAAGGTGACTCAGCCTTCAATCTTCCTGCATTCGGTCATTTTGGCAACAATGCTTGGCGAAAGCTTCAAACCTGATATGGTAGCCGGTCACTCACTGGGCGAGTTTTCGGCCCTTGTAGCCAACCGCACCCTCTCGTTCGAGGATGGTTTGAAACTCGTTTCACAGCGTGCCATGGCCATGCAAAAAGCCTGCGACGCCAACCCAGGCACCATGGCAGCCATCATCAACCTTGAAGACGACAAAATCAGAAAGATTTGCGACTCGATCGACGAGGTGGTGGTTCCGGCCAACTTCAACAGCCCTGGTCAGGTGGTTATTTCAGGCAGCCTGAAAGGTGTTGAAATAGCTTGCGAGAAGATGAAAGAAGCCGGTGCCAAGCGCGCACTTCCGCTGAAGGTGGGTGGTGCTTTCCACAGCCCGTTGATGGAGCCGGCACGCGAAGAACTGGCCGAGGCCATTCAGAAAACCAAGTTCGTGAAAGGTATCTGCCCGGTGTATCAGAACGTTACAGGCCAGGCCGTGAATGATCCTGAAATCATCAAAGCCAACCTCATCTCACAACTCACATCGCCTGTCTGCTGGACACAGACCATGGAAAACATGATAGCCGCCGGCGTCAACCAGGTGGTTGAAGTGGGTCCTGGCACAGTGCTTCAGGGCTTGTTCAAGAGAATGAGCACATCTATTGAACTGTCAAGCGCCGCGATAGAATGAAACGCAGATATCTGACACCTGTCTGGCTTGCACTGGCAGTCGCTTTCGGCGTGCTGCTGGGTATAGTCATAGTCAGTTCAAACGGCGCGACCGCCACCTATATTAATATGGGCGTCAACGCCAATTTGGTCGACAAGGTGTTTTATTTGCTTCAAAACGAATACGTTGACACAGTCAACATCCAGCAGCTGCAGGTGGATGCCGTGAACAGCGTTATCGACGAAATGGATCCGCACAGCGAGTATTTCGAGCCTGAGGTGCTGGAAGAGGTGAACCAAGATTTGCAGGGCAGTTTCGAGGGCATAGGTGTAACATTCAGGATTGAGAAAGACACCGTCGCCATCATCAGCACTATCAAAGGCGGACCATCCGAAAAGGTGGGCATCAGGGCCGGCGACAGGATAGTGTATGTCGACGACAGCCTCTTTGTGGGCAAGAACATCAACAACAACAAGGTGATGAAATCCCTCAAAGGACAACGTGGCACCAAAGTCAAGGTGAGGATAATGCGCCGGGGCGTAAACGAGCTGTTGGATTTCACAATCACCCGCGATGTCATACCCACCTACAGCGTCGATGTGGCGTATATGCTCAACCCGACCACAGGCTATATCAAGCTGCAGAAGTTTACAGCCACCTCGCACAAAGAGTTTGTTGAGGCCGTCAAGAAGCTGCAAAAGCAAGGAATGAAAGAGTTGGTTTTCGACCTTCGAGGCAATAGCGGCGGATATCTTGTCGAGGCCGTCGACATAGCCGACGAGTTCCTGCCCAAGGGAAGCCTGATAGTTTACACCCAGGGCGAGCACCGCGATAGGCAGTATGTGTTCGCGCGCCGGCACGGTTCGCTTGAAGACACCCCGGTGAAGATACTGATCGACGAGGGTTCGGCGTCAGCCTCCGAAATAGTGGCCGGCGCGCTACAGGACAACGACCGAGGCACCATTATCGGACGACGTTCATTCGGCAAGGGCCTGGTGCAGGAACAGTTTGACCTGGGAGGTGGAGCCGGCCTGCGTCTGACAGTGGCACGTTACTACACCCCTACTGGCCGATGCATACAAAAGCCTTACGACGGCGACCGCGAGAAATATCTCTATGAATCGTACGACCGCTATACCACAGGCGAGATGTTCAGCGCCGACAGCATACACTTTGCCGACTCGCTTAAATACACCACCCCGGGCGGAAAAGTGGTGTACGGAGGCGGAGGCATAATGCCCGACGTTTATGTGCCGTTGCCACAAGATTCGACAAGGTATTTCTTCAACATGATAGTCAATGCCAGCATAGTGTTTCAGTATGCGTTCGACTATGCCGACGCTCATCGCGAACAACTGTTGAAGTATGGCGACGAAATAAACTTCGACAAACAATTCGCGTTCACCGACACGATGTGGAACGAAATCCTCGCCGAGGCCAAGAAAAAGCAGATTACAGGCACCAGCGAGCAGAAGGCTATGGCCAAAACCCTGACAGCTCAGCTGTGCAAAGCCTACATAGCACGCGACATATTCGGCGACGAAGCATTCTATCGACTTTACCAGCCGCTTGACGAGGTGTTGAAAAAATGTTTAAAAAATTAATTTTTTGTAAAAGCGAACAAAAAAAATAGTATTTTTGCACCCCGAATTGGATAAAATGAAGAACGGAGAGAACACATTCACACTTCCTTTGGCTGGATTGCCATTCGGACATACTGATTATCAATATGTTATCGACGACAAGTTCTTTGCCGAAAGAGATTACTCCGAAGTAAAAAAGGGGGTTGTGAAGCTTCATTTAGGCGTCGAAAAAATGGAAACAATGTTCGTTTTGACGTTGAATTTTGAAGGAAAAGTTGTTCTTCAGTGCGACAGATGCGGTGATGATTACGAGCAGGCGATAGCTGATTCGGCAGAAATTTACCTGAAATACGGTGCCGAAAAGGGAGATGAGGACGACGACGTGATTATCATCACCAAGAACGACAGCGAGTTTGATCTGAGCGACTTGATTTACGAGTACATCACACTCTCGCTGCCGATTCACCGCACACACGCCGATGAGAGCCAGTGCAATCAGGAAGCTCTTGAGAAGTTGAAAAACTATCAGCAAAGCGAGAGCGACACCATGGCGGCCAACGACAATCCGATTTGGAAAGAAATGATGAAGGATTTAAAAGATAAATTGGATAATTAATAATTAAAAAATAGTATAAAATGGCACATCCTAAACGAAGACAGTCTCATACAAGAGGCGCAAAGAGAAGAACTCACTACAAAGCCGAGGCTCCAACACTGGCAACATGCCCAGTAACAGGTACAATCCATGTCTATCACAGAGCATACTACGTTGACGGTGACCTTTACTACAAAGGAAAACTCGTCATGGAAGGAGCAAAGAAATAATTAAACAAGGGAAATTTTTTTCATAATCTTTATATTGTTTTTCCCCGCCTTTCGTGTAAAGGTGGGGTTTTTCTTTTTTTTGTAGTTTGAAATTTATTTTATATATTTGCATGTTTTAAATTTCAAAGCTATGAAGAAAGTTTTTACTAAGATCTATTTAAAAAGTTTAACGGCACTAGCAGTGAGCTTGACCATGGGACTGACCAGCTGCATCTTTATTGAGGAAGAAGAGGCCACTGTTAAAGAAGCCCCCGTTAAGCAAGTTATCGAGCAACCGGCACCTCAACCCAAGCCTGAAGTGAAACCCGAGGTGAAGCCTGAGCCTAAACCTGAGCCTAAACCCGAGCCTAAGCCTGAACCAAAACCGGAACCAAAACCGGAACCAAAGCCTGAACCCAAACCGGCCCCGGCACCTAAACCAGAGCCTAAGCCTGAACCGGTAGTCGTGACAGAGCCCGAACCAGAGCCTATACCGGTGCCTGAACCAGAGCCCGAACCGATAATCGAGGAAGAACTCAATTGGGATGTGTTTCCACTTGAGGAGGAACTGTTCTTTGTCTTCAGCATAGCCGACGTACCGGCAAAATTCCCCGGAGGTGACGCCGCATTGCAAAGGTATATGGACAAAAACGTGAAATATCCGGCATCAGCCAAGGCCAAAGACATACACGGCCAAGTTGTAGTGTCGCTTGTTGTCAAAGACAATGGCAAGGTTGTCAACGTGAAAGTTGAGCAAAGCCTCGACCCGGCATGCGACTACGCTGTAATGCGCGCCGTTTACGACATGCCTAGATGGGAGCCGGCAGTGCTTAACGGCGAAAAGATCAACTATGAATTGACACTGCCAGCCGTGACATTCTAAAAAAGCAGAAAAATTATTTTGATTATAAGCCATTGTATATCAGTGGCTTATAATTTTTTTCAAAATATAACTAATTTTTTAGTTACAACATTACAAAATAAGTTGTATATTTGCAGCGTTAATTACTTAAAAAAGTTGTGTTATGAAAGAGTTGACTAAAGCAGAAGAGCAGGTAATGCAGGTGATTTGGAAGATTGGCAGCGGTTTCGCCAACGAGATAATGGCGGCGTATCCCGAGCCCAAACCTGCCTACAACACGGTGCTGACCATGGTCAGAATTTTGGAAAAGAAAGGTTTTGTGGCGCACGAGACATTCTGCAAGGCCAACCGCTACTACCCTCTTATCAGTAAAGAGGAGTATTCCGAAAGCTCGCTGAAAGGACTGGTTGAGAACTATTTCAACAATTCCTATCTCGACTTGGTCTCAGCCTTCGCGAAGAAAGAGAACTTCTCGATGGAGCAAATCGAAGAACTTAAGAAAATGATTGAAAATATTAAAGAATAAGGTCAAGGCATGCCTTGACCCAACAGGATAAAAAAATCCAGTAAGGATAACACATGTGTTATCCACAAATAACAACAAACATTATGGCAACAAGTATTATTTCAATAGCAATTGCGGTGGCAGTCCTCTGGGTAGCGTACAGAGTGCTGTTTATCAATAGCAACCGACTGGTTTTCAACCGCGCGTTTCTTATTACCGCCTTGGGCTTTTCGCTGATACTGCCGGCGGCAGGCTTAATGATTGGCGGAAGTTCGCCGCAAATTGTGAGTTACCGCCAAAGTCTGTTCTCGGGCATTATGCTCGATGAGGTGGTGATTACGGCTGAAGGTGTGATTGTCAACACACCGGTTGAGATGACCGCCCAAGAAGAGACGGCGGCTCCGGTAGTGGCAACTGTAAACAGTTTTAATATCTGGAAATACCTCTGGATCATATATTTAATAGGTGTTGGCGTGATGGGAATGGTGTTTTTGTTCAAGTTAGGAAAGATTTTGTTCATCATAGTCAGTTCGCCAAAAAAGAAGATGCCGGGATATACGGCGGTTTTCACAGGCAAGGAACATGGCTCGTACTCATTCTTCAACTATGCCTTCTTCCCTAACGAGAACGTTAACTCTGATATAGTGAGACACGAGATGAGCCACATCGCTCACCATCATTCAGCCGACATCCTTTTCGTGGAGCTGATGATGATCATCCAATGGTTCAACCCGTTTATCTACTTGTATAAGAGAGAGTTACAGAGTCTCCACGAGTATATGGCCGACCGCGACGTGGTGGCCACAGGAATAGACAAACAGAACTACATGATGTTGATTTTGCAGCAGTGCACGGCCGTCGATTTCAGCAACATGAGCAATAACTTCAGTTTTTTATTAACCAAAAAAAGAATCAAAATGATTACTCAAAGCAAAAAAGCCAAGGGCGTGGTAATCAAGGCATTACTTACGCTGCCACTGTTCGCCCTGTTATTGTTCGCGAACTGCAAATCAAATGGTCAAAACAACGTGGCAAACGAAAGTAGGACCACAATTAAAATAGGTGAAGAGTCATACGTTTCGTTTGCTGACCCGATGGAAATCAGTCTTGACGGAAAAGACTATACTCTCGACATCAACAGCGTTAAGAATGAGAAGACATTCAAGCTCGGCGACCATAAAGTCGTTGCCAAAAACAACCATGACGAGCGCAACAGCTACACTGTCACCGTTGACGGCGAGCCATTTGACATCAAATACATTGTCAACATGATATTTGATGAGACAGATGAGTCAGGCGATGACGATGAAGTTTATGGTGCCGTTGATGTGATGCCAGAATACTTTGGCGGAGTGAACGCCATGTTCGATTTCATACAGAAAAACGTGAACTATCCTGAATCAGCCAAGAAAAAAGGCATCGAAGGCAGGGTTTTCGTGCAGTTTGTTGTTGAAAAAGACGGCAGCTTGTCATCATTCCAAGTTTTGCGTGGCGTTAACGATGAGCTTAACGATGAGGCAATCAGAGTGTTGAAGATGATGCCTAAATGGAAGCCGGGAATGAAGGACGGCAAGCCTGTCAGAGTACAATACACTATGCCGTTCAAATTCCAGCTTACAGGCAACGAGAACACCATGACCGCCCTTTCGGGAACAAAATGGGAAGGTCGTGGAGAAGGCATAGGCAATGATACCGCCGAAGGCATGAAGTTTGTCATGGACATGACCATGGACTTCTATAACAACAACGACGGCTTGTTTGTCATGAAACTTATGGCTCAAGACCAAGGCGGCAAGACAACTCCACAAACCGTGTTTGAAAATGTCGGCCTTGATTTCACCTACTCCTACGATGGCAAGTCAGCAGGCTCAATTCAGCCTAAGAACACCGATGGCAGCACTCTTGGCGGCGAAGAGCAGCAGCCATACAGCTTCGTGATGAAAGACGGCAAAATCATTGTCAACTTCTACGATTTCAAGGACGACTGCGGAATAGAGAAGATTACTTTCAATCGAAAGTAATTTTAGCCATTAGGTGTTAGCCATTAGCCATTAGCTTTTTTTAGGAAAAGCCATTCCTAATGGCTAGTGGCTAGTGGCTTATAAATCTTATGAGACTCAAACTACTGTCATCGATTCTTTTGCTAATAGTGCTGCTACTCTTTTCGTGCGGCACTCAACGCTCGACTAGTGCCATGTTTTCTGAGAAAATTGAAAACGGCACACTGATGATAATCAACAAAAGCATCAGTAAAATCGACAAAAAACTGCTGGCATCCGACAGCTTGCGCACCGTCATCATCGAGCAGTGCGGATTGCGAAAAATCAAGTTTCCAAGAGGCAACCACATTGAATCGATCAAACTGTTTAACAATAATTTCAAGCGTGTCCCGCCAAGCATCAAGCGGTGCAAAAACCTCGAACATCTTGATTTGGAGCACAACCAGATCAAGCATATACCTCGTTTCATAACGCAACTGGACAGTCTGCGTAGTCTGGATTTGAATCATAACCAATTAAAACTAACCAAGTCGGACATCAAGCACGCTGCAAAGGTTAAAAAGCTGTCGATTGGAGGCAATAATATTGAGAAATTGCCCGAAAACATTGGCATTTTGCAATGTACCAACCTGAATTTGGGCAAAAACCGTTTAAGCTCGCTGCCAGCTTCGTTTGCCAATTTGAAACAGGTGCATCATCTCATTTTTTATGAAAATGAATTTGTGAGTATCCCTAAAGAGATTGCAGGTTTTGAAAACTTGCAGCATCTCGACTTTTATAAGAACCAAATCAACGAAATTCCTGATTTTATTGGGAATTACGAGAATTTACATTATTTATACCTTGCTTACAACGACATTGAAACGCTTCCGGATACTCTGCGCAATCTGAAAAAACTGACTTATTTTTATGTGCATCACAACAAGATTGTGACAATTCCCGAATGGATTGTGGAGATGGACTCGCTTGAGCGCCTTGGAGTGGGCTACAACAAGTTGATTTCCATGCCTGACATGTCGGAAATGCCAGCGCTGATTGAGCTTAACTGCGAAGGAAATCTGCTAGAGGAGTTTCCGTGGAAGCTTGTCGAAAAGCCCGGTATGCAGATGCTGATACTCCGTAACAACATGTTCGAATTGAGCGAAGAGGAGGAAGATTCACTGAGTCAGCCCCGCAACGGGTTGTTTATTGTTTTTTAATGTAGCATTCATATTTTTGTTATTTTTGCCTCGTGAAGAAATACGTGGCAATACTGTCTGTTATCGCGGTGCTGTTTGCCGGATGCGGCAGGACCGATGATGTTGTGGAGATGCCGATGCCGTTTGTTTTGGACCAAACTTTGCTACAAACAGACAGCGTGATGCGGCACGATGCCTCCACAGCCCTGACACTGCTGTCGTCATTTCGACCGACCGAAGAGAGCGGAGACCCCTCCTCCCAATTCAACGCCAACTATCAATCGTTACTGCTCTCCGAGGCCCTCTACAAAACCGACAACGCCCAATCGAACCGCGACGAAGTGCAGACAGCTGTGCAGTATTTCGACAGCATATATGCCATATATCACACAGACGACCTCGCCATGTTTGCCGCCCGCTCGCATTACATGAACGGTGTGGGGGTTTACGAGAACGACAGCGTGGTTAACGCCTTGAAAGAGTATCTTCGCTCCTTGGAGATAATGGAAAACCATTTTGAGGATAATGATATCACAGGATATCGGGCGAAGTTCATGGGGTTGACCTATACCCGTATGGGAGAAGTTTATTACACCAATAATCTTGCAGAAATAGCCGTTGAATCATATAAAAACGCACTGCGTTATTTCGAAAGGGTGCCTTATTACAACTTGGCTAACACATACAGGCATATAGGCGCATCATATTATCTTGACAGCCGACAAGACAGTGCTTTGTATTATTACAGAAAAGCAATTTTAATGACAAACGGTCAAAAGAGTTTTGTTCACAGTGCCTCGTTGTCGGAATCAGCTCCAATATACTATGATTTGGGATTCATAGACAGTGCTTT
>Ga0129306_1000895_pt1 | contig 40014 bp, 33 predicted proteins | sample P827metagenome_FD_94438 | JGI IMG/M metagenome (GOLD analysis project Ga0129306, IMG submission 94438) | Capybara group fecal microbial communities from Wisconsin, USA - P827 metagenome | ecosystem: Host-associated > Mammals > Digestive system > Large intestine > Fecal | place: USA: Wisconsin... | reverse complement strand
TCCGGGCTTGGCTAACTCCTTCTTAAGTTGATCGAAGTCAGGCATATAATACTCGCCTTCGACCTTACGCCCTGAAGTCGGTGGAAAGACTTCGTTTATCTGGGCATCAGTGAGAACTTGAAGATCCTCAAACCTAAGTCCGGAATCTTCGATTCGTGCAACAGCCGCGTTTACAGTGTTCCTGGATATTCCTAGAGAATCTGCGACCGTTCTGTTCGATTGCCCGGCTGCTTTGAGCCGTGCAATCTCTTTGTAGTTTGGCATATGCGCCACCTCCATATATTATTCGTTCTTTAGAACGTGCAGATATTATATCTGCTGGAGGTTTGGCACAGTGTTAGCGACGGGAATGGCGCAGTAATTACCGATTTGGGTGGCACAAGAATTAGCGACGGGCTGGCGCTATGAATGCGCCGTATTCACTATGCATATAAAGCCATGTTCTCTTCATGACAGTTTATTCAGTATGTCTTTGCCAACATCAATAACACGATTATTCAATGCCGCGAATACTATCTTTATCTCATAATCCTGATTGCTCGAAATAAAGTCTTTGCATGCTTTGATAGCTATCTCCCATGCCTCCGCAAGAGGATAGTGAAATCTTCCAGATGATATTAGAGGAAAACCTATTGAGTGTAAATTGTATTCCTTTGCAAGCAGTAAAGATTTCATATAAGCATTATATAGAAGTTCCGCTTCATTTCTTTCACCGTCTTTCCATTTAGGACCAACGGCATGAATCACATACTTGGCGGAAAGATTAAAGCCAGGCGTTATTACCGCAGAGCCAGTATCACAATGTCCGATTTTATTGCATGCTTCAGACATGTTATCAACACCAGCCCCAAGAAAAACACTTCCACATACTCCACCACCCATACTCAAACTGGAATTGGCAGCATTTACGATTGCATCTGTATCTAGTTTTGTAACACTTATGTTTAAGATTGTAATATCGCTCATAGAATGCCTCCATTATATTAGTATGAGTTAATAACTGTTTATACGTCATTCAGCAGACAAAACCCAACCTTCACCACTTCTACGTATGTATCCAAGTTTGATTTCATCGCAATCAATTGGTACATGCAACTTGATCAATTCACCAATCTCATGATCACTATCGTCTAGTATTCTTGCATATGCTTGCTGAATCTTCCCTCTGAATCTGTCAGATGCATTAACATTTGATATACGATGCAGGGATATACTAAGCTGTGATATTTCAATCGGAATATCTTGTAGCCTAATTTCTAAGAGAGCCCCTGTTTTGTCAATTCCATTTTGGATAGCATTATTAAGCTCCTCTTTGTAACTACATTCATAACAATTCACAATACTGTCGTCAAACCCAGATGCGTTCGTTTTGCAATAACAATTGATCTCTAATTTGCAAACAACAGTCAAAGGTTTATTATCAAACAAGCCAACTAGCATTCCACTAGAACGTTGTTTAGTATAAGCAGTCCAGCCATACGCTATTCTTATAATTCCGCTACTTAACGCATTTAATTCACACATATAACACCCCCTAATACTAAACATCTGAAAGCTGCTTTATTATTCCACAGCACTTATAATTGTTGATATGAGCGTACTCTATCGGGACATTCCTTTCCTTGGCCAACTGTATAATGTGATCTAACTCACAATCATCAGAATGATACTCACTAATAAGTACTTTCCATGGAACACGCCGTAATAAGACACGAGTTGTCTCTCCAATACCGGGTTTTATATAGTTCAAATTATTTATGTTAAAAATACCTGCCAAGCGCTTAACTTCTTCAAGACCAGCTATGCCATTTGTATTCCCCTCTGGTTTAACGTTGTACCGAAATAAAGCTTCAATATAATCAATAAATTCATATGTTCTATCTTCCGGCAAGAGTTCTTTATAATACGCTGCACCATGAAAATCATTGCTGCCTATAATATCTTCACGGAAAAAAGTACGACTTATCAACCCACTAACGGTACAATTAAGACACGAACTGGGGATCATAATATCTTCATGTGTACCACATAATTCAGTAAGATTAGCTGGATCTGCCAAAACTGCAAGATCAGTTGATAAACCATCAAAAGAAGCAATCTCCTTTTTCAATTCATTATATATAGCACCTTTTCCAGTCCATCCATCAACAAACTGAATTGTTGATGGTTTATGTAATTTAAGAATATGATGAACGGCATTCCTATCAATACCTCTATCTCTAATGATAGAAATCGAATAGTGGGGACAATCTATGTTGTATTTATTCTTTATGTATCGTCGAATAAGAATGCCTATTGGCGTTCCCGCACGTGCTAATGAAACAATTACAATTTCATCTCCTTTTAATTCTACGAGTTTATCAGAAACACGTGCTACCGCATCAGCTGTTGTTTGGCCAAAGAGTTTTAAAGACTTCTCATATATTTCCAAATAATCATCTGATGGTTTATATTCAAGCGGAAGCATTTCAGAATAATGCGTTCCACCCTGTATTCTTTTTTCACGTTCTTTAGTTGGCAAAGGTTCTACTAATCCAGTAATATCCTTTAAAAGCAACGTTACATCTTCTTGTAAAAAACTACTGTCCATTTATGAGTTCCTATTCGTTAAGAATAAAGCCATCTTGTAATTAGAATATCAGTGTTACCAACACGCTCCAAAGCTGATACTAAGTCACTCATTCCTTCAGCAATATCAGGAGTATCGGTAACAACTATGACTTTATCGTATTGCTCCAGATTATATATGTATGTATTCCTCGTCTTATCGTAAACGCTTCTAATCTGATACCTGTAATTTAATGGATAACCGTCTGCCCCAGATGCGATGATTGGGCTTCTTGTTGTTGCATGAACCTTGACAGTTTCCGCTGCACCATCACTTTTTAATGTCTCTCCAAGACGAATAGCAGGGTACATGCATTCTTCAGTTCCAAGGACAAGTAAAGATCCATATCGTTCGTAACTGATTTTATTCTCGATTTCGCTTACAAAACGATTAGTTTCTCTCTCATAATCATCAAAGGACACCGTGTTTCGTACATTTGCTTTTGTTTCAAACTCTAAACAATTTAAATGTAACTCCTCATCATTTTCTATAAGCACATCTCTATCTTTCTCATACGATATACCATCGATGCTATCTTTTTTATACTCAAAAGGAAGGTCAGAAATAAACAAACATTCAATTCCTTCATCTTCGAGCTGATTAACACGCAGGTTTGTCATGCTGTTTAGAATTGAAACAATACTATACTTAATCTTTTCAACACCATATTTTTCTTTTATAATTTCGGCCAGCTTACATATAGTATTACCGGTAGTAACTTCATCATCAATGAAAAGAATCCTGTCAACCTTTTTCAGGCAATCCGCTATTTTGTTTGTTCTCAACATTTGATCTGTTGCATGACTGTGAGACTCCGTAAAATACAGATACTCTTCACTGTCTAGATGCTCTCTTGTTGTATTTTGATAAAATGACACATTCTTCAAAAAATGACATATTCCAGCCGCTATACCAGTTGCAGTCTCTGCAAATCCAATTACAAACAATCTATCAGACGGATATGCTACATTTACCATATTTGCCAAGGTTTGACACATTTTCATAGTATCTTCTGGATTCGTGGGAATGTGCTTTCCTTGAATAGGATTAACATATATGTAGGGACGAATGTTGTTATTATCCCTCTTGGCAAGCTTTACTAAATCATCAGTTGAATATTGCATTATAATTACCCCCTTATTCAATTTACTCCGTATATTTCCGCCAGTGTAATGGTCTTATATGCCCAATTTATATGTGTTTTCACTTCGTTCATACGTTCTCCTGCAAAGCTCTTTCCGACCTGCAACCCGGTCTCGTCCCAGTCTAATATTATCTTTGCATCCTCATAGTCCTTATGTGATACTTTTAGAGCCTCATTAACTACACTAATCTGCTTCGGATGAATTACAGTCTTACCAATAAATCCATTGACTTTATCGAGTTTTAATTCATTTCTTAAGCCGTGTTTCCATTCCTCGTTATCACTTGAAAAGAATTCCCATACTGGTCCTGATACAACGTACTCTCTTGAAAAAACGGTCAAGATATCGCCTAACAACTGTGAAACAGGAAGAATGTCATAGATCGTCTCGTCATAATGTCGTCTGGCCGCAAATTCATTTGAAAAATCATTACCACCTACGCGAATATTCAATACCAGATCCTTAACCGAATCTATTTTGTTTTTTAGGTCAGACAGCACAGTATGCCTTGTTGAATATTCAACAATATCCCGACTTTCCAATATTGGCATCATATAGACAGGTCTATCTGCTTCTGAGTTAATAGTTCTCATTGCACCGTTATACGAATCAGCATTCCCAACAGAGTATTTTGGGAAAATAAAGCCAGTTATTAACCGTGAGGAATCATTCATATTCTTCCAAAGCTTCAATACCTGTTCGCAACTTCGAACGCGGATAAAGATCATCGGCATATAAAAAGCTTTATCACGACTTGCATCCAATAGTTTTCTTAGTGTACTTATTAATTGCTTCTCTGCAAATTCGACACTATCGTCAGCAATAGTATCCTCTAAACATAACGCCAATGAATAAGGACGAGTTATTCTTTCAGAAATTATTGAATCTGCAACCTTATTATTTAATGCAGGGGAATATAATAATGCGCCAACTTTATATTTTAATTCAATATTCTCAATCATTGTTTTGAGCTATCTTCATAGCACTCCTTTCAATTTCATTTCGTTGAGGGATTTACATATCCCATCAGAGAAGGGAATATCATCTATCTTGACTTTAGTCTTGCAAGATATCACATCGAAAATATCTTGCTTTGCAAATGAGATATCTGCTACATTCAACATCGATACATCCATTAAATTATCTCCTGCAGCAATAACAGTTTCGTTTTTACAACTCTTAGTAAATCTTTCTATCGCTGCTCCTTTCGTTATTCCATTTGCAAATATATATACTTTTCTGTTATCCCTTTGTATGTTAACTTTATTGCAATCGATCAATTTTCTTAATTTTGTATATACTTCCTCTGGATGATCGCATTTAACATAACTCATATATTTCTCCGGACTATGTATGGTCACAGCAGGATATAATTTCGATAATATGCTGGTCGCATTCTCCATGCTGTCATAGCTACCCTGAGCAATATCATCTGTTTCTCTTGACCACTCAACGCTCTCTTTTCCATCAATAAGCAGTTTTCCACCATTACAGAGAATCGCATATTTGAAATGTAGATTTGTGCAACTTTCAACTCTACGATATTGTTGTTCTGATCTGGATGTTAATGGAATAACCGTTAACCATTTGGCAGAAGATAGAAAACCATAAGTATACTCTGTCATGAAACTCTGCTCATAACCATTTAAGTATTCGACAACAATCTTTGTTTCACCGATATCTTTATGATGTGAGTAAATCATTGTATTATCTAAATCTGTGAAGAACAAGCACATACAACAAATCTCCTCACTCAATTATTACCGGTTGTAATACCTGAGCTAATATTTTTTCTTCATATTTACAATTCCACTCAATGCTCTCTCCAGCGAGTTTCTTAAGTGCAATTAAAGGAATATTAACCCCACTAGCATAACAAGACATATGCACCCCTCCGGACATTCTGGTATTTACTTCAAGAAAATACGGAATTCCGTCAAGGTATTTAAACTGTATATTATATGGACACTCAAGCATTGACTTATTCTGAAAGTCCCTGCAAAAATCGATTATCTTTTCGTCAAATCTTAATAATTCATATTTAGCATTCCCCTTAATTCTCGGAAGCGCAATTAGACCTGTTGATGTATTCAAACAATCAACACTGATTTCATCATCAGGAAGAAAAGGCATTATCATAATGGGAGAGAAAACATCTCTTTCAGAAAGCGCATCAAGAACATCATCCAGTGTCATCCTTGTATTCTGCTTCTTAAAAAGTGCAGCATAACCTTTACGATTATTGTCTATAAGTCTGAAGCTTTTTCCGCCCTCATCCTTCTCAAACTTAAAGCAAACCTGCTTGTATTTCTCCAACAATTTCTCATAGGATTTTTTAAACTCATCTACTGTTTTAACGATATAGAAATCTGGAACGATACCAATATTATTCTCTTTAAAAAACTCATACGCTCTTTCTTTATGATTAAGAGTGGAAACTATACTATAGTCATCCATCATTACTTTCACACCAATTTCTTCAAACCTGCTTTTCTGTTCGCTGATTTTAAGCATTCCTCTTCTTGGCAGAAAAAAATCTACATCGTGCTTTTTGCAAAAATCTAAACAAAACTCGACATACTCATCATCCTTAAGAACAGGTTCCTGATACCATTCATCGCAGCCATTTTTAATAACTGAATATTCGTTTTCGTTACTTCCGATAATATAGGCATCCAAATTATCCTGCCTAAGCAAATCAATGATGTTTAATGCTGTACTGAACCAATGGTTCATCCATATTCGATTCATCATCTGTCTCCAATCACTTTTATATCTTAATGGTTAATCGTTTCGCGAAGAACCACCCATTATCAAGAAATACATACCAACCAACATAAGAATCAAAGTTAATATTGCAGGGAAGCCGGCAACAACAGAAGTAAAGAAATAGGGCAAGCCTATAGTCATCTCAATTGCCACTGCTAAGAATAGAATCAAAGTTGTAATAAAAAACGAATTGGCTAACCACTGAACAGGTCTACTGTTAAGCAAATTATCTCGTAATACCTGTTGAGCCATTGATCTTGTTATTATTCTTCTTAGCGGAGATGCAAATACCGCTCCTAATCCACCTAATACAACGGAGAATATAGCAATAAACATTTGCAGTATTTCATTAGTCTTATCTGAAAAAACTATATTTCGAACGAACCACATTGCAACCAAATAGAGCACGATGTAACCTACTATAGTTAAAAGCACTCGTCTGAAGCCTCTAGCATTGAAAGCAGGCACAAGATTCTGAACAAATACAACAACAAATATAACTATGATTGTTTGTCCAAAATCTTTGGTTAGTGTTGCAATCGTTCCCCCAGAAAACCCATTCCTAATGAGGTCAGTCGTACAATTGATCAGAGGCAATCCTCCCATAGATTGAAGGATCTCAGAAGAGCCTAAAACGGCATATATTAAAAAATATGTGAATATAACCATGAGACCTATAAGAATATTGTCTCTTCCATTACCATTCATAATATGCTAGACCTCCTTAACGAATCTCACTTTTCATTTTTTGGCACAATCCATCAAACCAATCTTTCATGGGAGTCGAGTACGGTCTGAATTTTTCTTTTCCTCGTCCATTCTCGTAGAAATATGCGTTATTACGATTAATACTTTCGTCCTTTACAATATCCGCTAATGCAAGAGCATCTTCATCAGATACATTAAATACAATTCTTTTCCCAAAAAACTGAAGTAAATTAACATATTTCGCTTTAAAGAGAGCAGGATCATCGCACCAAGCAACGGTGAAAATTCCTTTAGAAGGTCCTTCTCTAAGGATTTCCTCGAAATAATTAGCTGTTTCACTGTAGCTTCCATAAACGCTACCACTCTGCAGGTCAGTAGCAGCCATCAGGTTCGAAATAATGAGCCAAGCTTCAGGATCCTGTGGGCTCTTCTGCTTATAATACTGATATATTTGTTTAATGGCGTTTACAGCCTGCGAACTGTCGAGATAAGCAACAGACGGTAATTTAACTTCGCTTAGATTCTTGACTCCATCAAACATCACATTTCCTGTTCCGTCTGTATAATTGAGAACAAAAATATACGGATGTCTTGCTCCTTGGCGCATATCGTCAATGCTTTGAATCATAAGATCCATTAATGTAAATGTCAGCATATTCTGAGCCTTTTGGGCATTATTTCCAAAGAGAATCAGATTATTTCCCGGAGCATTCCTAAATCTTGCTTCCAGTTTTGCCTCAATTCTAAGAGGCTCTCCAAAGTGTAGCACATTCTTTTCTGTCGTGATCTTTGAAGACGATTGGTATATCTGGAAAACACTATTCCTGCTGTCAGAAACATCCGAGACTAGAATCCTTGCATCAGAATTCTCATTCTTGGAAGTATAATAATCATTCAATTCCTCAAGTAGCTTCATGTGTTCATCAGGAGCCAAATATCCAACTCTGAACTTGTTACTTGTCTTCGGAGAACTAATAGCGGGCATGTATATAGCTGAACCAGCATCGTTTTCTTCAATTTGAGCAATAGCATCAGATCCTTTTCCAAGTACAATATCAGCATCTTCTTTTGGACACTTCAGTGCGATTCTTACTGCAATCTGAGCCAATGCAGCCTCATTAATTGCGTTCATACCACGAATACTCTGTGAACAAAGAACCATATGGAATCCGTAGCTTCTATCGAGTCTCAGGATTCCATCCATGATTTGAGAAGCTTCTGTTGCAACAGCTTGATTTGCATTGCTGAAGAGCATATGGAATTCATCAATAACAATAAGAACCCTTGCCATTTTCCCATACTGCTGGGATGCACTGCTATTGTTATATGAGGTTATATCGCTCTTCGTTACGGTATTAAATATCTGCGCTCTTCTTTCGCTCTCTTTCTTTATAGCTCTAAGAACACTTAATCCAAATTCCTGTTCACTCTCAATTGCAATAACCTTAAAGTTCGGAAGATTATAATCTGCATAAATCTTAAATTCTGTTCCGCTCTTGAAGTCAATAAGATATATTTGTAATTCCTCTTGAGTATACTGGAGTAGGGCTCCTGTAATAATTGCATGAAGCAATCTACTCTTACCACTTCCGATTTGACCACAGATTAAAGCATGTATTGATTGACTACCAGGCATTCCAAGGTTCAACTTTTGTGTTTCGCTGGCACCACTGAGTCCAATGGGGATTGAAATACCTTCTGAAGTAGAACACTTTAGGAAAGAAGACTTTTTGGGGCCGATGTCGCTATATTTAACGATAATGCGCCCTGCTTTTTGAATACCTTTTTTCATAACAGGAGCAAGTCTGGCAACGCCATCTATACTCATAGGTGGATCAATCCTATGAATAACATTATCCTTGCTACTCTTCATATCAACATAACCGGGTTTTAGCAATTGATATGCATTGCACATGGTGGCTATGCTATCAGCTGCATTCTTCAATTTGGGTTCAAGACTCTTCAATTGATCGCCATTTGCCATAATTATGACATAAACGCCACAGTCCTTACCTGTCGCTACTACCTGACTGAGTAATTCGATTGACTGCGCTGTAAATCCGGCAGGGAAGTCCATAATTCCAATAATGTTATACGGTTGAGGGTTTAAAACATTGTTAGCATTATATTCTCTAATGTTCTTATACTGACCTTTAAAAACATTTACTTGCATCGACTTAATATGGTCGACCACTATTTTCAGATCCTGTTGTATAGATTGGGCATCTGTTTGAATCCCATTAGGAATAATGCTATAGCTAGAACTGTTTTCTTCCTCGAACAGTTTAAACTGTGCAAAACTCTGACCTGACTTCAACGGATCAATGAAATGAAACCTCATCTTATTCGGCGGAGTACTTAAGAACGTATTCAAGCAGAGAGTCTGCATATGTGCTTTTGCGGTCTCACTCTGATCTGTTTTATACTCATAGTATTGTGCAAAGTTTTCGTTAATGCCAACGGTGTACGGGAACACAAACGCACCATTCTTCAGTATGAAGTTATACTGAGAATTCATAAACTGAGCGACAATCTTGTTCTCTAGGAACTGCTTAAATTGAAAGTAAACATATCCTACCGGAACATTTAACGGTTCCTTAGTTGCAGTAACATAGTCCTCAGCTCTTGGTATTCTTCTGGATTGAATCTCGTCGATGAATCGCTTTAATATTGCAGGCGGAAATGATCTAAGCATATCATCCTGATACTGCTTAAGAGCATTCATCAAATCACGTTTACGCCTTTCATCGCGAGCTTGACCTTCAGTTTGAAATCTCGCATTTTCCTGCTGAACTTGTTGTCTGTGTTTTGCGTCAATAGATTCTTTTTTCTTATCAAAATCCTTAATTAGCTCTTGTCTATATTTCGCATACGCTTCGCGTTGCTGTTCTGCAGTGGAATTCAGATTTCGCATCTCTTGTGTAAGACGCTGATAGGCAGCATCAACCATGCCTTGAACTTTTTTATCCGCATCGGGAATACCGGAATCCAGTTTCACGCATTCTGCATCATATAACTCTTTCGCTTTCAATTTCATCGAATAGAATTCTACGCAACTGTCACGGAGTTTTGAGTAATGAATGACCTTTCTGATAAACTGCTCATTCAGATAATTAATATTCTTAACCATCTGTTCAGGGTTTCTCAGCATGATACTATCAAATGATGTCTCTGGAATAGGATAAAGCTCCGTTCCTTTCTTGATTACTTTCTTGTATCTTGATGCCTGGATCTTCACCTCTGCCTGATCAATACGTGTTAGGAAAGCGCTCATCTGTTGCTTTCGATTGTTTATAGAGCGAAGAACATCTTGTCTGAACTTTGAAGAATCATTCTGAACTTTTTCGTTATCTTTTCTTGCCTGATTCTGCTTCTTCTTGTTCTCGTTTTCTTCAGCCTCGTGCTTTTTCTGCCATTTTTCCAGCGCTGAACTACGCTCATACTCCAACGAAGATTTTTCAGTGGAATATTGATTATCAATTCTTTGTAATGCTGAATTATGGTTACGTCCAGCAGTTTCAACATCGCTTTTATACTTATTCTGGATATCAGTACAATTTTGAGTAAACTCATTCGCCTGACGTTCTAATTCACTCCAGATCTGCATAACAAGTGCATATTCGTCTTTTACATTTTCTATGCTACTATCTCTCAATTGAAACTGGCTGGACATCGCGCTTTCTCCTACTACATCTGCTTCTACAATCAATATGATTGGTGTTATCGTATTACTTATTAAAAGGTTCCACTGATCTCATTCAAATCCTGTTGAAAAGCCTGTTCTGCCTGCTGAACACTTTGAGTGTTTTCATTTATTGCATTGTTAAACTCTTGTGTAGAACGATCGATATTTCCTCGACCGGTATCTCGTGCGGAACGGCCAAAACTTCCGACGCTATCCATCTGCGAAAAAATCTGCGAGGCTCTCTCGTTATTCCGAATCTGTTCTTGGGCTTCCTGCGATGACTCCTCCATAGTTCTCTTGCCTTGTTCGACACGACTGTTAACTTCCGAATTCATGTATCCTTCAGCATCAGATTTCGTACCTTCTTTTACAGTTTCTGCTGCTTGGATGATTTCGTCATCAACATCTGAAGGAAGGGAATCAATAAGACCTTTCATCTGCTTGACATCGCTTACAGCCTTTTTGCTTATCTGGTCAGTCTCTCTAAAAGAATCTGTACCTTCTCTTGATTTGTTCTTAACTGAATCTAATTTTCTGCCCATAATTAATTCTCCTTTCGAAAATCATAAATTGCCTATTTCTTTATCTACCCATTCAAAAAAAGATGGGTATAGTTTCCTATAAAACGCAAACAATATGTCTCCGGAAAACTCTCTGAAACATTTGATGTACTCCTTTAGCTGTTTTCTGCTCTCCTCACCGCAACTCTGATATGCGAAGTCACGAATTACAGGATATAGTTCAGCATATCTGTCATATGAATCAAAACACTTCTCAATATCAACCTCCTCTGATACACAATAATCCTTATCTTCAAAATCATTATCTCTATCTAAATATGCAACCTCTTTTGTTTCTGTATAAATACCAAAACAGTTCTTGGGTTTAGTAAAGTGCTGTCTTTTGGCATCTCTTCCATAGACAAAATAATTATCTATCAATCCTTTTTCACCTATTGATAGTATTGGTTCAGAACAAAACATTCCTTCTTTTATTCTTTCCCCACATTCGGTCTCAAATATTGTAGCTTTAACCTCTTTTATAGTCATAACAACCTCCTATCTTATATGAGAATATGTAACATTCATTGCGTTTCCAGTAAGTGCATTCTGTATCTGTTGAGCAGTGTAATACTTAGTTCCAATATTAGAATCAGCGATATAAAAACCTGATATGTCCCCATGTGAATTTTTAACGACGCTTGATACAGTTACTGCATGATAGTCATCACCCATTGAACGTCCATAATATAGATAATCCGCATGAACAGACAGAATCACACCTCTCCCATCTGCAACATTGTTAGCAATTTGATCTATTGTTTCTTGAGAGGCAATTCCATGATCCATCTTAACTGGAAATACACCGCTGCTAATCCCAAAGTGTTCTAGGATTTCTCGACGCGATTGTGGACTAGTTCCTCCGCTTGCATCAGGGCTGTTTGGATCATATTCTATCAAACCAGTCTGAGTCTTAGCATAATTGAGAACATCACCTTCACTATAATTGACCCCTGATAATCTTAAGATATTTGCACATGAACACAACCCACAAGTACCTTGATAACTTGGATCTGCGCTACCTTGGGATGAATACAAGTATTGAGCCATTTCCTGAGGAGAATCATATGTCAGATTCCCATTACCATCATCGGTAAAACCAAATTCCGTCGCCGGAAGATCACGAGGTGTACTTCGAGTAGGTGCAAGATTACTAAAGCTCCGTTCTGAATCATTAGTATATTCAACACCAAAGTTGGTATTATCAACCGCACGCTCTATTGATGTTGAAGCACTTGATGATTCCATTCCGGCAATTCCCGTCGAATTACCATCATCAAGTTCGTCCAAAAGCTCTTTGAAAGCAGTTATTTCTTCTCTATATGTTTTCTCCGCGGCATCAACTGATTTTTGACCAAACTCAAAACTCCTAAGCTGGTCAAGTTTAGATGCTCCAGCATCGAGTTTATCTATCTCAGCGTTGATGTCAGCTGTTATTTTTTCTCTCTCTGAGTCGGCTTGTTCCTGCTCTGAAACAAGTCTATTATTTTCAGCTTCCTTTACAGCTTCAAGTTCTCTAACAGAATCTACAACATCGTCATCCAAGGAATCGATCATTCCAGATAATTCATGCAGAGAAGCAAATTCCTCAGAAAGAATTCTGCTCTCCTCATTGATCCGTCTTCGAGTTTCCTTGTTCTCGGATACGCTATTTCTATTTTTCTCGTATCTTTGGCCCACTAAATCACCTTCTTACTTCCATTGAGCAAGTATGTCACTTCGTCTTTGTCGTTGCTCTTCAGATCTTTCAAAGCCACACATTTCTTTGACTTCAACAGAAAAATCTCTATATTCCAACATCAACTTACATGAGAGATCGTTTATTCTATCTTCAAAATAGCGATTTTGCTTTTTATATGAAGACAGACTAAATATGACCTCCTCCATTTGATCACATATATTGTTAAATGCTCTTTGAGCACTCTCTATTCTTTCTTGTTGCTTACGAACTTCTTCTTCAGCTCTATCAAGTACTTCTTTCTTTTTTTCAGGCGATACTTTTGACCAGTTATACTTTTCTAATCTTTGTTTGCTTTCCTCTATTTCTCCAGAAACTTCAATTATTGTATTAAGGTCACTGATGTAATCGTCACACCGTGTCCTTATCTCTTCCCATTTGTTACTCATCTTTTTCGTAGTAATGTTGAAGCTTTGCTCCATATCACCGATAAAAGGAGAACCTTCATAGCATAATTTGTCATATAGTTGATCATCATTGGGGGAATCGTACAACTCATCATTGACTACACCATTAATCTTCGACCACTGGGCCATCTGCAACTCGAACGGTTTTAAAAGACCTTCATAAATACATAATGTTTTACCCTGAGTAAAGGTTGCCATTCGCTCGAGCTGAACATCATCAGCCGACATGGTACTGCCTAGAAGTTGACGATCATCTTGAGAAGTCATTCTATGGCCTAATTTCAAGGATGTGTTCTTAATAACTTCCGGTGCCATAGCTGTAGGAAGCTGATCCGCTATAATGATCGCCTCATTTAAAGCTCGTACTTCAGCAAGCATTTTTACGACGAATGCAGTAGCAGCTATTTTAGGATCAGCTCCTTCTCCACCTTCTTTTTGGGCCTTAGGTCCAATCAAGTTATGAGCTTCCTCGAAGAAAATTACGTGTCTTGGACCTTTCTCCTTAAGTTCCTTTGGTTGAGGATTCACCTTAAGTGATTCTCTAATAAGAGTAGAAAGCATCAAAGTCAGAAAATTAGCTGGACCACTTCCCATAGCTTCTAGTTCAATAACCGCAGGTCTTGTCATCCACTCATCAGGTGCAATTGTAGATTCAGGAACGTCGAAAACATCACCCATTTCTCTTGACAGCAAACTACCTATACGCACTTGCAAAACAGACTTTAGATTACCTTTTACTTCTCCTTCATAATCTGTTTCATCAAGAATCTTTTCAAGGGTTGAATATAATTCGCCCATAGTAGGGTAGGGAAGATCACCAGTATTTAGCATATATGGAAGCCAACCCTTATTTCTGTACACACGTTCAATTGCTCTATCCAAAAGAAACGGCATAGGAGGATCCATTGAAAATGCACCATCAAACACATTTTTAAGATTACTGATGTGTTCAGCCAACGCCATCTTCTTAGGAAACTGGAAAGGATTAATATGCAACAAGAATTTTGTTCCGGAGGAAGGAGAAAAGACCGTGATTCCTTTCATTTCAGGGCGATTTACAAGTGCACGATATTCCTGCTTTGCAGGCTCCAGAATTAAAAAAGGTATTTTGAATTCCGAGTACAATGTTGTTGCTATATGTAGCATGCTGTTGGTTTTTCCTGAACCAGGAACACCTGCCAGGAAAGCATGTTTTGGCAAGTTTTTCAGCGGAATATATACTTCATAATCATCACTATCTTTACCAAGGAATAATCCTCCGGCATTATGGTCAGGTGAGGTTTCTTTTGGGATTTCAATACTTTCACCGGAATACAGGGTTGGAAGTGTTACAAAAGGCATCAGTTCTTTTAGTGTAAATAACGTTGGCCAAAATCTAAGCTCCTGTGGTGCTTTCTGGTTACAAAAATCATAAAGCTTTGCATCCAAAATATCAGCACACTTAAAAGCTCCTCTTTGATGAATAACATCATGTGTTCCTTCGTCTAATGCCTCAGATGCCGCCGCATCTAAGAGCATACCTGCATATATACTATCTTGCGCATAAACCCTTACATTAACTTGAAAATGCGGATTAGCAGCAAGTTCTTTTATAAGATCTTTATATCTGTTCAAAGTGTAATCTGCACTCTCATCTCTTTGGAAGGACGTTCCGGTATTATTCTTCTCAACACGAAGGGTGAGCATTCGTCTTAATGCCGTCATAGCACTTCCGAGCATCCGGGGATCTTCTATCATGTTTGTATAATCAACAGGTTTGAAGTCAACACAATATACACACGGTGCGTTCATTTTCTGCATCATTGTGAGCATACCGTATAGCCTGGCATCCTCATTCATCTTCCATTCATTAACGGAATAAAAATATCCATTTTCCTCTTTATCCGCCTTAGAAAACTTTTCTCTTTTAATAAGAGTAGACATACACCCATACTCTATCGTTTCATTCATCTTCAACGAGAGTCTTTGTTGTTCTTTCTGTAGCTTTTTTTGTCTCTTAGTCTCTTTTTCCGGGTCATTTTCTACAGTGTTCACCCACTTATAGCTAGTATCAACTTTCCCCAGCCATTGCATATACGGCAAGGCCTGTGTTGCCGGAACAACCCTAACAATATCGAAATATGGAGCCAAAGGAGAATTCTTAATCAGATTATCGGCATATTTATTTACTTTATCCGAATCAAATTTGAGATATATTTTTAACCTGTTTCCTTTGTTTTCACTCGGATTGTATTCATAAATCCAATGAATAATCTCATTTGAATCAAGCGCCTGCCTGTGAATTTGGCGCAAGAATGCGAGATGTTTCTTTAAAACACCATCAACGCCACTTTCATCCAAAGCACTATACTTGCTTAGTGTAAGATCCGGTATTCTCTTGATCTGATATAAAATACTTTCCATAAGTTATCTCCTATACATCTCTACCTTCTTCTCAACACTCTTGCTCCCATAGAAGACGTAGAATCACTACCATTTATCTCCTGATGAATACGATCTATTAATGCTTGTGTTCCTGTTAACTCCGCCTGTTTTGTGCTTGCTGATGATTGAAGTCTTCCAGCTGCAGCCAATGCGGAATTAGCGAACATATTCCCAGATGCCCCCTGAAGAGTGGATGCGTAAGAACTTTCGGAATCAACTTGCATTTGCAAGATTTCTGCTTCTTGCGATAGTTGAGCACTCATCTGCTCCAACGCCTGTTTGAATTTAGCTACATTGGCTTGCGCCTGTTCATACATCTGGCTTTCTTGCTGAGCAGTTAAATAAGCCTGTCTGGCTTCTCCCTGCGCTTGTTGTAACTGTCCTTGGACAGGTCCAACTTGATTTTGGGCACTTCTATACGAATCTCTGGCTTGTTCTAACCTGCTACGTAAATACATGTATTCCGATGCAGAATGTTCCTGACCATCATTTAGAGCACTTAATTCAGACTCAACACTTCTCATTTCGTCTTCTGCGCTCGACATTTGGTCATATAGTCTTTCTAATTCATATTGTGCCGAATTAGCTCTCTGATTAGCGCTAGCGTAATCACTCATGGCCGAATCGTAGTTGCGTTGATGCAACTCTGATTTCTGAACCCACTCTCTGTGAGCACCGCAATACTTATCAACTAAAGCCGTTTTCTGTTCCAATGAAGCCATTGTTCACCTCGCTCAAAAAAACAATTCATCTTTTATGTCCAAATAAGCCTCCAAAGAAACGATTCTTTGGATTCTTAGAATCCGTTTCATCACTTGTCCGCACTTTCTTATCTTCTGATTGAACATTTTCTTTCGCAAAGATTTTCTCATCATAATTAACAGGGGAACCGCTCTTATATTGAGATTCAGATATTTCCGTACTGTCTCTTTCTGTTAAATCTTCATTATTTACATTTTGTTCTTCTTCCTCTTTTAAATTTTCTCTTTCATCACTTTCAGCATTCGAGGTAGTCTTTTCTATCGATTCATCTTCAAGTTGCTCACTCTTTTGCAATTCTTCTGTTTCGATCATTACTTTTCCAAGATATTCCTCCGAATACTGGGGAGAATAATCCAATTCAGAATCCTCAATAGTTTCAACGCCATTATCTTTCCAGTATTGGTCGACTCGTTCTTTTGTCTCTTTAGCTTTCGGCAACTGTATTACAGATTTTTGCAACTGAGCCGCAGCTTCGTGTATTTGTTTATCAACATTAATCAACTCCTGCTCATTGTCTGCAATCTGGTTCTCCTTGATTGCAATCTTTTTTCTTAATTCCTCTATCTCACTTTTGAGTTCACTCAGATCTTCTGATACTTCTTTTTTATGTTCAGTTAAACTATTAAACTGAGTTTCCTTTTCTTTAATGTTATCTATCAGTTCTTTGATTTTTACGGCCACCTGCCGTGAAGATGCATATGGCTTTTTAATATCATCAGTGCAACTAAGAATACAAGCTATAGAGACATCGTCGCCGCTTCCGTTATTGGTCACTTGAGTCAGCAACTCTTCCATCTTGGAATCAAGTTCTTCTTTCGGCAATGTCTGTACCCAATATCCCAATGTGTAATAACACCTATAAAGGCCGTTCTCGTCGAAGCTCTCATCTACTCCATCAGACGCAACAAATAATCCAACCGGAATATCTGTTCCATAAATATACCTAAATCCAGCAAAGGAATTCGAATTACAGATTGATGTCGATCTATTGCCAACACAGCCCACTTCATCCCATGGAATCGGTTGAGAATAAAGGCCATTATTCATTGCCACAACACATTTTCCATCACCAATATGAATTCCGAACCAAAAGCCATCTATAACTACACACATTATCAGTGTGCAACCGTAAATCTTATTCAAACTTCTTCCGTTTCGTACGGCTTCGACAGCATCTTCAGGCAATCCATTCAACTCAATGTCAGTTATAGGATTAGTTATTAAGTCGTTGTTTACACCATTATTCCACTCACGGATTATTTCTCTTTCAATCTCGGTAATAATCCTATCAGGTGATTTTTTTATCTCCTCACATGCTGTTGGGCTACCAACAAGTCTTTTTACACACTCAATTGAGACATCGCAGGCTATGTGTGCACCACGTGCACTTCTAAAGCACTTCTTATCTCCGTGTCCATCACTAATAACTGCAATGCATACACGTTCATCATTATAGGTTGCTGCAAAGTCCTCACAACACATTTCCTTAGCGATGTGAGAAGCACCTACTTTATATCCTGAGTATGTTCTATATCCTTCCATTGGTATCCCCCTTTGAATTAATTAAATGTGGGGAAATCATTCTCCCAATCAATACCTTGAAGTCCAGGTATCTCTGGGTTAGCCCCACTTGTAGGGTCAAGGGTTGCTGTTGATGACGTTGAACCAACCTGAGAAGTCCCTCCTGATGGTTGTCCCGGATTTGCTCCTGACCTTCCTTGAACTGAATTAGCAGGACCTGTTTGAGGAGTGCTCATAGTACTTCTAAATTGTCCATTTGAAGGTGAAGTACCAGCTGTATTATTCTGAATTGATCCCCTTTGTGTCACAAAGTCAACACCCGTCAATGTTACCAACTGAATCTGTTTCGCAAGAACATTAGTGTTTGCTGCAAGCAAAACCATTGATTCGTTACTAGTAAACTCAAGGAGCACTTTTCGACATTCAGGACTAAGAGCACCTTCTTCAATGGCGATTCCGGCTTTCGTTGCATACTGGAACCATGAATTCTGCTTAAGTTTATCTAGTTCTTCCTTATATAGAGCCAAATCTGAGGGCTTTCCATCTGTCATCAAAATAATAAGTGGAGTATAGGAACCGGCTGATGATTTAAGAAACTCTGTTCTAGATAGTTTCATGTTCAAAGCAGAGAAAGCTTTGCCAAAATTGGTTCCACCACCGACATAAGTTATTTCGTCATAATTAAATGAAGAAACTGGCACAGGTTCATTTGTTCTCCAATTCGCATTACTGGAGAATTCCATGATAGCAACTCGAATCTCAGCATTTGTGTTTGATGCTTCACGCTTTTTCAGTTCAGGAATTAGATTCCTAATTGCATCATTTACAGCTTGGATTCGATTACCCTTCATGCTACCAGATATATCAATTATAAAGAAAACCACCATTGCTCTCTTCTTAAGATCCGGCATTATCGTATCAAGGCTTGGGGTCTGTTCAATGGGCTGAGTTATCGAGCTGGTACTCCCAGTCGGGGTATCCAACGTAGGAAAATCAAAACCATCCCAAAAATCGTCACTCATCTTTATTCCTCCTGCGTATCACATTATTTGTAGTACTGTGAAAAAATCACAATACTGTAGCTTTTACTCCGTTAAAAACTATTTTTTCTCCTCTGGCTAATCTGGCAAATCCGTTCTTTCCAATTTCCGTTTCATGACCGTCTACGGAAAGCTTCCATACAGAATCCGTAAGATTCCCAATTCCGAGGACTGATTTGTCGCTCAAGCTGGCACGTATCACTGCTGCAACCGTATCATGATCCACACTTCTGCCGTCAACCTGACACAAATACAATTTCGAACCATCCGCAACTATGGCAGGGTAGTCATCAAATTTTATGATTCTACATCCTTCAGGTATTTTTTGTTTTGCATAGCAATTAACAAATTGTTCTCTTCCATTAAGTCTTACGAGCATTGCTCTAGTTCTTATTAGAGCTTCTTCCCATTCATTCTCTGTAATTCGATCATTAGGATTCTTCAAACCATTAGTAAATGCTCTAATAAAAGTCATCTGAAGATCAGGAGGGAACATGTTCCATCTCCTAATAACATTTGGTTGTGCCTCGGGATCAGGTCTATTCTTTTCATTTGTAGGATCGTAGCAAAAAACAGGGGAGACACCATACATGTGTGCACCTGTTGAATCCATCATTGGTAAATTGTTGGTATACTTTCCCTCCAATGGATGATCTATATAAAACAGTCGAAACAGTAATACTGCCAGCGAGAACCTATCAGTCTGAGCATTAGGTCTTGTTGCATCTATTACAACTTCAGGAGCCATATATCTCGGCATTCCTCTTACGCCAAGGTTTACAAGATTGGGGGCTACATTATCATTATCACAAATAAGTACATCCCCATCATTGGGATTAATAAAGAAGCTTCCTTCATTAACATCTTGATAACTGAAACCCAAACTATGCAAAAGGCGAAAACTTTCAACTATGTTCAGAGCAGCGGAAAGCATAACCTCATAACTTAAGAACTTCGCCTGACTCAAAAGAAATTCGCTGAATTCATGAAATTCAGGTTTTCGTAGTTCCATAATATACCCGTAACTGTTTTTATACGGTTTTGTCAGCATTATCGGCCAAAGATAATGCTCATTGGGGGCTCCTCTGTCAACATTTTTGGCGAGATTATCATAAAACACCTGTGGTGGGACAGGGGCTTTATACCATTTCAAGGCATACTTCTGACCTTTATAGTCTACTTTATATACCTCTCCCTGACCGCCTTCTGCGATATAGTCAAGAATGGTAATAGTATCTCCTTTAATAGTTTGTATAGACTCATTTCGTGTCAATGATGGCATATGTTATAACCTCATTTCATTCAATTATTTGTTTCCATGCACTATCACTTAGCCGCACACTTATGTCAGAGAACCCATGCGTAAACACCTGTAAAAAGGCTTCTTTCAGTTGCGTATTTTCATCATGATTCCATGAATCAATTGGTTCAGGATCAGTGGAATAATCCAAACCATTTTCAAAATCATCAGGATAAAAGATGAATCTGCAATTGCTGTAGATCTGTCTTGCCAAATCAATATCCGTTACCGGATGCTTTAACACGTCTTTACCATCATATGGATGCTTACAATACCTCAGTGTAAATAACAGTTCTGCAAGCACAAATCTATCTGCTTCCAAACTCCAGCGAGACTTCATATTCAGCACCTCAGGAGGCATATATTTAATACTATCAACATCCTGCATAAGAGCATCTCTATCTCCGGCAGCTTTGACTTCAAAATGTCCGTTTTCAGGATCAATCATTAATTCATGAAGATTAACCGGTCCAACAAGATGAGCTCCGTTGCTATGTACAGTCTCATAAAACTTCACGATATTCAGCATTGCTGATTTCAGAGCATTCTCATTCAAAAAATGCTCTCGATATAAATCCATTTGGTAAAGCCAGTGATACAATTCTTGTTTCATATAATACATTTCCTCCGACTACTTACCATCTACACCAATAATGGCTATCGCTTCTTCTGCTGTGAGCAAGTCATCTGGAATAATCAACTTTTCATCGCCGGGCTTGATCTCAGAAGATCTGACAATACGCCTTTTAAGGTTTGCTGTCGTTTTTTCAAAAATAGTTCTAGCTGTTCTACCATTTGAAAAGTATTCAAGCTCTTTTAGCTTTTCAAAAATCGGAACATATATATCTTTTATTCCATCAGCAAGTTCAAAACCATTCTTTGTACAGAACAGCTTAAATATCTCAAAGGTTTCTTCAGCAGAATAATCTTTAAAATGCACCTCTTCGATCCTTGAGCGCATTCCGCTATTTGATTTATATAGTCCCTGCATATCCTTTTCGTATCCTGCAAAAATCAAACAGCATGTTTTTCTGTTTTCAGGAACATCCATAAACGCAATTATCTGTTCAAGGGCTTCTTTCTTATAATTATGATCGGAGTGTCCCTCAGCATATGAAAGACTATAAGCCTCATCAATGAAAAGTACACTATTCTTAGATTTCTTTAGCAATTCATAAGTCTTTTTATCGGTTTCACCCACATACTGTCCGATTAAGTCCTTAGCTGTGCAGGAATAGAAATTGGGGGTCTTTACAATACCTAACGAATGCAGACACTCCGCAAAAAGCTTGGCACTTGTGGATTTTCCAGTACCGGGATTACCTACAAAGAAATAATAACCCGGTCTTATTGAGCTAAGATCTCCGCCACTCTTTTGTGCATACACGATTTCTTCCTGTTTCTGGATGATAATATCTTTCAGATCAGACATACCAATCTGCTCATTAAGTTCTCGCATAATATCATCCAGAGTTTTAGGATTAATCTGATCTTCAACGGACTTAAGAAGCTCCTCTGGAATATCATCCAATGTATACTCATAGCGGTCTATCGAAGCATCATCATCGGCATATACTCTTTCAAGATGAAGGTGTTTCATATCTTGAAACATTTTCTTCACTTCTCCGGCATTTCCGAAATCATCCCCTCGGACTTCGTATTTTCTCTTTAATATTAAAGCAACTCTGTCATGGGCCTCATCTGTGATAGTGCATCCCTGTCCCTTTAAAGTTCTGTCAAATATCTCAAGCAACTGTTCAGGTGTATAGTCAGGAAAATTAACTATTCTCAATCTTCGCTTCAAACCGGCATTCATTTTCAGAAAATCTTCTACCTTATTTGAATACATACCAAAGATCATTTTGAAATCATTAGCGTTCTCGGTCATTTTGGTCATCATTGCACCAATGATCTCGTTTCCATAAGAAGATTCACTAATTTGATACGCTTCATCAATATATAAAACCTGATTGTGATCAATTGCTTCCTGAATAGCTTCCAATGTTTTTTTCTTAGACTCACCAACATGTTCGCCTATTAAGTCTGAAGCATCCTTAAATAGTGTTTCAGAGCCACCTAGAACTTCCATGAGATGATAGAACTGACCAATCATCTTTCCAACAGTAGTTTTTCCTGTTCCCGGATTACCTGCAAAGATATAATGATCAGGATACTGCTCAGGCTTAATTCCTCTCTTTTTACTGTCAATCGTATCAAGAACCTCAAATCTAATATTACGGAACAGATCCTTTATAAAACCCATACCTACATATTGGTCAATCTGAGAATAAATATCATCAATTGATGAAACACCATGTTGGACAAAATACTTCTGTGAATCACCAAAATCATCAGCAATAATTATTCTTTTCTCATCATCTCTAAGACTGCATTGCATCTTGACTTCTTTGGATAACGCAACAATATCTCTTGCATTACCAAAGTCTGCGCGATTTCTTTGATTGTATAAATTCTTGAAAAACAGTTCCAAATCCAGAGTTGTACCCTGACCTTCTTCTTCTCCAGTGAATATATAGCCGTCTTTTCTGCAATCATTTTCAAAGATTTCCTGTAAAAGATCAGGTTTATAATCTTCAATCGTTAAAATATTATTCTTGCTGAAACGGCTTCTTAATCCTGAATTCATTTCAAGAAGCTCATCCATCGGTTCCGGATAGCCAGCCATTATCAAACAGAATCTATATCGGTCAGGATTAGTCATAATTGGAACCAAAGTGTCAATTGCTTCCTTAGGATAATTATGGTCATCTCCTTTTTCATTAAGCGAATAAGCATCATCTATAAACAGAACGCCATCTTGTGCTCTCTCAACACACTCTGTAGTTTTAATGGCAGTACCGCCAACATATGCATCAACAAGATCATCTCTTTTGGCTTCAATCGTTGTTCCCTTGGCTAAAATACCTTCATTGTAAAAAATCTGGCCGATTAACCTGGCAACAGTAGTCTTTCCAACGCCAGGATTTCCTCTTAGGATGAAATGAGGAACAGGGTATCTAAATCCAGAATCCGGAACACTATCAATTCGTTCATTAGAATATGGCTTATCATTACTATCTTGTACTACAGAAATCTTTCCTTTCTTTTCTGCAGCATCTCGCTTCATATGGTAGTCTCTTATAATCTCATCGACTCTCGAAGCCACGCTTTCCCATCCCTTAGTGGTTCTTAACTTCTTGATCGGATCAGACTCATCAACCTTTTTGTATTTGCTGTATATTCTCTTAACATCTTCTTCAGTAAGATTCACATAAGTATCTTCTGAAGCGTCCATAAACTCTGTGATAGCATTATAGATAGCATGAAGATAACCTGATTTATTGACATCTCGATCAGCTTCTCTGCTCAAATACATAATGGCAGATGCAATCTTTTTCCTTTTTTTACTTTCAAAAGTCAAAAACTTGCCATTGTTACCCATTATACGAAGGTAATCCATTAGATGAAGTATTTCATCAAGGTTGGGCAAACCAATTTCAAGAGCTGTACCCCTGTTGACAGTTCCATCATTGTTAAAAAATCTATTCTTTAGAACATAGCCATTTTCCATTCCATCGAACATCTTGTTCAGATCTGTTCTGGCCATTTGAGGTGCTAGAAAAATACATATATTTTGATTTGCATTCGGATTGTACTCATCCCACAAGTGTGAAACAAGTTCCAAGTAGGGTTGAAGCGGTGCTGCATGATCAGTAAAGAAGTCTTGAAAAAACGCAAAAACTACTGCCGACTTAACACTCTCATCCGCCATTATCTTCTTTGCATCTTCGAGAAATTCTACCGGAGTAATTTTGGGTTGCTTATACACAAGCTTTTTACTATCGTATCCTTGTTGTAACTTATTATCAGTTTTATCTGTGTTATTACTCTTAAGAGAAACTGAGTCCGTCCCGGTAACTGATGACTGATTATCGGTAACATCATTAGAAGATGACTCAGTCCTTTGTGTTGCAACAGAGTGCGGTGCCATTATTCTTCGACGTTTTTTTGGCTTATTCTCTGTATGCTGTGACTCAGTCATTTCATTACAGTTTGTAGAGGAAGTATTACTTTGTCCAAGGACACTTTCCCTCATATCTTTATTCTTATTAATTGCCCTTACAGCACTCTCGTCATCAAGGACAAATTTTCCAAGGTTCTTTGCGCCTGAATAAAAGACAATTTGCTGGTATCCAAGACTCTTTAGATACCCATTCAAAAACATACGGAAATTATCCTTCTGGAGATTTTTCGAAATGAACATATCATCCAGATGGCCATAAATAAGAAATACTTTATTCAAATTGCTTTTTTCAAGAATAGAACTCATTGAAATCCCTATACCTTTAATTTATCTCTAAGCTCAGTCTTGGTAGAGAGCTTATTTTTTGTTTGTTTCCTACAACTTAGACTGATTCTTGCACCGGGTGTGTTTTCACAAACAACTTGCTGGATCGAATCTCGGTAATACTGTTTCCGATCCTCATTAGTTTCGTCACCCTTAAGTTGATCAATTTCCAACTTGGTTTGGACGTCTCCATTTTCCATAAGTTCAGGAGCCAATGTTACGATAATCTCTTCGCCTGTTGTCTCATTAGTTAACCCAATGTGCAGTGTGCCATCATGACGATCATCATCGTATGAGTATCCGGTAAACTCAAAGTTGTGTTCCTCGAAGAAATCTACAATCTGCTCACTGACATTTTGTCTTGAAAATGCGTTATTCATATTCAAGACACCTTTATAGCAAGTAGTCGCAGCTGCCGGATACAGTTTGTTACTTAATGTGTCAACATATCCTTTCATCTGCTCAATAGAAATTCCTTCAGACTCCTCAGACTCAAGATATTTTTTTATCTCTCTTACTTTCTTCAACAGATAGTCAAACTGATTAGTACCATCCTGAAGGCGATCCGTATAGTCAGCTATTCTAATACCTATTACATCGTCCTCGAGTGTTTTTCCAGTCTTGCTTTCTACCTCTGCCTTTGCTTCAGCCGTTATGTATTCCTGATGAGTCAAAAATGCTTCAAGTTCGGCACTCAAAGAAATTGCCAGGATATGATAGTTATCAAACTCCTGCTGCTTGCAATCTGCTTTGTAGATCTCTTCTATTGTTTGTAATACAGTACCTTTCGCCGAACCTATAGCGGCTTCATAGTTTCCTTGGTTAAACTGAGCTATTGCATCGTTCAAAGCCTTTTGAAGTTCACGAAGTGCCCCTTCACAAAACCTTACTCCATCGTAGTCTTTTTGAAGAGATTCTATTAAAGACTTGGCTTCTTCAATATATTGCTCAGCGAACTCTCTTGCCTTGCTCTCTTTTGCCTGTATATCTGCATTTAACTGTTCAAGCTCGTGAAGATACTGGGCATGTTGGGAATTAATAGTATCAGTAACAGCAGCCATACTAACTTGAATCTGTTCATGGTAATTCCGAACAAAATTGTCTTCGATCTCCATCAGTCTTCTGGATACTCCCTCTCTTGAAGATCGTATATTAGCCAGGTACTGTTGGTATTTTGCAGGGTCATTAGGATCCGCCCACCTTTGCATTTCTGCACGATGAGAACTTAAAACAGACATCATTTCATCTGAAGCAAGTTGATTAAGGCGAACCTGCTCATTCATATTTGAAGCTAATGTACTCCTAAACGATCCGATTGAGTTGTTAATTCCACTTCGCATTATTTCTTCACGCTCTCTTCTACGAGCCTCTGCTCTCCGAGCAGCTGCGTTCGCTCCGGCATTAACCGCAACAGCTCCTCCCGCAATAACAGCGCCACCAACCAAAACAGCTCCTACAACCGGTAATGCAAAAATAGCTAATGGTAATAATAACAATCCGCCTGCTTCTCCACTCATATCGAAACCTCCTATCTTGTTCTTTCTTGAATTCTTTTTTCGATTAACTTGCCGGTCGCACGAAGTTCCAAATTGGGGTTCATCGTTAGATCAGATACGTTATTTGTAAATGTAACTAGTTCTTCAGCGTCATCTAATTCCAAAGCTTCAGCAATGTGATTAAACACCTGTCTTGCATAATCAAGGTCTTCCGCACCCTCAAAGTCGATATATAAAACGAATCTATTTTCAACATCGGTGTTTTTTTCATATGGAACGATGTACAACATTATTCTTGTTCCCATCGAATTCTCGAAGATTATTTCCAACCAATCCCTTGTATCAACCAAATCATATCCAGAGCCATACTGCATCTCCATGTACTGCTTATAATCGAGCTTTACCGAATTTTCCGCTTCAACAGGGCGAAAACCACCAATGTTTTCCAACCATTCAAGATTCAATTCATCTACAAAGTAATCAATAATAAGCTCGCCCCATTCGCTTCTCTGACATGATGCTCTGTATCGATTCTTGTATACTAACTTCATTCGATTGAAACGATTTGCAAGCTGATCAAGTTCTTTTATGTAATCCTCTATCTTTTCGGTATCGATACTATCAATAGTCTTTAGGTATGCTACCTCACCATTTTTCTCTACTTTTCCAATTTCATTACCCATTTCTGCAATCCTATTAGAAAGCTCTCCATATTCGCCCTGGCTCCAATAATTGATTTCAATACCAATCTTCTTTTCCTGCTCTTTATTGGGCTTTCCAGAACCGTTTATATTTTCAAACCATACTTGAATTTCGTCCTTTAACTGCAAATGAAGTAGACCAGTTCTGTTTTTCCATATATAGTACTTACTTTGCCATTCTGAATATGCCTCATCTGTATCAAACTTCAATCTACTCAATCCAGTCCTAGCTGAAATGGCGACGGCGATTGTAGCCTCAAATAAACCTGCATCATACAATGTATGACCTTCACATATTGCAGTATAAAATGAGTTTAGTCTTCTTGGATAAAACTTATCGTGAGGAGATCCTTCAACTCCTTTGTATAATGCAGCAGCTTCTGCCATATATTTGTAAGCCTCTTGTTTGCTTACTTTTGCCTTATTCTCAGTACTTTGCCTCAACTGAGTAATGAGCTCTTCCATTTCGCGAGACTTTTCCAGCCATTCTTGTTCTTTCGCTTTAGTACTGGCCAGCAGATTCTGATACTGCATATCCATTTGGAGTTGCTCATTTTGAATCTCTTGATCTACGCTGTTCTGATACTGCCTTAAAAGCCTTTCATACTCTTGTTGAACGCTGGAATCATGAGCATCAAGAGTCGATCGCATCTGAGCCTGATATTCATCAAGCTGTCTGCGATTGTCAGCTACTAATTGTTGTCTAATTCGATCAGCTTCTTTTTTCTGCTGTTCGACCTGCCTCTGTAGCTGATTTATCTGTCTTTCCAGAGTTCTAAGATCTGTCGCCATCTATTACTCCTTTTTACCGACTTTCAATGCTTCTTCAATTTCATCAGACTTATTCTGCTGAGCTGTTACAAATAATCTGATTTGTTCTTCAACTTTCAGAATAAGTTCATCCGTCTGTTTAAGAAGAGCTTCTATCGTAACTAGGTCTTTATCTTTATAGAATTCCAAGATAGATTGATCTACTGAATATCGTCCTTTGATCTCATCAATATCAGCTTGGTATTTTGAATAATCTTTATCATATTCACGTTGCAAGACCTCTAAATGAGAAATAAGGGAACTCTTGCTGTCAGATAGCTGCCTTGAACGGCTTTCAAGTTCCGAAATCTGTCTCTCCAGTTTTTCGACTTCTTGAGCGGTTCTGTCATTATCTTGTTGAAGATTGCGAACATTTTCTCGTCTTTCACGAATACCTTCTGTCTCGACATATGGCACTGAGAATCCAGAAACATTACCAGCTGACTGTGAGTGCTGTTCTATAGGAGTACTCTGTGAAAAGGGCAGGGGGGAAGCATTAAGATCGGAATCCCTTTCTACTTGTTGTTCTGCATTTACTTCTGGTGGTGCCTGTATTCCTGGCTGAGCCTGATTGGAAGAATCCTGTTTAGTCCCTGCCGTAGGAAACATATCAGCAAATAATGGAATACTATTACTTGCCGAGTGATCAGTAGGCTGATTTGTCATTTCCTGCTGGGCTGGTACAGGCTTTTCTTCATTCTTGAAGTCAGTATCGTTTTCGCTATTAAATGCTCCTGAAAAAATATTAGAATCATCAATAGGATTATTTACGACATCGGATTGTTCTGTGTTCGATTGTGTAGATGCTTGATCCTGAGTACTCGAAAATGATCCGCCAAAGAATTCCGGGACGCTTTCTTCCTGTACAGGTGTTTCTTCTTTCTTTATCTCAGAAACGGTTTCCTGGCCTGTAGATACCGTACCCTCAACATTAACTTTGTACACACGCATTCCTGCAGGGTTTAACTCCAGTTTTGTTTCCCCGGCTTGAAATGTTGACTCATCACCAGCTGTTCCGTCTTTTCTGGTAATGCTCATATGAAAAGAACTATTACTGCTTATCCTAAAGTACGCAGGACAACCAGCAATGTTAGGGCAGAAGGAAATAGTATCATTGTCACTGTTCTCTTTAATAATAAAATTATTAAATCTATATTCAGAGCTACCTGTTCGAAGATCTAATAAATTGACCTCCTTATTGTCGCTTTCAAGCCAAAGCAAAAATTGAGCACTTTTGCTTTCAATTACTTCTTTGTATAGCCCAAAGCTAACAGTGTCTTTTGAATTCCATTCAAATTGCATTTCTATTCCCATCTGCTTTCTTTTTGAACTGTCTCCAAACTTCTATGCCATTTTTAGAAGGAACACCTACCATATAAACGTTGTCTTTTTCTACATCTATTTCAATGTTCCTTTTGTCAGTCCCATAGTAATACTCATCAAAGACGGCCTTATATCGGTCTGTCATCAAGTGCATCTTCTGATTTGATGAGCCTCTGTATGGCTTTCCGTCATCCAGCTCTTGTATGTAATGTCCGTCTATTAATATGTCCGTATGTTCCAAAAGCCGTCGCACTCCGCGGTTTTCATTCTTTTCCAGATCTTCCTTCGAAAACCCAGTGTAAATGATCACACCATAATCACGTTTTGCTTTTATCTTATCGAGCATAGTTGCGAGTTCTTCAGCCTGAAGAAACGGTTCTCCTCCGCTTATTGTCATTCCCTCAGTATCTGAAACTTTCATAAAAATTTCACTCAAGTCCTCAGCTGCAATTGTCCTGTATGGTCCGGCATTCATTTCTTTTGCCAAACACCCATCACACGAAAAGCAACAACCATGAACCCACAATGCTGATCTTGAATATGGGCCAAGGACAGATGTCCTTTCAACATAGTGCGATATTTTCATAACCCCATAGCCAACAAATTGGAAAGCAACTTCTGTAAATCTCGTAGGATCCACAGAAGTTTGCCCCAAACTAAATCATCATTAACACTGAAGTCCGTAGTTCCTTACAATTGTTGCAAGTCCACCTTGATATCCTTGCGCAACAGCATTGAACTTCCATTCTCCGTTGTGTCTGTAAATTTCGCAAATAACAAGCGCTGTTTCAATTGAAAACTCCTCGGCAAGATCAAAACGAATCTGATCTTCTCCGACTGTATCAAACTCACCAGCAAGTTTTGCTACTCTGATATAGGCACTGGATACCTGACCAAAATTCTGATGGTTATTTTCTGCATCATAAATTGACACACATACAGCTATCTTTTCAACTTCAGGTGGTATTTTGGTGAAGTCAATAATAATCTGCTCATCATCACTATTACCATCGCCACCTTTAACTTCATCGCCCTGATGAACAACAGCATTGTTTCTACTACTAAGATTTCCGTAGAAGATGAAATCCTCATCTCTCATACATTTTCCGTTAGCACCAAGAAGAAATGCAGAGGCATCCAAGTCAAAGTCAACACCATCATACTGATTAGTTTGCCATCCCAGTCCGACTAAAGCCAACTTCATACTGTTGTCAAGAGTTACTCTCTGTCCTTTTTGCAAATTTACAGCCATTTTAAAATCCTCCTATTAATTGATATTTGTTTATTGATATTTATCTACAAGTGCTTGTAGGCCACCTGAATATCCTGCCCCAACTGCGCTGAACTTCCATGCACCGTTATACCTGTATATTTCACAAACAAGTAAAGCTGTTTCGATTGAAAACTCTTCACCAAGATCAAATCTAAGCTGATCTTCTCCGACAAGGTCGAACTCACTTGAGACCTTTGCAACTCTAACAAAAGCATTTGAAACCTGGCCGAAGGTAAGCCTGTTAGTAGGATCATGAATGGTTACACAAATTGCGATTTTTTGGATCTCATCCGGAATCTTATTAAAGTTGATAATGATTACCTCATCATCACCTTCGCCTTCGCCAGTGAGATTATCGCCTTTGTGCACAACGGCACCGTTACGAGCACTAAGGTTATTGTAAAAAACGAAATCAGAATCAACTATCAACTTGTCATTCGCCCCCAACATGAACGCAGAGGCGTCCAAATCATAGCTTCCACCTGTCTCGAACTGGTTTACATCCCAACCTAGTCCGACTAAAGCCATTTGTAGAGAATCATCAAGTGATACTCTTTGTCCTTTTTGCAAATTTATTGCCATGAAACACCTCCTATTTATACATTGCTGTCAAATCATCTATATGACTTGCATCTTTAACCGGTTGACCTATGGCATTAAACTTCCACTCTCCGTTATACCTGTAGATTTCTCCTACGATCAGACCTTCCATACCATAGTAATTATCGGAAAGGTTATATCTGCATATCTCGCTATTCTTATCTATATCAACTAATCTAATGAAAGCATTCTTTATCATTCCAAAATGCTGTTTCCTGTTAGACGCCTCATATATGTTTACAACAAACACAACCTTGTCTACAGCTGGACTCATCTTACTCAAATCGACCATAATCTGTTCATCGTCGCCTTCACCTGCGCCAGTGAGATTGTCGCCTTGATGAATGATTGACCCATTATTGAGTTGAAGATTTTTATAACATACTAGACCTGCAAACTTACCTTTGTCATTGCAAAGAATAGCCGATGCATCACAATCAATGTCTTGTGTTCGCCGTGATAGCCTACCAAAGAATCCACCAACACCACTTTGTTCAGCCTCGTCCCAGCCAAGTCCGACCATTATATGTTTAAGACCTGCGCCGCCTTTGGTCAGATCAATCTTTTGTCCTTTCGTTAAGATAATTGCCATATGTCAATCTCCTTATATCACTTATACAAATCAATAAGAGACTGCAATCTGCTTGCTTCTCGAATTGGCTGACCTATCGCATTAAACTTCCATTCTCCGTTGTACCTATAAATCTCTCCAACTATCATTCCGGTCATGCCAGAATAGTTTTCAGAAAGATCAAACTTGCATATTTCTGATTGGTTAGCAAGATTTACAAGGCGAATAAAAGCATTCCTTATCATTCCAAAATGCTGTCCTCTCACATTTGCATCATAGATGTTTACGACAAATACAATCTTGGCAACATCAGCTGGAACCTTACTCAACTCAACCATAATCTGTTCATCATCACCATCTCCGGCTCCAGTAAGGTTGTCACCCATATGCTGTATCGCGCCACTATAATGCCTAAGGTTTCCAAAATAGACACAATGATCATTAGGATGACTACCATACAGTTTTCCACTGGAATTGAGCAATATAGCAGATGCATCACAGTCTATATCCTGTGTCTCACGAGCACGAGAAAAAAAGCCTCCTCGTTGCACAGGTTGAGCTTCATCCCAACCTAGTCCGACCATAATTCTGCTTAGTCCACTGCCACCTTTGGTCAAATCGATCTTTTGTCCCTTCTGTAAGTTAATGCCCATACAATGCCTCCTGTATTACTCCAAAAATGCTGCAACTACTTCTACAAGGCTTTCAACTCTCGCAGAAGCCCCATCTGGTCTGAACTCCCATCCATCATTCGTTCGGAATAGAGCTCCAGCAATAACTGCTGTTTGATTAGCGTAATTCTCACTTAAGTTAAATCGACAAAGCTCAATCTGACGTTCATAGTCAACAACACGAATAAAAGCATTCCTTATCATTCCAAAATGCTGATTGCGCTTAAAGGCTTCATATATATTGACCGCAAATACAATTACACCAACATAACTAGGTACATTATTTAGGTCCACAAAAATCTGCTCATCGTCACCTTCTCCTGCACCAGTGAGGTTATCACCCATATGCTGAATTGAACCATTCGGCCATCTAAGATTATTGAAGAACACAGTGCATTGAGGGAGCTCTGTAGCGTGATTTATAAGATGTCCATCATAACCAAGCAAAATTGCAAACGCGTCGCAGTCTATCTCTTGCGTAGGTTGAGGACGCGAGAAGAAACCTCCTCTTTGAACTGGCTGAGCCTCGTCCCAACCTAGTCCGACCATTACTCTGGATAAACCATTTCTTTGCTTAGAAAGGTTTATCTTTTGTCCCTTTTGTAAATTTATGCCCATACAAATACCTCCCTCTATCTTCACTAAGAATCAAATATCAATCTTTTCGACCCACAGTCCATTTCATATTCCATCCAAAAGCCTGATCCAACGCCTGGTGTCCCTGATAAAACTGAACAATCTTTTCAACACTGAAAGTTTCGTTATTTACATTGGTAAAAAGTGCTAATCCACACATCTTTTGCGAAGAATTATAGTTATCCATTCTGACGATGATATCCTCAGCCCGAGGATACTTAATCGTTACAGTTGCATTGGCCTGCTGCCAATTTGCTACGCCCTCATATATAAATGTATACACAAGAATGCGCTTTATTTGAGAAACCATGTTACCGTTTATTCGAAGATTTTCACCTGCAGCAGAATTACCTGTTCGATCATCTCCATCAAGGGAAATATATGGAGGATTTACAAGTGAACCAAATGCATTTCCCAAGGCCTGAACAGCGCCTTTTCTGCCATCATTTAGTTCATAAAGGCAACCTAAGTCCAAGTCAATTCCCGAACTACCACCACCGAACAAACTGGATAAAAAGCCCTGATTAGCAGGCTGGGAATTCCAGTTAAGATTAACAAGAATTTCACCCAATCCTGATGAGGTCGTCTTTTGAAGATTAATCTTTTGTCCTTTTGATAAATTAATAGGCATACGCTGTTCCTCCTGTTTTATTTATTTGTTTTACTGAATGCTTTTCTAATCAAGTCGATCGGGATCATAGTAAATGCAAGAAGGATTACTATTAACCAACCTTTAATTCCGAATGGCGTACAGCTAAACATGGAACTAATCCATCTGAAAGCACCAAGCGGAACCAAGGCAGCGTTTACTATGAATGCTTGAACTAGAACAATCGTTATCCAGACTTTCATGAAACCGGGGTTTTCTTTTAAGCCCTTGAAAATTCCAAATCCATTATCACGGACATTAAATCCATTAAATAGCGCAGCTATTACAAACAAGACAAAATAAGCTGTGTACAGTTTTTCTTCTGAGCCCAACAGATTAGCAAACAGAGGCATTTTTAAGAAACAGAAACTAATAATAGTCATCCAAATTGCCATTATTCCGATCTGAAGAGCCATTGACTTACTAATGATGCTTTCATCCCTGCGTCTAGGTTTGTCTTTCATATATTTTTCAAGGGCCGGTTCATTACCTAGCATAATTGCTCCAAGACTATCCATCACGAGATTAACAAATAAAAGATGTGTAACCTTGAGAGGCTCCACTATTCCAAAAAATGGACTAATAGCGCTAACGATTACAGCGGCTACATTTATAACTAATTGAAATTTGCAGAATTTAAGAATATTGATATAGATAGTTCTTCCATAAAGGATTGCATCTTTTATGGATCTAAAGTTGTCATCTATAATTACGATCTCGCCGGCTTCTTTTGCAGCTTCAGTTCCGCTACCCATAGCAAAACCAACATCAGCGCGTTTCAATGCAGGCGAATCATTTACACCATCACCAGTCATACCAACTACAAGATTCATTTCTTGACAAAGCTTAACCATTCGAGATTTGTCAGTTGGTAACGCTCTGGCAATCACTTTAATGTCTTTCATAATTGCCTTAACTTCATCGTCACTCATAGAATTGAGTTGAGCAGAGGTTAGCGCACGATCTGTATCCAGTTTCATTAAGCCCGCATCTTTAGCAATAGCCACTGCAGTTTCAAGTCGGTCTCCTGTAATCATTACAACTTGAACACCAGCTTCTTGAACCTCTTTTATTGCTTCTTTAGCTTCCGGACGCACATCATCTCTGATTGCAACAAGGCCAATAATTACAACATCTTCATTTATCTTATCCTGCGTAAACTTGCTATCTGAATAACCAAAACACAGAACTCTCATTGCACGAGAAGCATATTCATTAATTTTTTCATTAATTACATCCGAATAAAGCTCTACTACATTTCCATCTTTATCCAGACCTTTTTTTGCTACACTGATAAACTTCTCGGGAGCACCTTTGTAAAAAACCTTATTTAGTTCTTTAATCTCAGCCTGGCTAAATTTATTTGCCGAGTTAAACCCTTGCGAAAGCCCAACGCTATAATCACTTTCCGATTCGGTTCCACCTGATAAAAAGCGATATTGATCTTCACCTAAAAATCTCATCAATGCCTGATCAGTTGCATTTCCACCTATAACTCTGTGCTGTCCATCAAACATTGATGCAGTATTTTTACCAATAGCTATATCTACAAGAGATTTTACTTTTCCGTGATTCTTCATATCGTCCAAAGGTATACTTGCCCCATCAGGAGTAAAGAATTCAACAACCTCAAGACTACCATTGGTTATCGTTCCCGTTTTATCGCTAAAAAGAATGTTAAGCGAACCAGCAGTTTCAATACCAACTGCTTTTCTAACCAAAACATTATGATCCAACATTCTACTTGTATTTTGCATAAGAACAAGAGAAATCATAAGCGGGAGTCCTTCTGGAACAGCGCAAACGACTATCAATATAGCAAGTGAAACAGCCTCAATAGTATTCATTAAGATATTGCTCCATCCAGTAGCCATATACTCACTGATACCACCAGCTTTAAAAACGAAATATGAAACATAAAGTATGACGATTACAACAGCAGAAACATATCCAAAAACCGATATCTGTTTTGCTAATTTAGAAAGTTTTACTTTTAACGGGGAATCCGGCTCTTCATCCTGCATATCCTCGGCCATTTTTCCCATCATTGTCTTCAGTCCAACTTTGCGAACGTCCAAAACGCCTTCGCCATCAAATACAACAGCTCCGCGGAACAAAGAGTGATCATCCACAAAAGTTTCACCAGTCAGTTCTTCCGGGAATTCAACATCAGCAGAAGTTGCGACTTTCTTACACTCTTCAGCCTCGCCGTTAAGAACCGAATTATCAACTCTAAGATCTCCATAAATCAAAATGCCATCAGCTGGAATCTTATCGCCAGATTGAAGGATAACTTTATCCCCAACAACGACATCATCAACTTCAATGACACTAATGATGTCGTTTCTATACACCTTACATGTATCTTTTTTCGTACTATCTTTAAGTTCACGATACTTAGTGTCACTTGCTACCGCAGTTTTTGCAGTTACAAAAGCAACTATAAAGACAGCAACTATTGTTCCTATTGGTTCATAGAGTTCTGCATGCCCCAGAAAGAACATAACGACCATAATGACAACAATCACAAGTAGTATTCGAATCATTGGGTCACTAAAAGTTTCCTTAAACTCATCCCAAAATGTAGTTGGTTCTGAGTCAGGAATCTGATTTGAGCCATACTTCTCTCTTGATTTTATAATTTCTTCATCATTAAGACCTTTAAACTTCATTTTACCCTCCAGAGCTAAACAGTTATTTATTTGTGGAAATCAAGTGTCACGATTGTTTGTATTCAGCAATTGTTCTAATGAATCAGGAAAAGCTCCGCTCGAAAGCAACATTTCCCGTGTCTTTTCGTTGTGTTCAAAAAAAAGTATTAAAGATAGATAGGTGTTCCATGACATTTCTCTCTTTTTTGTTTCAATAGATGAGTATGTTTGTCTTGAAACTCCGATAATATTACTTAATTCACTTTGAGAAACTCCTATTTTGGCACGTAGTACAGGCAATTCATCAGTCAATAGTTGTATCAATTTGTTCCTATCCACTTCATCTAGATTCGTGTATAAGATTTCTTTGTCCATTAGTTCCTCCCATGTAATAGTTCTTCCATGAATCGACATTAATAACTACAAAATACTTGTTCTTCTATGAATTCTTATTAAATACGAGTGAAAACCATAAACATTGTGGGCTTATGATGTGTCTCATAATTAACTGAGCTACTTAAATCCAACGATCACTAATGTGAATCTGTGGCAAAGCAACTTCAGAATCCTGAAGGCCTCCTTTCTTTCGTAGAGTGTTTTACTCTAAGAAAAGATTTGTATAGATATAATTTTACAACTTGTCAAATTATTTGTCTAAATGTCAAATCGATATTTTATGAAAGAAATTGTGAATAATCTGTAAATATGGACATTTTAAAAGAAATAATACGGATTATCCTTTCTCAGTGTGGATGCATTTTCCTACAACATTATTCGATTTTGAAAGGAAACAGTATTATGAATCTCCAAACAGAAGGCAAAAGCTCATTTTGTTATGTTTCAGAAGAATGGCTTGAATTCAAGAAAATTCAATTGAAACAATCCAGCTACATGCGGTATTACAACATTCTGCATTTATACCTGATACCGGAATTTGGTAATAGAGAAGTCAGATCCATAACAAGGAATCAGGTTCAGTCTTTTTGTCATCAGTTATTGATATCAGGAGGCATTAAGGGAAAAGGTCTTAGTCCCAAAACAATTAACTGTATCATCGCAGTAATGAAGAGCATTTTCTTTTATTCTTCTCGCGAGAAGGGTCTCGAGACCTCTGACATTTCTGATGTCTCAGCAAAGCAACAACCGAAAACAATGAGAATTTTGAGCAAGACGGAACAAAATCGACTAAGTTCGTATTTGTGCGAAAACCTTTCGCCTTGCCACTTAGGGATTTTGCTATGCTTATACACAGGATTACGATTAGGCGAAATATGTGCACTTAAATGGCAGGATGTTTTATTTGACGAGAAATGTCTTCTTATCAACAAATCGATGCAACGAATACAAACGTTATCAGAATCCGAGAGCAAAACACAAATTGTTGTCTTGCCACCAAAAAGCAGTTGCTCAAACAGAAAGATACCTATCCCTAATGAAGTAATGAAACTTCTAATCAGTTATGAAAGAGATCCGAACTGTTATGTCCTAACTGGAGTTTCAAACAGATACATTGAACCGAGAAACCTTGAAAACAAGTTTCAATCTATTGTCCAAAAATGCATGATTGCTCCAATCAATTTTCACTCGCTCAGACATACATTTGCAACAAGGTGTATTGAACTAAACTTCGAAATTAAAAGTCTTAGTGAAATACTAGGTCATTCTAATGTAAATATCACTCTCAACAGATATGTTCATCCGTCAATGGAACTCAAACAACGAAATATGGACAAATTATCTTCTTTGCTCACCAATCAGTAGGAATAAGAATTACATGACACTCTTTTCGTAGAATAAAACACTCTATGGCACTACGAAAAACCGTCGCAGGACATCGGAATTAACCGACATCCCACGACGGGCTTGTTACTTCAGATTACGCTCTTATCAGAGTCTTTTCTTCAGAAGTCCGAACTCGAAGTCAGACATCTTCATGAGTTTCCTCATAATGATCTGTACCTGACTCGACATCTCCGGATACTTGATAAACGGAAGCTTGGCAAGCATATCTGCGATTGCCTTTTCCCTTGAAGAGAGATCGAAGAGCTTAAGGAGCGACCTTTGTTCAGCGTTCAGCATGCTGCACCTCCTGACCCTTGCTTACAACAGCAGCTTTCGCAGCAGTTCTTTCCGCTACGATAGCTTTCTTTTCCTTAAGATCTGCAAGAAGAGACTTCTTTGTAGGCGGAACAACCTTATCTACGGGCTTCTCAGCCTTTGAAGCAGCGGCAACTTCCTTAACGGAATCCTTGACCGCCTCGCGCTCCTTCAGGATTGCTTCACACTCCGTGATTGCTCCCTGTACAAGGGGAGAATCCTTGTAGTAGTCAACCATGTTGATCGCGTCATACTGAATCTGATCGCCCTGTACCAGAGGATACTGACCTTTATCGATGGCACTGTTCTCATCATGGATCACAAAACCGATACCGGTCACGGCATTGAGCCTCTGGGGAGGAATGGTATCAAGAATCTCGAATGCATCCTTAAGATTATCCGTCTCGTGATACTCACCGTAACTCGGGAACTCCATGCACTCGGCAACGTAGAAGGTGATAGTCGCCTTGGAGACTTCTTGCACATTATCGACCTCGAGATACTTCTCGCGGAAAGCGTGAAGATCATCAAGGAGCACCGCTGCCTCAGCGGACTCGAGACAGTCTGCCTCGATCACGCCCTTAAGGAAATCCTCAACACCGTCAAGTGATTTGATGTTACCGGTTACAAGATCGTTCTTAAGGTTAGCAAGAGCCTGCTCACGGTCGTCGATCATGTCGTTATAGGAATAAGGATCAGTATCGTATGCGAATGTGTCGAGCCTGTCGGCAAGCAGTTCCGCAGCCTCATCGATCGTCATGTTCTCGATCTTCTCGAGATGGATCTCCTTGATGTGACCTTCGATGTCATCAATCATGGAAGCGGCAGCTCTCCTTATGGTAAGAAGTGATGCCTTAAGCTCTGCCATCTCCTTACCCTGAGACCAGCCTGCCACATAACCGAAGCTGTAATCGGAAGTATCAATACCGAAGTGCTGACATACCGTGTATGCGACGGACTCCGCCTCGACTTCCTTCTCGCTTCTGGTCTGTGCCTTTTCTTCCTGCTTCTTACTCTGGTAGGACTGGTTGTTCTCCTGTTCTACAGAGTGAAGCTTCTGATGTGCCATCTCGTGGATCGCCGTCTTGATCGTCTGGATCTCACTCATACCTTCCTGAATAGCAATGCGCTGATCCTTCTGATGGAAGTATCCTCTTGCGCTGCCATTGATACTCTCGAACTCGATCGGTACCGGACAGGTTCTTTTCAGAGCCTCAAAGAAGTCCTGAAAGTTCCTCACGTTACCTTGGAGCTCTGTTGCGAGAGTAGGAATCTCCTTTCCCTCGGTCTGGGAGACATCGAAGACGTTCACGACCTTATAGGAAGGTCTCTGTACTTCGGCAATTTCCTTGACGGTATTACCGTTCTCGTCCTTTACGGGCTCATGTGTCTCGGGATCGATCTTATCTCTCTCGACCTTCTCCTTGTGAGGGTTCCATGCAAGGATACGGATTGCTTTCTCTCCCTTATTGACGTTTCTCTCGAAATCCTTCTGCCACTGCGTGTAGCCTGCAACCATGG
>Ga0129306_1000893_pt1 | contig 40042 bp, 37 predicted proteins | sample P827metagenome_FD_94438 | JGI IMG/M metagenome (GOLD analysis project Ga0129306, IMG submission 94438) | Capybara group fecal microbial communities from Wisconsin, USA - P827 metagenome | ecosystem: Host-associated > Mammals > Digestive system > Large intestine > Fecal | place: USA: Wisconsin... | reverse complement strand
GACTTCACCGCGTCGCCGCCGTCGATCGTGTAGGCATACGCCGTGATCGGGGTGGAGATGTGGGTCCAGCCGCGCACTTCGAGCTGTTCGATCGGGCCTTCGACCGGGTTGTCGGCCAGCCAGCCGCCCGCGTTGCCGTCGACCATCATCTCGTAATCCACGTAGATGGTGTCCCAGGACTTGGCGAGGAGCTCTGCACCGGCGGTTTCTGCCGGAGCGGAAGTGCCGCCGGCCGCACCGTCGACTTTGCGGACGAAGAAGTAGTCGAAGTACAGGGTCTTGAGCGTCGAGTCGTCGTGGCCGTCCGGCAGTCCGAGGGTCAGCTTGTGCGTGCCCTTGGTGAGCGGAATCGTCAGACCGGTGATGAACTGCTCGAGCTGCTTGTCTTCATTTTCATAGTCGAATTCGAGACGGACCCAGTCGGAATTGTCGACCTTGACGTTGGTTGCGCGCGGGACGGACTTTTCCCATGCCATCAGGCAGATGCCGATCTCATAGGTGCCGTCTTCCTTGACCTCGAAATCGACGGAATAGTCGCCGAGACCGTCGTTCTTCAGATAGACGTAGTAGGAACCGTCGTTGCAGCGGGCATTGGTCTCACCGGCGACCCAGGTGTCCTCGAATTCGATGTCTTCGGCATTGGCATGCCAGTCGGGATCGTCGAAGGAGGCGGTGAAGTTCGTGTTGGTCCAGTTGCCGGCTGCCGCGGGAGCTTCACTGCTGCCCGAAGCACCGCTCGCGCTGCCGACGAGCTTGACCACCGCGCCGTCGGTATAGCTGCCGGCCCAGATGCCGCCGCCGAACTCGACGAGGTGGCTCAGGCCCATGCTGTAATCGGTGGTGGTGTGGACGTTCGCAGCGTAGTTCAGGATGAACTGGCTGCCTTCCGTGTAGGTGAGCATTTCGGTGCGGTCGAGGAAGGACCACGGAATCCCGAACTCATAATAGATGTAATTGGTTTCCGCGTCTCTGCGGACACTGTAGGAATACGGGCATTCTTCAAACCAGAAGTTGTCCGCGCTCGAGTCCTTGATGTCGGCGGGGCTGCAGACCTTCCAGACCTGGATGTCCTCGTCCGCGAGCGCGATGCCGATCTCGAAGCGCTGGTCGTCGGTCCAGGAGCCGTCCGCCGTGCCGAGAAGCGCGACGTAGCCGGCCGGGCCGATGCCCATGTCAATCGCCTGTGTGTCGAAGATGGGTTCGTATTCGGGGGTCAGGACTTCGAGGAACATGTAGAACTTATCGTCGTCCCATGCGGTGTAGGCCGCGCCCTTGATGTCCTTTTCGGCATCATAATCGGTGCGGAAGCCGTCCATGCCGTAGAAGTCGGACAGCTTGGCGTAGGTGTCGTCGAGATAGCCGTCCACGTTCATGGCGGAAGGCGTCTTCGGGATCTCGAGGCTGCCGTCCGCGCCCTTCGCAACGGTCGCTCTTCCGCCCGTCGGAGCAGCAGCGGAACCGGAGCCAGCGGGAGCCGCCACGAGGGTGACCACGCCACCCATGTCATAGATGTCGTTCATCAGGCCCTGGCCGTACTGAACCGTGTTGTAGCTCGAGTCGTTCATCCAGGTGATGATGTAGTTGAAGAACCACTGATGACCTTCCTTGAAAACGACCTTGCCGGTGCGGTCGATCTGGTTCCACGGCATCTTCACTTCATAGTACGTGTACTGGCCGTCGTTCATCACTTCAAAGTCGAAGGGGCAGGTGTCGTAGATCGCGTAAGCGCCGGAGTTGTCGCGATACTGTTCCACGACGGAGCCGGTATACTTCCATTCCTTCGTGTCCTCGATGGAGCGGTTGAACGAGCACTGCATGACATAGAGGTCATCCTCCGGCAGATCGTTCACGGGGAGTGTCGCGAGGAGGGAGAGGTACATGGAGGAGTAGTTCGATCCGGGCGGGTCCGCTTCGCCGTTCTGCGGGAAGTAGTCCTCCTCGGCGATCTTGAAGAACGCGTAGAAGTTGTCCGCGTCCCAGGTGCCCCACGCCTCGCCCTTGGCATCGTGCCCGAAGTCGGCGTTGTCGTACCACTCATCCTCGTTGGGACTGTAGAAGTCGTGGATCTTGACGTAGCAGTCATCCAGCTTGGCGTCGATCACCGGCGGGGTGTTCGTCCCGGGAAGCTGGATGTCGTCGTATGCGTACGCGGCGACCGCGAGCAGGGCCGCCAGAAGCGCGCACAGGACGAGCAGGCTGATTCTTTTCATCGTTTCCTCCTGAGTCTTCGCATAAAGATGCGGATTTTCACCCTTCATTATACACAACCGGCTGGGATTTGTCAATAGTTTTTTCGACCGGCCGGCGCAGTTTTTTGTGCAGGGTGCCTCCCGAGGGAAAGGTTCCGGCGGGATTCTCTTGCAAATCCGTGAATTCCGAATGCAGGCGCAATTTCCCTCATCCTCTTGCAAATCCCGCCGTCCTGCGGTATAATAGAGGCAATCACAGCGAAAGCGAGGCTATGGATATGCAGAGACTTCTGACCGGCGCTGCCTATCACGGCAACCGGATGCTTCATCACATGGAGGCGGATCTGCGCGATATGGCGGACCACCACATGAATCTCGTCGTACACATGCTCTCCCACAACGACTGGGACCGTCACTGCCGCGTGATGCGCGACGCGGTGCAGCTCTCCGAGGAGGCAGGGCTCGAGGTCTGGATGGACAACTGGGGACTCGGCGGACCTCCCGGGGACAAATCGCACTTTCTCGCCTATCACCCCGAGGCGCATCAGGTTTACTCGAACGGCGAGCCGGATCCCGTGCGGGTCTGCCTGCGTCAGCCGTCGTTCCGCCAGTTCGTCCGGGAATGGATCGACACGGTCGCCTACACGGGCGCGAAGACGATCTTCTGGGACGAACCGCATCTCCCCGTGAAGAACGGCGCGTATTCCTGCACCTGTCCCCTCTGCCGCAAGGCGTTTGAGGAGCGCTACGGCCGCCCGATGCCTGAGACGATGGACGCGGACGCCGAGGAATTCCGCATCGAAACCATCGCCGACTACTTCCGGGAGATCTGCGCCTATTCGGCTTCCAAAAGCCTCGAAAACGCCGTCTGCGTCATGCTCGGGGACAACATCGGGATCAATCTCTCGACCCTCGGCCGGATCGGGGACATCCCGGATCTAAACAACATCGGCAGCGATCCGTACTGGGGCTATTCCGGCGTCAATCCTTACGAATTCGTCTACCGCGGCACGAGAAAGACCATCGAGGCGGCGGAGCGGTTCGGCAAGGCGCACAACGTCTGGATCCAGACCTATGCGACGCCGCGCGGACAGGAGGAGGAAATCGTGCAGGCGACGGAAGCGGCCTACGACGCGGGCGCGCGCACGATCATCGCGTGGGGGTATTTCGGCTCGATCTCAAACGATTATGGCGCGAAGAACCCCTATCTCGTCCGAGCGAAGACGAATCAGGCCTTCGAGCGGATCTGGGGCTTCGAGCGGGATCGCATCCTCGCCGAAAACCGCGCAAAATTCCGCGTCTGACGGCATTTCATCGTCCTTTCATGCGATTTTTATGGAAATTTCATCCCCGGACGCTTGCAACGCCGGGGATGATGTGTTATAATACACACGCATGAACCTTTTGAAGATAAAAGTATCGCGGCACGCAGAGACCGGGAGGAGTGGCACGCATGTGGAAAACGAAGAATCAGCGGTGGAAGAAGCTCGACAACGCAGCGAAAATCTTCCCCTCCATCGCGCACGCGGAGGATCCGGAGATCTTCCGCCTCTCCTGCGATCTCACGGAGGAGGTCGATCCGGATGCTCTCACCCGCGCCCTCGACGCCTCGCTCGAAGAATTCCCGGCCTTCACAGACACCATCCGGCGCGGCGTATTCTGGTACTATCTCGAGCGCACCGGGATCCGTCCCGTCATCGAGGAGGAGCACACGCATCCGCTCTCCCCGCTCTACACGGACGACGGCGGCCCGCTCTTCCGCGTGACGTATTACAGGAAGCGCATCAGCCTCGAGCTCTTCCATGCGCTGACAGACGGCACAGGCGCGCTCGTGTTTTTCAAGAATCTTGTCGAAAACTATCTCGCCGAAGCGTATCCCGGCACCTACGAGAAGAGCATGGTCGAAGCCCCGGACGTGACGGAGCGCGAACAGGAGGCCGACGGTTTCACGGAGAACTTCAAGCGCGGCGTCGGCAGCCCTCTGAATTTCGAGTTTCTCGGCGACCGCGGCAAGCAGAAGCGGGTGTATCACTTCGCTGAGCGCAAGACGTTCGACCTGCATCAGACCGTGACGGAGGGATGGGTCAGCGCCTCGAAGATCCACGCGGCGGCAAAGGCCGTGGACGCGACGGTGACGGAATATGTCTGCGCCGAGCTGATCCTCGCAATCCGGGAGACGATGGCCCCGGCGGACCGCAAAAAATCCGTGGCCGTGGCGATCCCGGTGAACCTGCGCCGATATTTCGATTCCGAGACCATGCGCAATTTCTTCGGCATCATTCAGGTGACCTACGATTTTTCCGCGGACGGGGAACACGACGTTGCGCGCGTCGCCCGGTCCGTGAAGGCGTCCTTCGATACGGAACTGACGCAGGAGAACATGGAGCAGAAAATCGCCTCGCAGGTGAAGATGGAGCGGCATCCCATCGTCCGCTTCTGCCCGCTGTTCTTAAAGGATTTCATCATGCGGACCCTGCAGAGCGTCTCGATGAAGCGGCGGACGATCGCCCTCTCGAACGTCGGCAGGATCGCGATGAACGAGCCGTTCGCGGGCGCCATCGAGCGCTTCGACGTGTTCAACTCGAGCTCGTCGCGGCAGCTCTGCCTGTGCTCGTTCGGGGACCGGATGACGCTGACCTTCGCATCGGTCTTCGCGGAACACGATGTCGAGCGGGCGTTTTTCCGGCGGCTCGCGAAAGTGGATCCGGACATCGTCGTCGCGGCGAACTATCTCGGAGAGTGAGGCAGACACATGGACGAGACCTTTACCCGGATCGCGATGGAGCAGTCCGCCCGGGACTTCGGATGCAGACCGGAGGACTTCGCGGCAGAAGACAACCGCTTCCTGATTTCGGAATGCACGGAAGGCGCGCGGGTGTACTGCCGGCAGCCGGTCCTCTTCGAGATGGCGACCTACGGGCGGAATGCCGTCGCTGCGGGCAGGGAAGATCTGATCGCCGCCGCGCGGGAGGTGCTCGGGGATCTTTCCAAGCCCCATGATCTCTTCCGTCCGGACAGCCTCGGCGCGCTCGACCGCCGTTTCCGCGAGCAGGGCGTGACGATCGGATACGCGACCCATTTCTTTCTCCCCGATCCCGCGGCGATAGAAGCCTGCGACGCCTCGCTCCCGATGCCCGCGCGGCTTCTCGGACCGGAGGAGTTCGGCGCGCTTTACCTCCCGGAGTTTTCAAACGCTCTCAGCATGAAGCGTCCGGAGCGTGACCGTCTGGCCCTTGCCGCGTATGACGGGGACCGCGTGATCGCGCTGGCCGGGATCTCGGAGGACTGCCCGTCGATGTGGCAGATCGGGATCGACGTGACCCCGGCATACCGAGGACAGGGGATCGGACCGGCGCTCGTGAACCGCCTGACCCGCACCGTTCTTTCGGGCGGACACCTCCCGTTCTACGGCGCGTCGTGGGCGAACGTCCGTTCCCTGAAAACGGCTGTTCGCGCGGGATACCGCACGGCGTGGACGCAAATTTCCGCAGTCCCCGCGGAGTGAACTCTCAGAGAAGTATCTTATGTGAATGTGATCGGAGGATCCGTTATGCAGAAATGCCCGGCCTGTGCCATCGCTGTCGACGGCGCGCGCAAACGCTGTCCCCTCTGCGGAAAAGTGCTTCCGGATGCGCCCGAGGGAGGAGAATCGGCGGGCGTCTTCCCCCTCATCCCCGTGAAGCGGACGTACGATCTGATCTTCCGCATCTCCACCTTCGCGGCGATCCTCATCCTCGTGGTCGTGAACATCCTCCACGGCCTCTATCTGCCCCACATGCCGATCTACATGACCCTGACCCTCGCCACCGTCTGCGCGTGGATCATCGTCAACGTCGGCGCACGCAAACGGAAGAACATCGCGAAGGGGATCCTCTGGGAAGGCGTGATCGCCGTCCTCCTCTGCCTCCTCTGGGACCGCCTGAACGGCTGGTACGGATGGAGCTATGGCTATGTTCTCCCGACGGTGTCGGCGGTGCTCGCAGTGTTCTATTTCGTTATGGGCATCGCGGATTCGCGCCGGATGGGGACCTATGCCGCGTATTTTGCCGTCACCCTCATCGGTACGGCGGCGGTGGCTGTCCTGTATTTCACCGGACATATGACCGGGCTGTACCGCCATTTCGCCGTGATCTCCATGAGCGTGAGCGGGCTTCTGCTCGCCGCGCAGATCGTGTTCCGCGGAAAGCATTTCCTCTCGGAGCTCGAGCGGTGGATGCATGTCTGAGAGAGGGAAGAGAGAAGAGGTAAGAAATAAATAGTAAGAAGTAAGAAGTGAGGGGGAAATCCGTGAACGGATTTCTGATAAAAAATGAATGTTCTGATCGTCATGACCGGCGTCGATTTTGAGGCGTTCGGGCTCCGGACCTCTCTTGAGCTCTTCGGCGCGCGGGTGTTTCTCATCCCCGTAGGGAGACCGAAGCATTTTCTCGATGCCCTCGCCGGGACGAGTGGATTCCCCGATCCCGACGCGGTGATCCTCTGCGGCCACGGGGACGGCGGCGCGTTTCTCATGCCCCCGCTCGCGGACTGGATTTACGAGCCGGACGAACCGCGCGGACCGATCGGACCCGACGAATTGCGCGCGAAGATCGCACTGCGGAACAAGATCATCGTCTCCACCGGCTGCGACACCGGACAGGACGGCGGAGGTCTTCGCTTCTGCCGGTAATTTCTATGCGGCTCCCGCGGATTCTCCCGAGGGGAGCGCGGCGTATTTCTGGACCGTCCGGTTTTTCTACGGGCTCCTGTGCGGCGGAATGGAACCGATGCGCGCGGCGGAGGCGTCCTCCTCGACCGACGCGGAATGCGCTCTGTTCCGGGCGCGCGACGGCAGAATAACGCAAAAATAATCGCGGGAAAATTCGCCGTTTCTCTTGCATTTGCACGGCCCGGGTGCTATAATGAAACCGTTATGAACAAGGGGTTTTCCCCCGGTGTGAAAGGATGAGCGTCATGGAGAAAAACACGATCAAGGTATTCAGCTACAACATCTGGACCGACAACGGACAGCGGAAGGGAAGCGGTTCCTTTGCCGCGCGGATCCCCCTGTTCCGGGAGAAGTTCCTCGCCTACGAGCCAGATCTGATCGGCTTCCAGGAGACCATGCCCTATCAGCGCCAGTGGCTGATGGACAACCTCGAGGGTTTTGAGGTCGTGGGCGTCGGCCGCGGGAAGAACTACGACAACGAATCGAACGTCATCGCCTACCGCAAGGACCGCTTCGATCTCGTGTTCCTTGAGACCTTCTGGCTCTCCGACACGCCGCACAAGCCGGGCTCGCGCTTCTCGACCGACCAGAGCGACTGCCCGCGCATCTGCACCACGGCGACCCTGCGCGACCGGGTGAGTGGTCTCCTGTTCCGCCATTACAACACCCATCTCGATCACGTCGGCGCGTTTTCGCAGGCGCAGGGCGTCTCCCTGATCCTGAACCGGATCGCGAACGACTACGAAGTGAACCCGCTGCCCGTGGTTCTGACCGGTGACTTCAACGTCACGCCGGACAGCTATGTCTACAAGTCCGTCACCGGATTTGACGGTCTCGACAAGCCGCTCACCGACGTCACGGCCGGGATCGAGATCTCCTTCCACGGCTATCATCCGGAGCGCGGCAAAGGCTCCAAGATCGACTTTATCTTTACGACCCTTCCGTGCGACACGAGCCTCTCGTTCGCCGCGACGGACGGATGCGACGGGGAATACCTCTCCGACCACTATCCGGTCGGCGCGACCCTCGTGACGGATCCCTGCGCCGAATAACGGGCAAGACAGTTTGAGAAAGGAAACGCTTCATGAGATGCCCTTCCTGCGGACACGACGACTGGAAAGTCATTGACAGCAGACCTGTCGAAGAGAACAACAGCATCAAACGGCGCCGCGAGTGCCTCTCCTGTCACATGCGGTTCACCACCTACGAGATCATCGACCAGACCAACCCGGTCGTCCTCAAAAAGGACGGATCACGGGAACTTTTCGACAAGAACAAGCTGGCGGCGGGACTATACAAGGCGTGCGAGAAACGCCCCGTGGACGCCAAAGCCGTCGCGGACGAGATCGAGGCGTCGATCCAGGCCAGCATGAAGAGCGAGATCACCTCCGTCCGGATCGGCGAAATGGCGATGGAAAAGCTCCGCCAGCTCGACCCGGTTGCCTACGTGCGCTTTGCCTCCGTGCACCGCGAATTCAAGGACATCGACACCTTCATGCGCGAGATTTCGGAACTGAAGCAGGAAGAAGAGAAAAACAGGGAATAAACGAAGAACGAAGAGTGAAACGCAGTCCTTCACTCTTCGCTTTTCGCTGTTTCCCGTCAGAAAAGGAAGTTCATCATGTATCTGTACATCGTCCGCCACGGCTATCCGATCTACGGTCCCGTGGAACAGCTCACCGACGTGGGACACAGGCAGGCGCGCGCCCTTGTCAAGCGGATGGTCAGAAGCGGCATCACGAAGATCTATTCGTCACCGCTCCGCCGCGCCATCGAGACCGCCCAGCCGACCGCTGACGCCCTCGGCCTCCCGATCGGGATCGAGCCGTGGTGCTCGGAGAATCTGGCGTGGTCCCGCTTCACCCGCGATCTCGGGAACGGGCACCGCACGTGGATCTGGAACATCGAGGACATCGGATCCTTCGTTCGCGGATCCAATCGCGACGCCGGCGACCGCTGGTACGAGATCGACGCGATGGAGCCGATCGTGAACGGCCGGGACGGATACGCCGCCCTCCAAAAAGAATCCGACGAATTCCTCGCGCGGCAGGGCTATGTCCGGGAGGGGAACGAATACCGGATCGCGGACCCGAACGACGAGCGGATCGCGGTCTTCTGCCATCAGGGCTTCGGCCTCACGTGGCTGTCCCATCTTCTGCGCATCCCGCCGAACATCTTCTGGGCGGAGTTCGACGTGACCCACACGGGCGTCACGCTCCTCGAATTTAGGAACCGCAAGTGCGGGACGACCGTGCCGCGCTGCCTCTTCCTTTCGGACATGTCCCACCTCGTAGAGGATGAATACGCCGACGCGCGCTACCAGACGCATATCCAGCTGTGACCAAGGGCGGACGTCTTCCCGGAGACCTCCGCCTGTTTCTTTTCTATTGACATTCCTGAAAACATGTGGTAAAATTGAAATAATCGCGGATAAGAAGTCCGCATCAGCCATGAAGGCGGGACCCAGAGGAGGATTCCGCCTTTTCTGAACCGGAGGAGTAAATGAAAACCTTATATCTTGACTGCGGCATGGGCGCGGCGGGCGATATGCTGACGGCGGCCCTCGCGGAACTGCTTCCCGATCCCGACGCCTTTTTCGCGAAGCTGAACGCGCTCGGCATCCCGGGCGTGGAGGTGAGCCGGGAACCTTCCGTGAAATGCGGCATTACCGGCACGCACGTCACGGTGAAGATCGGCGGCGAGGAAGAAGACGCATCCGACGCCGACCTGCACGAACATGAGCATCATCACGACCATGAACATGGTCACGACCATGACCATGAACATGACCACGAACACGAGCACGATCACGAGCATGAACACGAGCATGAACATGACCACGAACACGGGCATCACCACCATCACAGCGGCGTGCACGACATCGAACACATCGTCCGGGATCATCTCGACCTGCCCGAGAAGGTGAAGGACGACGTGCTCGCGGTGTTCGGCCTGATCGCGGAGGCGGAGAGCCACGTCCACGGTGTCCCGGTCGACGAGATCCACTTCCACGAGGTCGGCACGATGGACGCGGTGGCGGATGTGACGGCGGTGTGCCTCGCGATGGCACAGCTCGCGCCGGACGAGGTCGTCGTCTCCCCGGTCCACGTCGGATCGGGACACGTCCACTGCGCGCACGGCATCCTTCCGGTCCCGGCTCCGGCGACGGCGTACATCCTGCGGGACGTCCCGATCTACGGCGGTGCGATCCGCGGGGAACTCTGTACGCCGACGGGTGCGGCGCTCCTCAGGCATTTTGCCGCCCGCTTCGGCGATATGCCCGTGATGCGGACGGAGAAGATCGGCTACGGCATGGGGAAAAAGGACTTCGAGGCGGCGAACTGTGTGCGGGCGATGCTCGGCGAGCGGGAGGAGCAGTCCGCGGACGCCGTGCTCCTCGCGTGCAATCTCGACGACATGACCCCTGAGGCGATCGGATTTGCGACGGAGACGCTGCTCGCGGAAGGCGCGCTCGACGTGTGGACGACGCCCATCGGGATGAAAAAGAGCCGCCCCGGCACGCTTCTTTCGGTCCTCTGCCGTCCGGAAGACCGCGAGGCGACGGTGCGGCGCATCTTCCGGCATACCGCGACCATCGGGATCCGCGAGAACACCTGCCGCCGCTATACCCTTGCCCGCCGGGAGGAAGTCCGCGACACCCCGTCCGGCCCTGTCCGGCAGAAGATCTCCGCGGGATACGGCGTCGCCCGCGTCAAGGACGAATACGAGGACCTCGCCCGGATCGCGCGTGAGGAGGGCATCTCTCTCGCCGAGGCGAAGGAGAAGGCTTCGGAACGCTGACGGTCAGTCCCCCCATTTCACTAAAATTAGCGATGTGAACACCCTCGGTTTGTGTTATGATAATCTGGCAGGGGCATGCGCCCCGTGAAACAGGAGGTGCGACCATGCACAGATTCAGATCCTTCGCCGCGCTGCTTGCCGTGCTTGCCATGGCAGCGATGCTTTCCGGCTGCATCCGCATTCAGAAAATCGACCCGGCAAACAAACCGGATCCCACCGACCCGGATCAGGGAACCGTGAACGGGATCACGCTGCCCGGCACGGATCCCGAAAGCACGGAGATCCCGCTCAATTTCGATCTCGACCTTCTCATCAAGGAGAACGCGATCTCGACCCTGCTCGAATGGAACGACAGCGTCACCGTCCGGCGCGATTATGACGGCGGATCGGATATCGATTCGTTCTGGAAGATGGACGGCGAGCGTGTCTGCATCACGAAAAACGAATTCAGCGACGGGACCTTCGCCATGGCAGGAAACTATCGCGGCTTCGATTTCTATGTCTTTCCGGACCGGGTCACCGCGTCCAAGTGGGTCACCGCAGAAGCGTCCGACTCCGTTGAAGACTGGGTCGACAATTCGATTAACCGCTATTTCCCCTCCGCCCTTTCGGAGGATATCGTCATCACCGCGGAGGAGGGGGACTACTACACGGTACGGCTCGTGGAAGATCTCGATCTCGGAGACGGCAGGACGACGCCCTGCGTCAACACCGTCGTCGTGAACAAGGGAACGCTCTTCGTGAAGACCTTCGCATGGGAGTATTTCGACGACGATACGCGGTATTACGGCTCGTTCGAGGTCGAATACAACGGCGAGCGCCTCGGAATGGACGCGATAGAAGACTGGGAAGGCTTCCGCACGATCACGATCGACGTTCTGACCGAAGCGGGTGCGCGCACGGAGACCTTTGAATTCCCGGAACGCTGGCAGCTGCGCTGTCTCCCGGACGAGGGGATCATTCTCACCTCTCCCGACGGCATCGAAGAGGAAGGAACGGTCCTGATCGACGCCAATACCGGCGCCGCGACGGTTTATGCGCGGGATGAGGCGAACACGCTGAGCGCCGATCCCGGCGGAGAGATCGCGGAAGGGCTTCCGTTCTCCCTCGCGGAGATGATGGACAGAAACCGCGTCACGAATCTTTTGGACGCGTTCGGCTCGTTCTCCCTCGTGACGCACTCGCCGGACTACGAGCAGACGACGGGCTTCTTCCGCCGGGAGGGAGAGATCGTCCAGTATTACGAAGTGGTCGGCGATTTCGAGGGCGAGGAGCTGCGGTACGGGAGCGGTTCCTACGGCGACTATAATTTTGACGTCGAACCGGGCGGGAACATCACCTTGTATGTGCAGATCCCGAGCGCGGACGAGGAGGAATATGCCTTCACGGACGACTCCTATGTAAACGACTACTATCTGATCGATGCGCTTCAGTTCAGCGCGTTCGGCAACATCAGCGATATCGAGGATAGCGGGGACGCATACTCCTTCCGCTTCAATTTCGTCTACGACGGCGCGGAAGATGCCAACGATTACCTCGATTATGAGGTCGACAAGGAGACGCTCTTCCTCAGGACGATCACATACGGCTACGACGGCTCCGTCGCCGAGGTCATCCCCTCGTGGGACAGCGACATCCCGGAGATGCTCGACGAAGCGTTTGCCGACTCCCGCGACATCTTCGTCCATTACGAGGGCATCGGGGAAGTGCATTACGAAGTTCCCGCGTCGTGGGCGTTTGTCATCGGGTATTTCGGTGAGGTGTCCTGCTGGGAGGACGAAGCCTGCAAGACGCCGATGGAAAACTTCATCCCCGGCGACGGCGAAAACTACGAATTCTGGGTGACGCAGGGCGTCGGATGACTTGCACACAAATCAAGAACAAACAGGACGGCGACGAACCGTCCTGTTTTGCCGTATGTCTGCGGTCAGATGGTAAACTCCGGACCTTCGGAGGGATTCTTCGCGTCGCAGAGGTGGACGCTTACGCCGTAATCCCGCCGCGCGTCGTCGAGGCCGAGGATGCGCACCGTGAGCGGCTTTCCGCAGACCTCCGGCGTGAGGGCGAAGTAATAGGTATAGTATCGGTCGACCTTGCGGGAGACGCATTCCCAGACATTCGAGAGATACCCCGGCGCGCGGTCGAAGGCAGCGAGGAGTCCGTTGCCCGTGTCGAGGACCGCATAGGCGCCTTCCACGCCGTGCTCGCCTTCGAGACCGACCGCGAGGAAGCAGCCGGGCCGGAAGTCGTCCGGGGAAACGGTCACGGCGATCTCCTTCGCGTATTTCACCGTGCGGCCGGCGGGCAGGAGGTTGTTGGCGTGCGGAGCGGGGAGCGGCACCTCGATCCCGTCCTTCACGACGGCGATCTTGTAGATGCGCTCCGGCGGGATCGGCAGGCGGAAATACCGGATGCCTCCCCGCGCGGCATACACGGCGATGCGGTGACGGCCGCGGCCCCTTATGATGTTGTGTACGCCGTCGACGAGGAAGTCCTCCTCGACTTCGGGTCCGTTGACGATTTCTTCGAGGGAGGCTGTCCGCCAGTTTGCGAGGTCCGCCGAGACGTCCCCGTGCGGCGGGATATCCTGCTGCGGGATCGTGTACCAGCCGCCCGTGCGTGTCCGATGGACGATCGTCTCGATGGGATCGAAGAATTCGACCGTCACCGCGTCCGCGTCGAGCACACCGCCGAAATCGACGCGCAGGCAGCCGCCGTTCACGCGGTAGTTCCCATAGAACGATTTCGAGGTGCCGTCGAAGAAGGTCGCGGGATCCCCGTCGAAGGCAAAGCGGGATTCCGGACCGCGCAGGACATAGGTCCGCTGGCCGAAGAACGCGTCGCGCGCAGCCTTCACCTCCGGGATCGCCGTGTCCCCGCTCCGGGCGAGGGCGCGGGCTTCGAGGGAGTCCTGATTCTGCGCGAAGAGCGCGGTCTCGAGCTGGCGTCCGGCGTCCTCCGGGACCGGAACAAAGGCGTCGGCGGAGAGGGAGCCGAGGTCGATCGGGGCGCGCAGGGTGTTGTCGAAGGCAGGGATCTCGGCAAAGGAGCGTCCGTCGCTCCAGCGGACATGCCCGTCCGAGGAGACGACGCGGATCTTGTCGATCCGGCCGTCCTCGTCCTCGTGCAGGACCTCGAAGGCGCATCCGACGGGCATGGGATCGGCCTCGCGGCTGTCGCAGACTTCGACGAGCGCTGCGCGGAAGGGAGCCAGCGGGAGCGAGACGACCTCGCCGTAATCGAATTCGCCGACGTACTGCTCGTACGGATGCCGCAGGATCACCGTGACCTTGTCGCACGGCGCGAGCCCGATCTCCATATCGAGCGTCATCCGCAGCGTCCCCGGCGTCCAGGTTGTGCAGCCGGTCGTGAGGAAGCGGTGCGATGCCGATCCGCGGGCGACGCTGTTCTTCGGATAGCCGTCCCCGCCCGGCAGGAGCATTCCCGTGACGAGGATGTCGCGCCAGCGGCGGTGCAGGTTGTAGATCCGGGCGAGGTGCGCGTGTTCGTCGTCCCGCATCAGCCACGGATTGCCGTAGATCTCCGGCGCGAGGATCAGGCTGCGCCCGAACGCCTGCACGATCAGATCGTCCTCGAAGTAATCGATGCAGGAGGAGATGCAGACGCCGTGGTCCTCCGAGAGCCGCGCCAGACCCGGGGTGTTGCCGCGATCCAGAAAATACGCCCTGTGATGCGGCGCGGTTGAGCGGTTGGCGATGTGGACGTCCGTATACATCTCCTCGCCGTTCCAGAGGAAGGTCGTCGCGTGCTTCATGCCCTCCTCGCCGAGCCAGAGGCGGTGATTGAGCAGGATGAGATCGGGCGAATACTTCCGGCACTCCGTCATCATGTCGACGAAGAGATCCCGGTGCTCCGGCGAGAGCTGTCCGCAGACGCCGTCGATCTTGAAGAGCGCGAAGTGGTAGTCCCGGCAGAGCGAGACCATCAGCTCTTTCCGTGCCGCGTGTTCCTCCGGGGTCGAACCGAATCCGTCCGGTCCGCACCAGACGCCGAGCCGGCATCCGATCTTTGCGGCGGCTTCCGCGAGCGGTCCGTATCCGTGCGGATACTGCGCAAGGAGCTTCGGAGAATCGAAGGTCTCGTAGGTTTCCCGCGCGCCGTCGAGGTTTCCCGCATCCCAGGCGTAGATTTCGAGGTGCATGTAGTACGTGCGGCGCAGCCATGCGAAGTAAGCGAGGTTGACAAGGGTCTGCGCCTCGGTCGAGCCTTCGTTCGTGGAGTTGACCCACGAGAAATACTGCGGACGGGACGGCGTTCTCTCCGTCGCGCCGGCGGTCGGGTGAGATGTATCAGGTTTCATGCGGTCCTCCCGTTGCGGAGCTTCTGCCCCGGTTTTTTCCTTAATTATATCGGATCGCGCGCCGATTTGCAAGGGCCAAAACGCGAAAAAAAGCCCGCCGGCGTTGACAAGACGATGGGGCGGGTGATATAATGATGTCGGAACGACAGCATTCGGGGGATTTCGCGATGAATAAACAGGGCATCGGGGCACGGCTCCTCTCGCTTCTCTTTCCCCGCGTCTGCGCGCTCTGCGGTAATCCGTCGCCGGACGGGGAGCTCTGCGCGGACTGCCGCCGGACGTATGCCGCGGGGGCGTTTCTGCGCTGCCCGAACTGCGGCAAAACGGCGGATCGCTGTCTCTGCGGTACGGATTTTGCCGCCTCCCTGCCGACCCGGCTCGCAGACCGCGCATTCATCGCCCTGAATTTCTATATCCCGGCGGACCGTCTTGGGGAAGAGTACGCCGACCGTGTGACGGAGCGAATGATCCTCGCTCTGAAAAGCCGCGGGACCTACGCGGATTTCTTTGCCGGGGAGTGCGCGCGCCAGATCGGACGCCTCCTCACCGATGCGGGCGAGCGACCGGCGGACTGGATCCTCACCTACGCGCCGCGCTCGCCGGAGAAGTTCGCGGAATGCGGCTTCGATCAGGGCGAAGAGGTCGCGCGCCGTGCGGCAAAACTCCTCGGATGTTCCTTTGCGCGGACCCTTGCGCGGGCCTCCTCATCATCGGAGCAGAAAATGCTCGGCGCGGCACAGCGGCGGGAAAACGCGCAGGAAGGATTGATCCCGCGGCGGCGCTCAATCCGGGCGGGAGGGAAATACCTGCTTTTCGACGACATCATCACGACCGGCTCGACGATCAAGGCAGCGGCGGAACTTCTCTATGCAGGCGGCGCAGCAGCGGTTTTCCCCGTCGCCCTCGCGCGCACCTATCCGATCGATCGGAATGGCGCAGGAGGCAAGGCAGGCAGAGAAAGCTGAAAATCGCCGAAGCCCTTGATTCCGGCCCGCCCGATGTGATATAATGAACATATAGACACGAATTTCCTTCACGGAGGTCATCATGCAGAAACACACGCTTATCCGGCGCGTCTTTGCCGGTATTCTCGCCGCCGTCCTCATGGCACTGACGCTCAGCGTATCCGTCGGCGCGCGCGATGTGTCCGACGCCGAGGCAAAGGCCCGGGTCCTCAAATCTCTCGGACTGTTCCGCGGCGTATCCGACACGAATTTCGATCTCGAACGCGAACCCACCCGCGCGGAGGCGCTCGTCATCCTCATCCGCGTCCTCGGCAAGGAAAGCGAAGCCCTCGCCGGCGGCCGGACCCATCCCTTCACCGACGTTCCCGCGTGGGCGGATCCCTACATCGCCTACGCTTACCAGACCGGGCTGACGAAGGGCGTGTCGGCCACGGAATTCGGCACGGGCAGCGCAAACGGCGCGATGATGCTGACCTTCATGCTCCGCGCGCTCGGTTATTCGGATACCGCGGGCGATTTCTCATGGAACGACCCGTTCCCGCTCGCGAAACAGGCGGGGATCCTGCCCGACGGCGTTGACACGGATCATTTCTGGCGCGCGGACGCGGTGCTCGTCTCCTATGCCGCTCTGAAAGCGACCGTGAAAGGCGCGGGGATCACGCTTGCCGAACGGTTGATCGCGGCGGGAGTATTCACGGCGGAGACCTACACGGCGGTGATCGGCACGGTCCTCCCGCAGGGCGGCGGATCGAAGAAGATCTTCGTTGCGGATCCGGCGGACTTCCCCGGCATCGGCATGGATGACGTCGCAATCGGAGACTAATACGAATTTTATATAAGGAAAAACAGAAGAGATCCGTTCATCGCGAGCGGATCTCTGTTTTTGATTGGCTTATCGTAGCGCGTCCGCGAGGCGGCAGAAGTCCCTTGCGGACAGGCGTTCGCCGCGGATGTCGGGCCGGAACCCGCAGGCCTCGAGCGCGGCGGCAGTCGCCTCCTTCGGCCATCGCGCACTGAGAGCGTTGACGAGGGTCTTGCGCCGCTGACCGAACGCGAGCTCGATGAGGGCCGAGACCTTTTCGGCAAACGCGCGGCACACTTCGTCGTCCTGCGGCGCGCCCGGATAGACTTCCCGGATCCCGCCGTGCGGCACGAGCGCGATGACGGCGGACGAAACCTTCGGCGGCGGGAGAAAATTCCCGGGCGAGACGTCGATCCGCTTTTCCGCCCGGCACCGCAGCGCAATCTGTGCCGTGATCGCGCCGTAATCCCCGCTGCCCGCCGATGCCGCCAGTCTGCGTGCCACTTCGAGCTGGACCATCACGACGACGGAGCCGAAGGGGACGGGACGCTCGGGCGGGAAGGCTTCGAGCAGCTTCATGAGGACGGGCGAGGTGATGTAATACGGAAGGTTCGCGCAGACGCTGACGGTTCCGCCGTCCCGGATCAGATCCCCGAACTGCTCGTCGAGGAAGGCGGGCAGATCGAGCTTCATGAAGTCCGCCTCAATCACCCGGACGTTGCCGTATTCCGCGAGCACCTCGCTGAGGAGCGGGATGAGCCCCCGGTCGATCTCCACCGCGGCGACCCGGTCGTAGGCTTCGGCGAGCCTCTGCGTGAGCGATCCGACGCCCGGCCCGATTTCGATCACCCCCGCCGGACGGTCCGAGGGGACGTACGCGCGGGAGAGAGCGGCGATCTCTTCCGGAATGCGCGGGTGGATGAGGAAATTCTGGCCGTATCCCTTCTTCGGGGCGAGGCCGTACCTTCCGAGCAGCTCCCTCACGACCGAGGGATTTGACAATTCCATCGGAGCGAATTATCGGATGACCGTCACCGCGTATCCGACGGTGTATTCCGCGTCGGGGGCGATGGTCTTCGCGTATTTCTTGCTCTTCGCGTCGGTCGTCTCCGCCACGTCCGCCGGGAGACCGTTCCACGGTTCGAGGCAGATGAACGGGGAGTGCTTGTGATCGGGCGTCCAGAGGCCGAGCGCGTCGAAGCCCTCGAAATCAAAGCGGAAGCCCTTCCCGGACCGGCGGGACAGGAGACACACGGTCTTCTTCGGGAGTCCCTCGAGGATGATCGCGTCGTTGTCATAGTCCGACCAGACGAGGGGCAGCTCGTTCGTGCCCTTGAGGATATCGAGCTTCGGAACCTCGGCGTTCATGTAGCCGTCCTTGGTGATCGAGGCCGTGCAGCCCTCGGCGTCCTCGAAGAAGAGGCTGTGCTCCTCGAAGCCGCCGTCCTCGGGAGACAGCGGGACGTTGAAGCCCGGATGTCCGCCGATGCAGAAGGTCATTTCGTTCTTGTCCAGATTCTTGACGGTAAAGGTCGCGGAGAAGCCGTCTTCGCGGACGGTGTAGTCGGCCTTGAGCGAGTAGCAGAACGGGAAGCTCTGGAGAGTTTCTTCGGTCTCGCGCTGTTCGAGGACGACGCGGTCCTTCGCGATCAGGATCGGCTCGAATTCGCGCTTGCGGGCGAGTCCGTGCTTCGGCATCGGATATTCGACGCCGTCGAACGCGATCTTGTTGTCCTTCGCCGAGCAGCAGACGGGGAAGAGGATCGGGGCCTGTCCGTTCCAATGGGCGGGATCGCCCTGCCAGACGTATTCAAGGCCGCCCCCCTTGAAGGAGACGAGCTCGCCGCCCAAGGTGCGCACCACGCCGGACGTGCTTCCGGAGGTCAGAGAAATGGTCATGTCGTTCACTCCTTTGTCGGAATCAGATATGGGATTCAGAGGGATTCAGAACGCGAGTTTTTCTTCGAGGTACGCGGAGACGTCGGCGATCGGCATACGGACCTGTTCCATGGTGTCGCGGTCGCGGATCGTCACGCAGCCGTCTTCGACGGAATCGAAGTCGTAACAGATGCAGAAGGGCGTACCGATCTCGTCCTGACGGCGGTACCGCTTGCCGATGGAGCCCGCGTCGTCGAATTCGACGTTATACTTCTTTGAGAGCTCTGCAAAGAGCTCGCCGGCCTTGTCGGACAGCTTCTTCGAGAGCGGGAGGACGGCGGCCTTGACGGGCGCGAGGGCGGGATGCAGATGGAGCACCACGCGGACGTCGTTCTTTTCGGGATCGACGATTTCCTCGTCGTACGCGTCGCAGAGGAAGGCGAGCGCTACGCGGTCCGCGCCGAGGGAGGGCTCGACCACGTAGGGGATATACTTTTCGTTCGTCTCGGGATCGAAGTACTCCATCGATTCGCCGGAGGTGTTCTGATGCTGGGTCAGGTCGTAATCCGTGCGGTCCGCGATGCCCCAGAGCTCGCCCCATCCGAACGGGAAGAGGAACTCGATGTCCGTGGTGCCCTTGGAGTAGAAGCAGAGCTCCTCCGGGCTGTGGTCGCGCAGACGCAGGTTTTCCTTCGTCATGCCGAGGGAGTAGAGGAATTCGGCGCAATAGCTCCGCCAGTAGTTGAACCACTCGAGGTCGGTGCCGGGCTTGCAGAAGAATTCCAGTTCCATCTGCTCGAATTCGCGGGTGCGGAAGACAAAGTTGCCGGGGGTGATCTCGTTGCGGAAGGACTTGCCGATCTGGCCGATCCCGAACGGCATCTTCTTCCGGGTTGTGCGGGCGATGTTCTTGAAGTTTACGAAAATGCCCTGCGCAGTCTCGGGACGGAGGTACACGGTGTTCGTGGAGTCTTCGGTGACGCCGATGAAGGTCTTGAACATCAAATTGAACTTCCGGATGGGGGTGAAATCCTCCGCGCCGCAGTCTGGGCACTTGATGTGATTCTCTTTAATATACGCGCTCATCTCGTCGTCGGTCCAGCCGGCGGGGTTGACGTCGTTGAGGCCGTTCTGGAACGCGTAGTCCTCGATGAGCTTGTCCGCGCGGTGACGGGACTTGCAGGCCTTGCAGTCCATGAGGGGATCGGAGAACCCGCCGAGGTGACCGGACGCCACCCAGGTCTGGGGATTCATGATGATCGCGGAGTCAAGACCGACGTTGTAGGGGCATTCGGTGACGAACTTCTTCCACCACGCCTTCTTGACATTGTTCTTGAATTCGACGCCGAGCGGACCGTAATCCCAGGAATTGGCGAGACCGCCGTAGATTTCGCTCCCGGCATACACGAACCCTCTGTTCTTGCAGAGCGCGACGATTTTCTCCATGGTTTTCGCTTCGTTGGACATGCGCATGGGATGGTACCTTCCTTTTACTTAAACTATTTAAACTTGAACTTGACGATCGGGATTGCCAATTATTCCTTCGCGGGCGCGCGCCACTGGGCGAAGAGCTCCAGCCCGTCGCGCAGCTTGACGTCGAAGACCTCCGCGCGGTTGTCGGCGGCGGGGATGTAGGTGCAGGGGTAGGTGACGTTGACCGTCGCAAAGGTGTTGACGGCTTTCAGAAGCTCGTAGGTGTTCTCGAAGTCGGTCATCGTGAAGCCGGTTTCGAGGACCGCTTTGTCCGGCTCACCGAGCGGGAGGACCCATATCGGACCTTTGCTTTCCGCCTTTGTCTCTTCGGGCTCTTCGCCCTCTTCCGACGGTTCTGCGGTCTGTGTGGCTTCGCCGCCGACCGGCGTGATGTCGAAGGGGAGGTCGGGATCGGGTTCCGTGACTGCTTCCGCCGGGGCTTCGGCTTCCTCGGGTTCTTCCGGCGTTTCGCCTTCTTCCCCAGGTTCGGCGATCTCAACGGGCGTTTCGATGACCGGCGGGACGTACCAGCTGTACTGCGACCAGCCCGATTCGGCGGTTAGAAGCTGTTCCATGACGCGGTGCGCCGCCGCTTCGTCGAGGGAGGCGATCGCGGTGAGGTAGGCTTTGACGATGCTCAGCGTGTAGGACTGCTTGGCGTCGCGGTCCGCTTCGGTGTGCTCCGCCGCGAGCGAGAGCGTCCAGAGCGCGTCGCCGTCGATCGTGTTGTCGCCGATGCCCATCAGCCACTGATTCGGCACGCTCTCGGTCCACGGCCATCCGTCCTCGCCGACGCGTTGGACCTTGGTGTCGTATTCAAACGTGATCTCACGGCCGTCGGAGTAGATGTCGCGCGGGAGGTTGACGGTCACGCTGCCGAGGATCGAGGCGAGCTCGTCGAAGTGATAGCCGTCGATGAGCATGGAATAGTGGATCTTGAGGCCGGTCATGGCGTTGATGTACTCCGCGAGGGAACCCATGCCGTAGACCGTCGTGATTTCGGAGAGGGTGCGGTAGCCGCTCGGGGTGTAGACCGTCATCTCGGGGGTGAAATAGGTGTAGACAAACTGGCGGCGCTCCCGGTCGACGCGCAGGAGCACGATCGAGGTGGCGTTGACCTCGCGGAAATCGACCGAGAGGATGCCGAGGGTGGGAATGGCGCTTTCGAGACCGGAGGCGGCCTTCTGAATGGCCTCCGCGTCGGGCGCGTAATCGTTATAAAGATCGGGGCGGTAGTCGGTCGTGACGAGAAGGAGATTGAAGGTCTCGCCGTCGGGGAGCGGTTCTTCCGGCGTGGTGTCGTCGGGAGGAGTCGTCTCCGCGGGGACCGTCTCCGTCTCCGCCGCGGTGATTTCGTCGAGGGATCCGTGATCGTCCTCGAGGATGTCGTTCACGGTCCGTGAGACGAACAAGGTCGCAAAATACGCGATGATCCCGAAGATCAGCGCGGAGATCAGAAATGTGACGCCGAAATTTTTAAGCGCGGAAAGCATGGGATTCATCCTTTCGTATCACATGATACCCTATATTATACAGGAAACGGCACGCAAAAGCAAGTGTCAAATTGCAGGAAGAAGTAAAGAGAGGGGCAATATAGTATGACGGAAATGATAAATTTCCGCCATCCGGGGACATCCGCCCCTCAGAGCGCGAGGAGGGAGGCCGCCGAACCCTCGCCGAGGAGGCGCGCCGCCTGGTGGGCGAACCGGGTGTGCCCGATGAGGCGGAAGGCCGCCGCCGCGCAGTCGACGAGACACTCTTCCCGGGGATCCTCCGCCGTGCATCCGACGCAGAGGACGCGGAGCAGGCCGTAAACCGCCGCGAGTCCGATCCATTCGTCCTCAAGCGGGATCCCCTCGTAGGGGAACTGCGAGAAGAACGCGTGGTTCACGAGAAGCTGCTCGAAGAAGACCGCGTGGGTGGGAAAACGATCCGCAAACAGGCGGCAGTCATCCGTGAAACGATCCGGGTTCGCCTCATACCGCGCGAGACAGATCCCGGCTTCCTCCCGGATGCTGGCGCTGCGGTCCGCGAAGAAGGCGAGCAGCCGGCATGCTTCCCGGAGTCCGTCCGAGGGATCCGCCGCGGATCCGATTTCTACGAGTCCGAGCGGCGCGCGCAGGGAGAGAATCCGTTCGGGGAGCGTCATCGTCCGGTCTTCGAGGATCGCGAGGAGGGCACGGCGCGCGTCCCGGGTGACGGGATAGCCCGATACAGCCGACGGCGAGCCGGGGAAGGGCGGCGGCACGAGCGGGAGCGTCTCGCGGGACCACGTCATCGGCTCCCGTTCCCGGAGAAGCAACTCGACGACGCCTTCGCACGAGTTCGAGAGTGAGCATTCGAGCGCGCCGTCAAAGGTCCGCACGCCGCGGGGATAGAGCCGGCAGACGTCGGAGAGCACGTCCTCGCCGAGTTCCGCGTGGATCGAGCAGCGTCCGTCCTCCATGCGCATCGGGCAGTCGCCCTGCCAGTTCGGGGAGAAGCGCGCGTATTCCTCTTCCGTCGGATGATCGAGGACCCGCAGGCCGACGTCGAGCCGCTCGCGCAGTTCCCGGCGGCAGGGTAGACCGAGCAGGGTGAAATAGTTCTTCATCGAGACCGTCACCGGCCAGCCTTCGCAGCAGGATCGGCGGCAGGCCCCCATCTTGCAGGCGAAAGCCCGGAAGTACCGGGGGACAAGGTATTCGTGTGTTTCCTTCATGCGGCGCTCCGTTCTTTTGAAATCCGTTTTATGATAGCACGCCGGACCGCGCATCGCAAGGCGGTTTTTGTGAATTTTCATCCCGGATCCTCCTTGCATTCCCGGCGCGGATGTGCTACAATAGCATCGGATCATCGGCCGGGAAAGGAGGCGGGAGACATGCGCGAGAATTACGGACTGATCTTCGAGCGGACGCGTGAGACAGTGAGACAGAGCGGGATCCGTCCGCGGCTGCTGCTCCACGCGTGCTGCGCGCCGTGCTCGTCCCACACGCTCGAAGAGGTCGCGCGGGATTTCGACGTCACGCTGTTTTTCTTCAACCCGAACATCGCGCCGGAGGAGGAATTCCGGTTCCGCGAACGGGAGCTTGCGCGTTTCCTCGGCGAGGCGGGCTATGACGGGATCGAAATCGACGTCCCGGCTTACGATCCCGCGCCGTTTTACGAGATCGCCCGGGGACTCGAACATCTCCCCGAGGGCGGCGCGCGGTGCTACAAGTGCTACGAACTGCGTCTCCGGGAGACGGCGAAGGCCGCGCGGGCCGGGGGATTCGACTGGTTCACGACGACCTTGTCGATCAGCCCCTACAAGAACGCCGCTTGGCTCAACGAGATCGGGATCCGCGTCGGGGAGGAGGCCGGGGTGCCCTACCTCTGCTCGGATTTCAAGAAAAAGAACGGCTACCGCCGCTCAATCGAACTATCGAAGGAGTTTGGTCTCTACCGGCAGGATTACTGCGGATGCGCATTCAGCCGCGCCGAGCGGGACGAAAAGCGCCGCCGGATGCAGAAAGAGCAAAACGAACAAGACGAACCGGACAAAACAGAGGAGCAGACGCCGTGACGCGCCCGCTCCTTTTTCGATGATGGGATTTATGGCAGGAGAAATGCTGCCTTTCCCGCGGTCTTCGCCTGCCAGTCCGGGGACTGGGAGCGCAGACGCCCGACGACGTCCCGCACGGCTTCGATGCATGCGTCAACGGCAGCCTCGTCGGTGTCCGGGCCGAGCGTGAGGCGCAGGGATCCCACGGCGAGCGCCGGCGGCTGCCCCATCGCGGTGAGGACATGGCTCGGCTCCAGCGCGCCGGCGGAACAGGCCGCACCCGAGGACGCCCGGATCCCGCGCTCGTCGAGCAGGAGTATGAGCGGTTCGCCCTCTACGCCCTCGAAGGACATGTTCACGTTGTTCGGGAGGCGATTGGCCGCATGGCCGTTCAGAACGGAGCGCGGGATCGCCGAAAGACCCGCGATGAGACGGTCCCGCAGACGGGTGAGGCGTCCGGCCTCCGTCTGCATTTCCCGGATCGATTCTTCGAGCGCGGCCGCCATCCCGAGAACAGCCGCGACGTTTTCCGTTCCCGCACGCCGTTCGCGCTCCTGGCCGCCGCCGAGGAGGAGAGGCGTGAGCGGTGCGCCGCGCCGGACATACAGAAATCCCGCGCCGCGCGGTCCGCCGAATTTGTGCGCGGAGGCGGCGAGCCAGTCGCATCCGATCTCGCCGGGATCCGTCGGTACGTGTCCCACGGTCTGTACGGCGTCGGTGTGAAAGGGGATCCCCCGCGCCCTGCACAGTTCGCCGATTGCCCGGACGGGCTGGATCGCGCCGGTTTCGTTGTTCGCCGTCATCACAGAGACGAGGCAGGTGTCCGCCCGGACTGCGTCCCGCACGGCGTCGGCTGATACGATCCCGTCCCCGTCCGGTTTGAGAAGCGTGACGTCAAAGCCATTTTTCGCGAGCCGTTCGAGCGGGCGGAGCACGGCGTGGTGTTCGATCGCGGTCGAGACGATGTGCCGCCGGCCCGAGCGAAGTCCGGCTTCCGCGGCGGAATAGATCGTCGTCGAATCGCTCTCCGTCCCGCCGGAGGAAAAGAGGATCTCCGCCGGACGGCATCCGAGCAGGGCGGCGATCCGCTCCCGCGCGTCTTCGAGGACGGTTTTGGCCCGTGCGCCTTCCTCGTGGATCGAGGAGGGATTGCCCCATGCGCACCGCATCGCATCCGTCATCGCGTCGATCGCGCAGGTCTTCATCGGGGCGGTCGCGGCGTAATCGAGGTAGATCATCCCGTCCTCCTCAGCCGTCCAAGGAGACGAATTCCGCGATGGAGATGCCGTCGAGGAAATCGTTGATCATCCCGCCGAGCTTTTCCCACATCGGGAGGGTCGGGCAGGTGGCAGAGCGGTCGCAGGGCTGGTCGAGGCAGGTCACGGGGGAGAGGGGGCCCTCCACGAGGCGCAGGATCTCGCCGACGGAATAGTCTTCCGGTTTTTTTGTCATCCGGTAGCCGCCGCCCTTGCCGCGCAGGCCTTCGAGCAGACCGTCCTTCGAGAGCACGGCGATGATGCTTTCGAGGTATTTTTCGGAGCAGTCCTGCCGCTCGGCGATCTCCTTGAGGGGGACATAGCTGCCGTCGTTGTGCGCGGCGAGATCGATCATGATCTTCAGAGCATACCGCCCGCGCGTCGAGATCATCATGGCGTCCGCACCTCCTTGTCATGCGATTGTTAGATATTTTATTTTACCACATCCGCGTGTTTTTTTCAAGTCCTCCCGTGAAAATCCGGGACGATGCACCGCCCGGCTCTTGCAAATCGGACCGCGATCCTGTATAATGGAGAAAGCGGAAATACATGAAAAACTCAGGATGGAAGGAGAACTGCCATGGCAGACAGAACGATCCTGCTCGGTACGGACTGGTGGACGGACTGCGACGACATCGCGGCGGTCCGGATCGCCTGCCGTGCGCACCGGAAGGGACTCTGGAACCTCGCGGGCGTCGTGATCGACGCGTGCATGGAGTATTCCGCCGCCTCGCTCAGCGCCTTCATGACGGCGGAGGGATGCGGGGATATCCCCGTCGCGCTGGATCGGGCGGGGACGGATTTCACGGGGAACCTCTCGCCGTATCAGAAGCACCTCGCGGAGCGCTGGCCCCACCGCATCGCGTCAAACGACGACGCCGAGGAGCCTCTTCCGATGTTAAGACGGATCCTTTCGGCGGCGGAAGACGAGAAAGTCGAGTTCATCGAGATCGGCTTCCCGCAGGTCTGGGCCGCCTTGCTGCGCGATCCGGAAGGGATGGATCTCGTGCGGCGCAAGGTGAAAAAGATGTGGATGATGGCCGGGCGGTTCGACGAGAACGGCGCGGGGATCGAGCACAACATCGCGAACAACGCGCGCTCCCGGGAGGCCGCGGCATACCTGTTTGCACATTTCCCGAAGCCGATCACGTTCCTCGGCTGGGAGATCGGCCACGACGTGATCTCGGGCGGAGATCCCGACAACGGCGGCGACCCGCTCGTGCAGGCGTTCCGGGATCACGGATCGCCGAACGGACGCTCATCGTGGGATCCGATGACGATCCTGCTCGCACTCGCCGACGATCCCGCGCGGGCCGGGTATTCTCTGCGGCGCGGACATGTGTCGGCGGATCCCGTCACCGGAGAGAACCGCACTATTCCCGATCCGGACGGACTGCATGCCTACGTCGTGCGCGAGAAGCCCGTTGCGTGGTACGAAGCCGAGCTCGCCCGCTGGCTCAGATGACGGAGGAGGGACCATGAAAACGAAAAAACGCCCGCTGATCCTGCGGGTTCTCAAAGCCTTCTTCCTGTTTCTGCTCGTCGTTCTTCTGCTCCTCTGCGCCGTGCTCTTCGTCCTACCGCTCTGCGAGGGCGTGAGCCGCGCGAAGGTCGACGGATCGGCGGACTGGATGGCGGACCTCGACGACGATCTTCTCCTGAATCAGGTCACGATCCCCGGCACGCACAACGCCGGAGCCGCGCACGCCCAGCTTGCGTTCTTCTCGAAGTGCCAGTCTCTCGATATTCGCGGTCAGCTCGACGCCGGGTACCGCTATCTCGACATCCGCCTCGGACAGGACGAGGAGAGCGGGGAATTGATCCTCAAGCACGGTTTCACGAACTGCAAGCCATCCGCGCTCTCGAACCGCGCGCTCACCCTCTCCGCTCTCATCGCGGACTGCTGCGCCTTCCTCGACGCGCATCCGGGTGAGGTGATCCTCTTCTGCGTGAAGCATGAGCACGGAGATTTTTCGATCGCCGAAATGCAGACGCTTCTCGACGAACTGATCAAAGGGCGCCCGGACCGCTGGTTTCTTTCGGATTCCCTTCCGACCGTCGGCGAGGCGCGGGGACGGATCGTGCTTCTGCGGCGATACGGAGACGATGCCGGGCTCGGAGAACGGGCGGGCGTCCCGTTTGCCTGGAACGATCAGGGCGGCGCGGATAACCCGACCGAGGACGTCGAAGCGAATATCCCGGGCGATCTCCTCCTCTGGGTGCAGGACCGGTATGAATACGACACAGACGATAAATGGAATGCCTTCCTCGCCGGGCTCGCGATCGGGGTGGACGACGAAGAGGCTGCCGTGCATTTTTTGAGCACGAAGGGATCGCTTGCCTACGGGCATCCGTACTGGTTTGCCCGCACGCTCAACCGCCGCCTGCTCGCTTATGATCTCCCCGCCGGGGAACCGCTCGGCTGGATCATCGTCGATTTCGGCTCGCCGAGGCTCGCGGAGCACATCTGGCAGTACAATTTCGATGGGGAGCGCATAAAGGATTGACAAGCGGCCCGCGGTCGTGTATAATGAAGAAAATAAGCAAACGGCAATCGGACGGAGGCATGACATGAACGAAAACGACGGCATGGCGAGAAAATGCGAGGAATTCCGGGTCCTCTATGACCAGTTCGTAAACAGCTGCGACGCGGCGGAGACGGCGGGGAAGTGGGACAAGGAAGAATACGGCGAAATGGAGGGGTATTTCTTCAACACGCTGATGGGGATCCTCATGAACGTCATCAACGCGGACGGGAACATCGGCGCGCGGGAGGCGGAGGTCCTCAACGACTGCTTCGGCTTCTCCTACACGGTCGACGAGCTGATCGAGCTTTACGGCTACTGCGGCAAGGATCTCGAAGCGAACTACGCGGATAACGCGCGGATCGCAATGGATCTCTTGCGAGGGATCGATGCCGCGCTGACGGAGAGGTTCCGTGAGCTCGTCCTTGTGATCTGCGGCATCGTCGCCGAGAGCGAAGACGGCGTGCTCGAATCGGAGGAAAATCTTCTCGCCTCGCTGAAGGACGCGGTTTTGAAATAATCTGAATAATCCGGAATAAGAAAAACGGCCCGCATCACGTCGGGCTGTTTTCATGCGTTTCTGTGTCATACTCCTCTTCGAGGCGCGCGAGCAGGGGGATCAGTTCCTCCGGTTTGGCGATCCGGTATGTCGGGATCTCGTCGGGCGAGAACGGCTCAAAGGAGCGGCGGGTCGACCACGTCAGGAGGACCGAGCGGATCCCGAAGCGGTTGGCGCCGGCGATGTCCCGCGCGACGTTGTTGCCGATCATGAGGATGCGTCCCTTGTCCTCCTCCGTCAGCCCGAGCGACGCCATCGCGGCCTCGAACATGCGCGCCGACGGCTTCTCCTCCCCCACGGCTTCCGAGATGATCCGGGCCGCGAAGACGGAATCGAGACCGTTTTCCCGCATGGTGTTCGCAAAGGACTGCACCGTTCCGTCCGCCACCATCACGACGGGGAATCCCGCTTCGCGGATCCGGAGATACGTCTGACACGCGCCGGGGATGCAGTCGGCATGGACGACGGTCCCCTCCGCATCCCGGATTTCGGTGCCCTCGTCGATGATCGTGTCGCCGATGTCGGTGAAAAGAATGAGCCGGGGCTGTTTCATGGAGTACTCCTTCCGGGATGTTTTTCACCTCATGATACCGTGTTCTCTCCGCGGAAGCAAGGGATGAACATGAATTTTCTGTAAAAATCCTCTTTTTGCGAGCGGATAAAAGTCAAAATCGGCGCAGTTCGAGAGAATGGAAAACGGCAAAACACATTTTTCGATAGAAAATCAGTGAAACCCGGTTGATTTTTGCTTTTAAATGTGGTATGATAGAGACAGAACGGAGATACATCCGCCGCAGCCGGGTGAAACACACCCGGAATCTCAAAATAATTTTATACAAAGGAGAACATATCATGGTCAAACTTCCCGCAAGCGAACTCGAAATCATGCAGGCCATCTGGCTGCTCGACGCCGAGGGCGAAAAGTTCATCACGGCCAGCCTCGCAATGAAGCGCTGCCCCGGTCTGCAGCGTCTGAAGCTCACCACGGTCATCACGCTCATCAACCGCCTCCTGATCAAGGGCTTCGTCAAGGTCCAGAAGATCGGTCACTCCAACGGCTACATCCCGCTCATCAGCAGCGAAGAGTACAGAAAGTTCGCGTACGGCGACTTCCTTGAAAAGGTCTATCTCAGCGACAAGATGGATCTCGTCTCCGAGCTTCTCACGACCGAAGACTTCACGAAACAGGAACTCAGCGAAATCAAGGCTCTCATCAAGAAGGTCGAAAAAGGCGAGAAGTAATCCCGACGCAAACCCAAAAGAACGGATGCGCAGTGCGTGTCCGTTTTTGTATTCTGCCCCTGGATAGCGCGGGGGTCATAGAAGGCTGAGTTTATCACTTCAAACACGTGAATATGAATAAGCATACAGTTTTGAAATTCCTGTTGACATTATGAGTGTATTGTGATAGAATATAAAATACCTATAGGCATGGGGTCTTTTTCTGCGCGGCCAAAACCGTGCGGGAAAGCACGGAAAATAGGGAACGCTCGCAGAGGATCTATCCTGAACCGCATCCCGTCATTTCCCGACCGCAGCGTCGGACGTTGACGTAAAACTGCCAAGGGGGAAGTATGCCCTTTTGGTGGATGGCATCCAATCCGGACTGATTCCGATTCTTTGCGGAGCATGAAGAAAGAAGAACTTGCCGATCCGAATTGCTACTTGGTGTAGCAATAGGTCAGCAGGACAACAGGATACTCTATGACACACGATTTTTTGACCGATCCTCGCTTTGCCGGAATCGAACCGTTCGCATCGAAGATCTGGCTGTCCTCTCCCACTATGCACGGAGAGGAACAGAAATGGGTGGACGAAGCGATCCGAACGAACTGGGTCTCCACCGTCGGCGCGAATATCAACGAGGTGGAAAAGCAAATCGCGGAATATGTCGGTGTGAAATATGCCGTCGGCCTATCCTGCGGTACCGCTGCGCTCCATCTCGCCACCAAACTGGCCGGGGAACGGCTCTACGGTCAGGCAAAGCCCAACCACGGGACGCTGGAAGGACATAAGGTTTTCTGTTCGGATGTGACGTTTGATGCGAGCATCAATCCGGTCGCCTATGAAGACGGTGAAGCGGTGTTTATCGATACCGAGTACGACACATGGAATATGGATCCAGTCGCGCTCGAAAAGGCGTTCGAGCTGTATCCGGATGTAAAGCTCATTGTCGTCGCCCATCTTTACGGGACGCCCGGCAAGATGAAAGAGATCAGAGCGATCGCAGATAAGCACGGCGCCCTCATCGTAGAAGATGCCGCCGAAAGCCTCGGCGCGCAATACAAACTGGATGACAAATGGCTTGAGACCGGCGCGCTTGGCGACTATAACTGCATCTCATTCAACGGCAATAAGATCATCACGGGATCGGCAGGCGGGATGTTCCTGACCGACAGCCTCGAAGACGCGAACAAGGTTCGTAAATGGTCCACGCAGAGTCGCGAGGCAGCGCCCTGGTATCAGCACGAAGAGATCGGGTACAACTACCGGATGTCCAACATCGTCGCCGGCGTCGTCCGCGGACAGATCCCATATCTGGATGAACACATCGCCCAGAAGAAAGCGATCTACGAGCGATACAGGGAAGGGCTGAAGGATCTGCCGGTCAAGATGAATCCCTTCGATTCGGAAAAGAGTGAACCCAATTTCTGGCTTTCCTGCATGATCATCGATGAAGACGCCATGGCGCCGATGGTCCGCGGGGAACAGGATTATCTTTATGAGAGCGTTCCGGGCAAGAGCTCCCCGCAGGAGATCCTCGACGCCCTCGCCGCGTTCAAGGCGGAAGGTCGTCCGATCTGGAAGCCGATGCATATGCAGCCGATTTACCGCTCGAATGCGTTTGTCACGGCGGACGGAAACGGTCGCGGCCGAAGCAACGCCTATATTGCCGGCAGCGGCATTGATGTCGGCGCGGATATCTTCCGCAGAGGCCTCTGCCTGCCGAGTGACAATAAGATGACGGTGGAGGAGCAGGAGAGAGTGGTTGAGATCATTCATAAGTGTTTTGAATATAGGTAAAATGTATGCAACATAAGCCATATGGTCCATATGAAAGGTTTATTAAAAGACCTCAGGATTTTCTTTGTGCGCTTTTAGCCATCATTGTCCTGTCCCCCATTATGCTGATTACAGCGGTTTTAGTTGCTATTAAGTTGGGGAGACCGGTGTTGTTTAAACAGGAACGACCGGGGAGAGACGCAAAGATTTTTAGCATCTGTAAATTCAGAACTATGACAAATGATCGAGATAACGAAGGTAACCTGTTGCCTGACGAAATTCGTCTCACATCTTTTGGCAAAACACTTCGCAGTACTTCTCTAGATGAATTGCCTGAGCTTATTAATATTCTAAAAGGCGATATGAGTGTTGTTGGTCCGAGACCGTTGATGCCCAAATATCTTTCAAGATATAACGAACGTCAAGCACGTCGTCACGAGGTCAGACCTGGATTTACAGGTCTTGCTCAGGTTCATGGACGGAATTCTATATCGTGGGAAGAGAAGTTTGATTGGGATATCAAATACGTCGACCATATAACTTTTTTAGGAGATTGGAAGATTATTTTCGAGACTATCAAAACTGTATTTAGACATGAAGGAATTACATCCAGTACATCAGTAACGATGGAAGAGTTTTTGGGATCAGACACGAAGGAGGTCAAGTAGTGAACTGGAGCAGAATTCATCACACAATAGGTATGTGTTTACAGAATTCTGGACAAAAGAGAGCTCAATACTTACAAAAGCATAACATTCTCAGACATATTGGTGACAATTGTATGGTAATGTTCCGTAAGATACCACTTTACCCCAAACTCATCTCATTCGGAGATAATGTTTGGATTGCCACGGATGTGCTATTTGTGCCGCACGATGCTATTCATCAAATGTTGAACAATTGTGTAGTAGGAGGTTCTTTTCGTGAGAATATCGGAGTCATCGATATAAAAGATAATGTTTTCATTGGCGCAAATTCAACAATCCTTCCAAACGTAACGATTGGTCCAAACACGATCGTGGCTGCGGGCTCTTTAGTCAACAAAAGTATTGGGAAAGGGGTATATGCGGGTCTCCCGGCGAGGTATATTTGTTCTTTTGAAGAATTTGTGGAGAAGCGGAGAAATCTGAATATTATTCTGAATACCATAATGATTGAAAAGAAGAACGGAAAGCTTACAGAAGCCTCAGTGGAGGCTATTTGGAAAAAGCATAACGAGATTATTATTAATGGAGGAAAACTTCATGACTAACAAAGAACAGTATAAGTGTATATTCAAGAGAGTTTTTGATGTCGATGAGAAAGATCTGGATGAGAATTTCAACTTCAAGAATATCGAAAAATGGGATTCCATTACACATCTAACGCTCATCAGTGAGTTGGAAGATGCGTTCAGTGTAATGTTTGAAACTGAGGATATACTTCACTTCGGCGGATTTGTGAACGGTATGAGTATTCTCACTGGATATGGTGTGGACTTTGATAATTAATTCATCAATACGAATTGTAGGCGTTATTTATTCATTTTTGCAAGCATTGCGGTTCATACACGATGCATCTTATAAATATATGAGTTTAGTGTAAGGGTGATGACGGTTTGATATGGGTGGTTTATTAGCGAACAAAGTTTGTATTGTAACTGGCTCCGCCAGGGGGATTGGTAAAGCAATCGCAGAGATTTTTGCGACGGAAGCTGCTCATGTCGTCGTGAACGATGTGCGTAATGGATCGGCTAACGAATGGGTTGACCAGAGTGAATATCGTTCTCTCCTTCATCCTTTCTATTTCGACATAACAGATTCTTCTGTTGTACGACAGAATGTTATGGAGATTAAGAAACAGTTTGGCCGTATTGATGTGCTTGTGAACAACGCTGGTATAGAGTATAACGAATTGATTGGCATGATATCCCATGACAATATGGAAAGAATGTTCAGAGTTAATGTTTATGGTACGATTGAGATGATCCAAGCTGTAAGTCGAATCATGAGCAGGAATGAGAACGGCGGAAGCATCATCAATATTTCGTCTTTGGTTGGTGTAAGGGGAAATGCAGGGCAGCTTGTATATTCAGCCACAAAAGGGGCTGTCATTGCATTGACAAAGTCTGCTGCGAAAGAGCTGGCACCAAAGGGGATCAGGGTAAACTCTATAGCTCCTGGCCTGACACAGACTGATATGATGGAACAGGCTGATCTTGATAAATTGCAGACCAGAATCAACAACATTTGTTTGGGTCGAATTGCACAACCATCAGACATTGCAGGAGCATGTTTACTCTTGGCTTCTGATTATGCCAGATATATATCTGGGCAGATTATCCCAGTTGATGGGTGTACGATCATGTAAAGACATCCATTCCAAACATGGAAACTAGTGACAAAGAAAGCCAAGAAGGAGCCTAAGGGACGTGTTTCTGAGTATTGATCAACAAAAGAAAACATCAGTGGCGCTTTTAGATAACGAGGGAAATAGCATCACCTATGGTGAGTTGGCGGAAAAGATGATCACGGTTGGCAAGAGTGTAGAGCCTCGATCTATCATTTTTATCCTCTGCAAGAATACCGTAGGTGCTATGGTTGGTTATCTTGGCTTCATTGAGAATGAAGCTGTTCCATTGAATCTAAGCAGCAAAATCGATGTGGCTTTGTTACAAGATTTGCTCGCTACCTATACACCTGCATATCTGTGGGTGCCAAGCGAGGATGTTGGAAAGTTTACTTATGAAGTGGTGGTCTCTGCATACGGTTATACACTCCTGAAAACCGGGAGTGAAATCTATCCGGTACACGATAAGCTCCAGTTTCTAATGACCACATCCGGCTCCACAGGGAGCCCAAAGCTGGTGCGTTATAAGAAGGGAAATCTGGAAGCTAACGCTAAGAATGTAGCCATCGCTTTTGGATGGTCTGAAAAAGAACGTCCTGTGTGTGATCTTGGTATGCAGTATACCATGGGTCTCAATGTGATCAATACCCACCTCTATGTAGGCGCGACAGTTCTGCTGACCACCTACAATCTCCTGAGCGGAGAGTTCTGGGACTACATAAAGACCGAACGCGCTACGAACTTCACGGGGGTTCCGTTCAGTTATGATATTTTTTACAGGCTTCGTTTTGAACGGATGGATCTTCCTGATTTGACTACACTCTCTGAAGGCGGCGGAAAACTTACAGATGCGCGTTTTATTCAACTTGCTGAGTACGCACAGCGGACAGGAAAGCGGTTTATTGCTTCTTTCGGGACAACGGAGACTTCTGCGCGTATGGCTTGCCTCCCAGCGGAATTGGCACTGACAAAGACCGGGAGTATCGGACGAGCTATACCAGAAGGCGAACTGTTTCTGATAGATTCAGATGGTTCAGTTCTGACCGATCCTGTTGCCGAAGGTGAGATGTGTTATAAAGGTCCCAACGTCACGATGGGTTATGCGATGTGCAAGGAAGACCTGCTAAAGGAGGACGAGTTCAACGGGGAATACCATACCGGAGATCTCGCCCGGCGCGACGAGGATGGATGCTACTTTGTCACAGGCCGCTTGTCCCGTTTCTTGAAGCTCCTCAGCTACCGCGTGAGCCTTGACCAAAGTGAACGACTGATTCAGCAGGAGTTTGGTATTGAATGCGCCTGCTCAGGTACAGATCAGCGGATGAACGTGTATATTACAGATGAGAGTAAGAGAGGCGAAGTGCTGGAGTTTATTGCCGCGAAGACGAATCTCTATAAGTCGCTGTTCAAGGTATTTGTAGTCGACGAGTTGCTTCGCAATGACAGCGGGAAGATCAGATATAAAGATATGGATATGAGATACGCGGGATGAGAAGGATGACTGACATTATTATCATAGGCGCCGCCGGCTGCGGCCGGGAAGTAGCTAATTGGATTGAAGATATCAATAAGATTGAGCCAAAATGGAACATTCTCGGGTTTTTGGATGATAATCCGAATGCGCTGAATGGCTTCCCCTGCAAGTATCGAATCATAGGTTCGATAAAGGACCATGATCCGAGAGCTGATGTAAAGTATGCAATGGGCATTGCAAGCCCAGCGGTTAAGAAGCAGATAGGCCCGGCGATGATGGAAAAAGGCGCACAATTCGTCTCTATAATCCATCCGAGTGTCCATATCTATTCAGAGTATGAGTTGGGGGTTGGGCTGGTAGCATATCCGAACGCAAAGATCGCCACTGGCTGTAAGATCGGCGATTTTGTTACGCTGCAATCCACCATCCTTGGTCACGATGCTGAGTTAGGGGATTATGTAACTGTTAGTTCAAGTTGCGGTATTACCGGCGGAACGAAACTGCATGAGGGCTGCTTTATCGGTGATCACGCCTGCATCGCTGTGGGTATGGAAATCGGAGCATGGGCGTACGTTGGCATCGGGAGTGTTGTGATAAGAGAAGTGGCAGAAAACACGAGGGTGTTTGGTAATCCAGCAAGGGCATTCGCAAAAAATGATTGATTTGGTGAGTGAATAATGATATCAATAATCGTTCCCTTTTATCGCACAAGAAAAGAGTATTTCGATAAATGTATGACCAGCCTTCTTTCAGATTCTGAAGCTGATATAGAAGTTCTGATTGTGGATGATGGTTCTCCTGAGGAGTTCAGAGATTGTTTTTCAAGTTTCCTTACAGATAAACGTGTACGTGTAATATACGAGAACCATAGAGGTGTCTCGAACGCACGAAACGTCGGAATTCGGGAATCTAGTGGTGATTGGTTAATGTTTGTCGATTCGGATGACTATTTAGAAAATAGTTATTATAAGATACTTAAGCCTTTGACTGGGAATACAGATGCGGATTTCTACTTCTTTAATGGATATGGCGATAAAAATGGTTATTCAATCAAAAACAAATTCTTTTTATCTGAGAATGTCGATTATGCTGCCACCAACAAAGAAAAGTGTAAAGTAATGGGGGCAGGGCTCTCGCTGGGAAGGACACCGCAGTATTTAAGGTGTTTTTACACCTTGGGAAGTCCTTGTTCTAAACTAATCAGAAAAACTTATATAACGAGTTGCAATATTTTGTTTGATGAGAATTTAAAATTTGCTGAGGATACGTTGTTTTCTCTGAACTTAATTATTAACGCGAATCATATATATTATGCCGACGCTTACTTATACCATTACTTTATGAATGGACAATCAGTGACAGGAAAATACAGGGAAGGTTTATCTGACGATGTAGATTCTTTTCTAATAGCTGTAGCAGCGTTTATTGAACATAATAATTTGAAAGAAGAACTGGAAGAACCTTATTTAATTAGGGCTTTTTTAGAGGCACAGCGTTGTTTAAGACAGGAATTTTGCTATGGTGGGAAGAGTGATAAAGCAAATATCGAGAGGGCTAAAACTTTCCTTGATCGTGAGCCGTACTATTCGGGAATCCGTTCAAAATATACATATATGAAAAGGCGTGAATGTCGAGTAGCATCGTTTTTATTGCGGAATAAGATGATCAGTGAATACATGCTATTATATAAAGTATTGTCAATGATCAAAACAAAGACTTGCCAATAAAACAACTTGATATTTCATAACCTAGGTCAGAAAGTTATAATTCTTTGTTTTGTTAACTTTACTATTGGGCGTGTATTTTTTATAGTTCGTTCAGTTTCTGAAACAGCGATATTATCCTCGCCCCACAGCGCAATCACAAATTTAAGATAGGCATATAATCTGTCCCATATCATAGTTTGGGCGATTTTGTGCAAACGTAATATTTATGCAAGTAACGTCCCCATGTCATTACAATGATAGTGCAATCCAGTAACTTTTTTGTTTACATAAATTGCGCTTTGTTGAATGAATGCGAGGTTGTAACATGGAAAAGAGAGTTTTGTTTATTTTACGAGAGTATTGCCCAAAGCCAGCACCTACTGGAGTTTGTGTTCAAAATGTTCAAAAAGGCTTATTGAATCTCGGAATCAGAAGTGATATTTTGCAGTTTGGAGAAGGAAACGGTTGTATTGGGGAAAATGAGTTTGGAAAGATATACTCAATTAACTCATTGAAACTGGATTTCGATACAACGAATCGAAACACTATCTCATTTTATCTTAAAAAAATACCATTGATTTTTAAGTGGCCGATATATTCATATAAGGCGATTAGGAATTGTAAAGATTATTTAGTAAAAATGGCGCTCAAAGAGAATTATGATGCCATAATTGGTGTCTCTTTACCTGTAGAAACTGTTTTTGCTGCATCTAATAGCAATAAGTTCATATTTTATGAATTGGATTCGATAACTAATAATCCAGAGTATAAGCGGGGTGTTAAGAAACTATATCGTCGAAGGTTATTAAGAATTGAAAGAGCCTTGTATGATAAGGCAAAATTGATAATCCACCTCGAGAGCAATAGAGAATACTATGAAAAAAAAGCAGAATATGATAAATATACTAAAAAGACGGTTTATGCTGATGTTCCAAATCTAGTAGAACAAACATGTATTGAATCTGCAGATAATATCGAATCTCGGAATGCATCAGAACCTAAAGTAACGATTGCTTATTTCGGTAGTTTGTTTCCTGACTATAGATCTCCAGAGTATATTATCAGTGTTTTAAAGAAAGCAAGTGAAAGTGTTGACCTCCAATGTACTTTCTATTCAAGAGGGGCATGTGAAGACATAATTGAGCAGAACGAAAAGGATAATCCTCAGGTGTTTAGCAAAGGAGGCTATGTTGAACATGAGAAAGTGAAAAGGATTATACAAAGAACAGACTTTCTTTTAAGCATTGGCAATATGCTCACAGGAGATGATTATTCACTTCCGTCAAAGGTGATTGAATATATTGGGTCTGGTAAACCAATTATTCACGTTCGTGGCGGTGATAATGATAGTGCTGTAAAGTACTTGGATAAATATGGTCTTGCATGCATTATTGATCCAACTTGTGATTTTGAATACAATGTAAGAAGCTTGGTGTGTTTTCTTAAATCAAAAAAAGGAATGAGCAGATGTTTTCAGGAAGTAAGAGAGGTTTTTGAAAATAACGATCCTTTGTATACTGCAAAAATAGTAGAACGATTTATTATTAATAATGAACACAAAGCCTTCACAATTATTGATAACTAATTTTGACGTTCAGGTATTTTGATAAACAGTAGACTAATCACATGAGTAATTGAGCTGGGAAAACATATAACTCAAGGTTTGAGGTCTTATATTCAACTCCAGGTCGATTGATATCATCAGAGTAGGTAATATGCACAGAGGAAGCCAGGGGAGATTACACAGCATGGAATCACAAAGGATGCAGGCTTAAGGGAGCCGTTGTCAAGAAGATTTCCCGGTAATTCTATGTTTTGGGCTAAAGAACGAAAATGTACCTTGGCTTAACAAAACAGACATGATGATTGGGACAATTGTGATTGGATAATGCCTTCATCCCAAAGACAATCTGTGGCGCACGGCAGAGATTAGTGCTACCAAGTTCGGAGCCGATCTGTTTAACAGACTAATTCCCAATGGCATTATTCCCGTTGGTTACGTGAAAACAATTTAAACCATATTTCGCTTCTGTTTTCAGCTGGACTTATTCAGCGGTTCACTAAGGGTTTGAATAGTTATGACTGATTTTAGAGTATGGTTGTTATGCATCATCTATGAATATAGGTAAGTGATTATGAAGATTCTATGGCTTTCAAATATTATTGTTCCTATTGTGTGTAAGGAGTTAGGCATTCCATGCACTGTTTTGGGAGGGTGGATGGATGATTTGGCTAATCGATTATCGGTGGAACATGAGATGGTGTTTGTTTTCCCTAACAAAGAAAAGACCGTTGAAGGACACAACAAGAATATCAAGTATTATGGGTTTAAAAAATGTAATGAATTATTCTTTACTAGGGTTCTCTCTATAGAAAAGCCAGATATAATTCATATTTGGGGGACAGAAGGACAACACAGTATGTATATGATGAGAGCTAGTAGTGAATATGGAATGCGCGATAGGACAGTTGTATCAATCCAAGGTCTTGTGCACTATATTGCAAAGTATCATTACTGTGCTGGGCTTCCAGCAGATGTAATTACGCGTCATACATTCCACGATGTGATTGTAAAAAATAATATATATCAACAATGCATTCGATTCGAGAGAAGAGGCCGAGATGAAATTGAGGTCTTGAAAAACGCGAAATATGTGATTGGTAGAACTGAATGGGATTATGAAAGTGTGAAACTAGTAAATCCGAATATGGAATACTTTCATTGTAATGAATCCTTAAGAGAGCCATTTTATGAAAAAGAATGGGATATAGATAGATGCGATAAGGTACAGATCTTTATGAGTCAAGGTCAATACCCGTTAAAAGGATTACATATGGCGATACATGCGCTACATTATATAGTAGAGAGATTTCCTGATATTAAATTAGTTGTTATTGCTAAGGACGTTCAAAAGCAACCATTCTATAAGCTAACGGGGTATCAATCATATATTAGAGAGTTGCTAAACAATTACAAGCTGATGGATAACGTGGTTTTTTGTTCTCAAATGAATGCTTCTTTGATGGCAGAGACAATATGTAAATCAAGAGTCTTTATAAATTCCTCATCTATTGAGAATTCATCAAATTCTTTAGGTGAAGCTATGCTGATCGGTTGTCCATGTGTTGCAAGTAATGTTGGAGGAACAAACAGTTTTATTTCTGATGGAGTGGATGGCTTTCTATATCCATTTAATGAACCATATATATTGGCAACAAAGCTACTAAAGCTATTATTGGACGACAAATTAAGTAAAATGATCTCATTAAATGCAAGGAAACGAGCGGCTGAAGTATATAACAGAGAAGATAATTATTCGACAATGATAGATATTTATACCAGTATATGCAAGAACACTGTGTAAATCATATTAATTGAACTTTTGAGTTATTATTCCTCATTTATTGTTAGGGCAACTCCGCACAAATCAAAAAGCCAATAAAGACAGGACTATTCGGCGGATTTGTGGTAAAATGGTGACATGAATAAACAGATGAGCATGTCCTTCCTGAGCGACGAGCTGAAGGAAG